>Ga0208725_1000102_pt1 | contig 18817 bp, 19 predicted proteins | sample MicForSoSWNH13_O_FD_188004 | JGI IMG/M metagenome (GOLD analysis project Ga0208725, IMG submission 188004) | Forest soil microbial communities from Harvard Forest Long Term Ecological Research site in Petersham, Massachusetts, USA - MetaG HF011... | ecosystem: Environmental > Terrestrial > Soil... | reverse complement strand
CACGCTGTCCGTGGTGGAGTCCGAGGGCAACGGCCGGATGTGCCTGACCCTGCCGCAGACCCTGATCACGGTCATGGGCATCGAGAAGGTGATCCCGTCGTGGCGGGACCTCGGCGTTTTCCTGCAGCTGCTGCCCCGGTCGTCGACGGCCGAGCGGATGAACCCGTACACCTCAATGTGGACCGGGGTGACGCCGGGCGACGGACCGCAGGAGTTCCACCTCGTGCTCTTGGACAACGGGCGGACGGCCGCGCTCGCCGACCAGACCGGCCGGCAGGCGCTGCACTGCATCCGCTGCTCGGCGTGCCTGAACGTGTGCCCGGTCTACGAGCGCACCGGCGGCCACGCCTACGGCTCGGTCTACCCGGGCCCGATCGGCGCGGTGCTGTCGCCGTTGCTGACCGGCGTGCAGGACAACGCCTCGCTGCCGTACGCGTCGTCGCTGTGCGGCGCGTGCTACGACGCCTGCCCGGTGAAAATCGACATTCCCTCGCTGCTCGTCTACCTGCGGGCCAGGCATGTCGAGGAATCCCGGCGGGACCACCGGGTGCCGAGCCCGGAGGCGGTGACCATGGCCGCCGCGTCCTGGGTGATGGCCGACCCGCGGCGCTACGGCGCGGCGCAGCGAGCCGGCCGGTCCGGGCGCGTGCTGAGCCGCGGCGGCCGGATCCGGGCGCTGCCGCCACCGCTGTCGGCCTGGACCAGAGCCCGCGATGCGCCCGCTCCCCCGGCCGCGACGTTCCGGCAGTGGTGGCGCGAGTCCGGCCGGGAGCGATCGTGACCGCGCGCCCGGCCGGCCCCGGGACGCAGCGCGCGCCCGGAACAGCCCGCGAGGAGGTGCTGGCGCGGATCCGCACCGCGCTCAGTGACGTCCGGGACGAGGCACCGGACCCCGGGCCGCTCTACCGGACCCGCGGCGAGCTGCGCGGGGAACCGCTGCTTGACCTGCTCGCCGAGCGCCTGGCCGATTACCGCGCCACGGTCCGCCGCACCTCACCCGCGGGGCTCGGGGCCGCGATCGCCGCGGCGCTGGCCGAGCGCGGCGCCCGGCGCGTCGTCGTGCCGGAGGGCCTGGACCTCCCCCCGCTGCCGGACGTCGAAATCGTCACCGACCACGGCCTGTCCCCGCAGGATCTGGACGCGCTCGACGGCGTGATCACGGGCGCGTCGGTCGCGATCGCCGAGACCGGCACGATCGTCCTGGACGGGTCGCCCGACCAGGGACGGCGCGCGATCACTCTCGTCCCCGACTACCACCTGTGCGTCGTGCACGCCGGCCAGGTGGTCCAGCTGGTCCCCGAGGCGGTCGACCGCCTGGAACCCCACGCCGCCCGACCGCTCACCTGGATCAGTGGCCCGTCGGCGACCAGCGACATCGAACTGTCCCGGGTCGAGGGCGTGCACGGACCGCGCACGCTCGAGGTGATCCTGGTCGAGAGTCTGTAACGCGACGCTCGCTCGGGTCCTGGCTACCCTCGGATCCCGGGCCAGCGATGACCCGGGCGGCACGCCCCGGACTCTGGCTCACCCTGTCCCACCGCACGCCGGGCACCTATCGTGGAAGCGTGCTGGTCAAGATGAGCGACGACGCGGCGGGCTTCGTTCTCGTCCACGGCGGCGAGCTCTGGGTCTGGGCCGCGCACGCCAGGATGTGCTGCTCGGGGTCGCCCGCGTGGATGCACGCCGCAACCGAGCCGCCGGCCGGTCTTTCCGGGTTCAGCCAGGTGACGGCCGACGGCGGCGTGCGGGTGTGGTTCCGCGGCGTCGGTGACCTGGTGCCGGACGTGCTCGAGATCGGCCTGCGCGGCAGGCGCCGTCCCCGGGTCGAGGCGTACTGGGACGGCTGCCTGATGGCGATGGTCTAGCCGCCGGAACCGGCCCTCGGCTCGCCCCGGTACGTGCCGAACGACCAGTGGTTGCCCTCGGGGTCGAGCACGGCGAAGTCCCTGGAGCCGTAGTCGGTGTCGTGCAGTTCCCGCAGCACCTTCGCCCCGGCCGCTGTGGCCCGGGCGAACAGGCCGTCGGGGTCGTCGGTGACCACGTACGCGCCGAACGTGCCCGGCCGCAGCGGCCAGGAATCCTCGGCGTCTTCCTCGCGTGCCGAGCCGAGCATGACCCCGCCCCCGGCGGGCCAGGACAGCTGGGCGTGATCGACGCTTTCGCCGTCGCCGTACACAACGGTCTCCTCGAAGCCGAGCGCGTCGACCAGGAACCTGATCAGCCCGCGGGCGTCGCGGGCGCGGAGCGTGGGCCACACCTGTGGTGGTGGTGTCTTGTCGTTCATGACAGCAAGGCTTGCAGTTCAGCCACGGGCAGGGCTTGGACGTTTCGGAACTGCTCGGCCAGCCACGCCGACGGCGGCAGCCCGGCCAGGCCGCGGAACTCGCGGGCCAGGTGCGCCTGGTCGTAGTAGCCGCAGTCGGCAGCCAGGTCGGCCAGCAGCGGCGGCAAACCCGCCGCCGCCCGGCGCTGCAGCAGCCGCCGGGTGCGGTCAAAGCGGATGACCCGGGCCGCGGCCTTCGGCGTGAGGCCGGTCTCGCCGCGGAACACCGAACGCAGGTGACGGTCGCTCCAGCCGGTCTCGGCGGCGAGCTCGGAAACGGCGCAGTGGCCGCCGCTCGAGAGCAGACGCGCCCACGCGTGGCCGACCTCGTCGCTGATGCTCGGCTCGATCGGTGGGTCGGCGAGCCGCGATGTCAGCAGCTGATCGAGGACGGCGAACCGGTCCGGCCAGTCCCCCGCCGCCCCGATGCGCTCACCAATCCGGTCGGCGAGCGGGCCGAGCACCTCGGATCCCTCGACGTCGATGCTGGCAAGTTCGGCCGCCGGCATGCCGAGCAGCGCCCGCGCGCCAAGGGGGTTAAGCAGCAGCTGGATGCCCGACTGCCGGCCCTGGTGCGCGACCAGCGCCGGTGAGGTGTGCAGGCCACCCACCAGGGTGCGGTAGCTGGCGGGCGGCTGGCGCGGGTCGACGTGCGTGGCAATGGTCAGCGGGTCGTCAAGCGTGAAGATCACGGTGAGGTAGGGAGACGGCAGCCCGCGGTGCGTGGCGGGCGGCACTCCCGCCTGGCGGTACCCGGAGTACCCGGCGATGAACGGCCGCAGCGCGGGCGCCGGGACGCCCCACACCGACTCCTCGATGCGGTCGCCCCGGGCGCCAGGCCGGTCGCGATCCATGCTCCTATCATCACCCAGTCGTTCAAAAGCGTGCGGGAACAGCGGCTGCTTCACGTGCGGGAACAGGGCAGGGTCGCCCTCTGGGGTCATGCGGCTTCGGCAGCGCGCCAGCGGGCAACCTCTTGCCTGCTGACCGCGTGCAGCGGTATGGCCCGCATGCGGGCCTTGACCTCCGCAACCTCGCGCCCGGTGTCCGGGCGCTTGATCACCATCCACAGCGGGATGGCGACCATGGCTGAGAAAATCACCGCGCAGATCGGGATGTTCAGCCAGAACCAGGTGCTCATCGCTCCTCCTTCGTCGGGTCCGGGCGGCCTGCGGCGGCCGTCCGTTCCTTCACCGTGCCGAGCTACCGTCTGCTCTGGCTCTCAAACCCCTAGCCCCTCGCAATGAACACGTAGCGCCATATGTAGTTTGCGCAAAGTGACGGCCGGTGATACTGGCGCGCCTAGCGCATGCTTTGCCGGAATGCTTCCCTGATCGACGCGGCCACCTGATGCGGAACCCGGTTGATCTCGTTCCAGGTGAAGTGCACGACCTGGAAGCCCGCGCGGCGCAGCCCTGCGTCCCGCCGCAGCTGGGAAATGGCGCGGCTGGTGTCCGCGTACTTGACCGCCCCGTCGGCCTCGCCGATTGTCCGGTATCGCCGCCACAGGAAGTCAGCCCGGCCCAGCACGCCGCCCTCCTCCCCGCCCACCCAGACCTGGAGTTCCGGAGCGGGAATCCCGTGATCGCGGAAGGCGACCCGCGAGATCGACTCCAGGACCGACTCCGACTTGCCGTCGCAAAAGTCGACGACCAGCCGGGCACGCCGGATGCCAGGCCACTTCGCGCAGTCCGCGACCACCGCCAGGAGCTCATCCTTAGACGTCTGCCCGGTGCGCAGCGCCGAGTCGGCGACGACTACGCCGTCCCTGAACGGTGACGTGCGGGCCAGATCGACGACGGTCCTGGCCACCGACGTGACGGGGACCCCAGCGCGCACGGTCACGTGCCCGCCTGGCAGCTCCGCAATATGGATGTGCACGCCCGGCCGGCCCGTGCCACTACCCAGCCCTGGCGGGCGAGTCACGGTTATCGCTTTGGCCGGTTGCCGCGGCCTTAACAGATCGAGGCCGTGGATGATGGCCGCGCTCCGATGGCTGCCCGCCGGGCCGGGCCGAGCCACGGCCAGGATCGCGGCGACCCGTAACGCATGCTCGCTCGCCGGATCCCCGCCCACGTCGTCCTTGGCACGCACATAGGCACCGTGTCCCACCGGTACCAGCACCCCCTGCCGCACGAGCCGCCGTATCTTGGCATCCGACACTCCAGCCCCACTCAACCGCGCCGTGGTCAGAACCCTCGCAAAACGGTCATCTGGTTTTCCGGTCACCCCGCCAGGATCGCCGTCAGCACCGACATTTCACGCGATCCAGTCATTCCCTAACCCGCTTTGTACCGTTTTGTGGTTACCGAGCACGTGAAGAGACGAAATGATCAAGGTCGCCGCAGCACCGAGGCGGCCGGAGTGGGGCGCGGGAAGGCGACGCCGGGGCGGGGCGACGCCGGGGACGCGGCGGCGGGAGCCCGGGAACGGGACGGGACGGGCCGGGCAGACGGCGGCGGGCGTGATCGGGTACGGCGGAGGTGCCTGGGTAGTAGGTGGCGAGCGTGAGGAGGGCGTGCTGAGCGGGGTGGCGGCGGAGGCGGTTTCGGTCGCGATGCTGGCGCTGGTGCTGGCCTTTGCGGTGATCCGGCCGTGGGGGTGGACCGAGGCAGTTGTGGCGGTCCCTGCGGCCGTCCTCGTCATCGCCGTCGGCGCGATCTCGCCACATGGCGCACTCACCGAGGCGAGGCGGCTCGGCCCGATCATCGGGTTCCTCGCTGCCGTCCTGATCCTGGCCCAGCTGTGCCAGGACGAAGGGCTGTTCCGCGCGTGCGGCGACTGGATGGCGCGCGGGGTGGCCAAGCGACCGACCTGGCTCCTCACCCGGGTCTTCGTCGTCGCCTCCGCGACCACCGCGGTACTGAGCCTGGACGCAACGGTGGTGCTGCTCACCCCGGTAGTGTTCGCCACCGCCGCCAGGCTCAACGCCCGCGCCAAGCCGTACGTCTACGCCACCACCCACCTGGCGAACTCCGCCTCGCTGCTGCTGCCGGTCTCCAACCTGACAAACCTCATTGCGTTCGCCGCCAGCGGGCTGTCCTTCCCGCGGTTCGCCGGGCTGATGCTTGTTCCGTGGCTGGCCGCCATCGCCGTGGAGTACCTGGTTTTCCGCCGATTCTTCAGGACCGACCTGAACGTGACGCCAGCCCCCAGCCAAGCCGCCGAAACGGCCGGTGTGCCGATGTTCGCCCTGATCGTCCTCGCGCTGACCCTGGCGGGGTTCGCGGCGGCTTCGCTAGCCGGCGTCAACCCCGCGTGGGCAGCCGCAGCGGGAGCAGCGGTACTCGGGGGCCGGGCGCTGGCCCGGCGGCGTACCACGCCGGCGACGATCTGGCGGGCCGGGAGCGTCCCGTTCCTCGCCTTCGTGCTCGCACTCGGCATCGTGGTCGCGGCGGTGACCGATAACGGGCTGGCCAGCGCCCTTATGCGGGTGATGCCCAGCGGCACCACGCTGCCCGCGCTGCTGGCCACCGCGGCGCTCGCGGCTGCGCTCGCGAATGTGATCAACAATCTGCCCGCCGTCCTTGTGCTGCTGCCACTCGCCGCCGCCACCGGGCCGGGGGCCGTCCTGGCGGTGCTGATCGGGACCAATATCGGCCCCAACCTGACCTACGCGGGCTCACTGGCCACCCTGCTGTGGCGCCAGGTGGTGCGCGAGCACGACCAGGGCGAGCCTGATCTGGCGGAATTCACCAGGCTCGGCCTGCTCACCGTGCCCGCGGGCCTTGTCCTGGCCACCGTGGCATTGTGGGCTGGCCTGAAAGTGATCGGAGGATAACGGTCATGACCGTGATCACCTGGATCGTCGAGGGCACCTGGGCCGCCTGCGTCGACGCAACCCGCAGGATCGCGCCGGACAACGCGCAGATCGTGCTGCTGCACGTCACCAGCGGGGACGTTTCGGCGGCGGCACACGGCGCGTACGCCGGCCTGCTCGGCCGCGGTCCAAGGCGGGACCGCGATCCCGGCCCTCGGCTGGCCGAGCTAGGCGCCGCCTCGGCCACAGAACTGCTCGAGGCCGCGGCGCGGGCCCTGGGCCGCCCGTGCTCCACCGTGGAGCGGCGCGGGCGCGTGGAGCGCGAGGTCGTCGCGGCGGCCGAAGGCGCCGACCTGCTCGTGCTGGCCAGGGATGGCGACGACGCGCGCCTCGGCCCGAAGAGCCTCGGCCCCGCGAGCCGGTTTGTCGTCGACCATGCTCCGTGTCCTGTGCTGCTGGTATGGCCGCGGGAGACCCCGGGAACCGCCTCCATTCCGCCGCCGCCGCGCCACCCGCACCACCCGGGTCCCGGATCTTCCCGCTGACTGCACCTTGCAGATGCTCGCGGCAAATGCAGGTGCGGCTGCACGTGCATCACGTAATATGAAACTGACTCACGAAACCGCTGATGCTAGGGGGAGGCCACCATGCACGAGGCGCGCAACGGGATGCCCGCCGCAGACCTGAGCGATGTTGTCTGGCGGAAGAGCCGCCACAGCAACTCGCAGGGGACCTGCGTCGAGCTCGCCGGCCTGCCCGACGGGGGAATAGCCCTCCGCAACTCCCGCCATCCCGACAGCCCTGCGCTCATCTACACCCGCGCCGAGATCGACGCGTTCATCCGCGGCGCGAAGGATGGCGAATTCGACGATCTGCTTTCCTGAGCGACCCATACGAGACGGCGGAACCCGGCCGGGGTCCGCCGTCTCTGCGCTTAGCGGTCAGCGCAGCAGCGCCCAGACGACCTTCCCGGCGCCGTCGACCGGCTGCCAGCCCCACGCCTCGCTGCACGACTCCACGACCTGCAGGCCACGGCCGCCCTCGGCGCTGCCGCTGGCCTCCAGCAGGACCGGGCCAGCGGGCTCCGGATCGGTGACCATACACATGAGGTAGCGATCCCGGCGTAGTAAGGTCAGCCCAATCGGGTGCTCGTCTGGCATCCAGCTAGATGAGAGCAAGCCATGCCGGAACGAGTTGGTCACGAGTTCGCAGATCACCAGCTCGGCAACATCTACCTGGGCGGCCATCCCCCAGTCACCGAGTGTGATCTTGGTGAAGTCTCTGGCGCGCCGGGCCGATTCGGGGGCTGCCGGCAGCGGGCAGCTAGCCGCGGGCAGGGCCTCCTCGCCGACGGCGATGGCCTCCAGACCAACCGGCAGACGCGGAGTAAAGGACGATCCCGGGTAACCGCTCGCGGTCAGGAGCCGGTCGTGGCTCACGCTTGCGTCCTCCGTCCTGACTACGGCGGCCGCTTGGCCATCCGCTGGCTTCAGTGCCCCAAGAGGCATCTCGCGAGTCCGGGTTGCAATCGTTATCATCTACTATGTGACTTGCAGGCGCAAGACCCGATGCACGTGCAGATGGCGTTGCCATCAGCATATGCAGACGATGGCGGCTGTCAGCGCCTAAGCTGGAATATCCGATCAGATCGTGGGTCCGGGGGGGCGACGTGATCTCGATTGAGCCAGGCAGCGGCCCTACCGTGCGCCGCATCCTGCTCGGAACCCAGCTCCGCAGGCTGCGCGAGGCCAGAGGAATCACGCGCGAGGACGCGGGCTACCACATCCGCGCGTCGGAATCCAAGATCAGCCGTATGGAGCTAGGCCGGGTCGGCTTCAAGGAGCGCGACATCTCCGACCTCCTCGTCCTTTACGGCGTGGACGACCAGGCAGAGCGCGACGCACTGATAGCGGTGGCGCGCGAGGCCAACGCGCCCGGCTGGTGGCATCAGTACGCCGACGTCTTACCAGATTGGTACCAGACCTACGTGGGCCTCGAAGAGGCCGCTTCCGTGCTCCGGGTCTACGAGGTGCAGTTTGTTCCCGGACTGCTGCAGACCGCGAACTACGCCCGGGCGGTCATCACCCGGGGCAGGCCGAACGCGCCGGAAGAGGAGGTCGAGCGCCGGGTCAGCATGCGCGTCACCAGGCAGGAGCTGCTCACCAAAGACAGCGGTCCCCGCCTGTGGGCGATCGTGGACGAGGCCGCGCTGCGGCGCCCGGTGGGCAGCCCCGCCGTATTCAGGCAGCAGCTTGAGCACCTGATCGAGGTCACCAGGGACGCCCGGATCACGCTCCAGATCACGCCGTTCCGGGCCGGTGGGCCCATCGCAGAGGCCGGCGCGTTCACGATCATGCGCTTTCCCGACGAGGACCTGCCGGACGTCGTCTATCTCGAGCAGCTCACCAGCGCCCTCTACCTCGACAAGCGCGAGGACGTGGAGCGGTACAGCGAGGTCATGGAGCGGCTGAGCGTGGAAAGCGAGCCGCCGGAGCGCACCGCAGACATTTTGCGCGACATGCTGGCGGACCCCGGCTAGCGGTCGGGCATACGCTGCGCGCATGACGAGCAGCGAGATGTTTGACAGGGGCCTGCAGACGCGGCGCGAGGTTCTCGGCGCGGACTACGTCGACGCCAGCCTGGCCCGAGCCGACGAGTTCATGATGGCTTTCCAGCGCATTACCACGGAGTGGGCCTGGGACTACGTGTGGAACCGCCCGGGCCTGGACCGCCGGACGCGCAGCCTGCTGAACCTGGCCATGCTGACCGCGCTGGGCAAACCCGCCGAGCTGAAGCTGCACGTGAGAGGCGCGCTGACCAACGGTGTGACCGTTGAGGAGATCAAGGAAGTGCTGCTGCAGGCCTCGGTCTACTGCGGCATCCCGGCCGGCCTCGAGGCGTTCCGAGCCGCCGACGAGGTGCTGGTCGCGGAGGGCGCGATCGCGCCCGTGGAGCGCGCGGAATGAGCGTCGTGCCAGAGGCGCGCAAGATAAGCACTGCGCCGATCCGGCGCGTCGGCTTCGTCGGCATCGGCAACATGGGCTGGCCGATGGCGGCCAACCTGGTGCGGGCCGGGTTCGGCGTCATGGCAGTGGACGCCGCGGCGGGCCGGGCCGCCGCGTTCGCGGCCGAGGTCGGCGGTTCGGCGGCCGACGCCGAAGATGCTTCCGCCGAGGCCGACGCCATGGTGACGATGCTGCCGACGAGCGACCACGTCGCCGACGTCATCGCGCGGATCCGCGCCCGGCTCCGCCCGGGGACCCTGGTCATCGAGATGTCCTCGGGCGTGCCGAGCGTCACCCGGGCCCTCGCCGCCGACCTCGCGGCGCACGGGGTCGGGCTCGTCGACTGCCCGGTCTCCGGCGGCGTCGCCAGGGCCAGGACCGGGGATCTCGCGATCATGGCGGGCGGTGCCGCCGGAGAATTGCTCCGTGCCGAGCGCGTGCTGGCGGCCCTGGGCACGTCCGTGCACCACTGCGGCGGTGTCGGGGCCGGGCAGGCGATGAAGGCGCTGAACAACCTGGTCTCGGCCGGCGGCTTCCTGATCGGGATCGAGGCGCTGCTCATCGGCCAGAAATTCGGGCTCGACCCTGCGCTCATGGTGGACGTGCTGAACTCCTCGTCCGGGATGAACAACAGCACCCAGCGCAAGTTCAAGCAGTTCGTGCTGTCCAGGCGGTTCGATTCCGGCTTCGGCCTCGACCTGATGGTGAAGGACCTCGCGATCGCGCTCGAGGTGGGTGGCGGCACCCCGGCGCCGTTCGCCGAGCTGTGCCGCGAGCTGTGGACCAGCGCCGCTGACATGCTCGGCCCGGGTCAGGACCACACCGCGGTGGCGCGGCTGTCCGAAAGGCTGGCCGGCACCGAGCTGACCTCTGGGTGATCCGGGCGCCGCTAGCCCGAGGTCCCGGGCGTCCTCCGACGTCCCCAGCTCCAGAGCCGGCCCATGGCAATGCCGACGAACAGCAGCACGCCGGCCAGAACCGCCAGGGCGCCGATGCTGCCGAGGGCGATCGCGATCAGGCTGCTCAGCGAGCTGTCAGAGGATGAATGGTCGGCGACGAGAAAGGCGAGCAGCAAGTCGGCGACCATACAGACGCCGCCGCCCGCGGCGAGGCTGACGGACAGCCGTAGCGGCACGGACCATCGTGTCCGCTGCGCGGCACCATTCACATTCCCAACGATAGGGGCCCGGGCCCGCCACGCATACAGGGCAGATCCGAGGCTGGTGACGGGCACGACTAACTAAGTACAATTCCAGAGGTGTATAGCCGTGCCGGATGAGCAGCCAGGGGGACGGATGACCGAGCTCATCGTCGGCCACGAGCAGTCGGACACACATCAGAAGGCGCTGCGCATCAACCTCGATCCGCGCTGGTACGGGACGATCGCGGAGATCGGCGCGGGCCAGGAAGTCGTGCGCTGGTTCTTCCGGGTCGGCGGTGCGGCCGGCACTGTAGCGAAGTCGATCTCGGCCTACGACATGGCGGTCAGCGACGCCGTCTATGGCAAGGCGGAGCGGTACGTATCCGCCGGGCGGCTGCAGGGCATGCTCGACAAGGAGTTCCAGCTCAACGTCGAGCGGCTGGACGATGAGCGCGGCGATGAGAACTGCTTTTTCGCGTTCGCCGATACGGTCGTGGCGCGCAGCTTCCGGGGCGGCAACGAGTGCCACGGCTGGATGGGCGTGAAGTTCCAGGCCCAGCCGCACGACGAGCCGAGCCAGATCGTCATGCACGTGCGGATGCTCGACATCGAGGCGTTCGCACAGCAGGAGGCGCTCGGGATCGTCGGGCTGAACCTGCTGTACGGGGCGTTTTTCCACCATCACGAGCCGGACAAGCTCATCGAGAGCCTGCTCGACCGGCTGACCACCGGCCGCATCGAGATCGACATGATCCAGTTCCGCGGCATCGAGTTCCGGCACGTGGACAACCGGCTGATGGCGCTCAAGCTGGTACAGGTCGGGCTCAGCGGCGTGGCGATGTTCGGGCCGGACCGCGAGGTGCTGCAGCCGAGCGAGGTGCTGCGCAAGAAGGCGATCCTGGTAGAGCGGGGCAGCTTCCGGCCGCCGACGCACGTGAACCTCGACATGCTCGAGACCGCCAAGGCCAGGTTCGCCGAGGACCCGGCGGTCGCCAGCAAGCCGATCCTGATGCTCACCGAGATCACGATGCGCAACCTGCTGGCCGGCGGAGCCACGGACGTGGACCGGCGCGACTTCCTGGCCCGCGCCGAGCTGCTCGCGGCGTGCGGCATGACGGTGCTGATCAGCGACTACTTCGACTACTACCGGCTGGCCGCTTACATCGCGGAGCGAACCAGCGAGCGCATCGGCATCGTCATGGGCATCCCCAGCCTGATCGATCTGTTCAACGAGCAGAACCACGCCCAGCTCCCGGGCGGGATCCTGGAGAGCTTCGGGCGGCTGTTCAAGAACGACCTGAAGCTCTACGTCTACCCACTGCGGCCATCGCCGGACGACGAGCTGAAGACCGTGGACGACGTCAAGGTCCAGCCGGAGCTGCAGCCTTTGTACGACTACCTCTGGGGGCGGGGCAGCTTCGTCAACCTCGACAACTACAAGCCCGAGTACCTGCCGATCTTCAGCAGGGACGTGCTGCGCCGGATAGCCGCCGGGGACGACTCCTGGGAAAACATGGTGCCGGAAGAGGTCGCCAAGCTGATCAAGCGCCGCGGGTTCTTCGGCTGCGGCAAGTCGAACGGGGACTAACCGGACCGCTTACAGTCTTGCCATGGAGCTAGGCGTGATCGCCCGGACGCCGTCGTGACCACGGCAAGCGTTCTGGTGGAGGCACTGAGCCGGGGACTGCCCGGTGACCGCATCGTCACCGACCCCGACGTCCTCGCCCCGATGTCCCACGACGAGGCCGAGTGGGCTCCGGCCGGCCTTGCCGCCGCTGGGGTGCGCGCGCGGTCCGAAGCCGAGGTGCAGCACGTGGTCCGCACCTGCGCCGACCTGGGCGCGGCCGTCGTGCCGCGGGGAGCGGGAACCGGGCTGTCCGGCGGCGCCAACGCGGTCGGCGGCTGCGTGGTCCTCGACCTGTCGCGGATGAACCAGGTCACCGAGATCGACCCGGACAATCTGCTGGCCGTCGTGCAGCCGGGTGCGATCAACAACGACGTCAAGGCCGCGGTCGCCGAGCACGGCCTCTGGTACCCGCCGGACCCGGCCAGCGCCCCGTGGTCCACGATCGGCGGCAACGTCGCCACCAATGCTGGCGGCCTGTGCTGCCTGAAATACGGCGTCACCCGCGACTACGTCCTCGGACTGCGCGCGGTCGTCGGCGGCCCCGTCGCCTACGGCGAGGCCGTGCGCCTCGGCCGCCGCACGACGAAAGGCGTGGCCGGTCTCGACCTGGTCGGGCTGTTCGTCGGTTCCGAGGGCACGCTCGGCGTCGTGACCGAGGTGACGCTGCGGCTGCGGCCTGCGCCGGTCGGCACGCCGCGCACCGTCGTCGGTGCCTTCGCCGACCTGGTCTCCGCGGGCCGTGCCGTGGCCCGGATCACCCGGCGTGGCCTGACCCCGGCCGTTCTCGAACTGCTCGACCGGGCCTGCCTGCAAGCGGTCGAGGACTGGAAGCACCTGGGCATCCAGGCGGACGCGGCCGCGCTGCTGCTGGCCCGCGTCGACACGCCGGGTGACGCCGGCGCGGCAGAGGCCGACGCGATGGCCGCGACCATGGCCGACGCCGACGCGATCTGGGTCGAGCAGTCGACCGACGACGCCGAGGCCGAGGCGCTGTTCGACGCCAGGCGGCTCGCCTATCCGGCGCTGGAACGGCTCGGGCCGGTCCTCACCGAGGACGTGTGCGTGCCGCGATCCAAGGTCCCCGCGATGCTGGAGCAGATCGCCGCGATCGCGGCGCGCCGAGGCGTGCAGATCGCGACGATCGCGCACGCGGGCGACGGGAACCTGCACCCGCTGCTGATTACGCCGCCGGGCGACGACGCGGCGCGCGCGGCGGCGCAGGCCGCGTTCGAGGAGTTCCTTGACGCCGCGATCGCGCTGGGCGGCACCGTCACCGGCGAGCACGGCGTCGGGATCCTCAAGCGGGACGGCATGCGAAGGGAACTCGACCCGGGGTCGCTGGCATTGCAGTCGGCGGTGCGCCAGGCCCTGGACCCGCGCGCGATATTCAACCCCGGCAAGGGCTGAACCCAGGCCGCCACGGCGCCTGCGGCCTATCCGGCGAGCCCGGCACCCGACCCCATCCAGCGAGCGTGGCGCCATGGCCCGGCCCGGCGGGCACGGCGCCTGCGGCCCCATCCGACGAGCCTGGCACCCCACCCATCCGGCGAGGTGATTACCGAGGGTATCTGGGCATAACGTGACGTGTTCGGATCGGTCCGCTGGATGTGGCTCGGCGTGGGGGGTGCACCGGTCATGCCGGCTAATGGGAGGCCAGCGAAGGGAACGGGTGCGCGGCGCCTGTCGCCCGAGGCCCGGCGCATCCTGGCGCTGGAGAACGAGACCGTGGCCGGGCACACGTGCAAGGTCATCGAGCTGGGCGGCCCGGTCGACGTCGACCGGCTGCGGGCCTCGATCGCCGAGCGCCTGCCCCGGGCGCCGAAGCTGAGCATGCGCCTGAGCGAGATCGACGGCGTGCCGTGGTGGGTGCCCGACCCGCAGGTGGACATGACCGCGCACGTCGTGGAGTCCGGTCAGTCCGCGGCCGCCGGCCAGGCCGGGTTCCTGGCCACGGTCTCCGCCATCTTCGCCCAGCACCTGGATCGCTCACGGCCGCTGTGGCGCATCGACGTGATACCCCGGATGCCCGGTGGCGGCAGCGCGCTGGTCTGGCGCATCCATCACGCTCTGGCCGATGGGCTGACGGCCATGCGCATGGCCGGCACGGTGCTATGGGACGAGGCGCCGCGAGCGGCTGGCTCCCGCAAACGGGCGCCAGGGCCCGGGACAGCAGCAGCCGCCAAGCATCACCGGTTCGACGGACTGCTGTCCGCCGTGCGGGAGGCGCCACAGCCGTGGCTGCGATCACCTTTTGACGGGCACATCGATGGCCAGCGGGCGGTGGCCTTCACCACCACCGGGCTCGACGGGCTGCGCCAGGTTGCGGGCGCCGCCGACGGCGCGACCGTCAACGACGCGGTGCTGGCCGTGGTGGCGGGCGGGCTGCGGCGCTGGCTCGAGGCCCATCACGGCCATCTCGGCACGGTCCGGGTGAAGGTGCCGGTGAGTCTGCACAGCCCGCCGCTCACCCCCGGCGATGGCGGCTCCGAGCCGGGCAACCGCGATTCGTTCTTCTGCCTCGACCTGCCGCTGGGATCGGCCGACCCGCTCGAGCGCCTGGCCGTCATCCGCAGCGCGACCCGGGTCCGCAAGCAAGGCCACGACGCTCAGCATCTTGACGAGCTCATGCACGGTCTGGCGCGCACCCCGCGGCTGAGCAGGTTCGCCGACCGCATCCTGGCTCATCCACGCTCGTTCGCGCTGAACGTGTCCAACGTCCCCGGCCCCCGCCGGCCGGTCCAGGTGCTCGGGGTGCCGGTACGCGCGCTGTACTCGCTGGCCGAGATCGGCGAGCACCACGCGCTCCGCGTCGCGGTGGTTTCGCTCGCCGGCAGCCTGAACTTCGGGCTGGTCGCCGACCCGACGCTGCTGAACGACGTGGACCAGCTGGCTGCCGACATCCAGGCTGAAGCCGCCGCCCTGATCGCCTGCAGCCCGGCGTGACCCGGTCACCCGCCGCCTGTTGGGTCAGGTGACCGCGCGGAACGACGGATTCCGCTGGCCGACCCGGCGCAGCACGGCCACGACCTTGCCGCGGATGATCGCCTTGTCGCCGGGTATCGGCGTGTAGGCCGGGTTCTGCGGCATCAGCCAGACCCGGCGATCCACCTTCTTGTACGTCTTGACCGTGCCCTCGACCTCGATGCCGTCTATCAGTGCAGCCACGATGTCGCCGTCCCGTGGCTTGTCGTACAGCTCCCGCACCACGACCCAGTCACCGGGGAAGATCCCGACGCCGATCATGGAATCGCCGACGACCTCAAGGATAAACAGGCCCTGCTCTGGCCCGACTACCTCGCTGGGCAGCGGGAAGCGCCCCTCGCCAGGCCCAAGCGGAGGGATCGGCTCGCCGGCCGCGACCTGCCCGGCGACGGGCACCCAGGCCACCCTCGCCGGGCCATCTTCCCCCGCTTCAGCGCCGGCCAGAGAGGCTTGCTCGGCGGCGTGTTCCCCGGGCCGCAGCAGCCGTACCGTCCGCGGTGACCCCTCTTCGTAGCTCAGGAAACCGTCTGCCTTCAGCTCCCGAAGGTGGTGCAGGACGCTGGATGCGCTCTTCAGGCCCGCCGCATCGGCGATCTCGCGATTGGTCGGCGCACAGCCGTGAACAGCCGCGTACTCGTCGATGACGCGCAGGATCGTGCGCCGACGCCAGGTCAGAACGCCCGGCCCTGGTTCCTCGCTGTCCGTCATCGAGCCTCCGCCTCGGTGATCATTACCAGCGTACGTTGGAACCCCGCGGCCTGCTCGGCTTGGTGAGGATCACACTGCGGCTTCGGGGACTCAGCGGCGCGAATCCGAATTACCGCACCATTAACTTCCTATTTCGCGCGGAAGTCTCTAAGGGCGACTTTCGCATTGGCCCCGGATCCGCGGGGTGACCGATGATAGCTTTAAGTATTCATTCGATCACGCTCCGTGCGAGATGAGCACGGGGCTTCTATTTGGCTATGTGCCACTAAGGGGAGCAAATGCGTACAAAAATCTGGTTACTGTCGGCAACCGCAGTGGTAACGGTATTCGCCTCACCCGCCGCCATGGCATCGGCCAGCACAACGGCCGCGGCTCGCACCGGGCACGCGGCGGCCCGCACGGCGGCTGCGAGCGGGCCTGACTACAAGGCGGCATGTACGGCGCACCCGGCGCGCGGATACGCAGCGTGCCTGGCCCTGTTCCGCACCAATGTCCCGGCGCACAAGGGCGCGAACCCGTTTGTGACCCCGTCCGGATACGGCCCGGCGCAGCTGCAGTCCGCCTACAGCCTGCCGTCGTCGACCGCCGGCAGTGGCGCGACCGTCGCCCTGGTCGACGCCTACGACGACCCGAACGCCGAGTCGGACCTCGCGGTCTACCGGTCCCAGTACGGGCTGCCCGCCTGCACGACCGCGAACGGCTGCTTCAAGAAGGTCAACGAGAACGGGGAGGCTTCGCCGCTGCCGCCCACGGAGCCACCCGGCGACGACTGGGCTACGGAAGAGTCCCTGGACATCGACATGGTCTCCGCGGCCTGCCCGCTCTGCCACATCGACCTGGTCGAGGGCAACACCAACTCGTTTGACGACCTCGGCACCGCCGTCAACGCGGCAGTGGCGCTGGGCGCGCAGTACGTCTCGAACAGCTACGGCGGCGGCGACTTCAGCGGCGAGTCGTCGCTGGATATCTACTACAACCACCCCGGCGTGGCGATCACCGCCTCGGCCGGCGACGACGGTTACGGGGTGAGCTACCCAGCCGCGTCCCCGGACGTGGTCGCGGTCGGCGGGACCTCGCTTAACTCGACCGGCAGCGGCTACACGGAAACCGTCTGGGGCAGCAGCTCCGGCGGAGAGGGAACCGGGTCCGGCTGCTCCGGGTATGAGTCCAAGCCGTCCTGGCAGACCGACAGCGGCTGCACCGACCGAACCGACAACGACGTGGCTGCGGTCGCCGACCCGAACACCGGCGTCGCCGTTTACGACACCTATGACCAGGGCGGCTGGCTGGTCGTCGGCGGTACATCCGCGTCATCACCGATCATCGCCTCGGTGTACGCGCTCGCCGGCGTTCCGTCATCCGGCTCCTACCCGGCCGAGTACGTATACGAGCAGCACACGTCGTCGAACATCAACGACGTCACCAGCGGCGCCGACGGCACGTGCACGCCCGCGTACCTGTGCACCGGCGAGGTCGGCTACGACGGCCCGACCGGCTGGGGCACGCCGAACGGCGTGTCCGCATTCAAGGCGCCCAGCAGCACGTCTGCGCCTGTGGTCACCGGCGTCAGCCCGACGTCCGGGCCCCCCGCTGGCGGCACCCCGGTCACGATCACCGGCACCAACCTGACCGGCGGCACCGTCGCCTTCGGCCCCAACGCCGCGACCGGCGTCACCTGCGGAGCCACCTCGTGCACCGCAACCTCACCGGCCGGCACCGGCACCGTGGACGTCGAGGTCACCACCACCGGAGGCACCTCCGCGCCGACCTCGGCGGACCACTTCACCTACACCACGTCGGTACCGACAGGGCAGATCAAGTCCGCGTTGTCTGGCAAGTGCGTTGACGACCTGCTGAGCGGAAGCACGAACGGGAACCCGATCGTCCTCTACTCCTGCGGCAGCAGTGGCGCGGAAAAGTGGGTTGTCGGGACCGGGGTTGTCGGGACCGGGGGCACTCTCACGAACGCGGTGAACGGAAAGTGCATCACCGCCGAGAATGGGAACCGCGCCAACGGGACACCCCTTGTGCTCTACGCGTGCAACGGGAGCGGAGGCCAGGTGTGGAAGGCTGTCGGCATGCACCTGGTCAACCCGGCGTCGCACCGGTGCATGACCGCTTCGGCCAGCAGCAACAAAGCACCGCTGGTCATCGAGACCTGCGGCAAGGGTGTCAACCAGGTATGGACGCTGCCGTAACCTGACCTGACGCAACGGTGTAGCGGGCCCGGCGGTCTTGACCGCCGGGCCCGTTCACGGTCAAGGCTCCGATTCCATCCCAGCCTCGCAGCGCCCTTTCCATGATCGTGGTGCATGAGGTGCGTTATACGCGTGTCATGCACCACGTTGCCGAGTGCCCGGCGCGACCAGCGGCATATGTTCGGGTTGACGGGCAAGGACGCTGATGCGGAGGACTCGTGGAACGAACAGTGCAGACCCCGGACGGCCGGACTCTCGCGGTGCAGGAAGCCGGTGACCCGGCAGGCAGGCCGGTGCTCGTGCACATGGGCACGCCAAACTCCCGGCACCTGTACGGCCCGAACGCGGTGGACGCCGGCGCGCGCGGCCTGCGCCTGATCTGCTACGACCGCCCAGGTTACGGCGGGTCGGACCCGCAGCCGGGCCGAACCCACGCCGACTGCGCGGCAGACGTCCGGGCGATCTGCGCGGCGCTGCAGATCGACCGGCTGGCGATCTGGGGCATCTCCGGCGGCGGCGCGCACGCGCTGGCCTCCGCGGCGCTGCTGCCCGACCTGGTCGTGGCCGTGGCATCGCTCGCCGGGCTCGCCCCCTACGGTGCCCAGGGCCTGGACTGGTTCGCCGGCATGGGCAAGGGCAACGTCGACGACTTCAAGCTGTTCGCAGAGGACAAGACCGCGGCGCGGGTCAAGATGGAGAAGGACAGGGAGCAGCTCCTCGCGGCCTGGGCGGGTGACGTGGGCAAGGAGCTCAAGACCCTGCTGTCGCCGGTCGACGCGGCGACCCTGACCGGCGCGATCGCCGAGTACCTGGCGTTCACCGGGCACGAGGGCCTCGCGCCGGGGAGCGAAGGCTGGTGGGAGGACGGGATGGCGCAGGTCGGCGCCTGGGGTTTCGAGCCAGCCGACATCTCCGTGCCAGTCATGATCATGCACGGGCGGCAGGACATGTTCGTTCCGGTCGGCCACGGCGAGTGGCTCGCCGCCCGCATCCCAGCGGCGCAGGCCCGGATCCTGGACCACGACGGGCACCTGACCCTTCTTGAGCACCGGATACCTGAGGTGCACTCCTGG
>Ga0208725_1000101_pt1 | contig 18990 bp, 18 predicted proteins | sample MicForSoSWNH13_O_FD_188004 | JGI IMG/M metagenome (GOLD analysis project Ga0208725, IMG submission 188004) | Forest soil microbial communities from Harvard Forest Long Term Ecological Research site in Petersham, Massachusetts, USA - MetaG HF011... | ecosystem: Environmental > Terrestrial > Soil... | reverse complement strand
CGGCGCGGATCCCGTGCCGACGTTCGTGTTCGACGAGGTGGACGCCGGCGTCGGCGGCAAGGCCGCGGTGGAGATCGGGCGCAGGCTGGCCCGGCTGGCGCGGCTCGCGCAGGTGATCGTGGTCACGCACCTGCCGCAGGTGGCGGCCTATGCGGACACCCACCTGGTGGTGGAGAAGGCCGACGACGGCTCGGTGACCAGGAGCGGGGTTACCCGGCTGGACCGGCCCGGGCGGGTCAGGGAGCTGTCCCGCATGCTGGCCGGGCTCGAGGACTCCGAGTTTGGCCGGGCCCACGCCGAGGAACTGCTCGCCGCGGCGGCTGCCGAGCGCGCGGCTGCGGCCGCCGATACCGGCTAAGCTGCCCAAAACTGAGGCCACGCTGTGAAGTTGCTGATGATTGCGGTACGTGATCGTACCTGCCTCCTCCGACACCCGGGAAATCTGGCAAACTTACTGTGCGATGAAGGCACAGCCTCGCAAAATACGCAGGAACCGCCGGAAAGCATCTGATGAGCTACCCGGTGTAACTGCGACCGCGCGGTTGGACCGGATGACCAAGAGTCTGGTGAACCGGCTGTGCCCCGGTGACATCGCCATCATTGACCACGCAGACCTGGACCTCACCGGCGCCGACGCGCTGATCGGCCGCCACGTCGCCGCGGTCGTGAACGCGTCGCGCAGCATCACCGGCCGGTATCCCAACCGCGGGCCGCAGCACCTGCTCGAGGCGGGTATCCCGCTGATCGACGACTGCGGCCCCGAGGTGTTCGACCGGGTGAAGGAAGGACAGTGCGTCCGGCTGGACGGTGACACGCTCTACGCGGGCGACGCTGTCGTGGCCAAGGGCCGGCTGCAGGACGCCGAGTCGGTGGCGTCAGCCATGGCCGAGGCGAAGACGCACGTGTCCGCGGAGATCGAGGCGTTCGCCGCGAACACGCTGGAGTACATCAAGCACGAATACCCGCTGCTGATCGACGGGATCCGGGTCCCGGAACTGCGCACGAAGCTGGATGGCCGGGACGCGCTGGTCGTGGTGCGCGGCTACCACCACCGCGAGGACATCGCCACGCTGCGCCCTTATATAAGGGAGCGCAGACCCGTCATGATCGCCGTCGACGGCGGCGCCGACGCCCTGCTCGAGGCTGGCTACCGGCCCGAGCTGATCGTCGGCGACATGGACTCGATATCCGACCGGGCACTGACCTGCGGTGCCGAGATTGTGGTGCATGCTTACCCGGACGGCAGCGCACCGGGGCTGCCGCGGGTCAAGGCCCTGGGGCTGAACCCCGCGCTCTGCGCTGTGCCGGGCACCAGCGAGGACGTCGCCCTGCTCATTGCCGACGAGAAGGGGGCCAGCCTGATCGTCGCGGTCGGCCGGCACGACACGTTGGTAGAGTTCCTGGACAAGGGACGGTCGGGGATGGCGAGCACGTTCCTGACCCGGCTCCGGGTGGACGACAAGATCGTTGACGCGAAGGGCGTTAGCCGGCTGTACCAGAGCCGGGTTTCGGCCAAGGCCGTCATCCCGCTCGTCCTCGCCGCCGCGATCACCGTTCTGGTCGCGATGGCGGTCCTGCCGACGGGCCAGATCTTCTTCCGGGACCTCGGCACGCAACTGGAGAACTTCTGGTACTGGCTGACTGGATTGTTCTAGTGATCGATTTCCGCTACCACCTGGTCTCGATCGTCGCCGTGTTCCTCGCGCTGGCGATCGGCATCGTCGTGGGCGCGACCGCGCTCAAGCCGAAGGTCGAGGATCTCCTGAACAGGGCCTCACAAAACGAGCTGCGCAAGATCGACACGCAGCGGGCGACGATCAGCAGCCAGCAAAACCAGATCTACAGCGACCAGCAGTTCGCCCAGGTCTCCGCGCCGCTGGTGCTGGCCAACCTGCTGACCGGCGAGAAGGTGGTGCTCGTGACCGCGCCGGGCGCCAGCGGCCCGGCCATCAGCGGGATCACCACCGCCCTTGGCCTGGCGGGCGCGAAGGTGACCGGCCAGGCCGAGCTGCAGCCAGCGTTCTTCGACACCAGCGCCAGCACCGAGAGCAGCCTCGACGCCCTGGCCCAGACGGTCGCACCGCCCACCGTCACTCCCGGCGACCAGACCGTGGCGAACAACCTGAGCGCGCAGGTCGCCGGCCAGCAGGAGGCCGCGGAGGTGATCGCGCCCGCGCTGGTCAGCACCGACGGCACCGACCTTCCGGCCAGCCAGGCCGACCCCATTCTGTCCGGGTTCGCCCGGCAGGGGTATCTGCAGGTGAGCCCCTCGAAGGGATTCAGCTCCTCAACGCTGTCCGAGGCCACGCTGGCCGTCGTGGTCATCCCCGCCAGCCTGCCGACGGCGGGCGACTCTGACCTGGCGAACCAGGCGCTGCTCGCGGTGGCCGAGCAGCTCAAGCTGCAAGGCCGCGGCGTCGTCCTCGCGGGCTCGCTGTTTGCGTCCGGGTCCGGGTCCGGCAGCGCGATCGACGACCTCGTCAACGGCAACACCGGGATCCAGATGTCCAGCGTGGACAACGCGAACACCGAGACGGGTCAGATCATGGTCGCCCAGGCTCTTGCCTACCTGCTGGCCGGGCACAAGCCCGCCGCCTACGGCGTCTACGCCGGAGCGGTCCCGAGCCCGGCGCCCACACCGTCTCCGACGCCGTCGCCCACGCCGACAGCGTCGGTCAAGCACAAGAGCGCCGCGTGAGCCGGCCCCTGCCCCGGGCCGGGCGGGCCCTGCTGGCCGGGGGGCTGGCCGCGGCCGTGGCACGCGCCGCCTACGCGGCGCTGAAGCAGCGGCCCCCCGGCGGCCGGGAGGCCTGGGCACGGACGAACCATCGCGGCGAGCCGGTGACCCTGCTCGAGGGCCCGGCCGCCGCTGCCGGCGCCGCGGCGGCGTCGCTGATCGTGCCCGGGCTGCCCGCCCGCAGCCGGGCCGCGCTCGCGCTGGCCGGTGCGGGGGCGGCGGCGTTCGGGGCGTACGACGACCTGAAGGGCAGCGGGGACCGGCGCGGCTTCCGCGGCCACCTCGGGGCGCTGGCCGGTGGCGAGGTCACCAGCGGCGCGGTGAAGATAGCCGGGATCGGCGGCACCGGGCTCGCGGCGGGCGTGCTGGTCGGCAGCGGCCAGGAAGCCGGTGGCGGCTCCGCGGCCGACGTGCTGATCAACACGGGCCTCATCGCAGGCGGCGCGAACCTGCTCAACTTGTTTGACCTGCGGCCCGGCCGGGCGATCAAGGTGGCGCTGGCCGCGGGCGCCGCACTCGGCCTCACCCCGGCCGGGCGGGACGCGGCCGCCGCGCCCGTGGGCGCCGCGCTGTCGCTGCTGCCGGAGGACCTCGGTGAGCGGGCGATGCTCGGCGACTCCGGGGCTAACGCGCTCGGCGGCATGCTCGGCGCCGCGGCCGCGGCGGCGCTGCCGCGCATGGCGCGGATCACCGTCCTGGCGGCGATCGTCGGGCTGACCGCCGCCAGCGAGGTGGTGAGCTTCACCAGGGTCATCGAGCAGACCCCGGCGCTGCACTGGCTCGACATGCTGGGCCGCCGGCCCGCTGCGGCCGCCCCGCGGAGCGCGCCCGGCGTGCCAGCCGGCGGCCCAGATGGCGCCGGGGCCGACGCGGCATCCCAGGCGCCGGCCGCCGCGGCCCAGCCGTGACCGCGCAGCGAATCGCCTATGTGATTGGCACCACGACCGGCGGGACCGGCCGGCATGTCGCGATGCTGGCCGAGGGATGCGCCGTGCGGGGCCTGGCCGTCACCGTCTTCGGCCCGGCGGGCACGAAGAGCTTGTTTCCCGCCGTCCCGTTCGGCGCTGTGGACATTGGCAGCAGGCCCCGCCCGGCCCGTGACGCGGCGGCGGTGCGGCGGCTGCGCGGGCTGCTTGCCGAGTTCGCCCCCGATGTCGTGCACGCACACGGCCTGCGCGCCGGTGCGGCCGCCGCGCTCGCGCTGCGCAGGACGGGCCGGGGCCGGCGGCCCGCGCTGCAGGTCACCGTGCACAACGCGGCTCCGGCCGGTATCGCTTCCCGGGTTATCTACCGGCGCCTGGAGCGCATCGTCGCCCGGCGGGCCGACTCGGTGCTCTGTGTCTCGACCGACGTCGCACTCCGGATGCGCCGGGCGGGCGCGCGGCACGTGGCGCTGGCCGTGGTTGTCGCGCCGGCCGCAGCCCCGGCATCGGCCGATGACATAGCGAAGGCCCGGGCAGAGATTGGCGCAACGGGACACCAGGTCGTGCTCGCCGCGGGCAGGCTGGCCAGGCAGAAGGGGTTCGACGTGCTCCTTGAGGCCGTCATCGGCCTAAGGAACCGTGGCCTCACCCCGGTGCTGGTGCTCGCCGGAGACGGGCCGATGGCCGGGCAGCTTGCCTCGCTCACACGTGAGGCGAACCTCGCCGTGCGCCTCCTCCGCCAGCGGGCCGACATCCCGGCGCTGCTCGGCGCCGCGGATGTCGTCGTGGTGCCAAGCCGCTGGGAGGGCCAGCCGCTGATCGTGCAAGAAGCGCTCCGGGCGGGCCGGCCGATCGTCGCCTCCCGGGTTGGCGGAATTCCGGACCTGACCGGAGAAGAGGGCGCGCTGCTGGTCCGGGCGGGTGTTCCGGCGGCGCTCGAGTCCGCGATGGCAGAGGTACTGAGCAATCCGCAGCTGGCGCAGAGCCTCGCAGCAGCGGCGCTGGCGCGCGCCAGCGTTCTGCCGTCGGAGGCGGACGCGGTCGACGCCGCGATCGCTGGCTATGCCCGCATGACGGCTGATGGCGGCCGCAGCCCGGCGTGAACGCTGGGGGGTGTGCGCGCTGCCGGCAGGCGTGCGACGGAAGAGAGATTGCATAGTTCAGCATGCAAAGAGCATCTTTATTAAGACTCGGCCCTTTCGGTAACAATCCTGTACTTTCGCTGTAACCGAGTCCGGCGTGTGATCCACTGGCGTCCTGGAGCGGGCATCCACGCGCCTGCGCCGGGGGGACGCGCATGGGCAAGAGAGGGCGAGTTCTGCCGTTCGTGAGGCCGGAGCCTCACGACAAGGCGGAGCCTGCCGTCAGCCCGTCGCAAGCCGAAACTGCGTCTGGCGCTCCGGCCCCGGGCGGTCGGCCACCGCCCCCCTCGTTGCCACGGCGGATTCCGGGTAGCTCGCGTGCGGTACCGGGAAAGTGGCAGTCACCCCGCGGTCCGGGACCAGCGTCTCCGCCGTCCGCATCCCTGAATTTCCGGCCCGATCCCGATCGGGTGATCGAACCCAGCACTTCGGGCCCGGGGGAGCCGGGCAGCGAGGCGGCCGCACCCACGCAGGTGCGGCCGGAACCGCCCGGCCAGCAAGCACCGGGATCCGCGCCGTCGCCGGAGCCTGAACCGCCCGCTCATGGCGGGAGCGCGCCAGGTATCTCACGGCCCGAGCCGCCGGGCCAGCCAGGAGGCGGGCCGGTCGCGCCGCGCACCGTCGGGCCGGCCCGGCAGGGTTCCGCGCATCCGGTTCCCGCCGCGGAGCCTGGGCCTCGGCGCAGCGACCCGGCCGAGCCGGTGACCGGGCCGATCGTGCTCCGGGCCGGCTCTGAAACCGAGCGCCGGGCCGCGCAGCCGGTGGCGGCGCGGGCGGGCTCCGACATTACGCCGTCGTGGGGCGCCGTGGCCGGCACAACGCTGCGGTTGTGGGTGCAGCGGCGCAGGACGCGGTGGCGCGTTGTCACCGCGATCGTGGTGGCGCTGATCGTATTCGCGGCGGGCGGGCTGACCGTCGCGCTGCTGCGCAGGGGCGGCCAGGGGAGCGTAGCCAGCTCAGGCAGCGGCCGTACCTCGAGCACCGCCAACCTCGGCGCGGTGCAGGCAGCCGCGGCCGCCAGGCAGCAGGCCGCTGCGTGGATCGCGGCACAGGTCAGCCACAGCGCTGTCGTCTCGTGTGACCCGGCCATGTGCGCTGTGCTGCAGGCCAGGGGGTTCCCCGCCGGGGACCTCATGACGCTCCCGCCCGGGACAGGCGACCCGCTCGGCTCGGCGGTCATCGTGGCCACGGCGGCCGTGCGCAGCCTGTTCGGCAGCCGCCTGACCACTGTCTACGCGCCGACCGTGATCGCCAGCTTCGGCTCTGGGCCTGCCCGTGTCGACGTCCGGGTGTACGCCGCGGGAGGCGCGTCGCCGTACCTGGCGGCACTCAAGGCCGATGAGCTGTCCCGGGTCAGCGTCGGGCGGCAGCTGCTCCGCAACTCCCGGGTCACCGTGACCCCGGCCGCCAGGCAGCAGCTCGTCACCGGCCAGGTTGACTCGCGGCTGCTGATCACCATCGCGACGCTGTCCGGGCAGGGCCCGGTCAGCGTGGTCGCCTTCGGTGACTCGGGGCCCGGCGCCAGCCCGGGCGCGCCGCTGCGCGAGGCCGAGCTCGCCGCCCCGGCCGGGGCCAAGAGCGGATACCTGCACTCCATGATCTTGCTGCTGCAGGCGCAGCAGCAGCCATACCTGGCGAACAGCGTGACCCTGGTACGACTCGCCAACGGTCAGCAGGCGGTGCGGATCGAGTTCGCCGCGCCGAGCCCCCTGGGATTGCTGAGCGGCTAGGGCCCGTAGCCAGTAACTAGAAATGGGAGGGGAGCATGAATATGTCACGAAAGGCGGCGTGGCTGACCAGACTGGTCACCGCGTGCGCGCTCGCGCTCGGCCTGGCCGGGCTGTTCGGCGCGGCCGCCTCGGCGGCGTCCGCGTCCACCGGAACCGGCTACCTGAGGCTGGCGCACCTGTCGCCGAACACGCCCGCGGTGGATGTCTACCTTTACTCGTTCGGCGACTCCAGCGCGATGGTCGTGCTCCATCACGTCGCCTATGGCGATGTGTCTCCGTACCAGGATGTGGCAAGCGGTGAGTACACCGTCGCCATGCGTGCCGCCGGTGCGTCGGCGTCGTCCAAGCCGGTGCTGTCCACGACCATCGACGTGGTCTCCGGCGACGCGTACACGGTCGCGGGCGTGGGCCCGTTCGCGGGCCTGCGGCTGCAGGTGCTCGACGACCGGCTGACCACCCCGCCGAACAAAGCGCTCGTCCGCGTCATCCAGGCGTCGATGCACCAGACCTCGGTCACCGTGACCGCGGGCTCGACGACGCTGGGCCGCCACCTCGACTTCACCGCGGTGACGAAGTACAAGGCGGTCGACCCGGGTACCGTGACGGTCACCGCGACCGGCACGTCGGAGAGCGGAAGCACCCAGTACACGCTGGCCGCCAACACCATCTACACGTTCGTCGTCCTGGATGACTCCGGACAGCTCAAGGTCACCGGCCTGGTGGACTCGGCCGGCGCAAACTCGATGCCGCAGGGCGGTGCGCAGACCGGGTTCGGTGGCACCGCCGCGCGCCCCGGTGATTCGGTGCTGCCTTGGGCAGGCGCGGCAGCGGCCGGGCTGCTGGTCGCGGTCGGCGGGCTTATCGGGCTGCGCCGCCGGCGCCGCCCCGCCATGCATGCCCGGTGATCTGACAAAGTCGGCCGGCCGGCACATCTCGCCTTTGCGCGTGGTGCGCCGGCCGGTCGCTGCAGTGATCCTTGCCTGCGGCATCATCGCCGTTGGCGCAGGCGCGGCCGGCCTGGCGGTGGCCAGCCAGACCGGCCGGCCCGCGGCGCCGCTCGGGAAGCCGGCGTTCGTCCCGGTGCCGGTCGGCCGTCAGGCACCGGTGCCGCTGCCGTCGGCGCGGCGGGTGGCCAGGCCCATTGCTCTCGTCATCCCGGCGATCGGCGTCAGCACCCCGCTGGTCCGCCTCGGCCTCACCGCCACCGGCGCGCTGCAGGTCCCGTCCAGCACCTCGGTGGCCGGCTGGTACACCGGCAGCGCGCGGCCGGGCGCCATCGGCTCGGCGGTGATCGCCGGGCACATCGACTCGGTGAGCGGGCCAGGGGTGTTTTTCCGGCTGCGCCTGATGCACCCCGGCCAGCGGGTCTACGTGCGGCGGGCCAATGGCTCGCTGGCCGTGTTCGAGGTGACCGCGGTGCACAGCTACCTCAAGACCCGCTTCCCCACCGAGGCGGTGTACGGGCCCCAGCCCGATGCCCAGCTGCGCCTCGTCACCTGCGGCGGCACGTTCGACTACGCGACCGGGCATTACCTGAGCAACGTGATCGTGTACGCCACGCTGGTTCAGTGAGCGCCCGCCGCGGCGAACCGGCTTAGCGAGAACCGCCGCGCCGCGGGGTCCGGGCCACGGCCGGTGGCCAGGTCGGCGAGCCACTCGCCGAGCAGCGGCCCGAACTTGAACCCGTGTCCCGATGTGCCGCTGCCGACCACGATCCGGCCGATCCGGTCAACGACGAAATCCTCGTCGGGACTGTTGTCGTAGACGCAGCGCTCGCTCCTGGCCAGATCCGGAGCGAGGCCGGGCAGGTACTGGCGCGCCAGCCCGGTCAGCCGCGCGGTGAGGTCGCCGTCGGGAGCTTGCTCCTGCCTGCCGGGGTCGGTCACCGGCCCGCTGTGATGGAAACCGATCTTGTAGAGCGCCGCGCCCGGCACCGGCAGCCCGTAGGCCTCCGGCGGGCCGTGGCAGATGAAGATCGGCAGAGCCGGGCCCGGCGCGCCCTCGGTGCCGAGGTAGCCAACCTGCTCCATGGTGGCCTCGGAGGGCACCGCGATCCCGCTTCCGGCGAGCAGCGCGCTGGTCCACGGACCGGCGCACACCACGGCAGCGCGGGCGGAGACCTGGCCGGCTGTGGTCCGGACGGTCACCCGGCGGCCGTCGTCCGCGATGCCGGTCACGGTGACGCCCGCCCGGATGTCGGGCACCGCCGCCGCGAGCGCCTGCAGCGCCCCGTCGGCGCTGATCACGCAGGATTCCAGCTCCAGCAAAGCGGGACCCCCAATCGCGATCCCGGGGAACCTCGCCGCCACCTCGGCCTCGGTCAGCTGCTCATGCGGGGCGCCCGCGGCGCGCATGGCGTCGCGGACCGCGTCCAGCTCCTGGCCGAAGGTGAGGTGCGGCGTGGGAGCCAGCAGTTGCCGCCCGCAGTCGTCCTCCAGCTCGGCCCACGCCCCCCGGGCGCGGATGGCCATGTTGACCCATTCCGCGTCGTCGTAGCCCAGCCGGAAGATGCGGCAGCTGCCCTTCGACCCGCTCGCCTCATGCCCGATCTCGGCCTGCTCCAGCAGGATGACCTCGTTGCCGCGCCTGGCCAGCGCCCGCGCGGTGGCCAGCCCAAGCAGTCCGGCACCGACGACAGCGACGTCGGACCGGGTTTCCATGGTGCCCGCCATTACCAGCCCCGGGCCCGCCACTCCGGCACGTGCGGGCGCTCGGCCCCGAGCGTGGTGTCCTTGCCGTGGCCCGGGTACACCCAGGTGCCGTCCGGCAGCTCGGCGAACACCCGTGCCTCGAGGTCGTCGATGAGCTGGCCGAAACGCCTCGGGTCCTGCTCGGTGTTGCCGGGCCCGCCCGGGAACAGCGAATCGCCGGTGAAAAGGTGCGGCTGGTCGGCGAGCGCGCCGCCGGCGTCGTAGCAGAGCGCGATGCTGCCCGGGGTGTGACCGCGCAGGTGGATCACGGACAGCTCGGCGTCCCCGACGCTGATCGTGTCGCCGTGCCGGACCAGGTCGGTGGGCGTCACCGGCAGCGGACCCGCGTCCTCGGGATGGGCGGCCGTCTTCGCGCCGGTCGCCTGCTGGACCGCCTGCAGCGCCTGCCAGTGATCCCCGTGCTGGTGCGTGGTCACGATCATGGTCAGCGGGGTGTCCCCGATCAGTGCCAGCAGGGTGTCGGCGTCGTTCGCGGCGTCGATCAGCAGCTGTTCACCGGTGCTGGTGCACCGCAGCAGGTAGGCGTCGTTGTCCATCGGGCCGACGGAGACCTTGGTGATGGTGAGCCCGGGAAGCTCCCTGGTGTCGGCCGGCCCGCCGACGCTGACGTCGCCCGTGTAAGTCATGTCTCTCCATCCGTCGCAGCTGTCGCACCGCCGAACTGCGGGTCCCCGCGCCACCACGGGGTACACCTACCTGGGCAGCTTAGGGGGAAGGCCGCCGGCGTCATCGGCCGGCTCCGGGCGGTGCGGGCGAAAACGGGTGCATTCCGGGCCGGCGCGCCGCTCTCTCACCATCGCCGTGGCACGACCCCGGTGAGCGACCTGGACATCGGGACGCTGGCCCAGGATTCAGTGAGCCGCGGCTACCTGTCCCGGTCCTGCTACCGCATCGGCGTCGAGACCGGATTCGAGCTCTGGCGCTGCGGGGCCGGCCTGAAGACCAGCTCGTTCTCGGTGCACATATCGGGCGGTGGTCGCAAGCGCCGGTTCCGGCAGCTATAACGCGCCGCCCGGCCTCTGCTGGGAATCGTCCAGCAAGGTTGCGGGTTACAACCATCAGGATGCCGCGCGGGGCACCGGCCCGTGGCGTTGCCGGGGTGCGGTGGAAGCTGAAGACGCCGAGTTTTGTCAGACCTGCCGGATACGATGGCGCAGCGTCCCCCCGACCCCGAACACCGCCGTCAAACCCGGAGAACTGAGCACAAAGTGGCTGATCGTCTCGTCGTCCGCGGTGCGCGCGAGCACAACCTCAAGGACGTCTCGCTTGACCTGCCGCGTGACGCCCTGATCGTCTTCACCGGCCTGTCCGGATCCGGCAAATCGAGCCTGGCGTTTGACACGATCTTCGCGGAGGGCCAGCGCCGGTACGTCGAGTCGCTGTCCGCCTACGCCCGGCAGTTCCTCGGCCAGATGGACAAGCCCGACGTCGACTTCATCGACGGTCTGTCCCCGGCGGTTTCCATCGACCAGAAGGCGGCGGGCCGCAACCCGCGCTCGACCGTCGGCACGATCACCGAGGTCTACGACTACCTGCGGCTGCTGTACGCGCGGGTGGGGAAGCCGCACTGCCCGGTCTGCGGCCGGCCGATCGCGCGGCAGAGCCCGCAGCAGATTGTTGACCGGGTGCTGGAGCTGGACCAGGGAATCCGGTTTCAGGTGCTGGCGCCGGTGGTGCGCGGCCGCAAGGGCGAGTACGGCGAGATGCTGCGCGAGCTGCAGATCAAGGGCTACTCCCGGGCCAGGGTCGACGGTGTGATCATCCGCCTGGACAGCATCGGGGAGGGCGCTCCGGGCGACCTGCCCGCGCTGAAGAAGTACGAGAAGCACAACATAGAGGTCGTCGTCGACAGGCTGGACGTGAAGGAGTCGGCCCGGCGCAGGCTCACCGACTCGGTGGAGACCGCGCTGAATCTGTCCGGCGGCGTCGTCGTGCTCGATTTCGTCGACCTGCCGGAGAACGACCCGCACCGCGAGCGGATGTACTCCGAGCACCTCGCCTGCATGTACGACGACCTGTCCTTTGATGAGCTGGAGCCTCGCTCGTTCTCGTTCAACTCGCCCTGGGGCGCCTGCCCGGACTGCACTGGCCTTGGCACACGGATGGAGGTCGACCCCGAGCTGGTGGTCTCCGATCCGGCGAAGACCCTGGCCGAGGGCGCGATCGGCCCGTGGAGCGGCGGTCACGTCAGCGACTACTTCCTGCGGCTGATCGAGGCGCTCGGCGACGCGATCGGGTTCAGTGTCGACACGCCCTGGGAGCGGCTGCCCGCCGCGGCGCGCACCGCGCTGCTGCGCGGCTATGACAAGCAGGTGCACGTCAGGTACAAGAACCGGTACGGGCGGGAGCGTTCCTACTACACGAACTTCGAGGGCGCGATCCCGTACATCGAGCGGCGGCATTCCGAGGCGGAGAGCGATTCCAGCCGGGAGCGCTACGCCGGGTTCATGCGTGAGGTGCCGTGCCCGACCTGCAACGGGGCGCGGCTAAAGCCGGTGTCGCTCGCGGTGACCGTGGACGGGAGGTCGATCGCCGAGTACTGCGCGCTCCCCATCGGCGAGCTGGCCAAGCGCCTGCTCGAGCTGGAGCTGTCCGACCGGGACCAGCAGATCGCCGGCCGGATCCTCAAGGAGGTCAACTCCCGGCTCGGCTTCCTGCTCGACGTGGGGCTCGACTACCTGACCCTGGACCGGGCGTCGGCGACCCTGGCCGGCGGCGAGGCGCAGCGGATCCGGCTGGCCACCCAGATCGGCTCCGGCCTGGTCGGCGTGCTGTACGTGCTGGACGAGCCGTCGATCGGCCTGCACCAGCGGGACAACCACCGGCTGCTTGAGACGCTGATCAGGCTGCGCGACCTCGGCAACACGCTGATCGTCGTCGAGCACGACGAGGACACCATCCGCGCCGCCGACTGGGTGGTCGACATCGGGCCACGAGCGGGCGAGCACGGCGGCAACATCGTGGTCTCCGGCCCGCTCGAGCAGCTGCTGGAGAGCAAGGAGTCACTGACCGGCGCGTACCTGACCGGCCGCGAGTCCATCCCGATGCCCGAGCAGCGCCGCAAGCGCTCCAAGAGCAGGGAAGTCGTGGTCAAGGGCGCCAGCGAGCACAACCTGCGCGGCGTGGACGTGGCGTTCCCGCTCGGCTGCTTCATCGCGGTCACCGGGGTCTCCGGGTCCGGCAAGTCCACCCTGGTCAACGACATCCTGTACAGCGCGCTGGCCAAGGAGCTGCACGGCACCAGGATCGTGCCGGGCAAGCACATCCGGGTCACCGGCATGCAGCAGCTGGACAAGGTCGTGCACGTCGATCAGGGCCCGATCGGACGGACCCCGCGGTCCAACCCGGCCACGTACACCGGCGTGTTCGACCACGTGCGGCGGCTGTTCGCGCAGACCACCGAGGCGAAGGTGCGCGGCTACCAGCCGGGCCGGTTTTCGTTCAACGTCAAGGGCGGCCGGTGTGAGGCCTGCGCCGGCGACGGCACCATAAAGATCGAGATGCAGTTCCTGCCCGACGTGTACGTGCCGTGCGAGGTCTGCCACGGCGCCCGCTACAACACCGACACCCTGCAGGTGCACTACAAGGGCAAGACCATCTCCGACGTGCTGAACATGCCGATCGAGGAGGCCGCCGAGTTCTTCGAGGCCATCCCGGCCATTCACCGGCACCTGCAGACGCTGGTGGACGTGGGCCTCGGCTACGTGCGGCTCGGCCAGCCCGCCCCGACGCTGTCCGGCGGCGAAGCGCAGCGGGTCAAGCTCGCCTCCGAGCTGCAGCGCCGGTCCACCGGCCGGACGATCTACGTGCTCGACGAGCCCACCACCGGCCTGCACTTCGATGACATTCGCAAGCTGCTCGGCGTGCTCGGCCGGCTCGTGGACAACGGCAACACGGTCATCGTGATCGAGCACAACCTCGACGTGATCAAGACCGCGGACTGGGTCATCGATCTGGGCCCCGAGGGCGGCTCCCGTGGCGGCGATGTGATCGCGACCGGGACCCCCGAGGACGTGGCGCAGGTCGAAGACAGCTACACCGGCCAGTACCTGAAGAAGATCCTCAAGGTTTAGCCCCGCGGCCGGGGTTCGCTGCCAATATCGGCGGGCGTGTACGGGTTGCGCCGTCTGCGGCAGTTATCCCTACCCTGGGGGCGTGAGGCCAGCCGTTGCCGCCGCTGCTGCTGTCGCAGCCATGGCGGCCGTTTCCGCCTGCTCCGCCGGCACGCATCCGGCAGCGGGCCGCAGCCCGTCCCGCGCGGTCCACGGGCCCGCTGCCGGGCTGCGGCTGGTGCCCACAACCCCGGCGCGGCTGATCGCCCCGGCCGGCATCCCTGGATGCAGCACCGCGACGGCGCCGGTGCCCGGGCTGACCAGCGTGCCCACCGCGCTGGAGTCCGTACCAGGAAGCCCGTTCGGCGTCGTGGTCACCGCCGACGGGCGCTGGTCCTTTGTCGCGCTGCCCGGCCCGGTGTCGATCGGTGTGTTCCGGATCGGCCGGTCCGACCTTCCGGCGATGGTCCGCCAGGTGTATGTGGATCTGGCCGGCCAGCCGCTGGGCGAGGCGCTCACCCACGACGGCCGCTATCTGCTCGCTGCCGACGACACCGACGGCGCGCTGGTGATCAGCGTCGGCCGCGCGGAGAGTGGCCAGGCCGACGCGCAGGTCGGCATCCTGGGCAACGGGGCGGCAGGCAGCGGCGCCATCGAGGTAGCGGTGTCGCCGGACGACAGGTTCGCGTTCGTCAGCCTCGAGGACTCTGCCTCGATCGCCGTCTACAACCTGCAGCGGGCGCTGGCCAAGGGCTTCAGCGCGGCAGATCTGGTCGGCGTCATCCCGGTCGGCATCGCCCCGGTGGGGCTGGCGGTGTCGCCGGACGGCCGGTGGCTGTACGCGACGAGCGAGCTCGCGCGGGCGGCTCCGGTCAGTGCCCGAAGCCAGGGCACGCTGACGGTCATCGACCTGCGCCGCGCCGAGACCGACCCGGCCGCCTCGGTGGTCGCCACGGTAGACGCGGGCTGCAGCCCGGTGCGGGTGATCACCTCGGCAGACGGCAGCGTGATCTGGGTGACCGCGCGGGAGAGCGACCGGCTGCTCGGCTTCTCGGCCGCCCGGCTGCTCACCGACCCGGCACGGTCCCTCATCGCCAGCGTCGAGGTCGGCGAGGCCCCGGTGGGCCTGGCGCTGGTCGACGGCGGCAGCAGGATCGTGGTGGCCGACTCCGACCGGTTCAGCGCTTCGGGTGCCGCAGCGACCCTGGGCGTGGTTGACGTCGCGTCGGCCCTCGCGGGCCGGACGGCCCTGCTCGGGTACCTCCCAGCGGGCGGCTTCCCGCGGGAGATGGCGCTTGAGCCCGATGGCCGGACGCTGCTGGTGGCCAACTTCAGCTCCGGGCAGCTCGAGGCCGTCGGCGTGGCCGACCTGCCCTGACCAGCGGTCCCGTCACCCGGGCGGCTACGCTGCCCGGGGTGGAGATCAGCACAGCCAGCGGCCCGGCCCTGGCCGAGCTTGACCAGCCGGACAGCACGGCGTTCCTGCTGGCGCTCACCCACGGGGCGGGCGGCGGCGTGGACAGCCCGGACCTCCTGGCAGCGGCGCAGGCGGGAGGCAGCCTCGGCGCCGCAGTTGCCCGGGTGCTGCAGCCGTACCGGGTGCGCGGCGGCCGCGTGCCCGGATCGCCTGCCCGGCAGGACGAGGCCTGGCTGGAGATCATCGAGGCGCTGCGGCAGAGGTTCCCGGGCGTCCCGCTGGTCCAGGGCGGCCGCAGCAACGGCGCTCGGGTGGCCTGCCGCACTGCCCGGGCTGCGGGCGCGCGGGCGGTTGTGGCGCTCGCGTTTCCGCTGCATCCGCCCGGTCGCCCCGAGCGCTCCCGGGTCGCTGAATTGCGCCAGGCCGACCCGGTGCTCGTGGTGAACGGAGACCGGGACCCGTTCGGGATCCCGGACGGCGCCGACGCGTCCCGGGTGGTCGTGCTGCCTGGGGAAACGCACGCCCTGTCCCGGCACCCGCAGGAAGTCCGCCAGGCCGTGGAGTCCTGGCTACGCGAGGTGCTGCGGCCTGCCGGCGGCTAGGCAGCCGGCGACTGCGTGCTTTCGGCTGGTACGTCCTTCTTCTTGAACGCGGGCACCGGCTGGCAGATCAAGTCGGTGGGCCGGTGCGGGGCTATGGGCTCTCCATCGGGGAGCAGCTCCCCGGTGTCCTCGAAAACGACTATCCCGTTGCAGAGCAGGCTCCAGCCCTGTTCCGGGTGGCTGATGATGGTTCGAGCCGCCTCGCGGTCCGGGCCACTCGGATCCGGACACGGTGGCGTATGCGGGCACATGCGTGCCTCCTGGTCAATCCTCGTTTGTGTTCTTAATTACAAAGCTACTGTGCCAGCAGCGCAGCCGAGCACGGCATGGCCCGTTGTGACTGTTTTCGGCATCACCCTTTGTAGCTTTCCTCGGTACGCGTTCTGATACGAAGGTACTACCCATTGTTACCAACCATGTCACGATCCGTAGTCAAAGCGTTAACGGCCGCGACGCCCCGGACGGTGCCTTCGGCAACAGCGTGCCTCCTGGCGCTGGCCGCAGGAAGCCGCCGCGCCGATCCGGGCATGACTACGCCTGGCAGGCAATCAGGGGCACATAGTGACTAGACCCGCAGGCCGGTCAGATCCCTATGGCGGGCACGTGCGTGACGCCGCCTCCGGGGAGGTCGGTGCGGGGAGCCGGCGGCGTGCCGGTGAGCCGGTGCGTCTCGCGCAGCGTCAGCAGCCGTTCCGCCTCGTCGGTCCAGGCGTGCACGGCGGACTTGGCCTTGGCCTTGCGGCGGTAGATCCAGTCCTCATAGCCGCGCGGGCCGATCTCGGCCCGCTGGGCTGCGTAAGCGGCCCGCATCGCGTCGGTCAGCGCGGCATCGAGCTTCACGGCCAGAGGGTAAAGCTCGTCGTCCGGCCTGCCCTGAGCCTGGGCTTTCCGGTAAATCTGCTCGACCTCCTGCGCCTGCGCGAGGAGATCGTCGAACTGCGCAGCGAGCGCGACATCCGCCGTATATTCCCCTTCGGCCTTGCCGCTGACTTGATTGCGACGCGTGATCACGCCGTCAGCCTAGCGGACGGGGAACTTCTCCCGGTTACCGGGAGAAGTAGTGCCAGCCGAGCCATAGCCAGCCGAGCAGGATCAGCAGGCGCCCGGCCTTCGGGCGCATGACGTAGCCGAGCCACTCGCCGAGCGTGGGTATCCGTGAGTCCTTCCGCCGGGCCAGGAACTCAAGCACGAACAGCGCGAGGATCAGCGCCGCGAACCCGATGATCGTGATGACGCGGGTAACCATTCGGCTCTCACCGGCGCACCAGCGCCCATCCGGCGAACAGCCAGATCAGGATTCCCGCGGCCTTCAGCGGCCGGGAGCCGAGCGCCGGGTCGATCAAGGTGGTCAGCGCGGGATGCCACCGTGGCGCGCCGTCTTTGAACGCGGACGCCTCCCACTCGAACAGTGCCCCGACCGCGACCGCCCAGTAAGAGAATCCGGCCAGGTCCAGCCGGTCCGGGGGCGGAATGCGCTTGGGCGGCCGGAGACAGGCGATCACGGCCAGCGCGGCTCCGGGCAGCAGCACGATCAGCAGGGCGTTTCTGCTAAACGGCACCGCGCCAGCGGCGAACCAGGAATAGGCGATGAGCACGGCCCCGGCCACGGCCTTTCTGAGCGCCGGGTTGACCGGACGGCGCGACGGCCGGCGCGGCGGGAGGGCCAGCCTGCCCAGGCGCCATCGCCGTGACGGCTCCTGGGGCGGGAGATCCGGCCACAGCGGCACATCGTCCGCGGCCATCGGTACCCCCTCCCCATGATCGTCGCGGCAAGGCAAAGTGGCTGGTGCAGGGCATGCAGGACAAAGAGGTGCACGCGGCGGAACGGCAGCCTATCAACGGAGCCCGGGACCTGCGGGGCTCTCCGCCCCCGCAGGTCAGGCAAGGCTCTGCTGCCAGCTCGCGTGCAGAGCGGCGTACTCACCGGGCTCCGCCAGCAGCCTGTCTGGCGGCCCGTCTTCCACGATCCGGCCGCCAGAGATCATCAGTACCCGGTCGGCGATCTGCACCGTGGACAGCCGGTGCGCGATGATCAGCGCGGTGCGCCCGGCCAGGATCGTGCGCAGTGCCTGCTGCACCAGCCGCTCGGTGGGAATGTCGAGCAAGGACGTAGCCTCGTCGAGCACCAGGACGGCGGGGGCTGCGAGGAAAGCCCGGGTAAACGAGATCAGCTGGCGCTGGCCGGCGGACAGCCGCCCGCCGTGCTTGCCCACCGGCTCGTCGTAGCCCGCCCGGAGCAACCGGATGAACTCGTGCGCGCCGATCGCCTGCGCCGCTGCCTCGATCTCGGGCCGCGTCGCGCCCGGCTTGCCCAGCTCGATGTTGTCCGCGATGCTGCCGCTGAACAGGAAGTTCTCCTGGGTGATCAGGACCACTTCGTGGCGCAGGCTCGGCTCGGACAGCTGCCTGAGATCGACGCCGTCCAGGAGCACCCGGCCCTGGCCAGGGTCGTAGAACCTGGCCATCAGCCGCGCGATCGTGGTCTTGCCCGCCCCCGTGGCCCCAACCAGGGCCACGGTCTGCCCGGCCGGGATGGTCAGGTCGAGGCCGGGCAGCACCGGTGCGTCCCGGTAGCCGAACCGCACCCCATCGAACTGCACGGTGCGCCCGCTTATGGCGGGATCCGCTGCGGCGGGCAGCGCGGCGGGCTGGTCGGGCTCGGCCACGGCCGGGTCCTCGTCCAGCACTCCGGAGATCTTCTCCAGCGCCGCGGCGGCCGACTGGAACGTGTTGTAGAACTGCGACAGATCCTGCAACGGGTCGAAGAAGCGCTGCAGGTAGAGCACGAACGTGACGAGCACGCCCACGTTCATGCTGCCGTCGATTACCCGGAGCCCGCCGTAGAGCAGCACGGCGCCGATCGCGAGGTTGCCGACCAGGATGATGCCGGGTGAGTAGATCGCGATCAGCTGGGACGAGCGCAGGCTGGCCGCCGCGTATTCGCTGTTGAGCTCGCCGAAGATCTCCTGATTCCGGCGCTCCCCGCGGAAGGCCTGGACGGCGCGGATGCCGCCGAACGTCTCCACGAAGTACACGATGACCTGCGCGATCGTCTCCCTTGTTCGCCGGTAGGCGGTCGCCGATTCGCGCCGGAACCAGACCGTCAGCCAGGTCAGCGGTATGAAGCCGGTCAGCACGACCAGGGCCAGCGGCCAGTCGAGCAGCAGCATCCCCGCGCCGACCAGCACCAGCGACAGGAGCGCCGACACCAGCGAGTCCAGGCCCTCCTCGAACAGGTCAGAGATCGAGTCGATGTCGGAGACCTGACGGGAGATCACCCGGCCGGACGTGTAACGCTCGTGGAACGACACCGGAAGCCGCAGAAAATGGGCGAACAGCCGGCGCCGGAGTTCGGTGACCACCTCGGCGCCCAGCCGGCCGATCGCGCCGATGTACGTGCGCGTGGCGGCGGCCTGGACCAGGACCGCGACCGCGAACGCCGCGATGATGACGGTGAGCTGTGCAGTGAAGGGAGACGTGCCGTGGGTGCTGTCATTCAGCTGGGGGATCCGGTCGATGCCTACCCCGACCAGCCACGGCCCGGCCAGCGCCGCGACGTTGGCGATTACGATCAGCAGCAGGATCGCCGCGCACCAGGCCCGGTGCGGGCGGAGCAGGTCCTGCAGCAGCCGCCTGCCCCGCGTGCGCAGCAGCGCCGCGAGGCTCGCCGTGATCT
>Ga0208725_1000100_pt1 | contig 19175 bp, 18 predicted proteins | sample MicForSoSWNH13_O_FD_188004 | JGI IMG/M metagenome (GOLD analysis project Ga0208725, IMG submission 188004) | Forest soil microbial communities from Harvard Forest Long Term Ecological Research site in Petersham, Massachusetts, USA - MetaG HF011... | ecosystem: Environmental > Terrestrial > Soil... | reverse complement strand
CAGGTGCTGGCGATCACCGACGCGCGCTACCTGGCCGAGATTCACGAGACTTCCGAGCTTGCGCAGACGGCCAGGTCCCCCGACGTCGTGGTCGAGCACGTCAAGGACCAGCTCGTCAACGTGCTTGACCTGGCCGGATGCCGGTTCGAGTACGGTGCCCTGCTCGGGCACCCGCCGCGGCTGGAGCAGGATGGGAGCGTCATGGTCGGGCGGCACCGTTACGACGTCGAGGACGGAGGTCTCCCGGCCGAGGAGATCGAACTGCGGACCATCGGCAACGGCCAGTATTACGGGCGATTCATGTTGCGGCCCAAACCGTTGTCCCGGCCCTCGCTGCAGGCCCGCCTGGTTGCGGTGACCCTGGCCGACCAGGCCGGCCGCGCTTTCAGCACCCGCTAAGCGCTGTATTTTCCCCCGACCCCGCGCTGCCGCGCACCTCAGCCGCGCTAACGCCTTACTATCTCACGTATGACGTTATGGATCACCGCCACTCTGCGTCGCGGGCTGCCGGGTGAGCCATGGGAGTAGTCATAATTGCGCTGGCATTGGCCTGCGTTATCGGCTGGAACGCCAGCAAGGCGCATATGTCTCATGGCGGCATACCGGTCAGGAAAGGCCAGCTGCGCGGCTTCCGCCGTGAGCGGGCACACCACGTGATCCGGCTGCTCGTGATGGCGATCATAATCGTGCTGATTCTGGTCGTAGCGATCCACTAAGAGTTGACGAACGCGACAATGTCGCCGAGCGCGGGACGGTAGCAGTCGGTGGTGTCGACCTCGATACAAGGAGCGTCGATGCTGACCCGGTCGAATGCGTTGTGGGCCCTGGCCTGGCTCGCCGCGTCGCCGTAGGCCGGATCCGCGTGCGCCCGGCGCAGTGGACTTTGTGCTTTTCTGCGCAGGATCCGCTGGAACGCCAGGTCGGCCGCGACAACGGCGTGCACGATCCGGATGCGCGCCAGGTCGTGGAACGGCTCCAGCCGGGGACGCCATACCCGGTCCTGGAACGCCGCCTCGGCCACGGTCGTCACTCCGGCCCGGAGCAGCAGGTCCAGCATGCCGAAGAAGACCGGTAGCGTCCGCCTGGTCAGTTCGTCGCCCGGTGCGGCCACGAAGTTCGGTGTGTTGTGCACCATCCCTTCCTTGATCTCGTCGCGGCAGATCGCCGGGCATCCAATCGCCCGCGCGATCTCATGCGCGAGTGTGGTCTTGCCCGACCCGGCCGGACCGCTGACCACGACGAGCACCGGAAGATCGCCCATCCTCCCAGTTATAGGTGACGGCCGAGGCCGGGCCTTCTGCCCGGGCCGCATCCTGCAGGCTGGTGGGTATCCTCGCCGCGCCGACGTGTGATGCTGGCAGCTGACCGACCCTGAGGGAGTGACCAAATGACCCCGGCTCATTCGCCTGCCCCGGCATCCCGGCAGAAAGGCACACAGGTCAACGACCTGCTCCCGCTCGGTGACTGGATCCGGCATCACTCTCTTCGCAGCTGGCCGGTACTGCTGTTCCTGGTCCTGATCTGCGTGCCGACGATCGCGCTGGTCATCCTGGGCGCGAACCCGAGCGCGAGCACGTTCGACCACGTCGCCTGGATCTTCGCCGCGTACTTCGCGCTCGCCTGGCTGCTGCTGCTTGGCGTCATCGTCCGGCCGGAACACGTGACCAGGCTCATGCTCGCCGTCGTGACGGCGATCGCCCTGGTGGTGGAGATCCCGCTGGCCGTGACGCTGGAGACCGAGCTGCACGCCAGCAACGCGGGGCTTGGCCACAGCATCTACAGCGTCGGGATACCCGAGGAGCTCGCCAAGGCGCTGCCGGTGCTGGCCGTCGCGCTTTTCTACCGGCGGCGCCGGTCCCTCGAGCCACGGGATTACCTGTTTCTTGGCGCGGTCAGCGGCCTGGTCTTCGGGGCCAGCGAGGTTGTGCATTACTTCACCATCAACGGGGTCGTCGAGTTTTACCTGACGGTCAAGGCGGCTCTCCCGTCGATACAGGGCCTGATCAACAGCGGACGCCCGGCGTCCGCGTCGCTGTTTGACGTGCTCATCGGCCCGGTGAGGTACTTCATCCTCAACTTCGTCTGGCGGTTCCTCACGGATTCGATCACCCATGCCTGCTGGGCCGGGCTGACCGGCTACTTCATCGGGCTCGCGGTCAGCGGACGCCATAAGTGGTACACAGTGGGCTGGATCGGCCTAGCCATCGCGGCGATCCTGCACGGGCTCAACGACTGGAGCCGGGTGAACGGCCATCCGGTGTGGATCCTGGTGACGCTGGTCAGCGGGATCCTGTTCCTCGGCTACGCCAAGGTCGGCTCCCGCGCCCCGCTGCATCTGTTCGACGGCGGGTCGCCCCCCATCCCGCGGCACGCCACGCCGGCCGCACCGCGCGAGGAGGCCGGTGGAACCGGGGCCGGCGTCTCCGAGCCGGTACCGGCCGGCAGGCGGATAAGGCCATGGTGGGAGCACTAGGCTCGTGGCCCCGCCCCGCTATTGCCCGGCGTGGCAGACGGCTTCCACGTTGTTGCCGTCGGGATCCCGCACAAAAGCTCCGTAGTAGCTGGGGTGGTACTCCGGCCATAGGCGCGGTTCGTAGAGCACCTCGGCGCCGGCGTCCACCGCCGTCTGGAAGAACGCCCGCACGGCCGCAAGGTCCGGCGCGGTGAAAGCGATATGTGACTCCCGGAATCCTTCGCCGGTGGTCAGCGGGCCGATCCAGAAGTCTGGCCTGGGCGGGACGCCGAAGCCGATCACGTCCCCGAAATCCATCACACGCCGCCCGCCCATGGGGGCGAGCACCGCATCGTAGAACGCTGCGCTCGCGGCGACGTCAGCACACTGGATCGCAAGGTGATCAATCATGACGCTATCTTCCGGCGGTCGGCTGGTCGTCGCCTGCCGATGAGGTTTTGCGTAAATCAGTTGCCGGCCTGCGGCTGCCAGTGCTTCACTCGCCGGGCACCCCAGCCATGAAAGGTGCCGAGTGTCAGCACGGCCGCGCTCCCCCGGCGATCGTGCCGGCATCGATCCGAAGCACTTGTATATCGGGATCGAGGTGGCGGAGAGCTTCTTCGTCGCCATCACGTACACGACGGCGGTGGTGTACCGGGTCACGTCGGGGCACCTGAACGCGCTCCAGCTGATCCTGCTCGGCACGATGCTGGAACTCTCGTACTTCGTCGTTCAGCTCCCGACCGGGATCCTGGCCGACATCGCGAGCCGGAAGCTGTGCGTGATCGCCGGGCGGTTCCTGGTCGCGGCCGGCTTCCTGATGCAGGGATTTTCCCCTGGCTTCAGGGTGCAGCTGATCGCGCAGATCCCGGTGGGTATCGGTGCCGCGCTCACGTTCGGCGCCCAGCAGGCGTGGCTCGCCGACGAAGCCGGCGAGACCGAGCTGACCCCGGTGTTTCTGCGGGCCACCCAGTTCGGCCTGGTCGGCGTCATCGCCGGGAGCATCCTGTCCGGCGTGCTGGCCAGCCTTGGCCTGGACGTACCGTTCCTGGTAGGCGGCGCTCTCACTGGCGCGCTGGCCCTCGCCCTGCTGTTCGTCATGCCGGAGACCAACCTCCGGCCGCCTGCCCGGGCGGTGTCCGCGGGCACCGTGACCCGTCAGGCCTGGGCCACCCTGGCCGGGCAGGTCAGGCAGACGCACCGCGCAATGGTCGTGGTGCCGGGACTGGTGCTGCTGCTCGGCATGCTGTTCTGCGTAGGCATGTGGAACGAGAGCTTCGACCGGCTGTGGGGCGCTTACCTGCTGAAGGACATCAAGTTCCCGCATCCCTTCGGGCTCGGCACGGTCCTGTGGTTCAGCGTGCTCGCGGTCGCGACCGCGCTGCTCGGCCTCGCTGCCACAGAATGGGCCACCCGCCGCACGAATAGGCTGGGACCGGCGTCCGTCGTCTCCACGCTGCTGGCGCTCACGATCGCGACCGCGGTCGGCGTGGTCGGCATGGCGGCCAGCCGCACGTTCGCGTTCGCGATCGTGGCCTACCTGGCGGTGGTCACCATGCGGCCGCTGTTCTCGCCGCTCGTCACCGGCTGGGTGGTCGGCAGGGTGGACTCCAGCGTCCGCGCGACGGCGCTGTCGGCTACCGACATGTTCGACAGCGGGGGCCAGATCGTCGGCGGGCCCATCGTAGGCGTGATCGGCGTCCTTGCCACGATCCGTATTGCGTTGGTGGCCGGCGCCGTCGCGCTGGCTCCGGCGGCCGGCCTTCTCGTCGCGGCCACCAGGAAGGTGCGGGCCAGAGCAGCTGCCGCAGGGCAGCCGGACGGCGCCACGGTACCGGATGCGGCCACGCCCGACCTCGGCCAGCAGGCGTGACGGGAGCAAACCGAGGCGCTGTTCCTCGGCGGCCGGGCGGCGGGCGGATGCTAATGCCCCGGCCCTGTCTAAAGGCCGGGGCACTAGCCGGGCGGGGCCCTACCTGGCCGTCACGCGATGGCCCAACGCGTTCCGTTCCACTTCAGGATCAGCACCTGGTAGAAGGGGCCGCCTTTGCTTTGCGCCCAGCCGACCGCGACCGCGTCCTTCGACGAGATGGTCGCCACGCCGACGAGCTGGTTGACCCCGGTGTCTGACGTGGTCCCGTTCGGGCTGGCGACTGCGGTCCAGGCGCTGCCGTGCCAGTGCTCGGTCAGCGTGTCGAATGGAAGGCTCGCGCCCAGATGATCTCCGACCGCCCAGATGTCCGTGGCGGAGGCCGCGCTCACCGCTTCCAGGTCGTTGAAGTTTGAGCCAGGGTTGGCCGCGGGCACCTCGGACCACTTCGTGCCGTTCCAGTGCTCGGTCAGCGCGCCGGTGACGCTCGAGTCCCCGACCGCCCAGGCGTTGTCCGGCTTCAGCGCGCGGACGCCGAACAGGACGTTGTTCGTGCCACCGAAGCTGGGGCTGGCGACCCGCGAGCATTTCTTGCCGTTCCAGTGCATCGTGAAGGTGTCGGTGGTGATGCCAGGGTCCGGCACGCGGGGTCGATGCATTCGTTGCCGACCGCCCAGGCGTCGGTGGCCGAGGCCGCGCTCACGCCGTACAGCTTGGTCGAGGCGTCGCTCACGGTCGGGCTGTGCACTCGCGACCACTTCTTGCCGTTCCAGTGCAGGACCATCGTGGTGGAAAGCAGCGTCGACGCGTCAGGTGTCTCCGATCCCGGTGCGATCACCGTCTCAATTGCGTGGCCGCCGCGATTCTGGTTACCTCGGGAGTTCCAGCCAGCAGGAGGCGGGATGCAGATCGCCGGATCGGTGGCCTTGGTCACGGGGGCTGGGCGCGGGCTCGGCCGGGTGTTCGCCGAAGAACTGGTCAGCCGGGGCGCCGTTAAGGTCTACGGGGCAGCGCGTGATCCTGCCGCCGTCACCGAGGCCGGCGTGACGCCCATCGCGCTCGACGTCACCGACCCGGAGGGCGTCGCCCGCGTCGCTGAGCAGTGCGCGGACGTCAGCCTACTGGTGAACAACGCCGGGGTGATGAAGGCCAGCACGTTCATTGACGCGCCCAGCCTGGACGCGGCGCGGCTTGAGATGGAGACCAACTACTTCGGCACGCTGCGCATGTGCCGGGCATTCGCCCCGGTTCTTGCGGCCAATGGCGGCGGCGCAGTCGTGAACATGCTCTCGATCGTCAGCTTCTTCAGCAATCCGTTTAACGGCAGCTACGGCGCTTCCAAGGCGGCGGCCTGGTCGCTGACCAACGGCATCCGCACCGAGCTGCACCACCAGGGCACCCTGGTGGTCGGCGTGCACGCCGGCTTCATCGACACCGAGATGGTCGCCGGCCTCGACGTACCCAAGATCACCCCGGAATCGGTCGCCCTGCAGGTCTTCGACGCCGTCGAGGCAGACCAGGTCGAGGTGCTCGCCGACGAGCGGACCAGGTCCGTCAAGGAATCGCTGCCGCGCGACCACGAGCTGATCTACCCGCCCATCCAGGAACTCTGGGACTCCGCCCGGAAGGGCCGATCGTGAGCGTTGAGAAGAGCGGCGAGCGGCCGGTTACCTTCGGCCTGTTCGACTGGGTTGACGCGGACGGCGTGCGCGACGCCGGCCAGCTGTACCGGGAGCGGCTTGACCTGCTCGCCGACGCCGAGTCGCACGGCTTCGACATCTACCACCTCGCCGAGCACCACGGCACGCCGCTGGGCCTGGCACCGTCGCCGAGCGTGTTCCTCGCGGCCGCGGCGGTGCGGACCACGCGTATCCGGCTGTGCCCCCTGGTCTATGTGCTGCCCCTGTACCACCCGACGCGCCTGGCAGAAGAGATCGCGATGCTCGATCAGCTCAGCGGCGGGCGGCTTGAGATCGGGTTCGGCAAGGGCGGCAACCCCTACGAGCTGCTCTGCTACGGAATCGAGCCGGGCGACGCCCAGCGGCGCTACGACGAGATCTTCGATTCAGTCATGCGCACCCTCGAAAGCGGCATCATCGACGCCCCTGGGACTGAGGCGGGTGGCATTGAGATGCCGATCCGAACCCGTCAGGCGCCACGCCCGCCGCTCTGGTATCCGAGCAGCAACCCGGCGAGCGTGCCGCTCCTTGGCAAAAGGGGCATCAACACGATTCTCGGGTTCAGCTTCAGGTCCCCCACGATCGAGCTGACCCGGCTCCGGCGCGATGAGTACTTTGCAGGCGTGGCGGACGCGCCGCCGGGGACGGCGATGGGCGGTGCGGGGGCGCCGGTGCCGCGCTTCGGGATCATGCGCAACATCTACGTCGGGGAATCCGATCGTGACGCCCGTGAGCGCGTCATCGACGCGATGAACGTGTTCTACGCGCAGTTCACGGCCTTGTGGCGGCGTCACGGCGATGACCGCTACACCGAACCGCAGGACTTCGCCCGCGCCATTGATGAGGGCCGGGTGATCGCGGGCTCGCCCGCCACAGTACGGGCGAAACTCGCCGAAATGCTGGAGGCATCGGGATGCAACCACTTTGCCGGCGCGTTCGCCTTCGGCTCGCTCAGCTATGCGGAGGCGCGCTCATCGCTGGAACGATTCGGCAGTGAGGTGGCCCCTACGCTACGCAGCCTCAGGCCGTGACGCCGGCGACGAGCGCGTTGCGGATGGTGGCGGCCAGGCCACGGCCGTTCGACCCGTCAGGGTCGAAGTCGGGATTGTAGATCGCGATCTGCAGGCCGACCGCCCTGCCGGAGGCGATGGCTGGACCCGCGGATTCATGATCTTCGTCTGGGGATCACGGACCGGGCTGTAGCCCTCCGCCGCTACCCGCCCGGCGCGGCGCGCGGCGAGGCCATCGGCCAGCCCCGCTCGGAGCAGCACATCTGGCGCACGCTCGACCCCGAGATGCTCGGGAACGCCCAGCGCGCCCGGCGCCGCGAGGATTGCGTACTTGGGCATCTGCACAATCTTTCTGCATCCGCTGAGGCCAAGCCGCGGCGCCGTCCTACCCGCACTTCCAGCCGGGGCCGGTGCCCACCTGTTTCCCGGCAGCATCCAGGGCCGTCCAGCTCACCAACCGGACGCCGTTGGCGACCGCGAACGCGTAAGCCTTGTCGCCGCCGGCGATCCCCACCGCCCGGACCCGGAGCGATCCGCCATCCGAAAGGCTGAACCGCACGGTCGCGACGGCCGACTGGGCGACAGCGGCGAACCAGACGCCCTGCGTCCCGGGGCTGCAGGTGACATAGCTGGTCACGACTCCGCTAGGCCGGATGGCAGCGGTGGTTGGTGCGCACCAGCCGGCCCCGCCCACGCCCGCGACGCATACTCCCCACGGCCCGGCGTACGCCCACGATGACCAGCTCGCGCCGCCGAGCGTGCCCGAGCCAATCCGGTAGGCCGCTCGGGCTGCACCCCGCTGGCCGGGATGCAGCCAGTCCACGAACTGGGCACCGGAGGCGCCGTTGTACGGGATCGCGTAGCCCAGCTCACGCACGCCACCGAACGACACGGCCCGGCTGACCGCCAGCCGCGTCGGTGCCGCGAACGCCACCCAGCGCTCGCCGTCCAGGATCGTCGGCCGCAGCCACAGTTCGGCGCCGTTGCCGAGCGTGACTGCGACCCTGGTCACGTCGGTTCCGACCGCCGCCAGCTGGAACTGGGTGTCTCCGCTCATGGCGGACGTGAAGTTCACCTGGCGCGGCGACGCACCGATGCCGCCCGGTACACATTCCAGATCTTGGCCAATGATCGTGCAGCCGTTGGAGAGGCCCTGCTGAGCCACCACCCTGATCTGCCAGCGCTTGCCGTTGATCGTCCCCCACGCAACCTGGCCCGGCGGCGAGCCGGGTCCCGGCTGGTGCACCGTTACGTCGTACCTCGGCGTGACCGGCCCCGCCTGGCCCACATGCCACGCGAGCCGCGGCACGAGGACGCCGAGGACCACCGCCGCGGCCACCCCCGCGGCCACGAACGCTCGCCGGCGCAGCCGGACGGACTTGCCCCGCGAGACGGCCGTCAGGTACGGCGGCGGGCTCACCTCTACGGTGCCGAGCAGGCCGAGCCGCTCCCTGATCTCCTGCTCGTCCTCGATGCTCACCGTGCTCCCCCGTCCATGAGTGCGGCGCTGTTTCGGAGCTTGGCCAGCGCGCGAGATGCCTGGCTCTTGACATTGCCGACCGAGCAGCCCATCACGGCCGCGACCTCGGCCTCGGTCATATCCAGCCAGTACCTGAGCACCACCACGGCACGCTGCCCGTACGGCAGGCGAAGCAGCGCCGCCATCAGCGCGGCCCGGTCTTCGTGCCGGCCGGCCGGATCGCCGGGCTGGGCAACCTCTGGCACCGTTCCGGTCAAATGCTCGATCACCCGGCGCTTGCGGAACCTGTTCAGATTGGCGTTGACCACAATCTTGCGGACGTAGGCGTCCGGGTCGGCGGCCCTGCGTACCCGCGGCCAGGAGGCATAGGCACGGGCGAACGCCGTCTGCGCCAAGTCCTCGGCGATCTGCAGGTCGCCCGTGAGCCCGTAGCCGAGCCGCACAACCTGGGCCCAGCGGCCATGCATGAAATCGCTGAACTCAGCGTCTTCCGCGGCGTCCATGGCCACCTCCTCACCACCACAGACCACCAGATCCGCGCGGAGGTTGCACGGCTTAATTCCGCTACTACCGGCGCGCCTCCAGGGCGTCCAGGTCCCGCTCGGCGTAGAGCCGGTGCTCCCATTCCTCGTTGAGAATAACCAGCAGGCATTCACGGACGGGATAGCTGCGCGGCCGCGGCCACCCGGGTCCCTCGACCGGTTCGGTATGGGCGTCCAGCGATGCGCCGGTCAGGTTCCCGATCACCTGCCGGACGGTGGACATCCGGCCGCGGCGCAGCTCGAGCGCGGCGTCGAGCGAGGGCCGCGCGTCACGGTCGCGGGGTACCCCCGGCGTGTCGGGCATCTCATCCCACGGCAGGTCCAGGGGGTCCCACGGCGACGGGTCGCCAAGGATCGCCCGCCTGATCCAGCAGTCGGTGGCGTACGCCAGATGGCGCAGCGTCTCGATGAAGGACCATTCCCCGTCGACCGACTCGTGCAGCATTTCCGCCGGCAGACGGCGGGCCCGTTCGACGGTCTGCCCCCAGAGCCGCTCCAGGGTGTCCCACGCCTCGCGGAATCCGGCGGGGTCTGCCGGGCGCATCTTTGCCCGGTCGGGGTAGCGCCGGTTGAGCTCCGCTTCGACGAGGGGCCCGATCTCGACGCCGTTCACTGTCACGTTGAGAATTTCCCCGTAGATCGAGACGTTGCCCAGCTCGACGCCACGCATCACCGCGCCGCTGAGGTCGACGCCCCGGAACTGCGCGCCGGCCAGATCGACGGCCCACAGCCGCGCGCCGCTGAGGTCGGTGCGCTCGAACCGCGAGCCGCGCAAGTCGGCACCAATGAAGTCAGCCACCCGACGACGGTAACTGCAGCTGCCGACAGTTCACCCCGGGCGGGCGGAGTTCGGCTGTTCTTGCGGGTCACCGCTACTTGACGAAGTACCAGTTCTCCGGGTTGATGCTGAGCGTCGGGCTCTGCGGATTGACGCCCCGCAGGTTGTCGGCAACCTCGGTAAGGCTGTAGGCGCCGTCCGGTTGCCAGATGACCGGCAGCCTCGGCGCCAGGTAGTTCTGCCAGGCGTACATGTAGGACAGGTTGCCGCTGGTCAGCGTCTTGTCGATCAGCGCGTCGTTTGTGCTGTCGCAGAACCCGCCGGAGTCGCCGATCGCGCCGCACATGAACAGCACCTCGCCGGTTGGCAGGTAGTCGGGGGCGAAGGTGAAGCCGGTGCCATAGTTGGCCATGTCCCAGTTGCATGGTGTCTTCGCAACCACGCAGTTGGCGATGACCTGGCCAATGACCTGGTTGTAGGTCTTGGGCACCAGGTTCAGCTTGATGCCGACCTGCGCCGCGGTGGACTGAAGGTCGGTCATCTCCGAGTCGACCCAGGCGGTCCCGGTCGCGTAAATGAAGTTGAGGCTCAGGCCCTGGCCCTTCTTGACCCCGGGCCCGCACAGGCTCGGGTCTGCGCAGGTGGACACCCCGTTCGGGACAACCGTCCAGCCGTGGCTGGTCAGCAGGCTCTTGGCCTTGGCCGGGTTGTAGGGGTACGGGACGCCCTTCCTGCCCTGCGGCGACAGGAAACTGGTCACGGGCGTGCTGCCGACCGGGCCCACCGTCACCGTGCCGTAGCCGCGCAGCGGACCGTTGATGATGCCCTGCTGGTTCATCAGGTACGACAGCGCCTGCCGGAAGTACAGCTGCCTGATGATCGGGCCGTTGCCCGTGCTGCTCTGCAGGTTCATCAGGTAGAAGCTGATGCCCCACGGGTAGAGCGGGTACATGGTGTAGCCCTTGGACGCCAGCGGGTTGCCGCCCGCGGCCTTGCCTGCTGGTTTCGGCGGCACGTCCGAGGCCGGGATGTAGCCGACGTCGATCTTCTGGCCTCCGCTGGAGGCCGACTGCAGGACGTCATACTCGGCCGTGTCGGTGGTGAACGGCACCTCCTGGAACGCCGCCAGCTTCGGCTTGACCGGGCCGGAGTAGGACTTGTTCGGCACGAACGTGATGTGGCCGTCGGCGTTGAACGCGCTCAGCTTCCACGGCCCGTCCACGATGCTCCAGAGCGGCGAGCCCACGTAGCTGTTCAAGAGCAGGGCCTGGGCGTTCAGATAGGCATACACCTTCGCGCAGTCGGAGAGGGTCGTCGTGCAGCTGCTCGGCCCGGACGCTGTCCGATCCCATGCGGTCGGCATCGGGGTGACCTGGCTCAGGTCGTTGTACAGGAACCAGGTCGGCGAGTACGCCTTGTCCATCGTCATGGTCAGCTCGGTCGAGCTGACCGCCCTGATATTGCTCACGTTCGCCGGGAACCCGGAGTAAGCGCCGTAATCCTGCGGCAGGGCCTCCTGCATATGCAGCCAGAAGACCACGTTCTGCGCGGTGACCGGGGTGCCGTTGGACCACATGTAATGGTTCAGCGTGATGGTCACATTCCTGCCGCTGAAGACCGGCGCCTTGGCGAGGCTCAGCGACGGGTTCATCGTCGGCTGGCCATTGTCTCCGAACCAGTACAGCGGGCGGTACATCAGCGCCTGGAGGTAGAAGACGTTGCTGGTGGTGGCGTAGGGCCCGGCGATGTACGGGAAGATGTAATTCGGCGGGGTGGCCGGCTGCCCCGCGTAGACGGCAGTGCCGCCTTTCACCGGCTGGACTGCCGATGAGGTGCTGCCGCCGCTGCTGCTGCTGCACGCGGCCGCGGCCAGCGCCAGAATGACCGCCCCCGCGCCGAATGCAAGCCCCCGGCGGCGAAGCCTCGACCTGAACGTGCGTCGCTGACCTGGTGACCGCATGAGCACCCCGCCCCTTCCGACGCGCTCCCATAAAGGCGGCATACCGATCATCACGGCACCAGTGGCACGTCCCAGCTTCAAATGGAGGTTTAACACACCTGCATCAGACGTGTCCATTCTCGAGGGCTCGGCTACCAGGGCTTTCCTCGAGCTGGCTTCGGGCGCGGATCTGGCCCCTTCCCGCCGCCAGCCGCTTCATGGACGGCTCGCGCGTCCTGGCCGCATCGGACCTTGCCGTTGTGGGCCGTTGCCGTCAGGCGCTGCCGGTCGCCTGAAGCCTGTCGAGGATGGCGGAGACCGCCGCGCACTCCGCATCCCCCAGGGAGTTGCCGTACGCCTGCCGCTCGCGGCTGAAATGGGCGAGCCCGGCGATCGTCCGGTAACTGACCAGGCAGCGCAGTCCGTCCTCGCCGGCCACCTGGGTTGCCCGGGCGAGCAGGCGGTCTGCCGCGGTGTGGTCGCCGCCGCGCTCGCAGTCGAAGGCGAGGGCGATCAGGTCCAGCGCACGGCTGCCCAGCGCGAACTCGTCCCAGTCCACCACGCCGGTGATCCGTGCCCCGTCGGTGAGGATGTTCGACAGATTCAAGTCGTTGTTGGCGTAGTCGGCTGGCGGCAGCCGCAGCCCCCAGACCGGCTGGAGCCAGCGCCGCAGCCGCGCGCACAGAAGACCGGCCGCCGCGGAAGCCCGGGGTGCATCGGCCCACTCGTCGTCCCAGTCGTCGAATAGCACGTTCGTCACGTAGCCGGTGAAATCGCGGTCCCCGGCCGTGACCCCGGCGTCTGCCTGCAACTCGACCAGGCACAGCGCCGTCTCGAGGATCGGCCCGTCCAGCGCGTTCAGGGGACGGCCGGGTAGCCGGCTCTGGACGGTCACGTGCCACTGACCGCCGGTCATGCCGTGCCACAGGATGGCTGGAACCGGATACCCGCGCGCCCCGAGCGCGGGAAGGTGAGCCGCGCACCATTGCGTCTTCTTCTCCGCGTCGTCGCCGTACCTGATCTTGGCCACGATCGGGCCGGTTTCCTGCGCGCGGGCGGCCCACGTCATCCGCGACGTTCGCGGCGGCGTGAGCGGCCGCGCATCGCACACCGGCTCATCCAGCTCCCGGGCGATCAGCGCTTGAACGTCACGCCAGGCAGGCATTTCGGTCGCCACGTTTAGATCGTAAGAGCGGCCTCCGGCCCGCCAGGCGCGTCACCAACCTGCCCGGGCAGAACGGCTAGCCTCGCCCTGCCCGGTCTGCGATGTGGGCCGGCAGCGGGATGTCCGGTCGCAGCTGCGGGTCTGGCTGCGGTTCCCCGAACGCCAGCGCGATCGGCAGCACCCCCGCCCAGACCTTCAGGCCGAGGTCTTCTTCGGCGTCGCCTGGCATCCCGGTCCGGACCTTCACCGAGGCTTCGTCGAGGGGCAGTCTCAGTACCGCGGTCGCGGCCATCTCCTTCTTTGTCGGCTGCCGCGCGGCGTCCCATCGCCCCGGGATCAGGTGGTCGGTGATGATCCGCAGCGCCTGCCAGCGTTCGTCCTCGTCAGTGATGACCGCCGCCTCTGCGAAAATGACAGCGCTGCGGTAGTTCATCGAGTGGTTGAACACCGACCGGGCGCAGACCAGGCCGTCGATGTGTGTCACCGTTACGCAGACCTGCTGGCCGGCCGCCGCCCAGAGCGCCCGGTTCGCTGAGGACCCGTGCAGGTACAGGGTGTCGCCGTCACGGCCGTAGGCGGTGGGCAAGACCACCGGCCCGCCGTCGGCGGTCAGCCCGAGGTGGCAGATCAGCCCGGCATCGAGGACCGCGTACAGCTCGGCGCGGTCAGCCTGGCCGCGTTCCTTGTGCCGTCCCAGCGTCGTACGGACGGTGCTGGACAGTGGCGTGTCGTTCATGCCGTCCGACACTATGCGTAAAGTGGACTGGTAGAAATAGCCACTTCCGGGGAGTTCTGGGTGACCACTTCTCTTCCTGTCCTGGTGGACCGCGCCGGCGGGGTTCCTCTGGCCGCGCAGATCACCGCCCAGCTGCGGGACGCGGTCACGTCCGGAGTGCTCGTCGCGGGAGAGCGGCTCGCGTCAACCCGGGATCTCGCGGCGACGCTCGGGGTGAGCCGCACGGTCATCACGACCGCCTACGCACAGCTCTTCGCCGAGGGCTGGCTCGAAGGCCGTCACGGTGCCGGGACCTTCGTCGCCGACGTGGCGCCGGGCCTGCCGCTGCTCGCCGCGCCGCCCGCCCTTGCGCCCTGTTGCCAGTCCGCCGGACCGGGACCCGGCCGCACTCCGGAAATGACCGACTTGCAGCCCGGGATCCCCTGGGCAGCCGGGATCGAGGCTCATGTATGGCGGCGCGCCTGGCGGCTGGCGGGAACGAGGCCGCCGTCGCCGTGGCCCGATACCCACGGCATCCCCGAACTGCGCGCCGAACTGGCCTCCTACCTGCGCCGGTCTCGTGCCCTGAACATCACGGCAGAGAACATACTGATCACCCGTGGCGTCGCCAGCGGCCTGGCGGCGGTCGCCGCGGCGCTGGTCAGCGCCGGCGACAGAGTCGGCGTCGAGGAACCGGGCTACCCGTCGGCCCGCGAGGTGCTACGCCGGGCCGGCGCCGAAGTCGTCCCGTGCCGCGTTGACGAACACGGGATCGTCCCCGACGAGCTCCCTGCTGACCTGCGGCTGCTGTACACGACCCCCGCCCACCAGTACCCCCTCGGCGGCAGGCTGAGTGTCACCCGGCGACAGGCTCTCACTGCCTGGGCACGGGCGACTGGGGCACTGATCCTCGAAGACGACTACGACGGCGAGTTCCGCTACGACGTGGCACCCCTGCCCGCCCTCTACTCGCTGGCCCCCGACGTGGTGGTCTACCTCGGGACGGCATCGAAAATGCTGACCCCGGTGCTGGGAATCGGCTGGCTGACCGCCCGCCCAGACCTGGTCGGCATGCTGGCGGCCAAGCGCGCCGAGATCAGCGAGCGAGTACCGGAGCCTGTACAGCATGCCCTGCTCACGCTGCTCACCTCTGGCGACCTGGAACGTCACATCCGGCGGATGCGCCTGGAGTACGCCCGCCGCCGTGAGGCCCTCGTGCAAACCCTGGCATGGCCGGTGCTCGGCGACACCGCCGGCTTGCACGTCGTGCTGGAGCTGCCCGTCAGCCATCCCGCCGAACAGGTCGCCGCAACCGCCGCCGCGCGCGGCCTCGCCCTCCACGCGGTTAACCGCTACTACGCCGGCCCGCCCACCCTCAACGCCCTCATCATCGGCTACGGCGCCACACCCCTCACGAAACTCCGCCGCGCCGCCGCAGAGCTGCGCACCCTCCTCCCGGCCCGGCCCTAGCCACGCCTCTCCCCCGCATCAACGCGTGGCGGGTATCGCCGGAGTCACGTTGGATAGCCGCTGCGCCAGACCGCGTACTCGGGGCAGAGCGGCCGGCCGGCTTCGGGCCGGCTGATCCACAGCCGCAGCAGGTGCCGCTGGCGCGCCGGATCCTCGGCGTCGTCGACGAATGCCGTGCGGGTGTGCACCGTCGCGAAGTTGTTGACGAACTGCAGGTCGCCCGTCTGGAGTTGCATGCCAAGAGCGACGCCTGGTCTCTTCGGCAGCGAGTCGAAATACATGAAGCAGGAGACCTCGTCCGCAGTGAGCCTGGGCACCTCGGGGAAGCGCATTGCTGACCTCGCTCGGCCGGTCCTGACCGTCGCGGAGAGCGCGCCTCCGAAGTAGCTGTAGAGCGGCTCCAGGTACCAGCCGGGCGACCCTGGCGGTTCCTCGCTCCGCCAGTCGGTCGGGAAGTTCTTGCTGAGGATGGGCAGGTACTCGGGGTGCTCGCGGACGACGAAGTTGTACAGCAGCCCGGAACTGGCGACGAAACTCTCCCCGCCATAGAGCGCTGGGCGCAGGCACATCAGGCCCACGAAGTCGGTGGAATCTGTGTGGAACCCCAGATCTTCGTTGGTTGCGTACGCTCGCTCGTGCGGACCGCGCCTGCCGAGGTCTCGTATATGGCCTACCAGGTCGCCTTTGCGGTTTTGCGGCACAAGGTTGCCCATGTGCCGACCCATTCCCCAGTAGATAATGGTGGCCTCGTCCACGCTGAACCTGTCGTAGACGGGCAGCCCGCGCAGCAGAACGAGCCCTAGACCGTGTTCCAGCCGATCCACGATGTCATCGATCCGCTCCTGGAAATGAGGTAGCGGGAAATCCTCTGCGCGGATCTCGGTGACGTCCTTGAGCTGCTTTTTGGAGACATGCGCGAGCGCTCGCTCGAAATCGGCGAAGTCTTCTTCGGTGAAGTGAACGATCCAGCGACTGGCGTCGGCGAGTTCGTCGCCTCTCCATACGTTCAGGGCCGACACCGGCTCGGTGAGAATCTCGGTCACCGAAGACGCTCCCTCGCCGCGCACGCCGCTCCAGCAGCTCATTGTATGGCTGATCGCGTAGTCACGCCGGCTCGCGAAGCCACCGCCCTTGCAGGTGGCCAGCAGCGCGGCACGCTCGGCCCTGAATTGCGTACTCGCCCAGCCCAGGTCCGGTAACGGTCGGCTCGGGCCGCTCGGTGATGCCCAGGCTGACGGCGATGCCGCGTAGCCGTGCTGCCGGATTGTGCACAGTGCATAGCAGCACCAGGGCATGACCGGTCAGGTACTGCTCGCTTGTTCGCTCGAAATGTGACCAATAATTTCTAGAAAAATATTGCTAGTTTTAGATTACAAACGTAGTCTGGGGACGGCGCACAGGATGGGCCGCCAGCGGCGGCCAGCTATCCCTGTGATGGCCGCGGGAGATGATTCGCATGAGAGACGGGCAAGGAACCAAGGTCCTGGTGCGCAGCCGGAACGGGCGCATGGTGGCTGGGGTCTGCGCGGGAGCCGCCGAGTACTTCGGCGTCGACGTGACCCTGGTCCGGGTGATCGTGGCCGTCGTCGCCGTCATCACCGGAGGTGCGGGCATCCTGGCCTACCTGGCGGCCTGGGTCCTCATCCCTGCGGAAGGCGATAACGCCTCGCCCGCCGAGAACACCGCCAGCACGAAACAGGACGCCCGAGCAGGAAGCGGTCATGGCATCTGAACGCCAGCCCGCGGCGGCAAGTGGCCAGGCGACCCTGCCGCCGACGGCGGAAAACACGATGGCGGCGATCGTGCAGGACGGGTATGGCTCCGCCGACGTCCTGCACCTCGGGCGGATCCCCAGACCCGAGATCGGCGGCCATGAGGTGCTGCTGCGGGTGCACGCGGCCGGCCTGGACCGGGGCCAGTGGCATCTGATGACAGGCCAGCCGTACGTGTTACGCCTGGTGGCCGGTCTCCGCGGGCCGAGGAACCCGGTGATGGGGCTCGACGTGGCCGGCACGGTCGTCGCAGCCGGCCCGGCAGTGACCCGGTTCTCGGCAGGCGATGAGGTGTTCGGCTTCGGCCGGGGCACCTTCGCCGAGTACGCCGCGGCCTCCGAGGACAAGCTCGTCCGCAAGCCGGCCAGCCTTAGCTTCGAGCAGGCCGCGGTCCTGCCGGTGTCCGCGGTCACCGCGCTGCTGGCGCTGACCGACGCCGGGCGGATCCAGTCAGGGCAGGAGGTGCTGGTCACTGGCGCGTCGGGCGGCGTCGGCAGCTACGCCGTGCAACTGGCTGCCGCGTTCGGGGCGGAGGTCACTGGGGTGTGCAGCACCGCAAAAGCCGACCTGGTGCGATCCCTGGGCGCCGCCCAGGTCATCGACTACACCCAAGACGACTTCGCGGACGGCCCACGCCGCTACGACCTCATCATCGACATCGCCGGGAACCCCAGCCTGTCACGGCTGCGCCGCGCGCTTACCCCCGCCGGGACCGCCGTCCTCACCGGCGGCGAGAACGGCGGCAATCTGACCGGCATGGGCCGGCAGCTCCGGGCGCTGGCCCTGTCACCGTTGGTGCGCCAGCGGCTGACCATGCTCATCTCCCGGCAGCGGTCGGCCGACCTCGACCGGCTCAGCAGCCTCATCGAGGCCGGCACGTTGACGCCCAGCATCGGCGCGACCTACCCGCTGGATCAGGCGGCGGAGGCCATGCGCTACCTCGAAGCGGGAAAGGCATCCGGGAAGATCGCCATCACCATTTAAGAGCACTGCCGGTTACTTGCTGCTGGTGGCGAGCGCGTCGGGACGTTGGCGGAGACGCTGGCGGTCCGCCCGTCCGCCCGTCCGCCCGTCCGGCCGGACAGGAGGCGCCGGCCGGGCCGCTGCTGGCCGGCTTGAGCTTCCCGCGCGTCAGCATGCCCGGAAGCACCGCAAAGACTGCGAAGCCGATGCACCACCAGGACGTATGGCCGAACGCGGTGGCCAGTCCGGCTGTCCCGGCGCCGGCGGTGGATCAGGACTGCCCGTGTGATTCGTGCTCTCGGTCAAGGGCACCGGTGAAGAAGTCGATGAGTGCGAACGGTGCGCGGTCGCCGAGGCAGAGCTCCAGGATCAGGTACGCGTCCGCGGCTTCGGACTCGCTGCGCGGGAACAGCGCCTGTTCGTAGGCGCTGAGTGCCGTTTCGATGTCGCCGGGGTGCGCGGCGATCGCGTTCGCGAGTTCGGCGCCGTCGAACATTGCCAGGTTCGCGCCCTCGCCGGACGGCGGCATCAGGTGCGCGGCATCACCCAGGAGCGTCACTCCGGCCACGCGGTCCCATCGGTGCTCGTTCGGGAGTGCGCTGATCGGGCGCGGGATCGGTGCGGATTCGCCGTCGGTGATCAGCGCGGTGAGCTCTTGCGCCCATCCGTCGAACTCTGCCGCGACCCGGGCAATCGCGGCGGTAGCGTCGGTGAAGTCGATGCCGGCAATCCACTCGGCGGGGCGGTTCAGCTCGACGTAGGTGTGCAGGATGTCGCCCGCCTCGCGGTGCGCGACGATCCCCTTTCCCGGGGCGAGCGCGAACATCGCGCCGCCGCCGACCGCTTCGGCCGCCGCCGGGTGGCGCTCGCTGGCGTCGTGCAGATACGTCTCGATGAACGTGGTGCCGATGTACTCGGGCTTCGCGTCGGACAGCAGCGGCCGGATGGCCGACCAGGCACCGTCGGCGCCGACGAGCAGGCTGGTGGTCACCGGCGGCCCGGCGGCGAAGGTCAGCTCGTGCCGGCCCTCGCCGAGGGACTGGACACCGGTGACCTTGCGTCCCCACTGGATCATGTCGCCGGGCAGGGACTCGAGCAGGATCCGGCGCAGGTCTCCGCGGAGCACCTCCGGACGCCCGCCGCTGCCGTCGTCGGGCTCATCCAGCAGCACCGTGCCGTGCTGGCCGAGCACGCGCGTGGCCTCGCCGCCGGTGTGGATGATCGCGCGGAACTCGCCGGTCAGGCCGGCCGCTTCGAGCGCGAGCTGCCCGTTGTGCTCGTGGATGTCGAGCTGGCCGCCTTGGGTGCGGGCCTGCGCTGAGGGCTCCGCCTCGTAGATC
>Ga0208725_1000099_pt1 | contig 19252 bp, 18 predicted proteins | sample MicForSoSWNH13_O_FD_188004 | JGI IMG/M metagenome (GOLD analysis project Ga0208725, IMG submission 188004) | Forest soil microbial communities from Harvard Forest Long Term Ecological Research site in Petersham, Massachusetts, USA - MetaG HF011... | ecosystem: Environmental > Terrestrial > Soil... | reverse complement strand
TGGGCGGGGTCGCGGCCAGGCCGGCCCGCAGGGCCGCCCAGCACACCGCCGCGGTGGGCTCGACGTACAGTCCCGCCAGCGCCAGGCCGGCGTGGGCGGCGCGGATCTGGTCGTCGTCGACCGTGACGAAGGCGCCGCCGGTATCAGCGACGGCGGCGAGGATCTGGGCGCCGCGTGCCGGGCGGGCGATCGCGATGCCCTCGGCGATGGTTCCGCCGCTGGCCACATCGGCCGGGCTGGTGAGCCCGAGGCTGGCGGCCCGGGCGAGCGGGGCGCAGCCCTCGGCCTGCACCGCGACGATCGCCGGAAGCCGGTCGATGAGCCCCTGGGCCAGCAGCTCGCGGGAGCCGAGGTAGCAGCCGAGCACGAGGGTGCCGTTGCCGACCGGCAGCACCAGGGTGTCGGGGAGCCGCCCGCCGAGCTGCTCCCACGCCTCGAAGACGTAGGTCTTGGTGCCGTGCAGGAAGAACGGGTTGTAGACGTGGCTGGCGTAGAAGACGCCCGGCTGGTCGGCCGCCACGGCAGCGGCGCTGGCGGTGTCCTCGCGGGTGCCGTCGATGAGATGCACCGTGGCGCCGTAAGCACGCAGCTGCGCCACCTTCCCCGGCGAGGTCACGCCCGGCACGTACACGTCGCAGGCGATGCCGGCCCGTGCCGCGTAGGCGGCGATCGCGGTGCCGGCGTTGCCGCTGCTGTCGGCGACCATCTGGCTGACGCCCAGCTGCCGGGCCAGGGCCACCAGCAGCACCGCACCGCGGTCCTTGAACGACCCGGTCGGCATGAGGTAGTCGACCTTGAGCAGGGCCGGGGCATCTTCCGGGGCGCTCACCAGGGGCGTCATGCCCTCGCCCATGCTGATGCCGCCAGGATCGCCGACCGGAAGCGCCTCGGCGTAGCGCCACAGCGTCGGCGGCCGGTCTTTCAGCACCGCCGGATCGGGTACGGCGGCGGTGAATCCGGTCAGGTCCAGCACCCCGCCGCAGCGGCCGCAGCGCCAGGCGAGATCCTGCAGCGGGTAGGCCAGCCCGCAGGCGGCGCAGGCCAGGGCCATCTGCCCGAGGCCAAGGTGCGGCGGTGGTGTCTCATGCATGCCGACAAGGCTAGAGATGCATCTCAGCGGTCTGTCTGCACGACCAGGTAATTGCGGTCCAACCGCCAGCCGGCCGCCGCGTTGCTGCCGGCCTCGGCATCCCGCACCACCCCGTCGGTCAAGACCCCTGCCCCGTCAGCGCCAGGTCCGCCGCTGGCGCGGGCCGCCCGCCCTGGCCGACTGCCACCGCGCGGCGAACAGCTCGTCGATGGCTTCGTCGCTGAAAAAATGGCTGTGCGTCTGGGCGAACCTGGCGAGGCGCACCAGGTTGGAGTGGCGCCGCTGCTCGTCCGGCTCGTCCTCCGGTGACGCCACCAGGTGCATCGACGCGTCCTCGGGGAACTCGGCCTGGATCTTGTCCACCACGTGTGACTTGGCCGCGATGAACCGGTCCACCGTGCGCTCGTCCACATGCGACGCCCGGGCCACCTCGCCTCGCTTGTCGAACCTCACGACGGCGCGCCACAGGATGAGATCGGTGCCGTTCCTGATCAGCTCGTCGAGCAGGCCCACGTTGCGGATCAGCCGCTGCACGGGCGAGAGGGCGGCGCTCAGCGTTCCGGATGGTCTTACGAGTCCCGGGCCGGCCAGATCGCCGCGGTCTATCGCATCGATCAGCGTGCGCATCTCCGCTGAACTTGAGGCCTTCGACATCAGCCCGAGCGGCTCGAAGAAGGCGAACGAGGCGAGCAGGAACAGCAGCCGGTTGCGCTCCTCGTCGGTGCTCTCGATGACGATCTTGGTTTCCGGCGACAGCTCCTGCAGGATGCGCATGGCGGTCAGGCCGGTAGGGACGCCGGGGCCGAAGTTGATGTCCACCAGCGCCAGGTCGAACGGTTCGCCGCCTTCTGCCTCGGCCAGCGCCTCCGGCAGGCTGCGCGGGTCGCGGACCCCGACGAGGGTGTGCGGCGTGCCCTGGATCACCTGAGCGAGGGCGAGCTCGACCAGGACGAAGTCGTCGACCACGAGGATGCGCACGGTTTCACCGGCTACCAGGGGGCCGACTTCCACCGGGCCAGGACCCGGGTCCCGCCGCCGGCCCGCTGCTCGGCCACGACCGCGCCGTCGTAGCGGTGCAGGTGGTCGTCGAGGATCCGCAGGCTGGTCCGGGGCCCGGCGTGCGCCGCCTGGGCTGGCATGCCGGGGCCGTCGTCGGCCACCGACACGGTGACCCAGGGCCGCGGCGCCGCGCCGTTCCTGCCCGGTTCCGGGTGCTCATGCCGCACGGCGACCTCCACCCGCTGCGCTCCCGCCTTCCAGGCGTTGGTGACCAGGTCGGGCAGTACCCGGCGGGCGAGCCCGTAGTCCGTCTTGCGCATCTGCAGGCTGCGGCTATCCGCGTCGAGGACCATGCCGGCGCGGCGGTCGCCCGGGACGGTCTGCAGCACGCAGTCCCAGAGCAGCGCGACGGTCTCGGCCGGCGGCCCGCCGCCGAGCATGGTCTGCCGCGCCTCCTCGGCCAGCACGAGCATGCTGTCCGCCATCGACCTGGTCTCCTCGCCAATGCCCGTGTCCGCCTGAACCTGCCTGATCAGCGCGTGCGCTCCGTTCTTGATCAGGCTGTGCACGGTGATCGAATCGTTGCGCCTTACCTCGCTCATGGAAATGTCGCACGCCTGCAGGCCGGCCCGGAGCAATACCTCAAAAATCATCGTGAATGGGAGCAGCAAAACGAGCGATCCGGCGAGCAGTATCGGAATGATCAGCCCTGCCGGGAGCCGCTGCAGGCCGGAAACGGTCGGCGACAGGATGATCGCTAGCTCAATGGCGGCGACGCTGGCCGGGATCCACGGCCGGAACGCCACGAGCCCGCGGGCCGGGGGCTGATCCGGGTTGTACCAGCTCGCGTCCGTCATCACCTGCGCCTGGGCGCTCCACGTGTGCGCGGTGACCAGGACCAGGCCGATCACGTAGACGGGCAGCGGCAGCGGCCGCACCGGCACCGGACCGCCGTAGAGCAGCAGGACCACGATCATCCCGACGCCCTCGAGGAGCCCGGACAGGTCAGCGGTCGCCTTGCTGCGCGCGCCGCGCAGATGCCCGGCCGTCTTCCGCAGCGGGGCGAACCGGCCTGTCGCCAGCCGGTCGAGGACGCCGGGCATGGTCTGAATCCAGGCCATGCTCACGCCCGCCGACACCACCAGCATTTGCGCCGCGGCACGCGGCAGTGCGCCGGCCGGAAACCAGGCGAGCAGCAGCCACAGGCCGACGACGCATGCCGCGCGGTACGCCGCTCCTATTCGCCACAGGGGCGTCACGTACCGGACCGCGATGTCATAGACGATCCGGGTCTGGAGGGATGAGTCCGAGAGCATGACCCTTCCTTGCTTAAAAGGAAAATCGTCCTCCTTAAGGAAACCAGATGCAATGTCACTTGAGTGCCCGTTCAGGCAGCAGACCCCTTCTCGATAACGAATTGGTTACATCCAGCAGGCGACCCATCCGGGTGGCCGTCGGGGCCGAAAAGAGCGTGTCAGGCAAGGGCAGGCCGGCTCGGGGCCAGATCACCCGCTCCGGACCTGCAAGTTACGTAGAGTAGGCAGCCATCACGCTGAGTTACGAAGGCGTGCTCGTTGGCAGGGGCGAACGGAACAGTCCGCGCTCCGGAAAGGACATCCATGTCTGATCACGATCATGCGGGGTCGCCCGCGGACCCCGCCGCCGCGGGGATTCAACCGGAGGCTGGCCCGTCGCGCCGGTCCATTCTGTGGGGTGCCGCCGGGGCCGGCGCAGCCGGGCTCGCCGCTGCGGCCATGGCCCGCACGGCGCCTGCCCTCGCCGCGGCCACGGCGCCCGCCGCCCGGACCCGGCTTCCGGACGCGCCCGCGAACGCGGCTCCGGCGGGTGAGCCTGTTGTGGTGCACCTGCGTGATGTCCGCTCCGGTGAGATGGACGTCTTCGCCGGGACCAGCCGCACCCGGCTCCGCGATCCGGAACTGGCCGCCCGCCTGGCCCGCGCGGCCCGGTGACCCGCTGCAACCGACCTGTCGATTGTTTTCCTGTTCCCACCTTGTGAGGTAATTCATGTCATCGCATCGCGAGGCTCCGGAGACGTCTAAAGACCCCGTGGCCGACAGCACAGATGTGTACGCGTTCGTCAGCCCCGACTCGCCCAAGACGGTCACCCTCATCGCCAATTACATCCCGCTGCAAGGCCCGGCGGGCGGGCCGAATTTCTACGAGTTCGGCGACGACGTCCTGTACGAGATCCACATTGACAACAGCGGCGACGGCCGGGCCGACATCAGCTACCAGTTCCGCTTCGAGACCCACCTGGCAGACCCCGGCTCGTTCCTGTACAACACCGGGCCAATCGAGTCGCTGGACAGCGCCAACTGGAACAGCCGCCAGGTCTACTCGGTGAGCCGCCTGGAGAACGGCACAGTCAGCGAGCTGGGCGCCGGGCTGGCCTGCCCGCCGTGCAACATCGGACCGCTGTCCACCCCCCACTACGCCAGCCTGGCCAAAGCTGCCGTGCACGAACTGCGCGGCGGCATCCACGTGTTCGCCGGCCAGCGGGCCGAGGGCTTCTACGTGGACCTCGGCTCGATCTTCGACCTGGCCACCCTGCGCCCGTTTGAAAACCTGCACGCACAGTACGGGCTGAACGTGTTTCACGGGCCCGCGGCAGGAGTCAACGCGACCGCCGCGCTGAACGTGCACTCCATCGCCATCCAGGTGCCGATCTCGCAGCTCACCCGCCACGGAGCGGGCAGCGAGTCCAGCCCGGCATCGGTGATCGGCGTGTGGACCACCGCAAGCCGCCAGAGTGTCCGGCTGTGGGACACCGACAATGGCGAGACCCTCAGCAGCGGCCCGTACCGCCAGGTGTCCCGGCTCGGCAACCCGCTGGTCAACGAGGTACTGATCCCGTTGGGCAAGAAGGACCTGTGGAACTCGCTGCCGCCGTCCGACGACAAGCAGTTCGCCTCCTACGTCACAAACCCGGAACTGGCCGGGCTGCTGCCGGCGCTGTACCCCGGCGTGTTCCCGAATCTGGCCGCGCTGGACGCCTCCCATGCGGCCCGGGCCGACCTGGAGGCCATCCTGCTCACCGGGATACCGTCCGGCATCGTGCCCGGCTTCCAGAACTACACCGGCCCGGTGCTCGCGGACATGCTCCGGCTCAACACCGCGATCCGGCCCACCAAGAAGCCGAACTCGCTGGGCATCATCGGCGGTGACCTGGCCGGGTACCCCAACGGGCGCCGCGTGTTCGACGACGTCGTCACCATCGAGCTGCGGGCCATCGCCGGAGCGACCTACCCCCTGGTGCACAAGAGCTACGTACCAGACGCGGCGGCCAAGGCGATCACCGACGGGCTGACCCCCGCCAGCGTCCCGTCCGGCTACCTCAGCCGGTTCCCCTACCTCGGCGTGCCCTACAGCGGTTTCGACACGCCGTCCTGACCAGCGAACCCAGCCGGGCGCTGACCGCAGCGATCACGTGACGGCCAGCGCCCGGCCGGGTCCGGCGCCCAGCCGCGATCCCGCGCCGTGCGCAGAGAATTTAGGAGCGCCAAGCCATGACCGAAAACATCCCGGGCCCGTCTGGGGCCGGCAGCGTCGTGCTGGAGGTGGGCAGCGGCATCGGAGCCCTCGTCCTGCAGACGCCCGCCGACCTGGCCGGCCAGGAAATCGAGATCAGCCCGGCCAGCGGCGGCCCCGCCGCCCGCCGCACCCACTCCGCCGTCCGCGAACGCATCACCAGCACCGGCGCCAGCTACGCCGCCGTCTACCCCGGCGTGGCCGCCGGTGACTACACCCTCTGGCGCGACGAGACCACGCCCGGCGCCGTGATCACCATCAACGGCGGCCAGGTGACCTGGTATCGCTGGCCGGACGGCGCTGAGCCTGCCGGTGACCAGAGCGCGGGGGACGCGCTGCCTGTTATGGATGGAGCTGACCATGCTCGGTGACCTGTTCGACAGCCCGTGGAAGCTGCTCATCGTCGCGGTGGTGCTGATCGTATTGTTCGGCGGTAAGAAGATGCCGGATGCGGCCCGGTCGCTCGGCCGGTCGATGCGAATCCTCAAGTCCGAAGTTCACGATCTGCACGGCGATGACGATCGCGAGACGGCGGAGCCGCCGCGGCCTGCCCAGGCCCTGCTGCCGCCGCCGCAGCAGCAGATCGAAGAACTGCAGCGGCAGATCCGTGACCTCCAGCACCAGCCAGCGGGCCAGCCGGTGACCGTCGGCGGCGCTTCGGCGGCGGACCCACCCCAGACGCAGCGGCTCAGCTGAGCCTGTCTGGCAGCCGACGATGCCGAAGCTGGGTGACACCATGATGGGTGCCCGCGTGGCCGGTGCCCGCATCGCAGCGTCGCAGCGGCAGGCCAACCCCGAGGGCCGGATGCCCCTGCTGGAGCACCTCCGCGAGCTGCGGAACAGGCTGCTCAAGGCCATCACGGCGGTCCTGGCCGGCACGGTCGTCGGGCTGATCCCGCAGGTCTACGACCGCCTCTGGAGATTTATCGAGCACCCATTCCTGCAAGCTGAGCACTCTGATCACGCCAGGCTGATCGTGATCGGGGTCTTCGACCCGTTCATGATCCGGGTGCAGGTGGCGGTCTACTTCGGGCTGATCGTCACCTGCCCGGTCTGGCTCTACCAGCTGTGGGCGTTCATCGCGCCCGGGCTTTACCGCCGCGAGAAGCGGTGGACCTACGCCTTCACGTTCACCGCGGCACCGCTGTTCCTGGTCGGCGCCACGCTCGCGTACTTCGTGATGAGCCGGGGCCTGCGCTACCTGCTCGCGCTGGCACCGAGCGGCATAGCCGTCTACCCGACGATCTCCAACTACCTCAGCTACTTCCAGGCCATGCTGCTCGGTTTCGGGCTGGCGTTCGAGCTGCCGCTGGCCCTGGTCATGCTGAACCTGGTCGGCATCCTCACGCATGAGCGGATCCGGAAATGGCGCCGGATCATGATCTTCTCGGTGTTCGTGTTCGCCGGCATCGCCTCGCCGAGCCCGGACCCGCTCACGATGCTGCTGCTCGCCGTGCCGTGCGTGGCGCTGATCGAGATAGCCGAGATCCTCATCTGGGCCAACGACCGGCGCCGGGCGAAACACCCATCGATGTACGCCGGGCTGGCCGACGGCGAGCCATCGCCGCTTGACTTCGACGCGGCGTCCCGCGATGAAGTGGGCGTCGGGCGATCGCGCGGCCCGGACAACTGACCCGGGACGGAGCTGTCTCTTGCGGCTGATGACCACCCGAGCCGGCTGGATCTTCCCGGTGAGGTTTTATGATCGAGCCGATGCGACGCGAGTCTTCTACCGTGGTTGTCGTAACCGGCGAGTTCAGCGACGGGCTGCTTGCCGGGCTGACCCAGTCGCCGAACGTCTCGGTGGCCCGCGCACCGGAGGCGGCGGCCAGCCAGCCGGCGGCGGATGAGGCCGCGGCCGGGCACCGGCCCGGCTGGGAGGCGGGAGCACTGGCCCTGCAGGAAGCGGCGCGGCGCCGGTCCACGTACGTGATCGTGCCGGACGACCCGCTGGCCGAGGTGGCAGCGGGATGGCGGGCGATGTGGGAGCTGCCCAGCGCGTCGGGCGGGTCCGGTGGCCCCAGCGCAGTCGTCAGGTTCGAGGAGCGCGCTGCTGAGGCGCTGTCCGCCTGGCGGGACAAGCGGTTCGAGCTCCCCGACTACTACCTGGTCGTGGCTCCTCCGCTGCAGGCCGCAGCGGGCCCGGACCTGTACCTGGGCCCGCTGCGCGCGGTGCGGCCGCGACGCGTCGCCGTGGCCGGCATCGCGGACAGTGCGGGCCAGGTGGCACAGCTGCTGGACACGCTCCGGTCGCTGGAGCACGGGCCGTGGTGGCCGCCGCTGGACGAACTGCTCGACGCGGCCCGTCACTTCTACGACGGTGGCCTCGCCGAGACCCAGCGGGTGCTCGCGTAGCCGCTGGTAGGTTTCTCGGGTGGAATTTCAGGATGTGGTCCGGCACCGGCGGATGGTGCGCAGCTATGACACGAGCCGGCCGGTGCCCGCCGACGTGGTCGACCGAATCGTCCGGAACGGCCTGCGGGCACCGTCCGCTGGCTTCTCCCAGGGCTGGGGGTTCCTGGTCCTGGACACCCCCGCCGACATCGCCCGGTTCCGGGACGCAGTCCGGCCGGAGACCGACCCAGACAACTGGTTCGCCGCCAAGGTGGATGCCCCGCTGCTGATCGTGCCGCACTCCAACAAGGACGCCTACCTGGACCGGTACGCCCAGCCGGACAAGGGCTTCACCGAGCGCTCGGATGCCTGGTGGCCCTCGCCGTACTGGGACATCGACACCGGCTTCGCGTCGCTGCTGATGCTGCTGACCTCGGTGGACGCCGGTCTTGGCGCGTGCTTCTTCGGCTTTTCCATCGACCGGATCGACGCGTTCCGCGAGGCGTTCGGTGTGCCGCCGCAGTTCCATCCGATCGGGGCGATCTCGGTCGGCTACAGCGCCGAGCCGCCGCGCGACCTGAGTGCCCGGCGCAAGCCGGAGTCCGACACCGTGCACCGGGGCCGCTGGGGTCAGTAGGGCCGGCCGGGCCGGCAGACGTCAGGCCGGGCTCTGGGCTTCGGCCAGTTCCTTGATGCCGGCCAGGGTGGCCGTCATGTTCGCGTGGTGCTCGGCGAGGCGGCGGCGCAGGATCCGGGACTCCTTGTCCGGCATGGCCTCGATGGCCATGCTGATGCCGCTCGGCGCAGGCCCCATCTGCATCCACTGAGTGAGCATGGTGCGGGTGCCGGCGGCATCGGGAGCCAGGGTGAACCGCCACCGGGCGGAAGGCCGGTCCGGGTCGCCGACGGCCCAGCCCAGCACCTGCCCGGGCTGGTACTCGCAGATCGTCGAGGTGGTCTCCCAGCGGCCGATCGCGGGATGGTGATTGCGCCCGGTGAACCGGGCACCGGGTGCTGGCGAGCTGGCGCCGTCCAGCCACTCACCGCCCTCGAACTCGCCGCTGAACCGGGCCGGCAGCTGGATGTCGCAGACCAGCGCCCAGACGACCGGCGCGGGCGCGGCGATCATCACCTCTGCCTGGGTGGTCGGGCAGTCGCTGTAGCGGAGCTCCGGCTGATCTGGCACGCGTCCTCCTGCTTGACAGGGTAAGGCCGGGGGCGTTCGCTGGCTGCTGCGATGCCATCACCCCGGAGGGCGCGAGCATGCAGGTCGGATTCAGCGCGGTGGTCTCGACCGCCGCGGACGCCGCGTTCGTGCGGGACGCCGAGCGGCTCGGCGCCACCTCGGTGTGGGTGCCCGAGGTCTGGGCCCAGGACGCGCTGACCCCGCTGGGTTACCTGGCCGGCCAGACGACCAGCATCCGGCTCGGCTCGTCCATCGTGCAGCTCGGTGCCCGGTCACCCGCGCTCGTGGCCATGTCCGCCATGTCGCTGCAGCTGCTGTCCGGGGGCCGGTTCGTGCTCGGCATCGGTGTCAGCGGCCCGCAGGTGATGGAGGGCTGGCACGGTGTGCGCTTCGGGTCCCCGCTGGCGGCGACCCGCGAGACGATCGAAATCGTCCGGGCGGTCGCGCGCGGTGACCGGCTCCGGCACGACGGCCGGGTCTACCGGCTGCCGCTGCCGGACGGGCCCGGCCGCGCGCTGCGGTCGCCGCTCCCGCCCACGCCGGTGCCGATCTACGTGGCGGCGCTCGGCCCGCGCAACCTCGAGCTCACCGGCGAGCTGGCCGACGGCTGGATCGGCAACACGTTCATGCCGGAGCACGCCCACGTGTTCCTCGACCGCCTGGCGGCGGGCGCGGCCAGGTCCGGGCGACAGCTCACCGACCTGGACCTCGTCATCCCGGTCGCGGTGGAGTTCACCGAGGACACCGACGCCGCCGAGGCCGCGGCGCGCAGGCACGCCGGCGGCTACGCCTTCACGATCGGCGCGATGGGTAGCCGCGACCAGAACTTCTACAACGACGCGCTGACCCGCCAGGGGTTCGGTGACGACGTGCGCGCGGTGCAGGAGCTGTGGCTCGCCGGGCAGCGGGGCGCCGCCGCGGCCCGGGTCCCCGCCGAGATCGGGCGCGCGACCAACCTGCTGGGCACGCCCGACATGGTCGCCGGACGGCTGCGGCTGTACCGGGACGCGGGCATCACCACGCTGCAGGCCAAGCTCGCCGGGGATCACGCGGCCCGCCTCGACACCCTGTCGCAGCTCATCGAGCTGGTCCGGCAGGTCAGCGCGGAGCCCGGCGCGGACGGTCGCTGACCACAGTCATCACGAGCGCTCGCCGCTACCATCACGGGGCCGCAGTGGCGGGAGCGTTGACAACCAGATACCGACGGTATTAAATACCGTTGGTATGAGAGCCAAACTGAGCCGCGAGGACCAGGTGGAGCGAAACCGCCGCCTGGTCCTCGAGGCGGCCCGGCGGGTGTTCCTGGCCCGCGGCTATGCCAGCGCGACGCTCGACGTGATCGCCGAGGAAGCCGGGTTCTCAAAGGGGGTCGTCTACTCCCAGTTCGCCAGCAAGGCCGACATGTTCCTGGCCTTGCTGGAAGCCAGGATCATCGAGCGGGCGGAGCAGAACGAGCGGCTCGCGGAGCGGCTCGACGGCAGGCAGCTGGCGATGGCAGTGCCGGATCTGGCCCTGTCGCTGTTGCGGGCCGAGCCCGAGTGGATGCAGCTGGTGCTCGAGTTCCGCCTGCACGCGGCCCGGGTGCCCGAGCTGAACCAGCGGTATGCCGAGCTGCACGAGCGCACCCTCGACGGCCTGGCGTCGGTCTACGCCCGGCTGCACGAGCGGGCCGGCAGCACGCCGCGTTACCCGGTCCGGGTCCTTGCCCAATTGACCATGGCGGTCAGCCGCGGCGCGTTCCTGGAGCGGCTTGCCGATCCCGGCGGGGCCGCCCTGCCCACCACCGAGGTCGTCAGCGAGCTCGTGCTGCAGACCATGCCGCCCGCGGCCGGGGAACGGCCGGACAGCAAATCGACGGGGGAATCCGATGCCTGCTGATCTCCTGGCCCGGCCGGACGGCGGCGCGCCAGCATTCCGTGACCTGCGCGGCCGCATCCAGGCGGACATTATCGCTGGCCTGCCCGCCCACTTCCGGCGGATGGGCATGGCCCCGGAACAGCTGCATGACTGGCAGCGTGACCGGCTGCGCCGCCTGCTGTCAGCGGCGATCCAGCGTTCCGGCTTTCACGCCAGGCGGCTGCGTGGCATCGACGCGGCACGGTTCGAGCTCGCCGACCTGCCGAGCCTGCCGGTCATGACCAAGGCACAGATGATGGATCACTTCGATGAGCTGATCAGCGACCGGCTGCTGGCCCGCGAGACGGCCGAGCGCGCCCTGGCGGCGACGCGCGGTGAGCCCCGGCCGTTGCCAGGCGGCTACCTGTGCATGGCGACCGGCGGCAGTTCCGGCCAGCGCGGGATCTTCGCCTACGACCCGGTGAGTGTGGCGGAGTTCGTCAGCCTGATCTTCCGGACCCGGCTGGCCGCGCTCGGGCTGGCCAGCACGGACCGGCCGGTGCAGCTGCCCCGGGTCACCTTCGCCATGGTGGGGGCGGCCTCCGCGATCCACGGAACCGTCTTCGTGCCGTCGATGCTGGGCGGCAGCCCGGTCAGGTTCGTCACCGTGCCGGTCTGTTTGCCCGTCACCCAGATCGTCAGCCGCCTGAACGAAGTGCAGGCGGATGGCCTGTTCGGCTATCCCAGCATGCTCGCCAGGCTGGCCGCCGAGCAGCAGGCCGGCCGGCTCAGGATCGCGCCGCGGCTCGTGAACTGCACCGCCGAGACGCTGCAGCCCGAGTTCCGCGCCGCGATCAAAAAGGCGTTCGGCGCCCCGGTCTTCAACACCTTCGCCAGCACCGAGGGCCTCATCGGGTCCAGCGGGCCAGACGACCCGGCCATCACCCTCGCCACCGACAGCTGCATCGTGGAGCTGGTCGATGCCGGTAACTGGCCGGTGCCACCCGGGACCCCCTCAGCCAAAGTCCTGATCACCAATCTGTTCAACGACCTGCAGCCGCTGATCAGGTACGAGCTGAACGACTCGTTCACCCAGCAGCCAGGCGCCGCATCCCACGGCCACCCGCGCGTCACCGTGCAGGGACGGGCCGACGACATCCTGCGCTACGGCCCGGCGGAGATCCATCCGCTGGCCCTGCGGTCGATCTTGCTGGCCCAGCCCGACGTGCTCGACTACCAGGTACGCCAGACCGCCGGCGGTGTGGCCGTACAGGTACTTCTGGAGCGCCGGACAAGCATGGCGGGCCTGCGCGAGCAGCTGCGCGCGGCGCTGGCCCGGGCCGGGCTGGCCGATCCCGAGGTCACCGTCGATGCCGTCGCCGCCCTGCCGCGGAACCCGCAGACCGGCAAGCTGCGGCGAGTGATCCCGGCCTGACGACGCGGGCCTTGTTCATAGGGAAGCCAATGGATACGTTGTGCCTGCTAGGGCGGCTCCGGGTCATGGCCTTCGACCAGCGCGGTACCGTGCGCGCCTGACCGGCACCGCGCTGATAATCGCTGTCGCTGAGCCCGTGGTGATGGCAGGGTCTTGCCATGCCAGCAGCGTTCGTTCGCAGCAGTCAGCTGTTTCCGGGAGTGCCGTACGCCTACGCCGCGGCCGCCCCGGGGACAGGAGTTATCTTCACCGCCGGGGCGTGCCCGCTCGACGCACAGGGACAGGTGGTCGCGCCCGGCGACATCGCCGGGCAGATGCGCCAGGCGGTCAGCAACCTGCTGGTGACGCTCGAGGAGTCCGGTGCCGGGCTGAGCGACGTGCTCAAGACGACCGTCTACGTCTGCAGCCCCCGCCGTGAGGATCTGGTCACCGCCTGGAACGTGGTCGCCGCCGCGTTCGGCGATCATGACGCGCCGAGCACCCTGCTGGGCGTCGCGGCCCTCGGCTACGAGGGCCAGCTCGTCGAGATCGAAGCCGTCGCTTACGTAACCCCGGGGATCCCTCAGGCGAAGTAACGGCCTTCCTCGAGATCTCGGCGACCTCCCGGATTGGCACGCCCTGGTCGCCGACCGCGTGCAGTACCGACCCAGCGGGCGCCGACTCCAGCGCAAGGCTGAACAGGTGCGCGGCGTCGTCGCGGTGCACCGCCGGCCAGCGGTTGGCGCCGTCGCCGACGTTGATCGCTGCACCCCTGGTGCGAGCGAAGCCGCGTCACGTCACTACCATAGACCGCTTGACCTGTAAGATGCGGTACCATATATGTATGGTACGTACGACCGTCTATCTGCCGGAGAATACGAAGCAGCGGCTGACCGAGGCGGCTCGGCGGCAAGGCCAGTCCGAAGCTGAGTTCATCCGATCTGCAATCGAGCAGCGCGTTACGGAAGTGCTTCCCCGCAAGCGCGGGCGATGGGGAACAATCCGATTCGACGAGGCCGGCCTTGCCCGGAACGTCGATGCCGTCCTGGCGGAAGGCTTCGGCCAGGAGTGATCATCTGTGACACCGGCGGGCTTATCGCCGGCTACGACGAGAGGGATCCGGACGGCCCCGCCGTCCGTGAACTCCTGGACGCCGATGCAGGCTCACTCATCGTGTCGCCGTTCGTTCTGGCCGAAGTCGACTACATGATCATGAACAGGTCTGGTGCCGCTGCGGAACTCGCGCTGCTCGAGGACTTGGCCGACGGGGTGTATCAGGTCGCTGAGTTCACCCAGCTCGACGCCGAGTGCGTCGCGCGGCTGTGTCGGCAGTACGCCGATCTCCAGCTCGGCATAGCCGACGCGCACACTATGTGCCTGACCGGTCCGGATCGGTATGACACGCGCCGGATACTCACCTTCGATCACCGGCACTTCCGCGCAGTAAAGCCGCCGCAGGGCGGGGTCTTCACGCTGTTGCCCGCCGATCTGTAGGTATGGCGGGAGCCCATTCGCGGGCGAGCACCACAGGTCGTTCACATGTCGGCCGTCAGCGCTGGGCGTTTCGTGCCCGTTCGCTCGCGGTAGTGCCCTGGGGTGCGGCTGGCGGCAGCGTGGCGGAGGCCAGGAGCGCGAGCTTGTCGGCGTTGTCGCTTCCGGCATCGGGATGGTAGATGACGAGCATCTGGCCTTCCGTGCCGCTGATCTCCAGCTTCTCGCGGTTCAGCCGGAGCTCGCCCACCTGCGGATGGTCGAAGTGCATGGACGCACCTCGCCGGGCCCGCACGTCGTGCCGGGCCCACAGCTGCCGGAAGCGGGGACTGGCAAGCGAGAGCTCCCCGACGAGCTCGATGAAGCGGGGATCGTCGGTGTCGGTGCCGACGGACTGGCGAAAGCCGGCGACCAGGTTAGCGGTGGCGGCCTCCCAGTTCGGGTAGAGGCTCTGCTCGGCGGGGTCGAGGAACACGTCCCGCAGCCGGTTGCCTCCCATGACGAGGCGCGGCGAGAGGGCTGCGGCCAGGCCGTTGGCGGCGAGTACGTCGAAGTAGCGGCCCTCCACGAACGCGGGCAGCGGGATCGTTGCCACGAGCTTGGCGATGCCGGCCGGGACGGTCTCGCTCCGGCGCCGCCGCCGCGTGCGCCGGGGCTTGTCGGCGCCGAGGCCCAGCAGATAGGCCGTCGCATCGTCGTCGAGCTGCAGCACTCGGGAGAGGGACTCGAGGACCTGCCCGGAGGGGTTGCGGTCGCGGCCTTGTTCCAGGCGCAGGTAGTAGTCGGCGCTGATGCCGGCCAGCATCGCGACCTCTTCCCGGCGCAGTCCCGGCACCCGCCGTGCGCTCAGGACCGGGACCCCTGCCTGCTCGGGGGAGACGAGCTCGCGCCGGGCGCGCAGGTAGTCGCCCAGCGGATTCGGCTGGTCGGTCATGTCCCCACGGTAATCCGCGACGGCGCGCAGCTGCCTGGTCCTGTCACCCCCAGGATGACAGGGGCACTGGCTCGGGGCTGCCAGGCCGCGGCGGCCGGCCCGTGGAGGAGAGCGCGACGGTTGTCGTCCGCGTGGCGGCCATCGGCCCGGACGGAGCGGCGGTCACGCCGGATTCGCCGGCTGCGCTGCCAGCTGGACGAACGCCTGCTCCGTGGCGGAACCCGGGGCGGCGCAATAGGTGATGATGCGCTGGCCGGTCTCGGCGATGTGCAGGACCTGGCACTCGAACTCGAGCGGCCCAGCCGCCGGGTGGTCGACGTGCTTGAGCATCGGCCCCCGGGCCTCCACCTCGTGCGCGCCCCACATCTCGGCGAACGCCGGGGAGAGCGCGAGCATCTCGGTGACGAGGCTCTCGATCTCGGGATCACCGGGGTAGCGGGCGTACCCGGCGCGCAGGTCGGCGACCGTCGCCCTGGTGAAACGGACAAAGTCCTCGTCGCTCCAGGCGGAATGATCTGGTGGCCGGCGGAACGTCCAGCGGATCATGTTGCGGTCCGGGTGCCGGGCCAGGTTGCCGATGAAGTGGGTGGCGAGCTGGTTCCAGGCCAGGACGTTGTAGGCGGCGTCGACCACGTATGCGGGCGTCGTCGGCATGCCGTCCAGCAGGTACCTGATGCCCGGCGTGATCTCGCGGCTCGGCCGCGCAGGCTGCGGTGGCGCCACGCCGGCCATCCGGAACAGGTAGTCCCGCTCGCCGGCTCTCAGCATCAGCGCCCGGGCCAGCGCGGACAGTACCTGCCGTGACGGATGCGGCCCGCGGCCCTGCTCCAGCCGGATGTAGTAGTCAACGGACATCCCGGCGAGCTGGGCCACCTCCTGGCGGCGCAGCCCCGGTGTCCGCCGCGGCCCGACCGCGGGCAGCCCGGCGTCCTGCGGGGACACCCGGGCGCGCCGGGCGCGCAGGAACGCCGCCAGCTCGGCGCGGCCCTTCGTGCCCGCGGAGCCCGCCGTCCGGCGGGAAGCGGAAGCGTCCATCCCCCCAGCTTGCCACCTGCCGCGACCAGCAAGGTGGTACCGCTGGTCCCAGGCTCCGCCGGTCTCTCCCGCCCCCCGGGCGGCCGCCGTAGCGTGACAGGTATGACAGCGAAGATCGCCCTCATCACCGGGGCTAACAAGGGAATCGGGTTCGAGACCGGGCGCCAGCTCGGGGCCCAGGGCATGACCGTGCTGGTCGGCGCCCGCGACGAGGAGCGAGGCCGTGCGGCCGAGAGCGCCCTGCGTGATGGCGGCGCCGACGCCCGGTTCGTCCAGCTCGATGTCACTGACGCCAAGTCGGTCCAGCGGGCGGCCGAGTGGATCGAAGCGGAGTACGGCCGGCTGGACGTTCTGGTCAATAACGCCGGAACCGCAACCATCGCTCGCCGTGGCGGCCCGCCAAGCCAGACATCGCTCGACGACATGCGGGCGGTTTACGAGATCAACGTCTTCGGCGTGGTCACGGTGACCAACGCCATGCTGCCGCTGCTGCGCCGCGCCGAGGCCGCGCGGATCGTCAACGTGTCCAGCGAGGTCGGCTCGATCGGCTCGCAGACCAACCCGGCAAGCCCGCTTGCCCAGATGCCGGCCTCGGCGCAGTACCCATCGTCCAAGGCCGCGCTGGACATGCTCACCGCCATGTACGCCAAGGAACTCCGGGACACGCCGATCAAGGTCAACGCCGCCAACCCCGGCTACACCGACACCGACTTCAACGACCACCGCGGGTTCCGCACGGCCGCGGAGGGCGCCGAGCCCAGCGTGTACCTGGCCACCCTGCCGGACGACGGCCCGAGCGGAATCCTGTGGGGCCACATCTGGACCACGGACGGCAACGGCGGCTACGGCACGCTGCCCTGGTGAGAGCGGCAGCTCGCTTTCGTGATCTGGGTAGATGGCGAGCAAATAGACCACCTTATCCACCCAGATCAAGGAACAACCCGCCCGCTCGGCCGTTCCTGCACCGCCAAGTCCTTACTACTCGGCATTGCATCCCAGGCGCAGTAAACCTCCCAGATGACTGCGTGCCGCCCGAGCGCTTCTCGCGCTAGCCCACGACGAGCTTTTGTGCCATGTAGTCTCTCCCCGTGGCAAGACGGACCGATGTCACCCGGGTTGGCCGACGCCCAGTTCCAGAGACGGCGGGAGGCCCACTCGCCCGGCCGCTGGCGTCCGACGCCCGGGTCCCGCTCCTGTTCATGGCATCGGGCGCAGCAGGCCTGATCTACCAGGTGGTCTGGACACAGGACCTTGTTCTGGTCTTCGGGAACACGACGCAAGCGATCGTCACGACCGTTACCGCGTTCCTGGCCGGCCTCGGCATCGGTGCACTTCTCGGCGCGGCGATCGGGGAGAAGTTGCGGCGGGCGCTGGTCGTCTACGGGCTGCTTGAAGTCGCCGTCGCCGGACTTGCCTTGCTCATGCCGCTGGCCTTCGGCATCATCGCGACCGTCTTCCGCAGCGCCTACCTCTCGCTCCCGCCGGGTGAGGTGGCGCTGATCCGATTCGCCCTGGCCTTTGCAGCGCTGACGCCGGTAACCCTGATCATGGGGATGACCCTGCCAGTACTGACCCGCCACCTCGTGCGCACCGATCCTGACGTGGGCGAGCGGATCGCCCGGCTTTACGGGCTGAACACCCTGGGAGCCGTGGTGGGCAGCGTGGCGAGCGGCTTCCTGCTCATCGAGCTGCTCGGGCTGAGAGGGACGACATTCGTCGCGGTCTGCCTCAATCTCGGAGCCGGCGTCGGCGCCCTCCTCATCTCGCGGGCGCTCCCGAAGACAGAGCTGGTCCGATCTCCAGCGACCGAGCGGCACCAGCCGCTGCGCCCTCGCCAGTGGCTCCTGCTCGCGGTCACGTTCCTGTCGGGGCTCGTCAGCCTCGCGCTTGAGGTGCTCTGGACCCGCGTGCTCTTGCAGGCCACCGGCTCATCCATCTACGTCTTCGTTTCGGTCGTGGCTGTCTTCCTGATCGGGATCGCCGGCGGCAGCCTGGTTTACGAGCGCCAGAAGCACCGCACGCCGCAGATGTCGGCGCTTGGCGCGTGCCTGGCCGGCGCAGCGAGCCTCGCGCTCGTGCCGCTGATCGTCAGCAACATCGAGGGCCCAGCCGGATTGCCAGTGGTGGTCCCCCTCATCCTTCCGGTCACGGGTCTGCTCGGCTATGCGTTCCCGCTGACGGTCCGGCTCTTCGTCGACAGCGCTGCCCATGCGAGCCGCGGAGTCGGGTTCGTCTATGCGGCCAACACTGCCGGATGTGTCGTCGGCACGGTGGCCGCCGGCTTCCTGCTGATCCCGGTTCTCGGCGCCAGCGCGTCGATCATCACCCTGTGCATCGTCGAAGTGGCGGTCGGCAGCTGCCTGGCGACAGCGTTTGTGTCCAGCCAGCGGCCGCTGTGGGCATGTCTCGCGGTCGCCCTCACCGGCATCCTCGTGCTGCTGCTCTTCGTCCCGGTGGCAAGGCAGACTTACGTCCAGCGGCGGCTCGCCCCGATCGCGGCGCCGAAGGCCCACTTCGAGGACAGCGCCGCCACGGTCGACGTGGTCGGCGGCCGGCCGAGGGCGCGGCAGCTACTGGTCAACGGGACAGGGATCACCAAGCTCACCATCGACACCAAGCTGCTCGCCTACATTCCGAAGGCGCTGCGGCCGAACGCCTCATCAATGCTCAACATTTGCTTCGGCATGGGCACGACGTATCGCTCGTCGATCATTCTCGGCCTGCACACCGACGCCGTGGAGCTGGACCCCACCGTGCCCACAGTGATGTCCTGGTTCTACCCGGATGCGAACCGCTACCTGCACAGCCCGCTCGGCCACGTCATCATCAACGACGGTCGTAACTATGTCCGGCTATCCAACAAGCGCTATGACCTGATCACTATCGATGCCCCGCCGCCCATCTGGAGCGCAGGGGCTGAAGTCCTGCTGACGCGGCAGTTCTACCAGGAGGCGCAAGCACGCCTGGAACCAGGTGGCGTGCTGACTTCGTTTGTCCCCTACAGCGGCCCGGCGCTAGAGAAGCTGATTCTCCGAACATTTCGGGCATCATTCCGCTACGTGACCGTGATCTACGGCCCCCGGCCCTATGGCATGTACCTTCTCGGGTCGGAAGCTCCGATGATCTTGCGCGCCAGCGCGATCATGAAAGTGTTCGGTTCCCCTGCGGCCCGGGCCGACCTTGCGGGCGCGCCCGACTACGGCCCGGTCCCGGTCACGTCCTGGCCCTCGATCATTCACAGGCTGGTGTGGCTGAAGGACGGCCAGGTCAATGCCTATACCGGAGCGGGCCCGCTGCTCACCGACGACCACCCGCTGTCGGAGTATTTCCTGCTCCAGGGTTACGGCGTGGGATTCAAGGGTCCGGCCCTCAGATTGGCCCTAG
>Ga0208725_1000098_pt1 | contig 19265 bp, 17 predicted proteins | sample MicForSoSWNH13_O_FD_188004 | JGI IMG/M metagenome (GOLD analysis project Ga0208725, IMG submission 188004) | Forest soil microbial communities from Harvard Forest Long Term Ecological Research site in Petersham, Massachusetts, USA - MetaG HF011... | ecosystem: Environmental > Terrestrial > Soil... | reverse complement strand
GCCGCCATTCGTACTGGGCCGCTGTCCTTGGCCACAAATATCGCCGAAGCGCGTGTGGTTTCCAGCGCCGGCCGATATTTGCGGTTCACCAGAAACGTCAGTTCGCCAGGCCCCGCCTCTTCGATCCCCGCCACGCCGCTAATCTCCAGGCTCGCGTCACCATCCACCTCGCAGCCCAACTGCTTCGCGATCTCGCCCAATCTCATAATGGCTTCTCCTCACGCCCACAATTGCGCAGCCTCAATGTACAACAGAGACGCAATCGGGCGTACGCCAGCCGCCCCGCACCGCCGGGCCGGCGCGGCAACGTGCGTCAGCGCGCGCAAAATATGCAGCTTTTCTATTCGTTGAAAAGTTTGGATTGCGAAGCCGCCACAGCCCCAGCAGCTCGAGGAGTCCGCCGCGCCGCGCCAACCACTCCGAGTACCTTCATCTCGGCCAACGCCGTTCGCGGAATAAACACTCGCAGGGTATTCCCATGCAGATCGGGAGGTGTCAGCTGCACGGCATTGTCCAGCAGGTCCAGCAGATCGTTCGCCACAATTCCTTCCATTACGTCTTCATCCCGGAAACGCAGCCGTACCCACAGCCCATCCAGCTTCGGCCGGCTCAAGAACACCTTCCGCTCCGGTTGAAAAGTGTCCGGAAACTCCCGGACGAAATATACGGACTTAACGGAGGCCATCGCAATTGAGGCGTGCTCCCCGTCGGGCGTAAGCAGGTCAAACGCTTCTACCCGTGCGAGGGCCGCAGGGTTCAAGTAGCCCTTCAAGTGGCCGTGGTCCAGAAGCAACACCACCACTTTCTTGCGCGTCGAGGTTGGAGCTCGATCTTTCACGTTTTTAGGGCCTTCTTCGGCGAGAATCTTGCTAAATTCCCAAGCGTTATGTTATTCTTGCCTCTGTTTTTCGTCAAGTTATTGGTGCTTAAAGGGTTAGCATCGGAGTCACCGCCGATTGACCGAAAAGGGCAAGATCCTTAAATCTGCCTCCGTCATAGCCCTTGCCACCGTTATCAGCCGGATTTGCGGATACTTACGCGATCAGCGGGTAGCTCTACTGCTCGGCACGTCGCCGGCAGCCGACTCGTTCATCCTGGCGTTTCGGATTCCCAATTTGATTCGGCGCTTGACCGGGGAAGGCGCCCTAGGCGCCTCCTTTATACCCGTATTCACCGGTTATTTGCGCGGAAAACCACCAAAGGAGGCATGGCAGTTCGCGCAGCGCGCTTTCTGGGATATTGCAGTGATCCTGGCGGTAGTTGCCGCGCTCGGAAGCGTCTTTTCCGGGCAGATTATCAGCGGCCTTACCGCCATGGGCGTCAGCCATGCCCACTGGGACCTGGCGATCTATCTGAACCGGATCATTTTTCCATGCGTCTTTTTCATGGGCCTGGCGGCGCTGGCTGGCGGGATTCTGAACAGTTTCCATCGCTTCGGCCTGGCTGCTTCCACGTCAATTCTTTTCAACGTGGTGTTCATCGCGTTTTCGTTCGGCGTGTTTTACCGGCCCATCGTGAACTGGGCTTCGCCAGCGTACCGCACCCCGGCGGTGGGCTTGGCGGTCGGAATTTTGGTGGGCGCGGCGCTGCAGTTGGTGGTGCAGCTTCCAGCGCTCGCGAAGCTGGGCATGCGCTTTCGCCCGGATGTCAACTTCGACCATCCCGGAGTGAAGAAAGTTGGCAAGCTGATGGTGCCGATGTTTTTTGGCGCGGGGGTGTTTCAGATAAATTTTTTCGTCGATACGATTTTCGCGGCTTCATCGCGCATGCCGGAAGGCAGCATTAGTTCGCTATACGTGGCGGACCGCGTGATGGAATTGGTGCTGGGCAGCTACGCGATCGCGCTCTCGACGGCGCTGCTTCCCACTATGTCGCATCAGGCAGCGGAAGGGAAGCACCAGGAGATGAAGCAGACGTTTGCTTTTGCGCTGCGCGTCGCTTCATTCATTACCATCCCGGCGGCAGTGGGGCTGATTCTGTTGCGCGTGCCCATCACCCAAGTGCTTTTTCAGCACGGCGAGTTCATGGCGCGTTCCACGGCGCTGACGGCACACGCGCTGCTGTTTTATTCGCTGGGATTGCCAGCGTTCGCGGCTATTCGCTTGATTACGCCCATGTATTACTCGACGCAAGATACGCTGACGCCGGCGAAAGTAGGGGCGTGCGCGGTGGTTCTGCACGTAGCGCTAAATATCGTGCTGCTCTTTGGATTCGGGCGCTATTTGTGGAACGCCAGCCCGGCGCTGGCCAGTTCGCTCGCGGCGTATTTTAATTTTGCGGCGTTATTTTTAATTTTTCGCGGACGCTACGGCAGCCTCGGCTCCGAGGCCATTTTCAGTTCGCTTGGGAAAATGGCGCTGTGTGCGGTGGCTATGTCTGCGGCGTGTTTCGCGGCGATAAAGTATTCGCATCTTGTGGCGCTGGAGCATTTTCTCGCGAAAGGGGCGTGGCTCGCCGCGATTATCTCGGTTTCGTCGGGAATTTATTTCGCCGTGGCTTGGGCGGTGCGCTGCGAGGAACTGCCGGAGCTGTTCCTGTTGCTGCGGCGCGCGGAACCAAGCCCGGCCACGGGCACGCTGGACGTTTCGTAGACCGCGCGAGGCGCGAGCGCAAATCTTCTGCCGGATCTTTCATCCCGGCGCACGAAATCAGGAGCTGTGCATTGGAATCGGACATCCGAGCATTCTTAAACTACCTGCGCGTCGAAAAAGGCCTTTCGACGAATACGCTCCACGCCTATCGTCGCGATCTGGCTAAGTTTGCCGCGTTTTCGGCCAAACGCGGGCTAACTTTGGACCAGTTCCAGCACACGAACGTGGTGGATTTCCTGCGCACGCTCTATCTAAAGAAACTCGATAGCCGCACCGTCGCGCGCCACCTCGTCACCATCCGCCATCTCTTCCGTTTCGCTTTCACCGAAGGAATCATCAAAGAGGATCCCGCCGCCAATGTGCAAGCGCCGAAATTCCGCCGCTCGCTGCCGGAATTTCTCAGCGTCGCGGATGTGGATCGCCTGCTGGCGCAACCAGACGTCAACAGCACGCTCGGCCTGCGCGATAAAGCCATGATCGAGCTGCTTTATTCCACCGGCCTGCGCGTCTCCGAATTGTGCGGGCTAAAAGCCGCGGACATTCAAACGGAAGCGGGCTGCCTGCGTTGCATCGGCAAAGGCAATAAAGAGCGCCTCGTCCCCGTCGGTCGCGCGGCGCTGGAACTGGTCCTGCGATATATGAAAAAATCCCGCCCGGAAATCCTGGGAGAAAGAACTTCGGCTTATCTTTTTCCATCGCGCACTGGCTCGGCCATTAATCGCATCGCATTCTGGAAGATTCTGGGAGCCTACGGGCGCAAAGCGGGGTTGCGCAAGGCCCTCACCCCGCATATGCTGCGGCACAGCTTTGCCACGCACCTGCTGGATCGCGGAGCAGATTTGCGCTCCGTGCAAATGATGTTGGGCCACGCGGACATTGCAACAACGCAAATTTATACCCACGTTGTCGAAGAGCGTTTGAAACAAGTTTATAAAGCGCATCACCCGCGCGCCTAGCAGTTCGCGCGCAAAATTTCGAGGAAGGCGGAAACTTCATGCCCGATTACATGTATCTGCTGGAAAGCCGGCTTTCGCCGGAACAACGCGCCGTGATGGAACGCGTGCAGGAGCTTTCGCGCACGCAGGACGTGAACGTCTATTTGACGGGCGGTGCGGTGCGCGATCTGATCTCCGGCATGCCCATCCGCGATCTGGATTTCACGGTCGAAGGAAATCCCGTGAAGATGGTGCGCGAGCTGGAAAAGGGCGGCGCGCGCGTCGTCTGGGAAAGCGAGAAAATTCGCCACCACGAAATGATTTTCGCGGGCGACGTGGATGGTTCCATTTCCGCCGCGCGCGAAGATTTCTACGAGCGCCCCGGTGTGAAACCCGAATACCGTTTCTCCAGCGTGATGGAAGATTTGCGCCGCCGCGATTTCGGCATCAATGCCATCGCCATTTCGCTGAACACCCAATCGCGCGGCCTGTTGCTCGATCCGATGAACGGCCTCGCGGACCTGGAAAAACAGGAAGTCCGCGCGCTCTCCATCCACGCCTTCACCAATCAGCCGATTCGCCTGATGCGCATCCTGCGTTACGCCGCGCGCATGGGATTCAAAATGGATCCGCGCACGCAGGAATGGTTCGATCTAGCCATCGAACGCGGCGTCACCGGTCGCATCGAAGGCGCCGAGGTGGGCCACGAAATGCGCGCGCTCGCCCGCGAAGATATGCCCGTAGCGACGCTGAAGCTGTGGGAATCGCACGAAATGCTTGCGCTGATACATCCGTCGCTGCAAAAAAGAAAACCGGACTATGACAGCCTCAACAAGCTCGCGCGCGTGCGCTTCAATCTTTACGGGGCTGGTTTGCGCCCGCGGCTGCACCTGGCCGTCGCCTATTACACTCTGGGCCGCCTGAAATCGCGCGAAGCCGCCGCAGCCTTGCGCCACCTGGAATATCGCCACGCTGAAATCGAAGAAGCCGCAGAACTGATTCCCGAAACGCAAAAAGTCGTGAAAGTTCTGAAGAGCGCAAAAACGAATGCAGCGAAAGACGCTTACTACTATCTCGCTTCTTTGCCCGCCGAAACGCTAGCCTTCATCGAAGTGGAAATGCCGAATCCGCGCGCCCTTTCCAAGATTCGCAATTACCTGCAGAAGTGGCGGCCGCTGCGCATGGCCTCGCCCGCCGGAGAGCTCGAAGCACTTGGCGTCGAACGCGGACCGAAGTTCGACAAGATCATCGAACAATTCTTCGAGCTGCAATTGCGCGGCAAGGGCAAGACTCCCGAGGACCGCACCAAAATCCTGAAAAATCTCGCCGGCATCAAAGACGAAATCAAAAAGCCCGAAAAAGAGAAAAAGAAGCGCAAGGGCGCCCCGGAAAGCGCTCCGCACGCGGAAGCAAAGCCGCAGGACAAATCCAAGGGAGCCGCGACAGGCGGCAAAACTGCGCCAGCCGCACCGCCAGACGGAAAGTCCGCGCCTGCTGGCAAAGCTGCTGCCGCGACAGCCAAGCCCGGACAATCCGCAGCAGCAGCCATTGGTGCCAGAGCCCAAGCCAAACACGACAAGGCTGCACACGATGACAAAGCCGCGGGAAAGAGATCGAAGGCGCGCCCGGCGAAAAAATCACGCCGCTGACGATGCGATGAGCATCGTCATCCAGCCTGCCCTGACCGATTTTGCAAAGGGAGACCGGCGCCTTTGGCACAAGCCGGTCGAAGGATATTTCCCGTCGCGCAGCCAAATCATTCAGCCGCAGATTGCTGTTACACACAGCATCAAGCTGGTTTAGAATGAACTTCGCATGGATGCCTCGAACTTCGTTCACCTTCATCTGCACACGGACTACTCTCTATTGGATGGCGCCTGCGAAATCGGCGAACTTACCGCCGAAGCGGCCCGTCGCGGCATGCCCGCCGTCGCGGTAACCGATCACGGAAATCTTTTCGCCGCCGCGAATTTTTATCACCAGGCGACCACCCACGGCGTAAAACCCATTATCGGCTGCGAAATGTACGTCGCGCCGGATAATCACAAAAATCGCGGCACCGGCGCCGAGCGCTCCAATCACCTTGTTCTGCTCTGCGAAAACGAAAAGGGCTACCAGAATCTAATCAAGCTCGTTTCCACCGGGTATCTCGACGGCTTCTATTACAAGCCCCGTGTGGATCATGAACTCCTCGCGAAACACAGCGAAGGACTGATCGCTCTCTCCGCCTGCCTGCGTGGCGAAGTAGCCGACGCGCTGCTCTCCGAAAAATACGATCAGGCCCAAAAAAGCGCCTATCGCCTGCGCGATATTTTCGGCAAACAGAATTTCTTCCTCGAAGTACAGGATCAGGGCCTAGAGCAAGACATCCGCGTCAATCGCGACCTGGTGCGCCTCTCCAAAGAATCCGGGATCCCTCTCGTCGCAACCAACGACTGCCACTACCTGACGAAAGCCGATTCCCACGCGCAGGAAGTCCTCATGTGCATCCAGACAGGGAAAACCATGAGTGACCCGCAGCGCATGAAATTTGCCACCGACCAATTTTATTTCAAAACGGCCCAAGAAATGGCGCACGTGTTCCGCGAATTGCCAGACGCCGTCACGCGCACCGTAGCGATCGCCGACCGCTGCAACGTAAAGATCCAGCGTGTCAGCAATCCATTTCCGGAATTCAAAGTTCCCGAAGGCCACACTACCGATTCGTATTTCGAACGCGTCGTGCGCGAAGGATTCACCTCCCGCGCTCCGCAAATCGAGCGCCTGACGAAAGAAGGCCGCCTGCGTCACCCGCTCGGCGACTACGAAGCTCGCCTCACCGCCGAAATTGAGATGATCAAGAAGATGCGCTTTGCCGGCTACTTCCTGATCGTCTGGGATTTTATTCATTACGCGCGCGCCCAAGGCGTCCCCGTGGGCCCCGGCCGCGGTTCAGCAGCGGGCAGCCTTGTAAGCTACTCGCTGCGCATCACCGACGTGGATCCCATGCAGTACGAACTGCTGTTCGAACGCTTCCTGAATCCCGAACGCATCTCCATGCCGGATATTGACATTGATTTCTGCATGCGCCGCCGCGGCGAAGTGATCGAGTACGTCCGCAAAAAGTACGGCGCCGAGAGCGTCGCGCAAATCATAACCTTCGGCACCATGGCCGCGAAAGCAGTACTGAAAGATGCCGGCCGCGCCCTCGACATGCCCTACGGCGAGGTAGATCGGCTCGCAAAAATGATTCCCTCCACGCTGAACATTTCGCTCGAGGAGGCGCTGAAGCAATCGCCGCAGCTAGAAGCTGCGCGAAAGGATGTCCAGGTAAAACAATTAATCGAAGTCGCGCTGCGCCTCGAAGGCCTGGCCCGTCACGCCTCTACTCACGCGGCCGGTGTCGTGATCTCTCCTCGCCCGCTCACCGAAATCGTCCCGCTGTACAAGTCGAACAAGGATGAAATCACCACGCAGTACGATATGAACGCGCTCGGCCGTATTGGGCTGCTGAAAATGGATTTCCTCGGCCTCACCACCCTCACCATCCTCGACGACTCCGTCGGCATGATCAAACAAAACCGCGGCATTGATCTGGACCTCACCACTCTGCCGCTCGACGACGCGCCGACTTACGCGCTCTTCGCCCGCGGCGATACCACCGGCATTTTCCAATTTGAATCGCACGGCATGCGCGACATTCTCAAGCGTTATCAGCCCACGCAAATCGAGGACCTCACTGCGCTCAACGCGCTCTACCGTCCCGGCCCCATCCAGGGCGGCATGATTGACGAATTCATCGGGCGTAAGCAGGGCAAGAAAAAAGTCACATACGATTTGCCGGAGCTGGAAGAAATTCTTTCGGAGACCTGGGGCGTCATCGTCTTTCAAGAGCAGGTAATGAAGATCGCCAACCGCCTGGCCGGATACTCACTGGGCGATGCCGACATTCTGCGCAGCGCGATGGGCAAGAAAAAGGCAGACGTGATGGCTGCGCAACGCGAAAAATTCCTGGCAGGCTGCGCCGCCGGAAAAGTTCCCGCGAAAAAGGCCACGAAGATTTTCGACCTGATGGAAGAATTCGGCCTCTACGGTTTCCCGAAAGCCCATGCCTGCGCCTACGCGCTGCTCGCCTACCAAACCGCGTATCTGAAAGTTCACTACCCGGTAGAGTTCATGGCCTCGATGCTCAGCTCCGAAGCCGGCAACACCGAAAAAGTCGTGAAGTACATCAACGAAGCGCGCGGCATGGGCATCCGCGTCCTTCCGCCAGACGTGCACGAAAGCGGCCTGTACTTCACTCCCGTCGGCGACGACATTCGCTTCGGCCTCGCCGCCATAAAAAACGTCGGCGAGAATACCGCTAAAGCCATATCCGAAGCGCGTGGCACGACCGGCCGCTTCCGGACGCTCTTCGAATTCAGCGAAGCCATCGAGCCGAAATTCCTGAACAAGCGCGTTCTCGAAAGCCTCGTGAAAGCCGGCGCCCTCGATTGCACCGGCGGCTCGCGCGGCCGTCTCTTCGCTGCGATAGACCAAGCCATCTCTCGCGGCCAGAAAAAACATCAGGAAAAAACAGTAGGGCAGGGCGGCCTGTTCCTCGCGGGTCCGAATGTGTCGCACGATAGCCAGCCCTGGCAAGAATCCGAACTCCCCGAAGCCGACGACTGGTCCGAAGAGCAGCAACTCGCCGGAGAATATTCCGTGCTCGGCTTTTACATTTCCGGCCACCCGCTAGATAAATATGCCGGCCGCTTGAAGGATTTGAATGCCTCCGAACTGGCGACGATGGAAAGCCGCAAGAACAACGAAGACATCGTCGTCGCCGGCATCATCGTGCAAATTCGTCCCATGCGTTCACGGCGCGGTGCCCGCTGGGCCATTCTCACGCTGCAGGATCGTACCGGCGTGATCGAGGCTCTGGTTTTTCCGGAAGCGTTCGGCAAACTTGAAGGAATTCTCAAATCCAATACGCCGCTGCTCGTGAAAGGCCGCGTCGCCGTCGAAGATGTCGGCACGCGCTTGATGGTCGCGGATGCGCGCCTGCTCGATCAACTCGCGGATCGCCCTCCGAGCATGCTGCGTGTGCGTATGGACCTGAGCACCGTCAACACGGGCGCCATCGACCAGCTACAAAAATTGTTTTCCAGCCGCCCAGGCCGCTGCAAGGTTTCGTTCGAACTAGTTAAAGATGATGGCAGTGCCGCAACACTCGATGCTGGCAGCGCCGTACTCGCCGACCGTGAGCTGGTCGAACGCGTGCGCGAAATCTGTGGCACGGATTCCGTCGCTCTGGTGCAATAGGCCGCATGCGCGAATCTACAATGGAGTGCCCGCTGGAAAAGTCGCGCCGCAACCGGAAACGTCAATCTCCGAAAGCCAGAAGAGGGAAGTGAATTGACCGAAGGTGATTCAGTGAGTAAGCGCGAGATTCTCGCTGAGAAGCTGCGCAAACGCCGCGAGCGCAAAGAACGCATGAAGAAGTTTCGCGCGATCAAAAAAGCCCGCCGCGCCGCGCGCGAAGCGGCCGCCGCCAAGCTCGCCGCGCAGAATCCCACGAAACCAGCTCCGTCCAACGCTAAAACAGCGACAGTCACCTTGAGGGCGGGCATGAAACCAGCTGCTTCGGCGAAACCTTCTGCAGAGAAATCCGGCGCTGCCGCCGCTCCCACTCCCGGCGAAATTGACAAAATGAAAAAGCGCGAAATCGACGCTCTGGAGCGCGACGTCGCCGACCTCAGCCGCCTCACCGCGCCCACCGGAGAACAGTCCGTCGAAATCCAACGCATTCGCCAGGAAGTGGACGAGCTCAAGCGCGAGTTCTACATTCACCTGGGCGCATGGCAGCGCCTGCTGCTCGCCCGCCATCCGCAGCGCCCTTATACCGACGATTACATCCGCTTGCTCTTCGAAAACTTCTCCGAAATCCATGGCGACCGCAATTTCGCCGACGATCCCGCGCTCATCACCGGCATGGCCAAATTTCACGGCCAGCCCGTCATGATCATCGGCAGCCAAAAAGGACGCGACACGAAACAGCGCCTCGCGCGCAATTTCGGCCAGGCCAAGCCCGAAGGCTACCGCAAAGCTCTGCGCGCCATGCATCTCGCTGCGAAATTCGGCAGACCCATCATGGTCTTCGTGGATACGCCCGGCGCCTATCCCGGCGTCGACGCCGAAGAGCGCGGCCAAGCCGAAGCCATCGCGCACAATCTCCGCGAGATGTCGCGCCTGCCCGTGCCCATCGTGATCACAATCACCGGCGAAGGGGGCTCCGGCGGCGCGCTGGCCGTAGCCGTCGGCGACCGCGTCTATATGCTGGAAAATTCCGTGTACTCTGTGATTTCTCCCGAAGGCTGCGCTTCCATCATGTGGCGCGACCCCACGAAGGCGGAAATCGCCGCCGAAGCGCTGAAAATCACCGCCCCCGACTTGCTCGAAATGAAATTAATAGATGAAATCGTTCCGGAGCCCGAAGGCGGCGCGCACAATGACCCCGACGCCACGGCAAAAATGCTCGATCCCTTCCTCAGCCGCGCGCTCGACGAACTCTCCCAACTGTCCCCGCGCGCGCTGGTGGACAAGCGCTACGAAAAATTCCGCCGCATGGGCCAGTTTTTCGCCTAAGCCAAAATTCCGTGATATGAGTTAGCGGGCTCGCGCCAGATTTTCCAACGGAGAAATCCTATGTTCTGCCAATACTGCGGAAACCCGCTCGATGACGGCGCGCGCTTCTGCAAATCTTGCGGCAAACCCGTGCCCGCCTCGGTGGCGAGCGGGCCGCGCATCGTGGCGGCAGACCCCGCACAAGTTTTCCGCCATCACGTTCGCGTCCTCGGCATCGTCTGGCTGGTGTACGGAGTTTTCGGAATTATCATGTCCATTTGGATTCTCGTGTTCAGCCACTATTTTCTCCCCACCATGCAGGATATAGTGTCGCGCGGGAACACTCCTTTTCCGTTTCCCATCGTTCAGTTCCTGCACGCGATTTACGCGATCTCCTCGGCCTACGGAGCCGCCACCGGAATACTCGGCATCATCGCTGGCGCGATGCTGCTGCAAAAAAAGCCCGCCGCGCGAACGCTCGTCATCGTCGCAGCTTTCCTCAGCGTGCTCAGCTTCCCCATCGGGACTGCCGTCGCCGTGTACACGCTCATTATCCTGATGCCCCAAGACGCCGCTCGCAATTACCAGCAACTCGCTTTGGCTCCTTGAAACGAACTCGAACCGCGCGCAAAAATATCCGCCGTGGAAGACTTTGACTTCGCCTCCGTAACGGCGCACTTCAGTGCGCCATCGGTGGCATGGCAAAGGTCACCACAATGCGCCACGCCTTGACACCCCGCGTCGCATGTAGTCCTATTCGTCAGTCGCACCTCGTCTCGGTGTTCCAGGAGGGATCAATGCGAGGTCTCGGAATCTTGTGGGTTCTCTACGGACTTCTCCGCCTCATCGGCGCACTCGGAGTATTTCTGTACAGCAACGTCCTGGTCTTGATGTGGGGTGCGATCATCACTCGCGTGCCCAATGCCGAAACCATGATGGGCTTGTTCCACTCTTTTCTGGTCTTCGTGATCATTCTCGGGATCGTCGCCGGCGTCGTATCAATCATCGCCGGCCTGGGTCTGATGTCCAGCGGTGCATCGGCCAAAAGCCTGGGCCTCGTCGCGGCCTTCTTCGGACTAACCAACGGTCCGCTCGGCATCGCGCTTGGCGCGTACACCCTGGTCGTCTTGGTTCCGGGAGGCACCCGCAACCCCTAGGCCATCGCCTCGATATCAGCGATGGCCTCCGGCAGCCACTTCCGGCCCGGTTGCCACGAACTTCCGTGCCCGTGAAACCCGCCGCGCGCCCCTCGTTTCGCTTCGTATTACGTTCCCCATTGGAGCATTGAACACCTTCCAGCCCTGTTTCCATTGCCCTCTATCCCCCCGTGCTTTAGCTTCGGTAGCAGGGGATCGAAATCCATGGCAGACGCGAGCACACCTCTTATGGACGAAATTTTTCGGCCTTACGAAAAGCTGGTTGAAATCACCATCCTCGGCAAGACGTTTCTCGTCCCCGAACGAAATTCGCTGTTGCGCGCCTTCCAGTTCATCAGCCCGGAAACCATCCCCTATGGACGTTTCTGCTGGAATCAGGAATGTCAGTATTGCAAAGTGAGTTGCCAGCTTTCCGACGACGACCAGGCGCGCCCGATCCTGAGCTGTAAATTCCTGGTTTCCGACGGCATGAACATTTCCGACATGGCCCCTGAACTGGTCGGCTGCCTGCGCCGCAAACTTGGCGCCGCCGCGCAAAATAATCCCAGCGCGCCCGCCGCAGACGCTGCAGCAGAAATTTCTAAGCCCGATCACAAGCTAAGCCCGCAAAACGAAAAGCAAGAGCGCTAGCCCCAACGAACGGCGTCGCGCCACAGCCGTATTCCGGATTCAGCTAAGTCCTCCGCATCCTCTACGCATGCGCGGATCCTCGCCCCGTGCATCGAACTTGCACCACAATCGCGCCGCATGTCATCCTTCCTAATCGACATTTCGTGACACGGAGATTTCCGAATGCCACTCTGCGATGGATGCGGTGCTCAGGTTGACGAAGCGCACATCCGTAGTCGCATCGAACGCCTCGAACACGCCACGCGCTTCCGGCCGATTCACATTCAGGCGCTTTTCCTGGCCGCCGCGCCGCCATCTCAACCAGACGACGACTTCTACCGCGCCGCAACGTCCACGAAACGTTCCGCAGCCTCCCAGGCATTCTTCGACGAAATCACCAAGTCCATCGGGCGCAACCCTGGCGACACCGTAGGCGAAGAATCCACTCTCGCAGAATTTCAGCGTGCCGGCCTTTACCTGGCCTACGCTGTCGAGTGTCCAATCGAATCGCCGGAACAGCTGGCCGCCGCAGTCACTAAGCTCGCACCCAGAGCCCTGCTGCGCGTGAACACCTCTTACAAACCAAAATTCGTCGTGCCAATTTCCCAAGCATTGCAGCCGCTGATCGCGCTGTTTCAAAACAACTCCTGGGCAGACCGCTTGATCTTGCAACACGGCGCACCGTTCGACGATCCCTCTTTCGGAGCCACGCTAGCCGATCGCCTGACCAAGGTCCTCGCGCATCACAGCTGACCTTGCCGAAACGCCATCGCGCGACTCCCGCCGCAATCGCAAAAATTGCGGTGTCGCCAGACGTACTCAACCGCAAAAAGTTCCACAAATCTCAAAAAATATTTTCCGCCGTTGCGCGTAATTTGAGCAACCCGCCTCGCGCCCCCACCGTCCAACGCACTGGAGCTCCTCAGTGTTCACGCGATCGATTCTGACCTCGCGGGCTCAGTCACGCTGGTAGTTGGCCGATAGCTCTCATAACAAAAAATGCATGGACCTTCATCGCCTCGGGTGTGCCCGCTTGCGAAAAAGGCCTGCTTAAAAAACAACGGAGGCATTGAGAAATGCGTATCAAGATAGGTCTGCTCGTGGCGGTGCTGGCGCTGCTGTCCTTGCCGGCGCTCGCGCAGAATGGCAATTCAGAGGTGTCCGCGAACTTCACCGGAAACTTCCAGAAGCAAGCGAATGGTTTCGGCGTGATTGACACCGCCACGGATTCCGGCGGATTCCTGGTGAACTATCGTTATCATTTCAATCGCTGGAGCGCTGTTGAGGGCAATTACGGCAATACGCTTTTTTCGCAGGTCTATAATTCCGGCACCGTCACGCAGGCCCGCGTTCAGGAAGCCACCTTCGCCTACGTCTTCACTTTCGGAGTGGATCGCGAGGCGCGTTTCCATCCCTTCCTCGAAGCCGGCACGGGCGCATTGTTCTTTTCACCTACCATCGCGGGTTCTACAGCGCCAGCGGTTAGCCAAAATCGGCCAGTGCTGCTCTATGGAGGCGGTGTCCAGTACAAGCTCACCCACCGTTTCAGCGTGCAGGCCGGATACCGCGGGCTAATCTACACCGCCGCTGACTTCTCGGTTCCCACACAAGTCACCAACGCCAAAACCAATATGGCTGAGCCCTACGCAGGCGTTTCGTTTCGCTTCTGATTTATCCCTGTAACAACCACCCTGCCGCGGCGGTAGCCTGTGTCCCCACACAGCTTATCGCCGCGGATAGTTAGATCCCTCGAAGCCGCCAACTTCGACGCAACTCGATGCGGCGAAGAGCCTTGCGACCGCCCGCTCGTGATATGTTAGAATCCCCCTGTTTCACTCAGGAGCACAATGGAGCGTTCACATGAATGCTCGGCATAAATTTCTAATTGGTTCAGGAATCATTATCGCGACGCTCCTGGCCCTAGCCTACGTGGGTTTCACCGAAAGCAAAACCTATTACCACACGATCACGGAGCTTTCGACGCTTAACGGCTCATCACTCCACCAGCGAATGCGTGTCTCCGGAAACGTGCGCGCCGGCTCCATCGAACACACCTCGGGCCGCGTGGATTTTGTACTCACCGAGCAGGGCAAGGATCTTCCCGTAAGCTACGTTGGGCGCGATCCGCTGCCAGACACATTCAAAGATGGCGCGCAAGCCCTGGTGGAAGGCAACATGAAGCCCGACAATCATTTCGAAGCCCAACAAGTCCAGGCCAAGTGCGCCTCGAAATACGAAGCAGCGCCAGTCGGCACCACCCCGACCGCGCCGCAGCCGGGACAAACTTCGACGGGCGCCGCCGCGCGACCATCAGGAAATTAGGTTTCTTGGGAACTGAGAAAGCATCGCCGGAGAATCCGTGGATATTTTAGGCTCGTTTGCGCTGCTGCTCGCTTTCTTAGGGGCGGTTTATGCGGTTCTTGCGGGTATAGCGGGCATCATCACGCGCCGCACGCTGCTGACGAAAAGCGCGCGCAACGCCGGTATGGCGGTCTTCGTCCTCGTGACGATAGCCGTCGCCTGCCTGGAATATTTCTTCTTCACCAACGATTTTTCCATCGTTTACGTAGTCGAACACAGCAATCGCGCACTCCCCGGATTCTATAAATTCGCCGCGCTCTGGGCCGGTCAGGAAGGCTCGCTGCTCTTCTGGTCCTGGCTGCTCTCGATCTATGCGTTCCTCGTGCTCTTCCTGAATCGCAAGCGCCATCCGGAACTAATGCCCTACGTCGGCGTGGTGCTAGCGGGCATCCAGACTTTCTTCCTCACGCTCAACAATTTCGTCGCGACGCCCTTTCGCGTCCTAGCCGGTCCCGACGGCGCCGGCGTGATGCACTTGGCAAAAATGTCCGAAGGCCACGGCCTCACGCCGCTGCTGCAATATCCCGAGATGGTGATTCACCCGCCGATGCTCTATCTCGGCTATACCGGCTTCTCGGTGCCGTTCGCATTCGCCCTCGCCGCGCTGCTCGGCCGCTACCCCGGCGAAAAATGGATCCACATCACCCGTCGCTGGACCATGATCGCCTGGTGCTTCCAAAGTATCGGCATCCTGCTCGGCGCGCATTGGGCTTATGCCATGCTCGGCTGGGGCGGTTACTGGGCCTGGGACCCGGTTGAAAACGCCTCGCTGCTTCCGTGGATCACCGGCACCGCGTTTCTGCATTCCGTGATGATGCAGGAAAAGCGCGGCATGATGAAAATCTGGAACGTCTGGCTGGTTTTCACCACTTTCATGCTCTGCATCCTGGGCACCATGCTCACGCGCTCCGGCGTAGTCAGCTCGGTCCACGCCTTCGCGCAATCTTCCATCGGCAGCTGGTTCGTCGGATTCCTGATAATCACTTTTGTGGTCTGTTTCGCGGCGTACTGGAAAAATCGCGATTACCTGCGCAGCGATAATCAACTGGATTCGCTCGTCTCCCGCGAATCCAGTTTCCTCTTCAACAATCTCATCCTCCTCGCCGCATGCTTCGCTGTTCTGTGGGGCACGCTCTTCCCGGTGCTCTCCGAATGGGTGCAGGGCAGCAAGATCAGTGTCGGCGCGCCCTTCTTCAACAAAGTAAACGTCCCGATCGCGCTCTTCCTGCTGCTGCTCACAGGGGTTGGCCCGCTGCTAGCCTGGCGCAAGACTTCTTTCGACGCGCTAAAACGTAATTTTGCGTGGCCCTTCGCAGGCGGTGTGTTCGCCGGAATCATCGGCTTCGTATGGGGCTTTCGCGATATTTATTCTCTGCTGTGCCTGATCCTCGGGGTATTCGTCACACTCACTATCGCCTCCGAATTCTTCCGCGGCGCCCGCGTAATCTCGGCCCGCGACGGCACCAATATTTTCACCTCGATGGGCGAGCTAACCATGCGCAATACCCGCCGCTACGGTGGCTACGTCATCCACTTCGGCATGGTGCTGATCTTCATCGGCATCGCCGGCACTCCGTTCAACAAAGATCTGCAAAAAGAAATGGGCGTAGGCGAATCGCTACGCATCGGCCGCTACACGATCCTATGCCAGACTTTCGATCACCTTGATAACGCCAATTACGAATCCGACCGCGCCACGCTGGAAGTCTTCAAGAATGGCAAGTCAGACATGCTCTTGTTTCCCGAGCGCCGCCTCTTCCACGCCAGCCAAGTGACCGAAACCATGGTTGCGATTCAGTCATCGCCGCTGCGCGACCTCTACGTCGTATACGCAGGCCGCAGCCCCGAAGACGGCAAGCCGGTAATCCACGCCTACCTGCTGCCGCTGATCAAATGGATCTGGTTCGGCGGAATCGTAGTGGTTCTAGGCACGGGGCTCGCATTGCTGCCGAATCGCCGCACCGCTCTAGTCCTCCGCCCCGCCACGGAAAGATCCTGGGCCGACGCCATCGCCGAATCCACCCCAGCAATCGGCGCAGTAGCACGCAGAGTGGAAGGCCATGATTAACATCCCTAATTTGGGCACCAACGAACGCGTGCCGCAGAAGTTTCCGTCTCTGTGTCCTCGAAGCAGTTTCTCTGTGTTCTCTGTGTTGAGGTTCTCGCTTCGAGCCGTAACCTTAGCCACAATCTTAGCCATAAGCGCCGCGCAGCCAGCAAGCGCTCAAGAAACTCCGCGCGGCAAAGCGCTCGGCAAACGTGTCCTTTGCATGTGCGGCGGCTGCGAAGATTCCGCCGGCCTCTGCAATCACCCCGGAGGCACGTTTTCCGGCCCCTGCGAAACCGCTCGCGGCATGCAAAAAGATCTCGACGCGCACGTAACCCGCGGTGAATCCGACGACCAGATCCTCGAAGCCATGGTCGAGCAATACGGCCCCACAGTCCTTGTCGAGCCGCCGAAAAAAGGATTCGACCTGCTGGCTTGGATCATGCCCATCGCAGTCCCGCTGATCGCGCTGGTCCTAGTCTGGGCAGTAGTTCGCCGTTGGCGCCACAATGCCACGCTCGCTCCAGCCGGTGGCCCGCAAATAAGCGCCGAATTCCTGGCCCGCGCGCAACAGGAAGCCGGAAGGGAATCCGGAAGTGAGCACAATGAGTAGCGTGGACATCGCCGCAGCCTGCGCCCTGCTCGCCGCGCTCGTGATCTATTTCATCTTCGGCGTCAGGCCCGAAGCCTCCGATGATGCGCCGCATCGCACCAGGCTTGACCAATTGATGGAACGCCGCGACGCCATCTACGAAAATCTGCGCGACCTGCGCTTCGAATTCCGCGCGGGTAAATTTTCAGAACAGGATTACGAGGAAATCAAGCAGTCGCTGGAAGTCGAAGCCGCGCGCGTGCTCGCCGACATGGATCAACTCACCGGCGGCGCTCCCACGCCGGCCACGCGCCAAGCCTCCACCAGACTCACAACCGCGGAAAAGGTGCGCCAATCATGAATCGCCGTTTCACCAGCTTTCAAGTGCGCGCAAAAATCGCCACGCATCGCAGCGCGGCAATTGTCGCAACGCTGCTTCTAGTCATCGCCGCCGCAGCCGCGACCACCGCAACAGCCGGCACGCTCAACGGCACAGTAAAGAACGGCACCACCGGACAAGTAGCCGCGGGCGCCGATGTGATCCTCATCCAGCTTCAAGGCGGCATGCAGCCAGTCGCCAACACCAAGACCGACGCGCAAGGCCAATTCCACTTCGACAATCCGCAACTCGGCACCGGCCCCATGCTAGTCCGCGTCGTGTACAAGGGCGTGAATTATCACGAGCCCATCACGCCCGGAAAAATGACTGCGACGATTGAAGTTTTCGAGCCCACCAACGATCCCAAATCATTCAACATCGCCAATCACGCCATCATCCTGCAGCCCAACGGCGCAGACCTGATGGTCGGCGAAGAATACATGATCGCCAATAAAACGCAGCCGCCGCTCGCGTTCTATCGCGCCGATGGTTCCTTCGATTTCACCCTCCCCGATGGTGCAGACTTCAATCAAGCCTCCGCCTGGGGTGCATCCGGCATGCCCGTGGTGCAGGGAACAATCGACAAAGGCAAAAATAAAATGGCTATCGCCTTTCCGTTCCGTCCCGGCGAAAGCGGCGTGCGCCTCTCCTACAAAGTTCCGTACGCAGGCAATCACATTACGCTGCACAACGTCTCGCCCTACTCCAGCGAGCGCCTGATCATCGCCGCGCCACCCACGGTGCAAATTTCCGGCGGCGGAATCACTGCCGCAGGACAGGACCAAGGCTTCAACGTGTACATGCGCGACAACGTCGCCGCAAACACACCCGTCGAAATCAACGTCTCCGGCACCGCGCCGATGCCCTCCGCGTCGCAACAAGGCGGCGGTGGCCCGGCGGGAGGTTCCGGTGCAGCGGCCGGCGGCGGAGACAATTCGCAAAATCCCTCCGTAAATTCGCGCGCCGATGATGGCGCGGGCGACGCACCTTCCGCCAGCGCCACCACCATCCCCGCGCGTCTCGACAGCCTGAAATGGATTCTCACCGGCGGCTTCGCTTCCATATTCATCCTCGGCTTCGCCTATCTATGGCTGCGTCCGCAACCGGCTGGCGCTCCCGACGGCGCATGGACCACGGAAGCCGATGTTCCATCGCCGAGTCCCGCGAAGAAATCCGCAGCGCGTCCGGCCCAGCACGCGGCAACGTACGCATCAGCGGCAGACCCGGCGGCGCCGCAGGCACGCGTCGCCGCAAACGCGCCGCCGTCGGCCGCTCAAGCATCGCGCGGCGCGGTAGAAACCATCGCCGATGTTGACCACCAAGTTCAAGGCAGCCTCGACGATTTAAAAAATAACATCTTCCGTCTCGAACTCCGCCGCCAGGCCGGCACAATCAGCGAAGACGACTATGCCCGCGAACGCGCCCGCGTAGAAAAGGCCCTTCGCGATCTGGTGCGAGGCTAGGCGCCGCGCATTGTCAGTGCCCGCGACGCAAACGCCAGCCATTCCTGCTTCTATCGGCGTCTCGTACCACAACGTCGAAAAACGTTTCGGCTCGCTAGCCGCACTCCGCGGCGTCTCCCTCGAAATCCGCGCCGGCGAATTCGTCGCGCTCCTCGGACCGAACGGTGCAGGGAAGACCACGCTCCTGCGCATGGCCGCCCTGCTGATGAATCCCACGCGGGGCTCCGTGCAATTCACGAATGGCCCCGCAGTCGTCAGCGGGCAAGTGCGCGCGCAGGCGCTGTCTGTCAGCCCGAAACACGCGATCGGCCTGGTCGGCCACAGCACGCTGCTCTACGACGAATTAACCGCCGCTGAAAATCTCACGCTGTTCGCGCGTCTCTACGCCCTGGATAAAATTCCAGAAAAAGTAGCAGTAGCGCTCGATGATTGCGGCCTGGCGACCCGCGCCGGAAGCCTTGTGCGCACATTTTCGCGCGGCATGCGCCAGCGCCTAGCGATCGCCCGCGCGCTGCTGCACGACCCAAACCTGATCCTGCTCGATGA
>Ga0208725_1000097_pt1 | contig 19302 bp, 14 predicted proteins | sample MicForSoSWNH13_O_FD_188004 | JGI IMG/M metagenome (GOLD analysis project Ga0208725, IMG submission 188004) | Forest soil microbial communities from Harvard Forest Long Term Ecological Research site in Petersham, Massachusetts, USA - MetaG HF011... | ecosystem: Environmental > Terrestrial > Soil... | reverse complement strand
CGCATACGAGACGGTGATGTTCCCGCGAAGTGAAGCCGAAGCGATCGCAGCACGCGAGACGGTCGATCTCATCTTCGGCACCGGCGCGCCACACGCGCTTGCGGAACTGTTCAACGCCGGCGACCGCGAATCGTATGAAACAGAACAAAAAGAAGAGCGCATCACCCGATAGCCGGACAACAGCCGAGCACAAGTGCCCGCAAGCGGAACGTTGACCGCCACCCAGCAAGGGTCTGTCGCACGAACGGTGTTCCGGCATGGCTGGTTAGTAGGTCTCGGCGGCCGGCCAGCGGTCACCGAACGTGATGGCGAAGACGTTGATCACGGGCTTCCAGCGCATCGTCCACCGGGTGCGGCCTGTCCCGGTCGGGTCCAGGCTGCGGGTCACAAGATACAGGCACTTCAGCGCGGCCTGCTCGCTGGGAAAGTGGCCCCGGGCCCGGACCGCGCGCCGGTAGCGGGCATTCAGGGATTCGATCGCATTCGTGGAGCAGATCACCGTCCTTATCTCGGTGTCGTAATCGAGGAACGGAATGAATTCGTTCCATGCATTGCGCCACAGCCGGATCATCGCCGCATATTTATCACCCCATTTCTCCTCGAGTTCCCCCAGCGCCGCGGACGCCGCGTCCGCGTTGGGGGCGGTGTAGATGGGCCTGATGTCGCGCTTGATCGCGTCCACATCCTTGCGGGAGGTGAGCCGGAACGTATTACGGATGAGATGGATAATGCACGTCTGGACGATAGCGAGCGGCCACACGTTCGCCACCACGTCGGGCAGCCCTTTCAGTCCGTCGCATACCACGAAGAACACATCTTTGACACCGCGGTTTTTCAGGTCGGTGAGCACGCTCATCCAGAACCGGGCGCCCTCGCCGCCGGCGCCTGCCCACAGGCCCAGCACGTCCTTGCAGCCTTCTATGGTGACCCCGATGGCGGCGTAGACAGGCCGGTTGGCCACCTGGCCGTCCCGGACCTTGACCATGATGGCGTCGATGAAGACCGCCACATAGACCGCATCCAGCGGCCGGGTCGCCCACTCGGCCATCTCGGCCACGACTTTCTCGGTGATCCGGGACACGGTTTCCTTCGAAACAGACGCGCCGTAAATCTCCGCGAAATGCGCCGAGATCTCCCCTGTGGTCAATCCCTTCGCATACAGCGACAGCACGATCTCATCCACATCGGTGAGCCGGCGCTGCCGCTTCTTCACGATCTGCGGCTCGAACGTCCCCTCCCGGTCACGGGGAACATCGATGCGGACTTCACCCACCGCATCGGAGATAACCGTCTTGGAGCGGGCGCCGTTGCGCACATTCACCGACTGGCGCCCCGGCCCAGCCTGGTTCTTCTCATACCCCAGGTGCTCGGTAATCTCCTCGTTCAGCGCCGTTTCCAGCACATTCTTGGTGAACAGCTTCAGCAGCCCATCCGGGCCGGTCAGCTCCAGACCCCGCTGGCGGGCCTCAGCCACCATCGCCGCCGCAGCGGCCTGCTCAGGCGACAGCTGCCGCCCCTCGTCACTCTTGTCTCTCTTGTGTGGATTCACAGCATCCGATGTCATCACTCGCAGTGCCCATCCCGCCGGACCTCAGCCCGGCGTGTCGGGCCGGAAACACCGTTCGCTGCACAGTCCCTCGCTTGCCCCACCGCGAGGACCCCGTAAGCGACGAACTTACGGAGAGGTGCACTAAGGTGTGCGAAGTCCCAGGTGGAGGGGACTGCGCGGGTGCAGCGGAAGGGCGGCGGCGGTGGCGGTCATCGAGGCGGACGTCGTGGTCATCGGGGCTGGCTCGGTCGGCAGCATGGCGAGCTGGCAGCTGGCTGCCCGGGGGTTGCGCGTCGTCGGCATCGACCGGTTCACGATCCCGGGACCGTTCTCCGCGTACGCGGGTGAGTCGAGGGTTTTCCGGATGGTCTACGCGGAGGGCGGGCACTATACGCCGCTGCTGCAGCGTGCCCGCGGCCTGTGGCGTGAACTGGAAGAAGCCACCGGAACCAGGCTGCTGACGGTCACCGGCGTGGTGACCATGATGGATCACGACCACCCCGACCACGAGGCGTTGCTGCGAGCCGGCCGGGAGCAGGGTCTGCGGTTCGAGGTCGTGACCGGGGCAGAGGCGCGGCGGCGGCTGCCCCAGCACCTCATCCGGGATGGCGACGTCGCGTTGTTCGATCCGGAGGGCGGTTACCTGCGCAGCGAGCACGCGGTGTTCTGCGCACTGCAGCTGGCCCAGCGCAGCGGTGCGACGTTTCTCAGTAACAGGCAGATCACTGCGCTGGAGCGCCGTGGTGACCTCTGGTCGGTTAGTACAGACCAGGAGGAGGTTTGCGCGCCGCGGGTCCTGGTCGCCACCGGCACTGGCGCCGGGCCGGTGTGCGCCGCCCTCGGAACGCACCTTGCCGTGCTCCCCCAGGTGCTCACCTGGTTCCCGATCGCGGACGCCAGCCTTCTGGCACGCCAGCCGGAGCAGGTCTTCATCCGCAGTTCTCGCGATGCCCAGTTTTACGGCTTCCCGAGCACGGACGGTTGGACCGTGAAAGTGGCGGCAAGCATCTACCTTGACGAGGTGGCCTCGACGGCCAGCCCGCTCACCTGGGATCCCCGTCATCTCGACACGGTGCAATCCTGGGTGGGCACCTATCTGCCGGCCTTGATCCCGAAGCCGGTCAGGGCGGTGCTGTGCTCGGACGGCTACACGGTCGACGAGACTGGCCTGCTCGGTTTCGTGCCGGGAATGGACGGGGTGGTCGTCGCCGTCGGCTTCTCCGGCCACGGGTTCAAGATGGCGTCCTCCCTCGGCGCCGCCGCCGCCGACCTGCTCTCGGAAGGAACCACGGCCACGGACGTCAGCTTCATGGACCCCGCGCGCTTCTTGCCGCCGCCGCGCACTGTCAGCGCTCTTCCGCTGAACGCGGCCGAGTCTCACCCGGAGGCCTCGTGAACGGTGTCCCGCCTTACGTGCTCGGTGATCTCCAGGCCGCCGCAGGCTCGCAGGTCCGCGGCAACTGCACCGTCAGCCTCGGCACGACTGACGTGTCGCTGCCGGTGGCCATCACGCACGGAAGCGCGCCCGGCCCGGTACTGGCGGTCACAGCCGGGATCCATGGCGGCGAATACGTCCCGATCGTGGCCGTCCGTCAGTTCATTCGCGACCTCGACCCCGCAAAGATGCAGGGAACGATCGTCGCCTGCCTGCTATCCAGCCCGGTCGCCTTCCGGGAACGGTCGGCCTTCATCAACCCGCTCGACGGCAAGAACCTCAACAGGTCCTTCCCAGGGGATCCGAACGGCGGACCGACAGAACGCCTGGCCGCCTGGCTATGGGAGAACGTCCTGGCCCGCGCTGACTACTACGTTGACTGTCACTGCGGTGACCTTCCGGAGATGCTCGATCCGTTCACGAGTGTCAGCGCGGCAGCCGATGGTGCCGTCAGCGAGCAGGCCCGTGCCATGGCGAACTGCTTCGACGTCGCGCGGCTGATCGTGAGCCGCACCGACGGATCGAGCATCACCGAGGCCGCTGCGGCAGGCATCCCCGCCGTCCTCGTCGAGGTCGGCGGCGAAGGCCGCTGGTCACAGGCGGAGGCGGACGTTCAGCGGGCGGGCCTGCGCCGGGTCTCCGCCCTGGCCGGGATCCTTCCGGGGGAATCAGCCGGCCGGCCGCTTCCCCTGTTCGAAGACGTGGCCGACGTGCTCAGCGACCACCCCGGCCTTTGGTTCCCCGAGGTTCCCGTCGGCACGGTCGTGACCAAAGGAATGCGCCTGGGCCGTCTCGAGGACCCGTTCGGGGACGACGTCCAGGACGTCCTCGCGCCCGAGGCAGGCATTGTCAGCTACGGGCTGGGTAGCCTCGCCGCGGCCGAGGGCGATCTGCTGGTTTCGATCTCGAGGCCTGTGTCCGGCAGCTGAAGCTCTACCGCCCAATGAACAGGTACTCCGCCGCCGTGCGGCGCCGCGCGGCCGGATGCGTGCCGAAGGTATAGGTGTGGTCGGTCAGCCGCACCTCGACGTCGTTCTTCACCTCCCGCAGCAAGGCCTCGATCGTGTGCACGTCGGGAACCGCGTTGGAGGAGTACGACAGCACGATGTCCGAGTCCCGGAACTGCGTGAAGGTACGCCGCAGCGCGTCGGTCACGGAGTGCTTGTAGGAGAACGGCGTGTACCGCTTCGTCAGCTTCTTGGTACGGGTGTTCTCCATGATCGTCTGGCCACGCCAGTACACCGCCAGCCCCTCCAGGAAGTGGTAGCGCTTGATATAGCAGTTGTCGTCCCGCGGCGGGGCGTACGGCGGATCGAGATAGACCACGTCGTAAGGCCAGGGCGGCAGCGCGAAGACGTCTGCCGACAGCGCCCGGCAGGGCTGGCCGCTGTCGAACACGACCCGGTTGTACTCGGCGGACCGTTCACGGAAGTGCTCCCGCAGCGAGAGCCGCAGATCGCGCCTGCCGTCGTCGTACCGCAGATCGGTGAACGTGAACACGCCGCGCGGCTGCCTGCGGGCAGCCGCCAGGACCAGGGCCGCGATCGCGATGTCGCGCTTGTGCCCGTTCATCCGGTCAATATGCGACCAGGCCGAATCGAGAAACGCGCGGTCCTCGGGGGTGAAGTACAGGCCGGCGAACGTCCGCTGGACGAAGTCACGGTCATCGGCGGGCGGCCCGCAGACCGCATCGATCTCCTCAGGGGTGAGGACCTGGTCCTGGTTGACCACTGTGGCGCGGGTGATTGCCGCGGGAAAAGCCAGGAAATCGTTGCACGTGGTCTGGTAGCCCAGGGTTTTAAGCAGATAGGACACGACCCCGCTGCCCGAGAAGGCGTCGAGCGCGGTCCGGCCGCCGAGGTCGCTGAATACCCGGGCCAGGCCCGGTACCAGGCGGTACTTCGACCCCATGTAGCGCAGCCGGGGAAACTCGCCGACCCGGCGGAGCTGCATGGTCTGCGGCTCGGTTGGCGCTCTGGCGGTCACAGCCGTAATCCTCGCGCACAGCTCGCCAGAACCGCTCACGGCGTGCCGGACCGAGGCCACTGCTCACCCGGGACGGCGAGGACGATCCGGATAGCCGCTGGGTCGGACATAGCGGCGAAGCCTTCGTTGATCTGTGCGAACGGCAGCTCAGCGGTGATCATGGAATCGAGATCGAGGCGGCCCGCCCGGTAGTGGTCGGTGTATACCTCAACGTCGCTGAGGAACCTGCTGGCACCCATATAGGCTCCCCGCAGGACACGGTCACCGTAGACCAGGGCGTCTGCGGATACGGTGAGCCGCTCACCGGCCGGCATGAGCCCCAGGATGGTGGCCGTGCCGCCCGGCGCGAGGATGTCGAAAGCCAGCTCTGCGGTCTCTGCGCTGCCGACGGCCTCGATCGCCTTGCTGAACCCGGCGGGGACGAGCTCTCGCAGCCTGCCCAGCGTCGCCGCCCGGTCGGGGCCGGCCAGCACGGCGTCCGAAGCGCCGAATCCGCGGGCGATGGGAAGCTTGCCGGCCGCCGCGTCTATGGCCACGATCCTGCGGGCGCCGGCCAGCCTGGCGCCCTGGATCGCGGCGATCCCCACGCCTCCGCAGCCGATGACGGCCACGGTGTCCTCGGCACTGACCCTCGCACCGTGCAGCGCCGCGCCCACGCCGGTGCTGATACAGCAGCCAAGGAGGCACGCCACGGCCGGAGAGAGATCCGGGCCGAGCTTCGCGAGCGCCCGCTCGCTGACGAGGAAGGCCTCGGCGAACGCGCCGAGGTCACCGAGCAGGGCTACCTCCTCTCCACGGCGGGTAACCAGCTTCGGCCGCTGTCTGCCACGCGTCTGCTCTACCCGTCCGCACTGGGTGGGGCGCCCGCGCAAGCAGGCGGGACACAGCCCGCACGAGGGCGTGATCGTGGCCACCACCCGGTCGCCCGGCGCCACGTGGGTGACCGCAGCCCCCACCTTCAGCACGGTTCCGGCGACCTCGTGGCCGAGGACAGCGGGGGTACCGATGGAGAGAGCGCCGTTGAGGTAGTGCAGGTCGCTGTGGCAAAGTCCGACCCGCTCGGTGCGTACCACAACCTCGTGACCGGCGGGCTCGTCGAGCAGAACCTCGCCCAGCTCAAGGGGCCCCCCGGGCCTTTGCAGCAAGGCCGCCGTGATTGGTGTTCGCACCCGGTCTCCTCACAAAGATGTGCGCGCTTCGCTTCGGTAAGCTCAGCCGCCCTCTTCGGCCCGGGCAATGTTCACCGTGCACAGGAAGGCCGCACATAGTGTGCACAGCAGCCACAGACGTCTTTTCCCTCCGCGTCTAGCATCAAGGGACATCTTTGATCCATGCGAGGGAACCGTGGCCCGCTCCAGCCAGCCTGTCGTGGATGCCGAAGGCCTGCAGCGCTTCGTCGAGCAGCACCGCATCACCACGTTCAAGGCCGGCGCGGTGGACACCGACGGAGTCTGGCGAGGAAAGCGCATCGCCGCGCCATATTTCGCTGACGCTGTGTGGCGTAAGGGCACGAACATCTGCAACATCTTGTTCGGCTGGGACCTGCATGACGTCCCGATCCCTGGGCTGGCCTATACCGGCTGGCAGACCGGCTATCCCGACGTCGTGCTGATCCCCGACCTGTCGACCCTGGCCGTGGTCCCGTGGGAACCCGGCACTGCGTCAGTGATCTGTGACGTACACGAACTCGACGGGGCACCCCTGCCGCTGGCGCCTCGCGCTTTGCTCCGCCGGGTGGCCGAGCAGGCGGCCGAGGCCGGGTACCAGGCGATGTGTGGTTACGAGCTTGAGTTCTACATGCTCCGCGGCACTGCTGAGGAACTCGCTTCCCGCGGCTTCCGCGACCTTGCCCCGCTCACGCACGGGAACCATACCTACAGCTTGTACCGGGACACCGGGTCGGAGTACGTCATCGGTGACATCCGCAAGCAGCTTGCTGCCTACGGCATCGACATCGAAGCCAGCAATAGCGAGCACGGCCCCGGCCAGTTTGAGGTCAACTTCCGGTACTGCGCCGCGCTGCAGGCAGCGGACCAGGCGATGATGCTCAAGCACTCGGTCAAGGAGCTTGCTGCCCGCCATGGCTGCACGGCCTCGTTCATCGCGAAGCTATCGCCCGAATGGGCCGGGTCCTCGGCACACTTGCACCAGAGCCTCTCCGGCCTGGATGGGACTCCGGCCTTCGCGAACCCCGGCGATCCGGCCAGGCTCAGCGCCACCGGCGAGGCCTATCTGGCCGGTGTCCTGGACCTGGCCAAGGACTTCACCGCGCTCTACCTGCCGACCGTCAACTCCTACAAGCGGACCGAAGGCGGCTCCTGGGCCGGGTCGAGCGTCACCTGGGGTACCGACAACCGGACCGTCGCGGTACGTGCCATTCCGAGCTCCGGGCCGGCCGCCCGGATCGAAAACCGGGTCGGCGGCGCCGACGCGAACCCGTACCTGGTGATTGCGGGCAGCCTCGCGGCCGGCCTGCACGGCATCCGCAAGGGCCTGACCGCGCCACCACCGGTCACCGGCAATGCCTATGACCTGGTGGACGACCGGACCGCGCTGCCGGCCAGCCTCGAAGCGGCCGTGGCGGCACTGGCGGGCAGCACCACCGCGCGGACGCTCCTCGGGGACGCCTTCGTCGACCACTTCGCCGCCACCCGGAGGTGGGAAGTGAACCAGTCCCGCGCAGCGGTCACGGACTGGGAGATCGCGCGCTACCTCGAGCACATCTGATGAGGTTGGCGACCGCGTCGACCCAGTTTGACAGCTAGCACCGGCCGGGAAGGCAGCCAATGACAGACGACCGCGCCGTGGAAGCCGGATTCGACTTCCACGAGGACGCTCTCGACGACATTTTCTCGACGTACACACGCCTTCGCGCGACGTGTCCGGTGGGGCGCAGCGAGAATTATGACGGGTTCTGGTACCTCACCAAGAACGAGGACATCTTCGCCGCCGAACAGGACCCGGGCACCTTCTCGGTAGCCCCGTCGATGCTTCTGCCTGACCTGGGAACCGGCTTCCCGATGATCCCCATCGACATCGACCCGCCGGACCACGCCTTGTACCGGCGGATCTTGCTTCCGCTGTTCACGCCCAGAGCGGTCGCCCGGCTGGAGGACGGGATGCGGCGCACCGCTCGCCAGCTGGTGCAGCAAGTGATCGAGCAGGATGCCGCCGACGTATCGGCGCTGTATGCGCGCCCGATGCCCACGATCGTATTCAGCAGGCTCGCGGGCTTCCCCGAGAAGGACTGGCCAAAGTTCGACGCATGGGTGGACGACATCATTTACGAGCGGACCATCGACCCAGCGCGGGCCCATGCGGCGGCCAGGGAGGTGGCGGACTACTTTGACCAGCTACTGCAGGCCCGCCGCGGGGACGCCGGCGATCATGACCTGATCAGCCAGCTCTACCGGGCACGGATCGACGGCCGGCCGCTGACTCATAGTGAACTGGTCTCCTACTGCTACCTGCTGTTCATCGCCGGTCTCGACACGACAGCCTGGGCAATCCGATCGAGCCTGTGGTATCTGGCCCGAAATCCCGAGGATCAGGAACGTCTGCGCCGTCAGCCGGATCTCATCCCGGTGGCCGCAGAGGAGTTCCTCAGGACGATGTCGCCAGTGCAGGCCATGGCCAGGACCTGCCGGGCGGATACCGAGATCCGCGGGCGGCAGATCAAGGCCGGTGACCGCGTTGTCCTGGTTTTTGGCGCCGGGAACCGTGACCCGGACAGCTTCGAGACCCCGGACGAGATTCACATCGACCGGGAGTCCAACCGCCATCTCGCGTTCGGCGCGGGCATCCACCGCTGCGTCGGCTCGCATCTTGGCCGCCGGGAGCTCGTCGTGGCGCTCGAGGAATTCCTCGCCGGTATGCCTGCATTCAGACCTGGCCAGCCCGAGGAGAAGTGGCACGGCATCGGCCGGCTCACCCTGGAACGGGCCAGGGGCTGACCATGCACGCTCTGCACGTCGATCCTGACCGGTGCCAAGGCCACGCCCGGTGCGTGGCGTTCGCGCCAGAGGCATTCGAACTGGACGAGGAGGGCTACGCAAGCGTGAGCCCGGAGTTCGAGCGCATCGAGAACGTCTCCCACCGCATCCGGACCGCGCTCGCTAACTGCCCCGAACGAGCCATCACCCTGAACAGGGCATAACAGGAGGCATGGCAGACACCAGCAAGCCCATGTGGCAGTCGCCGGCACGGGCAAGCAGCGACCTCGCGACCCTGCGGGAGTCGCTGGTGTTCGCGGAGAGACGCGCCGCCACACTTGCCGAGCTGACAGCGCTGATGAGCGAGGGACGCGACCCGCTCGCGCTGGCTCAGCGGTCGGTCGAACTCACCGCCCGGGCAACCCGGGCGGCCGGTGCGTTCGTCTACCTCTGGGACCGCGAAACAGAGCGCCTCGTCCTGCAAGTGGCAACCGAAGGCTGGCAGCGTGCCCATCTGGGCAGAATCCAGCTCCGCATGGGAGAGGGCATCACTGGCTGGTCGGCCCTCATGCGGCAGACCGTCGTCATCCCCAAGGACCACCTTAAAGACTCGCGGTCACAGCCGTTCCCCGAGCTTCGCGAGTCTTCCTTCAAGTCCATGATCGCCGTCCCGATCGTGGCACCGGGTGAAGAGATCCTGGGTGTGATCTCCCTCTACGCACCCACTGAGGACGCCTTCACCAGCACAGACGTGAATCTCGCCACCGAGGTTGGCTCTCTCCTGGCCAGCGGCCTGATCCTGGCCGAGACCGTCAACCAGCTGCGGATCCAGTCAGCCGCTGCTCGCTTCCTCCGCGACCTGCCCGACGAAGCCTGGGGATCCCTCGGCCAATGCCTGCACAGCATGGCGCGCCAGTGTGCTCTGCACCTCGAAGCCGACGTCTGCATGATCGAGCTGGCCACCGATCGGGCGCACCCACACGGAGGAACGACTGCGATCGTCGCGGCCGAGCGATTCCGTGACGAGCACAGCGTGCACATCCCGGACGAGGAGCTGGACCGAAGATCACTGGCACTGCTGCTCGAGCCACTCAGTGTGCACCGGCTCCGCATCCCGCTGGCAGCCGCAGCACCGATCGGCGCCGTGACATGCTACCGGCCCCGCCAGTTCACGGCGGAAGACGAACTGCTCCTTGAGGCGATCGGAACCCAGGCCGCCGCGGGCGTGCTGTCGCTATCCGGGACCGAGCGCATCCGGTCGGCCATGAGCCAGCTGCTGGCGGCCCCCGACCCGGCGACGACAGAGCAACTGCTCCGCCGGCACGGGTGGCAGCCTCAGCCCGCGTGGGCCGTCGTGCTCCGCGTCCACCCCACCCCTGGCGAGCCGCCGGACCCGGACGACGACCGGGTGAGAGCAGCCCTCCTGGACGTCTTCGGCGGCGGCAGCCGGAACTTCCTGCTGCTCGGAGGGCAGGGACACTACCTTGCACTGGCGGAGGGCGAACCGGGGTCCCGGGAACCGCTCATCCGGCGGATCAGCGACCTGGGACGCCATCCTCGGATGAGGCTGACAGCAGGCATCGGCCCAGCGGTCACCGCGCCGGAGAAGACGCACCACACCATCCGGTATGCCCGTGTCGCCTCCCAGTGGGCAGAACTGGCCGCCTCAAGCGGCAGCACGATCGTGCGATACGAGGAGGTGGCCCACCTCCGGCTGCTGCCTGGCGTCGCGCTGGAGATGTCCGCGCCCCTTAAAAGTCTCCTCGACGCGCTGAGTACGGTCGTCCGGTACGACCTCGACAACGGGACCGACCTGGCCCAGACACTGGACGCGCTGCTGGCCAACAGCGGTTCGGTTGCCAAGACATCATCCGAGCTGTTCATCCACCGAAACACGCTCCGCCAGCGGATCCAGAGAATAGAGGAGCTCATCGGGCAATCTCCCGAGCACTTCGAGGACTGGGTCATCGCGGGCGTGGCCGCCCGCCTCAGCAACCGCACCAGAAAGCAGCCGCACGGGTAGGCCTTGACGGCAAGAGGATCTAGTCCGCCAGTTCCAGAGTCAGGCCGAGCCGCTTGGATAGCAGGCGCGCACGCTCGCATTCCTGAGTGCTGAAAGCGCCGGATGCGCGGGTGAAGCGGATGTGGTGCAGCGCGCCGCCGAGTGGCAGGCCGTCCTGGCGTACCAGCCGGATCCGCTCCCCGCCGGGCCAGGTCACCTCGGCGGCCCCGGCGCTGGCCGCTTCGACCTGGCCGCTCAGGACGTCGCCGAACAGGCGCATCGCGCGATCGAGGTCGCCTACGTGATGCTCGATCAGGTCGAAACGGGCTGGCGGTCCCGGTTCGGGCAGCTCCGCCGGCGGCGGGGGCGTCGGCGGCGAACCGAGCTGCTGGGCGACCTGGATCACGATGCCGTGAGCGCTGCGCGGGTGCAGGAAGGCCTCCCGCCAGTTCGGGTTGGCCACGTTGACGCCAACAGGCTCGATGCCAAACGCCCGGATCCGGGCCAGTGTGGCGTCGAAGTCGGTAACGAGGAAGTTGAGGTGGTGCGGGCCTGCGCCGCGGGTGGCCAGGAAGCGCTCCAGGAAGGCCGCGTCCGGACCGGTCGAGGGAGTCAGCAGCTCAATTTTCGGTCCCGCGGCGAACTCGAGCTGGCCCCACCAGAACCCGGGAGAGTCGCCGCCGTAGGCCCAGCTGCCGCCGAGGACCCCGCCGAACAGGTCCCAGCCGTCGGTCAGCGCCGTGGTGCCGATGGCGAGGTGATCGAGGATGGCGGTCATGGAACCTCGCGTCATATTCAGCAGCGCCCGGGAGACCGGACGCCAGTGATCTTGCCGACGTGACGAAGCTACCATCGGCCCCGCGGTGGCAGCCGGAGGCAGCAGAGAAAGGCGACAACGCCTCCATTAATTGGGTTCCGGTGACAAGCAGCCTTTAATACCCCATCTTGGTTCCAGGAGGAACGCAGGCTGCGCGCCGGCCGCGAGGGCCTGTTCGGACAGAATGGCTGACGCCCGTGTTGCATCGGTTCCGCCTGCTCAGCCCCGCGGGGCACGCGTGAAGATCCACCGTCGGACCGGTCGCGGCCGGATGCGACGCCCGTCGGCGGCGCTGGTGATTGTGCTGGCTGTCGCGGTCACCGCAACGTCGTGCGCAAGCCCTGCCCCATCGCCACCACGGCGGGTGCCTACAATCTCGGCCCCGCGAACCAGGCCGCCGGCCTCGGCCACGACCGTGCTTTCCGGATCGCCGGACACGATTGCCGCCGCTGCAGCGCAGACCTTTTTCGCTTCGGCCCCCGTGGTCGTTCTGGCCGACCCGGGCCGTCCGGCTGCCCTGGCCACGGCAGCCGCCGACGCCGTCCGGTTGCACGCGCCATTGCTGCTGACCGCGACCGGACGCGAGGCCGGAGGGCAGGTAAGGACGACGGCCTGCACAGCCGGTAAGCCAGCAGCGGGGCGATCGTGCGTCACTGCCGCGCTGGTCAGCCAGGCGTTGCAGGCCCAGATCCATGCCCTGGAACCGCGCGCCGTGCTTGTCGTCGGGGTGACCCGCAGCGCACTCGCGGCCTCGCTGCGGGGGATTCGCGTGGTTACAGACCTGGCGATGCTGCCTGCCACAAAGGCTCCCCCGCCCCTGAACCGGGTGGCGCTGCTCGTACGCCAGGGCAACTCCGGTGCAGCGACGGTGGCGGCGGTTACCACGGCACAGGTGGCGGGCGCGCGGGTGATCGGCGTCACCGGCGACGACCCCCAGGCCGACCCGGCCGCGATCGCCGCGCTGGCGGCTGCGCGCCCGCGGCAGATCGTGGCCATCGGTGCTGGATTCGGGCCTGCGGGCCGGCTGGCACCACGGGTCGCTGTTGCCGAGACCGGGAGGCAGTTGCCCGGCGGTGGACAGGTCCTCTTCCCCTTCCACCGCCTGGTTGCCCTCTACGGGAATCCCGGCACTCCCTCCCTCGGAGCTCTGGGTCAGCAGGGCCTGCAGGCCAGCATCGAGCGTGCCCGGATGCTGGCCGCCCCGTACCGGCCGCTGAGCACCGTGCCGGTGGTGCCCGCCTTCGAAATCATCGCCACCGTCGCCGAGGCCTTCCCCGGGCCGGACGGGGACTACTCGTACGAAATGCCCATAGCGTTGCTGCGCCCTTGGGTCCATCGGGCGATTGCCGCGAGAATGTACGTGATTCTGGACCTGCAGGCCGGGCGGGCCAGCCTGCTCGCCCAGGCCAAGGCGTACCAGTCACTGCTGCGGCTGCCCGACGTCGGGCTGGCCATTGACCCGGAGTGGAAGCTGCAGCCGCACCAGCTGCCGCTGCGGCAAATTGGCAGCGTCAGCATCAGGCAAGTCAACGGCGTGATCAGGTGGCTCGCCGCCCTCACCGCCCGGTACCGGCTGCCCCAGAAGCTGCTTGTGCTGCACCAGTTCATGCTGTCGATGATCAGCAACGAGCAGCGGCTCGACACCAGCCACGGCGATCTGGCGATCGTCATCCACATGGATGGGCAGGGCACCCCGGCGAACAAGGACCAGACCTGGGACGCGGTTACCTCCGCCGCACCCCCCGGCGTGTTCTTCGGGTGGAAGAACTTCTTCGTCAAAGACCACCCCATGCTGAGCCCGCAGCAGACGATGGCCAGGACCCCATTGCCCGTCATGATCTCCTACCAGTGACCGTCAGGCTGCCGCCCCAGCTGGCAGCCTGACGGCCTGTGGACCGGCGCTCTAGCTGGCAGGGCTTAGCTCGAACCCGTGGGTGTTCCCGCTGGTGTCGATGTAGAAGCCGACGATCACACCGAGGTTGCTGATCGCCGTAACGTTCGTGCCCTCGGTACCGGCCGGGTCCTCGACCGGGGTGAATACTCCGCGCAGCTCAGTGAACCCGTGGACCACTTCGCTGGAGTCAAAGTATTCACCGGCGACCACCCCGGCGTCGTTGATCGCCGCGGTGAGCGTGCTGTACGGCGGCGCGAGCGGATCACTGACCGTGGTGAGCCTGCCGAGGGACCCGGCGAAAGCGACCGTGTTGTTGTTGCTCTCGGTGTAGCTGCCCGTGACCTGGCCGAAGTCGTTGATGTACCCCACACTTGTGCCCTGCCCGGATGCTGTACCGGCATTCGGCTCGTTGATCAGAGTGAAACTGCCGTCCCGGTCGATGAACCCGTGCTGCACTCCGCTGGAGTCGATGTCGAACCCGGCGATCACGCCGAGGTTGTTCATGTTCGCGACAAACGTGCCCTGTCCGGATGCAGTGCCGGCTCCGGGGGCATTCACCGTGGTGAAGTGGCTGCCCCGGTCGACAAAGCCGTGGGCGTCGCCGCTGCTGTCTATGTAGTAGCCGACCACTGCCCCGAGGTCGTTGATGACCGTCGCCACCGTATCGGCAGCGCCGGGCACGTTGATCGTGGTGAACGTGCCGTCCCGGTCGAGGAATCCGTGATCGTTGCCGCTGCTGTCCTCGTAGAACCCGGACACCACCCCTGAGTCGTTGACACCAACGGCGAAGGTGTCCGCCGCACCGGGCACGTCGATGCTCGTGTAACGCCCGGGCGCGGCCGCGGCGGACGCGGCGGACGCGGCGGCTGGTGCCAGCGCCAGCGCCAGTGCCAGCGCCGACGCGGCACCGGCGATCAGCAACAGTCGATACGGCGTTCTGAGCGGCATCAGGCCAGCCGCCATGCGAGGTTTGCGTGTCATGGGCCGTTAGTCTTCCGGGTGGTAGTAGCAATCTGGTAGCGAACACGTAGCGCTTGCTCGGGGCACCATGCCAGGCGGAGGTCGCATGACGGCGAAGCTAGAGTTCTGCCTGCTCGGGCCGTTAGTGGTGCGCTCCGGCGGGGTGGTATTGCCGGTGCCGCGGGGCAGACAGCGGGCCGTGCTCGCGGTGCTGCTGCTGAACGCCGGCCGGGTGGTGTCCGTCGGCGAGATTGCTGAGACGCTGTGGGGGCCCGCGCCGCTGCCGTCAGCCTCGGCGACCGTACGGAACTACGTGAAGCGGCTGCGTCGTGTGCTGGGGGATGCCGACCAGGCCCGGATCGTCACCCGGTCCCCCGGGTATGTGATCCGGGCTGATCCCGGAGAACTGGATGTGGCCCGGTTCGAAGTCCTGCTCGAAGGCGCACGCAGCGCTGCGCGAGGCGGTTCCTGGGAGGCTGCGGCTGATCGGGCACGGGAGGGACTGGCGCTGTGGCGCGGCGAGCCGCTGGCCGATGTGGAGTCGGAGGCACTGGCGCTACGCGAGGTTCCGCGGCTGGCGGAGCTGCGGCTGCAGGCGGCGGAGTTGGGGATCGACGCTGAGCTGCGCCTGGGCCGTCACGGCGTGGTCATCGCCGAGCTCGAACGCTTGGCCGTGGCCCACCCGCTGCGCGAGCGCCTGCACGCCCTGCTGATGCTTGCCCTGTACACCGACGGCCGCCAGGCCGAAGCGCTGGCCGCCTATCAGCACGCGCGGCGGGTGCTCGTAGCTGAGCTGGGCGCCGAGCCGGGAGCCGAACTGCGCGAGCTGCACCGGCAGATCCTCACCACTGGTCCGGTCCTGGCTGGCCCTGCGTCCAGGCGGCTGTCACCGGGTGGCGGCTGGCCAGCGGTCCGCAGGCCGAGACCGGTGGTTCCACGGGAGCTGCCGGGCCCGGTGCCGCAGTTCGTGGGCCGGGCAGCCGAGCTGGCGGACCTGACCGGGTTGCTGGACCGGGCCAGCGCGCGGAGATCGCCGACGCTGGTGATATCGGCGATCGCCGGGATGGCCGGGGTGGGTAAGACGGCGCTGGCGATGCAGTGGGCGCATCAGGTAGCCGGCCGGTTTCCGGACGGCCAGCTGCATGTGAACCTGCGTGGCTACGACCCTGGCCAGCCCGTGCCAGCCGCTGACGCCCTGGCCGGCTTCCTGCGCAGCCTGGGCGTGGCCGAGCAGGATATCCCGGCGGAGACGGGAGAGCGTGCGGCGCGGTACCGGAGCCTGCTGGCGCGCCGCCGGATGCTGATCCTGATCGATAACGCCCGGGACGTGGAGCAGGTCCGGCCGCTGCTGCCCGGTAATCCGTCGTGTATGGCGGTGGTGACCAGCCGCGATGCGCTGGCCGGAATGGTGGCCAGGGATGGCGCCCACCGGCTGGACCTGGGCCTGCTGCCGCCAGCTGAGGCGATTGAGTTGCTGCGGGCGCTCATCGGCGAGCGGGTGGATGCCGAGCCTGAAGCGGCCGTAACACTGGCCGGGTACTGCGCGCGGCTGCCGCTGGCACTGCGGGTGGCCGCCGAACGCGCCGCCGCTTCACCTGGCGTCTCGCTGGCGGATGTCACGTCGGAGCTGGCCGATCAGCAGGAGCGGCTGGACCTGCTCGACGCGGCCGGCGACCGGCTGACAGCGGTCCGGGCCGTATTCTCCTGGTCGGTCCGGCACCTGGATGACGAGGCCGCGCGCGCCTTCGGGCTGCTCGGGCTGCACCCCGGCGCCCACTTTGACGCCTACGCCGCCGCCGCGCTCATTGACACCACGCTCCGGCAGGCTCGCGGGCTGCTGGGCCGGCTGGCCCGCGCCCACCTGATCCAGGCCGCCGGGGCGGGCCGCTACGGCATGCATGACCTGCTCCGCACCTACGCCGCCGAGCAGGACAGCGAGGAGCGGGAGGCGGCACTGACCCGCCTGTTCGACCACTACCTGGCCACCGCCGCCGTCGCGGCCGGCGCTTTGTTCCGCGCCGACCCGGATCAGCCAGCGCTACCACAGCCCGCTGGCCCTGTGCCGCCGGTCACCAGCCCTGCCACAGCGCTGGCATGGCTAGACCTGCAGCGATCTACGCTTGTCGAGGTCGCCGCGCATGCCGCAGATCACGGATGGCCCGGGCATGCGATTGGCCTCGCCGCCACCATCTTCCGTTACCTGGATGTCGGCCACTTCACCGATGCCGCCGCTATGCACAGTCACGCCCGCCGTGCGGCCGTGCAGGCCGGCGACCGGAGCGCCGAAGCGGCGGCACTGACGATGCTCGGCGCTGCCGACGCTGCCCAGGGCCGTCTCCGCCAGGCCATCAGGCACCTGCAGCAGGCCCTGGCCATCTGCCATGAGGACGGTGACAGGATCGGCGAAGCCCGCGCGCTTGGCAACCTTGGCGTTGCCGATTACTGCCAGGGCCGTTACCGGCAATCGGCTGGGCGCCACCGGACGGCGCTCACCATCTACCTGGAGGTCGGCGACCAGACCGGTGAGGCCCGTGAGCTGCACCGGCTTGGAGTAATTGAGCTGCGGCGGGGCCGTTACGAGCAAGCTGCCGGATACATGCAGCGCTCACTGGCGCTCTTCCGTGACGCCGGCTTCCAGTCGGGCGAGGCCCTTGTGCTGAGCAACCTCGGCGAACTTGAGCTGCGGCAAGGCCATTACCAGCAGGCCTCCGGGCATCTCCGGCGGTCCCTGGGGCTGAGCCGCGAGACCGGCAGCCGGTTCTGCCAAGCCCAGGCGCTTGCCTGCCTGGGCATTGCGGAGCTGCGGCAGGGACGTCACCGGCAGGCCATCGGCCATCTGCGGCAGTCGCTGACCCTGCACAGCCAGGCCGGCAATTGGTCTGGTCAGGCCGAGGCGCTCAACGGTCTTGGCGAAGCGTTCCTCGCCGCGAGCCAGGCCGGCCAAGCCAACGCCTGGCACGCCGCCGCGCTGGCGCTGGCGATCAAGTGCGGCGACAAGCACGAGCAGCAACGGGCCCATACGGGCCTGGCCAGCGCCTGCCAGGCCGCCGGCAACAGCGGGCAGGCTCGCAGCCACCGGCACGCTTTCGCCCGTTAGCTGGCTGCGGCCTCACGGCCGCGGCGGCCGACGACCGCCAGGTAGACGGCGAGCGCGAGCACGCAGGCGCACAGAGTGGCCGAGGACAGGGCGAGCGCCGGGCGTAGTCCCACCACCGCGCCGAACAGGCCGACGGTGAACCCGCTGCCGATCCGCAACCCGTTGGCGCTGGTGCTGTAGACACCGATCACCTGGCCCTTCTTCTCGCGCGGCGCGCGGAGCTGTGCGACCGTCTGGGTGATCGACAGCGTTGCGAGGTTGGCGATGCCGCCGATGACGAGCAACAAGGCGGCCACCAGGTAGTCGTGGCTGACCGCGAGGAAGACCGTCGATGCGCCGTAGATAAGGGTGGACCACAGCGCCGCGCGGACCGACAGCCTGATCCACCCGGTGCCCTCGAGCAGCAAGCCGCCAAGTACGCCCCCGAGGCCGTTGGCGAACAGCAGCACGCCGTAGGCTGTGCCGCTTGAGATGCCGGTCGTGGTGTCGGCGATGCTGGGCATCACCGTCTGCATGGCCGAGCCGACGAAGAACGAGCCGAGCCCGGCGAGGACGATCATGACGGCGAGCACCCGGTCCTTGCTGACGTCCCTGAAGACCCGCACGGCGGCCAGCGCGCCGATGCGCTCCCTGGCGACGACGCCGTGCCGGGTGTGGCCGGTGAACCTCGTCCGCGCCATCGTGATGGTTAGCGGGAGATAGAACGCGATGTTGACCCAGATGCCGTGGACGGGACCGAGTCCGAGCAGCAGCACCGAGCCGACTACCGGGCCCAGCAGGATGCCGAGCGACCGGGCCGTCGAGTTGAGCCTGATCGCGCTCGGCAGATCGGCCGTGCCCACGAAATCCTCAAGCAGCAGCTGCTCCGCCGGCGTCCACAGCGCTCCGGCCATGCCGTGCAGGACCAGCAGCACGCACGCGTTCCAGACCGTGAGCGCGCCGGTGGCGAACAGGATGCCCCAGGTGAGAGATACCGCCATGAACAGCGCCTGCGAGCCCTGAATGAGCTTGCGGCAGTCGTAACGGTCGGCCAGCGCGCCGAAATATGGCGAGAGCAGCAGGAACGGCAGCCAATGGCTGATCACCTCGAAGCCGGTCAGCGCCGGTGAGTGGAACTTCTCCCAGATCACCCAGTAGGTGATGACGTGCTCGATGTTGTCGGCCATCATCGCCAAAGCGCCGCCACCCAGATAAATCCTGCAGGTGGGGTTGCGCAGCGCGGCGAACTTGGCCGGCTGTGTCTTGGCTAGGCCAACTGCCGCCTCGGGCTGCGGGTCGCCGGGCTTGGGGTCCAGGACCGGGACATGAGTTGGGACACCACACGCAGCGCACACTCGTTGTATATTACGGCCGGATCATTAGAGCGGCTAACGATCGCCCGGGTCTGGAAAGTGCGGACCCGGGCGGATGATGTCGGGACCCGGCGGCCTTCGGTTCCTGATGGCCGAGGAGGCGGCTACTCCTCCTCGGCCTTCCCTGCGGCTATCACTCAGGGGTCAGGACTTCAGGATGTAACCCGGTCCGCGCGGTGCGGCAGCTTCCAGCCCGGGCGGACATAGTGGCACGTGTAGCCGTCGGGGTAGTTCTCCAGGTAGTCCTGGTGCTCGGGCTCGGCCTCCCAGAACGGCCC
>Ga0208725_1000096_pt1 | contig 19443 bp, 11 predicted proteins | sample MicForSoSWNH13_O_FD_188004 | JGI IMG/M metagenome (GOLD analysis project Ga0208725, IMG submission 188004) | Forest soil microbial communities from Harvard Forest Long Term Ecological Research site in Petersham, Massachusetts, USA - MetaG HF011... | ecosystem: Environmental > Terrestrial > Soil... | reverse complement strand
TCGGCTCGGTGCTGTCGGCGGCGTTCATCATGGCCGCCAACTCCTGGATGCAGCACCCAGTCGGCTACGTGATGGTCAACGGCAAACCGCAGCTCAACGACATCTGGGCGCTGCTGACCAACCCGGTGTTCGTCTGGGGCTACAGCAAAGTGCTCCTCGCGTCGCTGGTCACCGGCGCCGCGGTAATGCTCGCCGTGTCCGCCTGGCAGCTGCGGCACGGCGGCGCCCAGGAAGTGTTCACCCGCTCCGCCCGGCTCGCGCTCATCGTCCTGGTCCCGGCGATTCTGTTCACCATGCTGGTCGGCGACGAGCTCGGAGTGATCGAGGCCAAGTACCAGCCCATGAAGATCGCCGCCGCCGAGGCCCAGTGGACCACCTGCCAGCCGTGCTCGTTCTCGCTGATCCAGATCGGCGGCGGCAACCAGGACCAGACCCCCACCCAGATCCTGGCCATCCCGCACCTGCTGTCCCTGCTGGCCACCAACCACTGGAACGGCAAGGTGATCGGCCTCGACCCGCTGCAATCCCAGTACAGCAAGCAATTCGGCCCCGGGTACTACGTGCCGAACGTGTTCATCCAGTACTGGTCCATGCGGGTGATGGCCTACGCCGGGGTCCTGATCTTCTTGCTCGCGCTGTGGGGTCTTTGGCTGATCCGCCGCAAGACACTGGCGACGTCGCGGCGGTTCCTGTGGGTCGCGATCTGGGCGTCGGTGCTCCCGTTCCTGATGAACACCGCGGGCTGGCTGCTGACCGAAAGCGGCCGCCAGCCGTGGATCGTGCAGGGGATCATGCTGACCAAGAACGGGATCTCGCCGACGGTCAGCACCACGATGCTCATCATCAGCCTGACGGCCTTTGTCCTGCTGTACGGCACGCTGGCCACGGTCGATCTGCTGCTGATGCTGAAATACTCCCGCGAACAGCTCCCGCCCGCTCGCGCCGAGGCCGACTCCGACGCGCCCGTTCCGGCCGTCCAGTACTGAGGTCGCGATGAGACTCCTCCCGTTCTGGTTCATCATCATCACGGTCCTGTGGACCGGCTTCTTCATCCTCGAAGGGTTCGACTTTGGCGTCGGCATGCTGCACAGCGTGGTCGGGAAGGACGATGCGGGCCGCCGGGCCGCGATCAACACGATCGGGCCGCTGTGGGACGGCAACGAGGTCTGGCTGATCGTGGCCGCAGCCGCCATGTTCGCGGCGTTTCCCGGCTGGTACGCCACGATGTTCTCCGGCTTCTACCTCGTGCTGGTGCTGCTGCTGGCGTCACTGATCGTCCGCGGCGTGTCGTTCGAGTACCGGGGCAAGCGCGACGCGGTGCGCTGGCGCCGCACCTGGGATGTCCTGCTCACCGTGGGGAGCCTGCTGGCCCCGCTGCTGATCGGTGTGGCGCTCGGCGACCTGCTGCACGGGGTGCCGATCAATTCCAGCCAGGATTACACCGGGTCGTTCTGGGACCTGCTGCAGCCGTACGCGCTGCTCACCGGGATCACCCTCGTGCTGATCAGCCTCCTTCTCGGCGCGACGTTCCTGTCCCTGAAGACGACCGGTGACATGAGCGAGCGCTCCGGGCGCCTGGCCCGCCGGGTGGCCCCGCTAACCGGGGCGGCCGTGGTGGCCTTCATTATCTGGACGCACGTCACCGCACGCACCACTTTCTTCCTCAACCCGGTCGAACTGCTCGCCGTGCTCGCCGTGCTGGCCGCCGTCTGGCTCGCCTGGGATCACCGGGATGGCTTCGCCTTCGCCGCGACCACGGTCACGATGGCGGCCTGCATCGTGTCGATCTTCACCGGCCTGTACCCCAACGTGATGGTCTCCAGCACCAGCGCCGCGTACAACCTGACCGTGCACAACACATCCTCCGGCGCGTATTCGCTCAAGGTGATGACGGTGGTGGTCATCTTCTTCCTGCCGCTGGTGCTCGCGTACCAGACATGGACCTACTACGTGTTCCGCCGGCGCGTCAGCCGGCGCGATTTCCTGCCAGAGGCCCAGCCGGGCACGCCCGATGGCAAGCTTCCGGGCCCGGCAATCTGATCAATACAGCGATATCGAGTTAGACCCTTAAAGGAGCTGACATGGCGGCGAATCAAGTCGACGCGCTGGTGATCTTCGGTGCTACCGGGGACCTGGCGAAGCTGGAGACGTTCCCGGCGCTGGTGGGCCTCGTCCAGCGGGGAGTGCTGAACGTGCCGGTGGTCGGGGTGGCGAAGAGCGGGTGGGGGCTGGCGCAGTTCCGCGACTACGCCGAGGCGTCACTGCGGCTCAACCACATGGACCCGAACACCCCGGCGGCGCAGAAGATGCTCGGGCTGCTCCGCTACGTGGACGGGGACCTGGGCGACGATGCCACCTACAAGGCCATGTCGGACGCCGTGGGCAGCGGCGGGAAGATCCTGTTCTACCTGGAGGTCCCGCCGGTGCTGTTCGGGCGGATCGCGCAGGGGATCGCGTCGGCCGGGCGGACCAAGGACGCGCGGGTGATGGTGGAGAAGCCATTCGGTTATGACCTGGCCAGCTCGCGGCAGCTGAACGACACCATGCACAAATACTTCACGGAGGATGCCCTCTTCCGGGTCGACGACTGGCTGGCGTTCGACCCGGTAGAGAACGTGCTGTTCGTCCGGTTCGCGAACTCGGTGCTCGAGCCGCTGCTGAACCGGACATACGTCGAGCGGATCCAGATCACGATGGCGGAGGCGTTCGACGTGTCCGACCGGGGCGCGTTCTACGACCGGACCGGCGCGATCCGGGATGTGGTGCAGAATCACATGCTGCAGGTGCTGGCCACCGTGCTGGCCGACCCGCCAGACGGGCACGGCCTGGCATCCTGGCAGGACGCCAAGGCGCGGGTCATCTCCGCGCTGCGGCCGCTGAGCCCCGAGGACATCGTCCGCGGCCAGTACGAGGGATACCTGGACGTGTCCGGGGTGAGCCCGAAGTCGACCACCGAAACCTACGTTGCGCTCCGGCTGGCCGCCGACACCTGGCGCTGGGCGGATGTGCCGATCCTGATCCGGGCCGGCAAGTGCCTGCCCGTCACCGCGACCGAGATCGACATCCAGTTCAAGCGGCCGCCGCACGATGTGTTCGGGATCGAGCCGTCCGTGGTTTCCAACGCGCTGCGGTTCCGGGTGTGGCCGGAAACCGCGGTCGGCCTGGAACTGGCTGGCAAGAAGCCCGGAGCCGGGCTGGAGCCGCAGGCCGAGGAGCTGACGTTCTCCGGGCAGTCAGGGTCGGACATGCGGCCGTATGACCGGCTCATCGGCGCGGCCCTGGACGGGGATCGGTGGCTGTTCGCCCGCCAGGACACCGTGGAGGCGGCCTGGGAGGTCGTCGACCCGGTCCTGGGCGACGTCACACCCGTGCACCCCTACGCCCGGGGCTCCTGGGGCCCGAAAGAAGCCGACCGGCTGCTGCCAGGCCGCGATACCTGGTACGACCCGGCGGGGTAAAGATGAATATCACATTTGAAATTTCATGAATCTTCGTGTGATAGTTATACAAGGGGGGAAGCGCTGCTCTAGACCCAGGCGGCATGAGCGAGCTGAGGGTTAAATGCGCTGGTTCGAGGCTGTCATTGTACGGTCACGGGGCCAGCATGCCCATTGAAACCAAGCTTCATCCCCCCACCGCGCGGAAGGAGTGGGTGGAGCGCCACGACCTCGTCGGCTATCTGACGGGTACTGCCGCCAGACTCGTCTTGCTGAGCGCTCCCGCGGGTTCCGGCAAGACCACTGTGGTGGCGCAGTGGCGCTCCAGTCCGGCCGAGGCCCGCGCGTTCGCCTGGATCTCGCTCGATGCGGGTGACAATCATCCGGCCCGGTGCTGGTGGCATGTGGTGCACGCGCTGAAGCGAGCCTGCCCGGAGCTTGATGCCGATGACATACTGGGCGCGCTGCGGGTCCAGCACCCCGATATTGCGGGAACGTTTCTTCCGCTGCTTGTCAATGAGCTGGCAAGGCTCCGCAAGCCAGTTGTCTTGGTGCTGGACGGTTATCACCTGATCAGCGACCCGGACTTTCATGACCAGGTTGCGTTCCTGCTGCCCCGCCTCCCGCACGCCGTCCAGCTGGTGCTGATTACCCGGACTGATCCTCCCCTGCCGCTGGCGCGCCTGCGGGCGGCCGGTGAACTGGCCGAGATCCGGACGCAGGAGCTGCGCTTCAGGCCCGCACAGGTGGCTGAGCTTGTCGCCAATGTCGCCGGGATCGAACTCAGCGAGCCCGATCTGACCGATCTGACCAGCCGAACAGAGGGCTGGCCCGCGGCGGTCTACCTCGCGGCCCTCGCCCTCCGCGGGCACCTGTCGCCGAGCGCCGTCCTCCAGCAGTTCACCGGCGACAGCCGGTTTGTCGTTGATTTTCTGGCCGAGGAGGTACTCGGCCGCCAGCCTGCCGGGATCCGGCAGTTCCTCGCGCGGACCTCGATCCTGAGCCGGTTCTGCGCACCGCTGTGCGACGCCGTCACCGGCTCGGCCAACGCTGCTGAGATCATCGACATTCTCGAGCGGGAGAATCTCTTCATCGTGCCGCTTGATGACACCCGGCGCTGGTTCCGGTATCACCGCCTTTTCGCAGAGATGCTCCGCAGCGACCTTGCCCGGACCGAGCCGGAGATCATGCCCGCTCTGCATAGGCGCGCGAGCGACTGGCTGCGCCGGTCGGGCTTCCCGGACGAGGCTGTCAGCCACGCGCAGGCCGCCGGTGACGCCGCCGGGGTCATCGGCCTCATCGCCGGAAACTGGTACGTCTACGTTCATTGCGGCCGGGTCGCGGCGGTTCGCAGCTGGCTGAGCTCGCTCGGCGACGACGATGTGACCGCTCATCCGGTCGCGGCGCACTGCGGGGCGTGGGCCGCGGCGCTTTCCGGCGACCGGAATTCCCTGCGGCGCTGGCTGCCGATCATCGAGGCGGCCGAGGACGACGGTCCGCTTCCGGACGGCATACGGTCCCTGAAGTCGTCCGCCGCGCTGCTCAAGGGCACGTTCGGGTTTGACGGCATCGGCCCGATGCGCGACGCGGCTGCCGAGGCCGTCACGCTCGAGCAGGATCCGTCATCGCCGTGGCATGCACTGGCACAGGCGATATATGCACTTGCGCTCTACTGGTCCGGTGATCTCGACGCCGCTGCCGCCCAGGCGGAGAAAGCCTTGTCGGCCCCGGCATGCGTCGGAATTATCCGGATGCTGGCCTCCGCCACCTCGTCGCTGGTCGCACTCGGCCAGGGAAGGCTTGCGGAGGCAGAGCAGCTTGCCCGGTCGGCCTGCGACATTCTGGCCGACGCAGGCTCTGATCTCGGCGCGGCCCCGCAGAGCGCCCTCGCCTACACGGCTGCGGGCGCGGTGCTCGCCCATCGTGGGCTGCCCACGGGAGCCAGCAGGGAGTTCGAGCGCGCGTTGCGGATCCGGCGTAGCCAGCCCGGGATCAGCCCGTGGGCCACGGTGGAGGTCCAGATCAGGCTCGCGTCGGTGCTCGCCGGCACCGGCGACCGGCACGGAGCCGTCGCGCTCGCTGCGGAGGCACGGCTGCTGCTGGCGTCGGCACCGGACGGTGCCGACGCTCTGCTCGCCCGGCTGGACCGGCTCGAGCAACGGCTCGCGGGCCGCCCGCGGGGAGTGCTCGTTGTGGATCCCCTTACAGATCGAGAGGTGGGAGTGCTGCGGCTGCTGCGTGGCTCATTGTCGATACGCGAGATCGGCCAGACCCTTAACGTGTCGCAGAACACGGTCAAGACCCACACCAGCGCCATCTACCGGAAACTGGGCGTTTCCAGTCGGCACGACGCCATCAGGCGGGGCAGAGACATGGACCTCCTTTAACGCTGGACTTCCGCATCCGCGTCCTTGCCGGGTCCCGGCATCAGCGTTTGCATGAACTTGTCACCGCCCGCCTGGTCGATCGCGACCCGGGCTGCTACCTGCCGGAAGGTAAGTGTCCGTTCGGCGCGCTGGCCGCCGAGGAACGTGTTGGCCCAGTGCAGCAGCGAGGTGAAGCGGTTCTTGAATCCGGTCATGAACGTGACGTGAACGACGAGCCACATCAGCCATCCGGGGAATCCCGAAAGCCTGACGCCCTTGAAGCTGACGACGGCTCGGAACCGGGAAACGGTGGCCATGCTGCCGAGGTCGCGGTACTTGAACGGGGCGGCTTCCTTCCCGCCGAGCCGGCGCTTGATCGTGTTCGCCGCGTGGATGCCGGACTGCATCGCGACCTCGGCTACGCCGGGAAGCCGGTTCAGAGACATCATGTCGCCGACGGCGAACACCTCCGGGTGACCGGGCAGCGTGCAGTCGGCCAGCACCTCAATCCGGCCAGCCCGGTCGGAGCTGGCGCCGGATCCGTCCGCCAGCAGGGCCGCGAGCGGTGATGCCTGCACGCCGGCAGCCCAGACCTTCGTCCGCGAAGGGATGCGCCGGACTGCCCCGTCCTGCCCTTTCACCATGACCCCGAAGGCATCCATGCCGGTGACGATGCTCCCGCATTGGATCTCGACGCCCAAGCGCTCGAGCTCGCCAGAAGCCTTCCCGGACAGGCTGTCGCCGAAGTTGGCCAGGATCTCCTTGCCCCCGTCGAACAGGACCACCTTCGCATCGCTCGCATTGATCTGGCGGAAGTTGCCTTTGAGTGCGTGGCGGGCCAGTTCCGCGATCTGCCCGGCGATCTCGACGCCCGTGGGGCCGCCGCCGACGACGACGAACGTCAGCCAGGCGGCGCGCGCGGCGGGATCATCCTCGGACTCCGCCATCTCGAACGCGCCGAAGATCCGTCCCCGCAGCTCGAGGGCATCGTTGATCGTCTTCATCCCCGGCGCCCACCGGGAAAACTCATCGTGCCCAAAATAGGACTGCCCAGCCCCGGCGGCCACGATCAGGCTGTCGTAGGCGTACGTTCGGGGCGAGCCGTCGGGCCTGGCCGCGGTCACGGTCCGGCTCTTCAGGTCGAAACCCGTGACGGTCGCCAGTTCCACACGGACGTTACGGTGCCGGCGCAGCACGTCGCGGATGGCCGGCGCGACCTCTCCTTCGGAGAGTATCCCGGTCGCGACCTGGTACAGCAGCGGCTGGAACAGGTGGTGGTTACGGCGGTCGATCAGGGTGACGTCGACGTGTGCACGCTTGAGGAACCGGGCGGCGAACAGGCCGCCGAAGCCGCCTCCGACAATGACCACCCGGTGCGCGCGGGGCTCGCTCATGACTCGCCTTCTGAGCTTCCGAATTCCGGCAGCCACGCGACCGGAATGGTGTCTCAACCATTTCAGTCACCACGATCCGGCCCGCCAGGCCCGGTGTGCATCACCCGCGCGGGATGACCCGCAAGGCCGCTTCCCCGCCTCGATCCTGCCGCGGTCGGCCGGTCCCGGCCGGGATCGGGACGCCGAGCTCGTACAGCGCTGTCACACTGGCCCGCAGAGACGGGCGGCTACTTGAAAATATTGACGGCCCGGGCAATCACCAGTCCCAGAATCATGAGGGAGCAGAGCGCCTGGACGGTCATGGCCAGTTTGCCCCAGCGGGCAAGCGGCATCACATCGGTCGGGCTGAACGCGGTGGCGTCGGTAAATCCGACGTAGAGATAGTCGAAAAACTCAGGGTGCCAGCCTTCTGGAGCTACCCCCGGATTGAGTTGCTCCGGGAAGGCGAGGTCGGGGAACTGCAGCGGAGACAGAAAACGCGACTCAGGGCCCCCTCCATCGAGCACCCAATAGAGGAAGGAAAAGGCAATGATCGTGTAGAGCCAGACCAGAAAGCCGACCTTGAGCAGTTCCGTCGCCGAATTTGTCTCCGGGCCGCCCTCAACGAGATCGACGACCAACCGGCCGGTGACCCCACCCGCGTCGGCCACCAGCACAGCGACCAGCACAAGGGACAGCGCCCGACCGACTGTTGATCGACGGTCGAGGCGGCCTCGATCAATGGCGACGATGGCCACCAGCAGCAGTGCCTCGACCACCGGAACTGCCCATGGCTGACCGAGGCTGAACCTGGCGGGGAGCAGCAGCGGCACGGCCATCGCCAGGACCAGCGTTAAGGCCATCGGCCAGCGTCTCTCAGCCCGCCCCGCCGCCCCGATCTCAGCGGCGGGTTTGGCGGGAGCACTTCCCCGCCGGCCAGCCCACCAGTCGCGGACGGTAACCTCCGCCGTGGACGGCCGCTCGGCCGCGTCGGCCTCGGCCATCAGTGCCCAGGCCGCATCCATCGTCGCGACTACCTGTCCCTGGTCACTGCTGGATGGCAGATGTACCACAATCCAGATCCGGTCATGATGTGCCTCGGCCTGTACCGGCACCTCGGCAGCTAGCGCAAGACTCTGATAGGACCGAAGCCACTGCCCGTTCACCGGCCCAGCCACCGGCACCTTGACCGTCACGTAATCGTCGGCGGGGTAGATCTCGATGTCTGCCTGGCGATCGATATCCGTCATCCTGACCCGGCCACTCCTCGGCAGGACCGGTGCGCCGCAAGCTTGACCCGACGGCCCTTCATGTGGCTCAACCGCATTCCTCTCGCTAACGCACCCGGTAGCTGGCACCTTCGCGACGCTGCTCTCAGCACACCCGCTTGGAGCAGGTACTTCCTCACCCGCCCGGGATGAGCTGTTCCGGCGCCTGCCGACCCATCCGCCATGGGTGATACGACGTGGGCCGCCGCTCGTCAGAATCGTGGCCAGTGCCGTTCCGGCCGGGGAGGGCGCCAGGCCGCCCGGGATCCGAGGAGGAGCGGCCCTGACCAAGGAGATGCCGACCATGCCCCTGCACGAGCGCGACACAGTCCGTCTGCAACTGGAGGACTGCGTGTTCGCCGGGCGCAACCTGACCAGGCCGGTCCCCAAGTATCGGTTCCCTCCGGACGAAGCACAGCCGAAAGAGGCGTTCCAGGTCGTGTCGGACGAGCTGATGCTCGACGGCAACGCCCGCCAGAACCTGGCCACGTTCTGCCAGACCTGGGCCGAGCCGGAGCTTCTCGCCCTGATGGCGCTGTCGGTCAACAAGAACATGATTGACAAGGACGAGTATCCGCAGACCGCGGAGGTCGAGCGGCGCTGCGTCCACATGCTGGCCGACCTCTGGCATGCACCCGAGGCCGCCAACACCGTCGGAGCATCGGCTATCGGATCCTCCGAGGCGTGCATGCTGGCAGGCATGGCGGCCAAGTGGCGGTGGCGAGCCAGGCGGCAGGCCGAAGGCAAGCCGACGGACAAGCCGAACATGGTATGTGGCCCAGTCCAGGTGGTGTGGCACAAGTTCGCCCGTTACTGGGATATCGAAATGCGCGAGGTCCCGATGTCCCATGGCCACTACGCCATGGATCCTGCCTCAATGCTGGAACGCGTGGACGAAAATACGATCATGGTCGTCCCGACCTTCGGCGTCACCTACACCGGGGCATACGAGCCGGTCCAGGCCATGGCCAGCGCACTCGACCAGCTGCAGGCCGACACCGGTCTTGACATCGACATTCACGTGGACGGGGCCAGCGGCGCGTTCCTCGCTCCGTTCTGCGCGCCCGACGTGGTCTTCGACTTCCGCCTCCCCCGGGTCAAGTCGATCAGCACCTCGGGGCACAAGTTCGGCCTGGCTCCTCTGGGCGTCGGCTGGGTCCTCTGGCGAGACAGCCAAGAGCTACCCGACGACCTGATCTTCCACGTCAACTACCTGGGCGGCGACATGCCGGTCTTCCAGATCAACTTCTCCCGCCCGGCCGGCCAGATCATCGCCCAGTACTACAACTTCCTGCGCCTCGGCTTCGAGGGGTACAAGCGCATCCACGACGCGTCCTATGCGATAGGCCAGTACCTCGCCGCGGAAATCGTCAAGCTCGGCCCGTTCGAGCTCCTGTGCGACAGCAACCCCGCCACCGGCATCCCGACGGTCACCTGGCGAATCCGCGACGGCGAAGACCCCGGGTACACCCTGTTCGACCTGGCCGACCGGCTGCGCGCCCGAGGCTGGCAGGTGCCCGCCTACACCCTCACCGGATCAGCCGCCGACACAGCCGTGCAGCGCATTCTGGTCCGGCTGGGCGTAAGCCAGGACATGGCCTCCTTGCTGCTCGATGACTTCAGGGACGCCGTGGCCCACTTCTCGAGGCACCCGGTCACCGTTCCCATGTCGAAGGAGGAGTCTGGCGGGTTCAGCCACCTGTAACACATCGGCATGACTGACTCGTGAGAATCATGCTCACTAGCGGGAAGGGCTGTTCTTGGCGGGAATCGCGAGCAGGGAGAAACGGCCCGAGCCGTCCAAAAGGCTAGGACGACAACACGCCGCCGGCATATACGGCACGATCATCACCGCCAGTATCCTCGCCGCCGCCGGGGCCCATCTGCCCACCCAGCCGCTGTCTGTCTGCATCGTGTTCACGCTCGTCGTCTACTGGCTGGCTGAGGAATACGCCGAGATGCTGGGCGAGCAGCTGGCGGGCGGGCGCCTGCCGACGTGGCCCGACATCCGCTCGGCGCTGGCAGCCACCTGGCCGATGGTCAGCGCGTCCTACATTCCGCTGGTGGCCCTCGTTGCGGCACGGCTGCTCGGGGCCTCGCCGTCCAATGCTGCCAACGCCGGTCTGGCGGTGGCCGTCGTGCTCCTGACGATCTATGCGTGGTCCTCTGGCCGCGCTGCTCATCTGAAGGGCAGGCCACTGCTCATCATCACCTCGATCGCCGCCGCGCTGGGCCTGCTGATGATCATCCTCAAGGACGTGGTCCTCATCCACCTGCATTGAGCAGCGCGTTCCCAGATGGAGGATGCCGTGCCGTCGTCATCCGTCGGGGGTGATGCGGGTATATGGGCTCAGCTGTTGTGCTCAGGCTGCCGGGGCCAGGAAACAGAAGGAGCGGAGCGATGGCTCGCGAGATCCAGCGAAGTGTGTTGCCGATCCCCGACCAGCCCAGCTTCGGCCTGGTGACCTATGACGCCAGGGATCCGGATACCAAGTTCCCGCCGGTCGAGCCACTGCGGCCGCCGGAGGGGGCACCGAACGTCCTGGTTATCTTGCTGGACGATGTGGGGTTCGGCGCGGCGAGTGCCTTCGGCGGTCCGTGCAGTACGCCCACCGCGGAGAGGCTGGCCGAGGGCGGGCTGAAGTACACCAGGTTCCACACGACGGCGTTGTGCGCGCCGACCCGTAAGGCGCTGCTGACCGGGCGCAACCATCATTCGGCGGCGATGGGCAGCATCACCGAGACGGCGACTTCGGCGCCCGGCCAGAGTTCGCTAACCTCCAACACGAAGGCGCCGCTGGCGCTGACGCTCAAGCTAAACGGTTACTCCACCGGCCAGTTCGGCAAATGCCATGAGGTGCCCGTTTGGCAGTCCTCCCCGATGGGACCGTTCGATATGTGGCCGGCTGGCGGCGGGGGTTTCGAGTATTTCTATGGGTTCATCGGCGGTGAGAACAACCAGTGGTACCCGGCCCTGTACGAGGGCCTGAGCCCGGTCGAGCCGACCAAGACCCCTGAGCAGGGCTACCACCTGACCGAGGACCTGGCCGATCACGCCATCGACTGGGTCCGTACCCAGAAGGCGCTCATGCCGGACAAGCCGTTTTTCATGTACTTCGCGCCAGGGGCGACCCACGCGCCGCATCACGTGCCGAAAGAGTGGGCGGACAAGTACCGCGGCAAGTTCGCACACGGCTGGGACGCTCAGCGCGAGATCACCTTCGCCCGGCAGAAGGAACTCGGCGTCATTGGCGCCGACGCGGATCTGACGGCGCGGCATGGCGAGATACCGGCCTGGGACGACATGCCGGATCAGATCAAGCCCGTCCTGGAACGCGAGATGGAAGTCTATGCGGGTTTCCTGGAGCACACCGATTATCACGTCGGCCGGGTCATCGGCGCCCTAGAGCAGCTGGATGTCCTAGACGACACCCTGGTGTTCTACATCATCGGTGACAACGGCGCCTCGGCCGAAGGCACGCTGCAGGGCGCATTCAACGAGATGGCGAACTTCAACGGCGAGGCAGCGTTCGAAACCCCCGAGTTCATGGTCTCCAGGCTCGGCGAGCTCGGAACCCCTACTTCCTACAACCATTACGCGGTGGGCTGGGCGTGGGCCATGGACGCGCCCTACCAGTGGACCAAGCAGGTCGCGTCGCACTGGGGCGGCACCCGCAACGGCACCATCGTGCACTGGCCCCGCGGCATCACCAGCAACGGCGGGACGCGGACGCAGTTCTGCCATGTCATTGACGTAGCACCGACCATCTTGGAGGCGGCCGGGATCCCCGAGCCCGCGTTTGTCAACGGCGTCCAGCAGTCCCCTATGGAGGGGACCAGCATGCTGTACAGCCTCAACGACGCCGACGCTCCGGAGCGTCACGACCTGCAGTACTTCGAGATGATCGGCAACCGCGGCATCTACTACAAGGGCTGGAGCGCGGTGACCAAGCACCGCACCCCCTGGGAGATGGTCCAGGCCAACCTCGTGGCGTTCGACGACGACGTCTGGGAACTCTACGACGGCACCGCCGACTGGACCCAGGCCCACGACCTCGCCAAGCAAATGCCCGGCAAGCTGCACGAACTGCAGCGGCTCTGGCTGATCGAGGCGGTCAAGTACAACGTGCTGCCGATCGACGACCGGGCCGCCGAACGGTTGAACCCCGACCTGGCCGGCCGCCCGCAGCTGATCACCGGCACCTCCCAGCTGCTGTTCCCCGGCATGAAACGGCTGTCCGAGAACAGCGTCGTCAGCATCAAGAACAAGTCGTTCTCGGTCACCGCGCAGATCACCGCCCCGGACAAAGCCGAGGGCGTCATCATCGCCCAGGGCGGCCACTTCGGCGGGTGGGCGCTGTACGCCAAGGACGGCGCCGCCAGGTTCGTGTACAACCTGCTGGGCATGACTGAGTTCGTCACCGAGGCCACCCGGCCCATCCCAGCTGGTGAGCACCAGGTCCGGATGGAATTCGCCTACGACGGCGGAGGCTTGGGCAAGGGCGGCAACGTCACGCTCTACTACGACGGGGAGAAGGCGGGCGAGGGGCGCGTCCAGGCCACCCAGCCGCTCATTTTCTCCGCCGACGAGACCACCGACATCGGCGCAGACTACGGGATGCCCGTCACCTCCGACTACGCCGGCAATACCAGCAAATTCAACGGCAAGATCGACCTTGTGCAGATCGATCTCGGCGACGACAACCACGACCACCTGATCGACCCGGCAGAAATCGTCCGCATCGCTTTCGCCCGGCAGTAAGCAGCGCCGCTCACACCGAAAGACTAGAGGCTCACCATGATCAGTCAGAGCCGCAGCAACGCACTGGACCACGTGGTCGTGGTGCTATTCGAGAACCGTTCGCTGGATAACGTGCTCGGCCGGCTGTACGGGCCGGGGGACGGCAAGACGTTCGAGGGCGTGATCGGCAAGGACCTTTCGAACCCGATCCCGGAGTGGGCCGAGCACGGCACCGACCGCAAGGTGGTGCCTTACACGGTGGCCACCGACATGGACAGCCCCAATCCCGACTCCGGCGAGGAGTACCCGCACACCAACACCCAGCTGTTCAACATCCTGAACGAGCAGAACCGGTTCAAGGTCGGCGAGGAGATCACGGCGCCCTACAACGCACCAGCGCCGGGCCAGACCCCGACGATGGACGGCTACGTCACCGATTACATCAGCACGCTGACCGCCGAGCTAGGCCGCCAGCCCACCTACGAGGAGTACTCGCAGATCATGACCGGGTTCACCCCGGAGCAGATTCCCGTGCTGAGCGGGCTGGCACGCGGGTTCGGGGTGTTCGATCACTGGTTCTGCGAGGTGCCGTCGCAGACATTGCCCAACCGGTCATTCTGGACCGCGGCGACGTCGTCGGGATTCGCGGTGAACTCGCCGGTCAAGAACTTCGTGGCGAAGAACACCGCGGAGACGATCTTCAACCGGCTCGACGATCACGGCAAGACCTGGAAGATCTACGTCGCCGAGCCGATGCGGCTTTCGGGTACCGGGCTGGCCCACTTCTCGCGGCTGCGCGACCGGTTCGCGACGCACGTCGTGCCGTTCGCCCAGTTCGAGGCCGATGCCGCCAGCGGGGACCTGCCCGATTTCTCGTTCATCGAGCCGTCCCTGGGGGTGGGGCACAACGACTACCACCCGGCGTGCGGGCGGGCCATGGGGCACGGCATGGCGTTCCAAAGTATTGACCCGCCATCATCGATTCTGGGCGGCGAGGCGTTCCTGGCACGGATCTACAACGCCTACAAGGGCATGCAGTCCCGCACCGGGTCCAACGTCTGGAACACGGCCCTTTTGATCGGCTGGGACGAACCAGGAGGCACCTACGACCACGTTCCGCCCGGCCCGGTGCCGCCACCGGACCCATCCGCCCCGGCCGGCCAGCACGGGTTCCGGTTCGACCGCTCGGGTTACCGGGTCCCGGCCATCATCGTGTCGCCGTGGGTGGCCGAAGGCGAGGTGTTCAACGCCGAGCACCGGCACACCTCCCTGATCGCCACGCTGCGCGAGCAGTGGGGCCTGGGAGACCCGTTCACCGGACGCGACGCGGCCGCCCGGACGTTCTCCTACGTCTTCACCCTCGGCACCCCGCGAGACCCGGCCACCTGGCCCGTCCCCGAACCGCGGCCGGTGCCTGCGTTCATGGAGGATCCGGCAGCCCTGGGTGCGAGCCTGTCCACGCTCGGCAAGACCCTGGCCCAGGGGATACGGGAGTACGCGGACCAGAACCACCTCGAGATCGAGGGACTGCCCAAAGACCCCAAGGAGGACGTGCCCCCCGGCCAGCTGCTCAGCGTGCTGCGGAACTTGCTGGCGACCATCTTCCCCCTGCTGGCCCCGGCCGCTCCGGCACCGGCGCCGCGACCTGACCCAGAGGTGAGGCAGCCGTGACCGCGAAGCAAGAAGCGCCCACGCCGAGTCCGCTCGGCCCGCTCGCGCGCTACGAGCGCAGCGTCATCGACCGGATCAACGACTTCAACAACCCGCGCCAGGAGTGGCGGCGGCTGTTCTCCGAACTGCTCGGCACCTTCTTCCTGGTACTGGCGGCCGCCGGCGGCGGCATGATGGGCCACGCCTTCCCCGGCGTGATCAGCCACGGCGCCGCCGTCGTGGCTCCCGCGCTGACGGTCATGGCCATCATCTTGTTCATGGGCAAGATCTCCGGCGCGCACCTGAACCCGGCCGTCAGCATCGCCTTCGCCCTGCGCCGCGACTTCCCGTGGTGGCGGGTGCCCGGCTACATCATCGTGCAGCTGGCCGGGGCCACCCTCGCCGCCCTCGTCCTGCACGCGATCATCAACGTCTCCGCCATGTACGGGTCCAACTACCCCGCTCACGGCTACTCCGCCGGTGCCGCGTTCTGGATGGAGCTGATCTTGACCACCGGCCTGGTCAGCGTGATCCTGGGCACCGCATCCGGCGCCCAGAACGTCGGCATCATCGGCGCCTTCGCGGTCGGCGGGTATATCGCCCTGGCCGGCCTGTGGGGCAGCCCCATCTCCGGCGCCTCCATGAACCCGGCCCGCACCTTCGGGCCCGACCTCGTCAGCGGGACCTTCACCAGTTACTGGGTCTACATCGCAGGGCCGATCGCCGGAGCCGCAATCGCCGTCGTCATCGCCTTCGTCCTGCGCGGCCGCGGCGGCGACAAATCCGCGCTCGGGGCTGCGCAAGGTGACCTGTTCACCGAGGGCTACGAGTCCGGTAAGTCCTGACGATCTGGGCATCACCCGGCGAACGCGAGCTGCAGACGGACCGCTACAGGACGCCGAGTTCCTGCGCCTTGGCGATGGCATCCTCGCGGGTGGAAACGCTCAGTTTCCGGTAGGCGGCTTGAGTGTGGGTCTTGACCGTGTTCGGCGACAGGCGGAGTTGCTGGCCGATCTCGCGTAGCGACAAGGTGCCCCGCAGCAGCCGCAGCACGGTAACTTCACGGTCCGTGAGCCGTTCGGCAGCCGCGCCCCGTGGGGGACGACGGAGCCGCCGTTCGAGTCGGTGCAGCCGGGCCCACTGAGCCTGCGCACCGTCCGGGCATGCGGTCAGCAGTTGCCTGGCCTCGTTGGCGAGTGCCGTCGCCGCGGGACGTTCGCCTAGGTCGTTGAGCACTGGAGCCAGCCTGATCATGGTGTCAATGACGGGCCAGGGGGTGATCCCAAACCATCGCCGGCGGATGTGGAGGGCGTGCTCAAACTCGATGCGCGCCTCGACGATCTCTCCATATGCGACGTTGACGGCGCCCGCGGCCACGCTGACGGTGGAACCCTGCTGGGTCTCGGCGAGATCACTGTCTCCCACTAGCTGGCGAGCGGCACGGACAAGTTCTTGCGCCCGGCTGGCCTGTCCTTGCTCGACCCGCACCACCGCCAGCAGCGAGAGCGCCGCCACTCGTGCCGACGGGATGGACGCAGCGCTGGCAAGCGCTTCGGTCAGCGGCGCAGCCGCCGCGTCCAGCTCACCGGACAGGTAGAGCGCTGAGCCCAGCGCTGTCCTGGCCAGCGCATACCAGGGCGACCAAGGGTCGCTTTCCAGCTCGGCCGCCGTACGCGCCGAGTCGCGCATCACCTCAACACCGTCGAATCCGAAGCAACCCCGGAGCAGCGCAGCAGATGATCTCGGTGACCGCATACCGTCGGGAAGCGGGCCTTTGTCGTCAGCTGACTCGAGCACCGGGAGCCAGCGCCGCACCGGCCGCAGGTCACCGGTGAGAGCCCCGCACCATGCCGCGCAGTGCGCCGCTACGGGGTCAGCGCCTATCTGATCATCGCCGAGGCAGCGCAGCCAGCGCTGGACTGTGCCGACCTGGCCGATGTCCATGTAGGCGGGCCAGTGATCCGCGATGAGGCCGACCGCTGCTGCGGCGTCACCAGCGGCAAGAGCGTGATCGATCGCCTCCTCCGCCGAGCCTGACTGCTGGTGCCAGGCGCTCGCGCGCCGGTGCAGCGCGGGAACGACGCCGGGCTCGGTCCTGGCGAGCTGACCGAGAAGCACTTGCGCGAACAGATGGTGGAAGCGGTACCACAGCCGGTTGGCGTCGAGTGGCACGAGGAAGAGGTTGTCACGCTCGATGATTTCGATGACCTCCGCTGCGTCAGCCGACCCGGTGACGGCGTCGCACAGCGGTGCGCAGAACCGGCCCAAGATGGCGGTCCGGGTCATGAACTGCCGGATCCGCTCGGGCTGGCGGGCCAGTACCTCTTCCGCCAGGAAGTCGACGATGTACCGGTTGCCGCCATTGAACTGGCGGACAAAGTCAGTGGGTGAGGAACGTCCGCGCAACGAAAGCGCCGCCAGGTAAACACCGCCGGGCCATCCCTCGGTGCGATCGACAAGATCAGCCAGGTCGGATTCGAGCAGATCGACGTTGGCAACCGTGCGCACCAGCGCGGCCGCCTGTGCGGCCGTGAACCGCAGCTCGCGCGCCCGAACCTCAGTCAGCTGCCCGGCCGCGCGCAGCCGGGCCAGCGGCAGCGGGGGATCAGCCCGGGTCACGAGCACGAGCTGGACAGTGGCCGGGAGATGCGACAGGAAGGAAGCGACCTGGCCGTGGCAGCTGTGATCGCGGATCACGTGATAGTCGTCCAGCACGAGGGCAACTGGGGCCGGGAGCGCGGCTAGCTCGTTGGCCAGGCGTGGCAGCACTGTTCCCGAGATGTCCGGCACCCGGGCACGAAGGGCCCGCAGTATGTCCACGCCGTCAAACTGCGTGCTAGCCCGCTGCAGCGCGGACACGACGTGCAACCACAGCCTGGACGGGTCATCATCGCCACGATCAAGGGAGACCCAGGCAAATGGCCGGTCCTCGACCATGCTGGCAGCCCACTGAGTCACCGCAATGGTCTTGCCGAAGCCCGCAGGCGCCGACACCAGCACCAGCCTGGACGACGAGCACCCGGCGAGATAGCCGGCGAGATCCTCGCGCCGCACCCACTCCTTGCGAAGCGCGGGAACGTGCAGCTTTGTTTCGAACAGAGCGTCGGCGCTCGGCCGCTGGGGAACTGAAGGAGCAACACTTGGCATGGGGGGTTCTACCAGAAGGCCAGCCGGGGGGACGTCCCACGCTGCGGCATCGGCGTCCCACTCTGCAGCATCGGCCGGGCCGGCATTCAGGCGGTCGGCGGACTCGCGGGTCACGTTTCGCACTTTGCGTTGCTCACTTTCACCAGGCCAGCGGCTTGCACTGCCCGGGTCTAGAGCAGCGCCGTACCTCTCCTGCCACCATCGCACGTTTGACCATGGCTTTTACCTTGCGTAGCGTGCCCGTGAAGGTACCTGGGCAAACCGGCCTAAGCTCTGCATGGCGTGGGCCAAGGAGCCAGGAATTCGGGGTCTTGCGGTCACTCGCGGTGCCGGAATCCGGGAATCCGGCCACGGCGACCAAGCCGAGCGCCGCGACGAGATCACCTGCGGCGGCTGAGATCTACCCGGATATACCTGGATATGTATGCTCCTGCGGGAGTGTGAAGGTTGATTCTCGCTGTCGGCTCCCGACCGAGTCGACGCCAGCCGCGGCTGTGAAAGAACCCTGAGGGGCACGGAGTAAGGTGCCCGCCCAGGCATCACCCTGGCGGCTTCCGCCAGCCGAACCCCCTCACCGGGATCCGGCACGACGTGACTAACATCACTGAGGTATTGAAGGCAGAGACGCGCAGGACGCTCCCCGAATTGTTGAGTCGCACCGGGCATCGCAATCCCAACGCCGCTATGCGTACACTTGTCCGTCACAGCCGGGCGAGCGCGGTGGCGCGCTGGCGGCTCCGCCGTCCGCGGCCGAGCGGGTAGCACCTGACTTTGCCAGGGGGTACACCATGAGCAACGACGAACCTGTCGTGGACACCGACGTTCTCGTCGTGGGATCCGGGCCCGGCGGCGCCGGGGCCGCGCTCTTCCTGGCCACCTACGGCACCCCGACCCTCGTCGTGACCAAGTACGGACAGCTGTCGGATACGCCTCGCGCACACATCACCAACCAACGCACCATGGAGACCCTGCGGGACATGGGCCTGGAGCAGCGGCTGATGCGCGAGGCCACGCCCTGGGAATACATGGGCAATACGACCTTTTGCACCAGCCTCGTCGGCGACGAGCTCGGCCGGATCCCGTCCTGGGGCACCGACACCCGGCGACACGCCGACTACGAGTTGCAGAGCCCGTGCACGATGCTGGACGCGCCGCAGACCATCACCGAGCCCGTGATGATGCAGGCCGCCCAGGCTCGCGGCGCCAAGGTCCGCTTCGACACGGAGTACCTCTCGCACGTGCAGGACGAGTCCGGGGTGACCACTCAGGTCAGGGACCGTCTGACCGGGGCGGTCTATGCGATCCGGTCGAAGTACCTCGTCGGCGCCGACGGGGCTCGCAGCCTTGTGGCGGCCGATCTCGGCCTCCCCTTCGAAGGGCCGGGCGCCGTCGGCGGTGCCCTGCACATCATCTTCGAGGCCGACCTGAGCCGCTTCGTTGCGCACCGGCCGTCGGTCCTGT
>Ga0208725_1000095_pt1 | contig 19521 bp, 18 predicted proteins | sample MicForSoSWNH13_O_FD_188004 | JGI IMG/M metagenome (GOLD analysis project Ga0208725, IMG submission 188004) | Forest soil microbial communities from Harvard Forest Long Term Ecological Research site in Petersham, Massachusetts, USA - MetaG HF011... | ecosystem: Environmental > Terrestrial > Soil... | reverse complement strand
GCGTGATCTACCTCGACCTGCCCGACAGCGAGGTCCGGCGGCGGGTGATGGCCCGGCGGCTGTGCGCGGGCTGCGGCATGGACTACAGCCTGATCGACAACAGCCCCAAGGAGGACGGCCGCTGCGACGCCTGCGCGGGCGAGCTGGTCACCAGGGAGGACGACACCGAGGAAGCCCTCGCCGTCCGGCTGCGCGAGTATCACGAGAAGACCGACCCCGTGCTGGACATCTTCCGCAGGAAAGAGTACGTGGTGACGATCGATACCCGGCCGCCCAAGGAGCAGGTACAGCAGACCATTCGCGCCCGCCTCGGCCTGCCCGGATACCGCCCGCCACAGCAGGCCGCCGGCTGACGGTCATGCGGGTCGTCGTCGCGCCCGACTCGTTCAAGGGCAGCCTCGGCGCCCGCGAGGCCGCGGCGGCGCTCGCCGAGGGCTGGCGCGAAGCGAGACCGGGCGACGAGCTGGTGTGCCTGCCGCTCGCCGACGGCGGCGAGGGCACGCTGCAGGTCCTGGCGGCGACCGACGCGGCGGCCCGCTGGCATCCGGTGCAAGTCACCGGGCCGGACGGGCGGTCCGTGGCCAGCTGCTGGCTGGAACTGCGGGATGCGACCGCCTGCATCGAGCTCGCACTGGCCAGCGGCCTACCGCTGATGGCGGCGCTGAATCCGCTCGGAGCGCAGACCACGGGAACCGGGGAGCTGATCGCCGACGCGATCGAGGCGGGCGCGAGGCGGATCGTGATCGCCCTCGGCGGATCGGCATCCACCGACGGCGGGACGGGCGCACTGACGGCCCTGGGCGCTCGTTTCCTCGACAGCGCACGCCGTCGGCTGCCGCCCGGCGGGGGAGCGCTCCGCGATCTCGCCTCGGCGGACCTGACCGCGCTCCGCCCCCCGCCGCCCGGCGGGGTGACCTGCCTGACCGACGTGCGAGCCCCGCTGCTGGGCTCCGCCGGCGCAGCAGCCGTGTTCGGGCCGCAGAAGGGCGCCGGCGCGACGCAGATCGCGATCCTCGAGGCGGGCCTCACCCGCCTCGCGCTCGTGCTCGGCGGCGACCCGGGCGCCCATGGAGCGGGCGCCGCAGGCGGGGCCGGCTACGGTTTCGCCGCCGCCTGGGGCGCCGGCATCATGCCCGGCGCCGCTGAGCTGTGCCGCGTCGCCGGCCTCGATGAGCAGCTCGTCCGCGCCGATCTGGTGCTGACCGGCGAGGGCCGCTACGACGCCACCTCAGCCGATGGCAAGATCACCGGAACCGTGCTGGCTGCGGCGGCGCGGGCGGCCGTTCCGGCGGGGCTCGTCGCCGGGGTGATCGCGGCCGATCCGCCGCGGGGCGTCGCGGCGGTGGCCCTGGACCAGCTGGCCGGCGGGACCACCGCGGCCATGTCCAGCCCGGAGCGCTGGCTCCAGGCGGCGGGCCGGATGCTGGCGGCTGACCTGGGCACGCCAGCCACCAGCCCACCCCGCCCGGAGCGGCCAACAGACCGCCGCGGATAGTGCGCCCGGACGCGAGCACCGTAGCCTTGGCGCTGTGCGGGAAATCTCGGTCTTCAGCGGCAGCGCTCATTTCGGGCTGGCACAGGAGATATGTGCGCATCTCGGGGTCCCGCTGCACCCGGTCCGGCTGACCCGGTTCGCCAACGACTGCCTTGAGGTGCAGCTGCAGTCCAACTGCCGGGAACGGGACGTGTTCCTGATCCAGCCACTGTGCGCGCCGGTCCAGGAGCACCTGGTCGAGCTGCTGCTGATGCTCGACGCCGCCCGGGGAGCATCAGCAGCGCGGGTCACGGCCGTGATCCCGCATTACGCCTACGCCCGCTCGGATAAGAAGGCCATGCCCCGGGTGTCGATCGGCGGCCGGCTGGTCGCGGACCTGCTGACCACCGCGGGCGCGAGCCGCATCCTCACGATGACCCTGCACGCACCGCAGGTACACGGGTTCTTTTCGGTTCCCGTGGACCACCTGCACGCGCTCCGCGAGATCGCGGGCCATTTCAGCGATCAGGATCTGGCCAGCGCGGTCGTTGTCTCGCCGGACCTCGGCAACGCTAAGCAAGCCTCGGTGCTCGCGCGGATGCTGGGCCTGCCGGTCGCCGCGGGCGCCAAGGAGCGGCACAGCGACTCCAGCGTGACGATCAGCTCGATCATCGGCGATGTGGCCGGCCGGGACGTGATCGTGCTGGACGACGAGATCGCCCGCGGCACCACCATCATCGAGCTGCTCGGCCGGCTGCGCGAGCACGATGCCCGCTCGGTGCGCATTGCCTGCACTCACGGGCTGTTCTGCGACGGCGCGCTGAAGCGGATCGCGGCCTATCCGGAGGTGCTCGAGGTCGTCTGCTGCAACACCGTGCCGATCGCAGAGAGCGAGCACGACCCCAAACTGCAGGTGATCTCGCTCGCCCCCGCTCTCGCTGAGGCCATCCGCCGCATTCATGTGGGGGAGTCGGTCAGCGCGCTGTTCGACGCCGGCGCCTAACGCGCCTGCTGGCCAGCTTCCCCCGCCCCGGCGCCATCCGCCGCTGCACCTGCGGACCCGCGAACGGCCCACGCAGCGATCTGGGCGCGCGAGCGCAGGCCCAGCTTCAGCATGATGTTGGCGACGTGCCGGGCCGAGGTAGCCGGGCTGATGACCAGCTCCTCGCCGATGGCCTTGTTGCTGTGGCCCTTGGCGATCAGGGCGACGATCTCGAGCTCCCGCGGGGTCAGCCCGCCCGCCGGAGCCAGCCTCCCCGCGGGCGGGCCCGTGCCGGGACTGTCGGCCGCTGGCTGCGGGTCGCCCTCAAGCGCCAGCTCAACCGCGGAGCTGGCGTCCAGGCCCGAGCCCTGCTCCCACAGCTGGCTCACCGCCTGCTGGCCAAGGTCGCGGGCCACGGCCAGGTAGCGATCCGTCCACGCAGCAGGGCGCGGCGGCAGCTGGGCTGCCTCCCGCAGCGCGGCCGCGGCCGCGGCCAGCCGCACCGCCCGTTCCGGCTGCTCCTCGGCGACGGCAAGCGCCGCGAACGCCTCAACCCCCCGGATCGTGCCGATACGGCTTCCGATGGAGCGGCTCAGCTCGATACTCCGGGTGAGGTGCTGCCGCCCGGCCGCGATCTGGCCCTGGTCCATTGCGATCCGGCCAAGCCCCGCGAGGCATCGCGCCATCTCCGGCCTGGAGTTGACCTCGCGCAGGATGGCCAGCGCCTCCTCGTAGCGCCGGCGGGCGCCGTAGGCATCGCCGCTCAGCCGGGCCAGATCACCAAGGCCGAGCAGCGTCCTGGCGACCCCCCATTGCTGGTCGATGCCGCGCATAATCGCGAGCGCGGCCTCGCCCAGCCGCTGCGCCTCGGCCAGGTCGCCGCGCTGCCCGGCTGCGGCGGCCATGGTCCCGAGCGCGTATCCCTCGTTCCAGCGGTCGCCCGCGGCCCGCGCCGCCGCGAGCGCCTCGCCCGCGCGATCCGCTGCCTCACCGCCCCGGCCGGCGTGCAGGGCGACCTCGGTGAGCAGGTTGAGCCCGGTGGCCGTCCAGAAGTCGGCGCCAGCCCCACGGCACACCTCGAGCCCCTCCGCGGCGCGTACCCGCGCCCCGACGGGATCGCTGGCCAGGGCGAGCTGCGCGCGCCCGACCATCGCCGGGCCGAGCACCGCAGCGGGCACGGGCGCCACCGGGCTGTCCAGGGCGAGGAAGGAGTCGAACCATTCAGCGCCCTCGGCGAATGAGCCGCGCACGATCCATACCGGCGCCATGGCCGTGCAGATCCGGAGTCCGATTTCGGCCTCACGGCCGGCCAGGCAGCGGCCGAGGACCTGCCGCAGGTTGCCAAGATCGGAGTCGAATCGCCGGAACGTCTGCACGGTCACCGGCCAGGGCGCCGGAACCAGCGCCATCCCCATCTGCATCAGGCGCTCGGTCTCGTGCAGCGTGTAGTCGCGCAGCCGCTGCTGCAGCATGGCCGTTTCTCCGGCTGCGGCCAGCCGCACGGCCGCGTATTCACGGATGGTGTCCAGCATCCGGTACCTGGTCTGCCCGTGGACCCCGCTGTCGACCACGACGAGCGACTTGTCGGCCAGCGCGGCGAGCAGGTCGAGGACGTCGGTGGCGCGGAGGTCATCGCTCGGGCAGATCTGCTCCGCCATCTCGAGCGACCAGCCGGCGAAGACCGACAGCCGGCGCAGCATGACCTGCTCCCCGTCGGCCAGCAGGTCATGGCTCCAGTCGATCGCCGCGCGCAGCGTTCGCTGACGCGGAGGTGCGGTCCGGTCACCGCTGGTGAGCAAGCGGAACCGGTCGTCCAGCCGGGTCACGATCTGCTCCACGGACAGCACGCGTACCCAGGCGGCAGCGAGCTCGATCGCCAGCGGGACGCCGTCCAGCGACCGGCACAGCGCGCTCACCGCCGGCAGGTTGCCGGCTCCAAGGGCAAAGCCGGGAAGGGACGCCTCGGCCCGGTCGCCGAACAGCCGCACCGCCTCGTAGCGGCTCAGCTCCTCGGGTGCCTCGGGTGCGCCAGGCTGCGGCAGGGACAGCGGGGGCACCTGCCACACGGCCTCGGCTGCCATCCGCAGCGGCTCGCGGCTCGTCGCGAGCACGTGCAGCCCCTGGGAGCTGGCCAGCAGCCGGTGGCACAGGAGGGCGCACGAATCGATCAGGTGCTCGCACGTGTCGAGCGCCAGCAGCAGCCGGCGCGGCCTCAGCGCGTCGGCGAGCGTCTCCAGCAGCGGCCGGCCGGGCTCCTCATCCACGCCGATGACCGAAGCGACCCTCGACACGACGAGCTCGGGCTGGCGCACATCGCCGAGTTCGATGAACCACACCCCGTCGGGGAAGTCGTCAGCCAGCTCGGCAAGGACCCGCAAGGCCAGCCGCGTTTTCCCGATGCCGCCCGGCCCGCAGAGCGTCACGGCGCGCGTCGACGGCACGAACCGGCGCAGCTCGTCGAGCTCACGCTCGCGGCCGACGAAACTGTTCGGCTCCTCGAAACTATTGCGAACCTGATCGATGACCATTTTGTTAAAACGGATCTCATGCGTCGCTTGCGGCCAATGGCTGTGTCAGCCCGAGTTGACAGCATACTGACGTCGTTGTGCTTACCCCATCACAATTCCGTGATGCCCCGTTTGGCAGATGGCTTTGGCGGCGAGCTGGGCACTTCGGTCTTTGTGACGAAATACCGGTGGGAACTTACTCAGCCTTGCGCGCGCGGCGGCGGTAGGCACGGGACTTCGCCCGAGAGCCGCAGCCGCGCATCGAGCACCAGCATCCGGTCCGGGTGGGGGAGCGGTCGTAGAAGGCCCACTGGCAGTCCTCAGCGCTGCAGACCTTGAGCCGGTTCCAGGTCCCCGTGGTGGCAGCGTCCGCCGCGATCAGCAGGAGCCGGGCCAGATCCGCGGTCACACCGGAGCCGCCCGGCGCCGCAGCGACCTGCCCGTCGTGGCTGACCTCGAAGTGTATCCGCAGCGCGGCGGCGGCCTCGCGCAACCGGGCGGCGGCCGCGGCCGACGCCGGCGCACTGGCCCCGTGGCAGCTCAGCACGCCGCGCAGGGCTTCCCGGAGCACCACCGCGCGCCGCAGGTCGGCTTCGTTGACCGGCCCGCCGGCCTGCCTGTCCTGACCCGGCCCGGCGAGCCCGCTCTCTCTCAGCCAGCCGAGCAGAGCCCCGGGCGAGTCAAGCTCGTCCGTGCCGCTCTCGATATCCAGCGTGTTGACGAACCGCCGCACGATCTCCAGCTCGCCCGGGGCAGGGCTTATCCCGGGCAGCTCGGCAGTCCGCTGCATCACCACCATTTGATGGTAGCTGGTTGCGCCGGAACCGGCCAGAAGCCTACTATCGTCACCATCAAACCGGCAATGAAGGTGACGATAGATTCGCGGAGGCGGCGATGGGCGACTGGGTCATGATCGGCGTTCCAACCAGCGCGGGCGCCCATCACGCGGGCCAGGACCGGGCGCCGGACGCGCTGCGCGCGGCGGGGCTGGCCAAGCGCCTGGCCGCGGCGGGGGAGACCGTGCAGGACGCCGGGAACCTGCCGGGCGCGACGTTCGCGGTCGATCATGATCACCCCGGTGCCCGCAACCTCGCCGCGGTCGCCCGGGTGGCCCGCGAGGTGGCCGACGCCGTCGCCGCTATCGACGGCGGCCGGCTGCCGCTGGTCGTGGGCGGAGACTGCACCATCACCCTCGGCGTCATCGCCGGCTTCCGGCGGCGTCACCCGGACGTCGGGCTCGTCTATGTGGATGGCGACGCCGACGTGGGCGTCCCGGGCGACGGTGGCTCGGGCATCTTCGACTCCATGGGGGTGTCGCACCTGCTCGGCAGGGGAGCGCCCGAGCTCACCGGCCTGGGCGGCCCGCCGCCGCTGCTGAACGGGGCACGGCTGGCCATCGTCGGCGCGGACCCGCGGGAAACCGACGACGCCGGGCGCCGCTACCTCGCCGGCAACGGCGTGAGCCTGCAGGAGGCGCCCTCGTTCCTCGCCGACCCGGCTGGCGCCGCGGCGCGCGCGATCGAGGCAGCTGCGGCAGCCGGCGGCCCGGTCGTGGTCCACTTTGACGTCGACGTGATCGACTCGGGCGACCTGCCGCTGGGTAACTTCCCGCACTACGGCTCGGGCCCGCAGCTCGAGGACGTGGTCGCCTGCCTGCACGTGCTGCGGGCGCATCCGTCGTTCGGCGGCCTGGTCCTGACCGAGGTGAACCCCACCCACGACGCCGACGGGAGCCTGCTCGGCCGGTACGTGGACGGCGTCGTCCGGGCACTGGCCGCCGGACCGGAAGGAGGCCAGCCGTGAACGATACGGCCGCGCAGTACCGCGCCGAGCTCGACTTCGAAATCACCTTCTCCAACGGCGGCGGCCTGCGCGGGGAGGGCTTCCGGATCGACATCACCGGTCCCGGCCTCACCGAGGACCAGCTCGGCGCCGCGCTGGTCGCCGACCTTGGCCTGCTGATGGCGGCCCGGGTCGAGATCCGCAGGTCCCGGATCCTCAGCGAGCGGCACAAGCGGGCCGCCCCGCCGTCCCGCGGCGCCCCCGGCACCTGACCAGCCTGGATGCGCTACCCGGCTCGGGGTTCCGGTTCAGCGCGGTGCCGCCGCCGGTCGCCGGGTTCGGCACGTTCCCGGTCCGGGCCTACGCGACGTGGGAGGCAGCGCCATGAGGCGGCTCGGCCGCCCACACCCGGATCACACCAGCGTCAGCCCGCTGACCTGCTGCTCGTGCGCGAGCAGGAAGCGCTTGCGCTCGATCCCGCCGCCGTAGCCGGTCAGGCCGCCGTCGGACCCCACCACCCGGTGGCAGGGCACGATGATGCCGATCGGGTTCTTCCCGTTGGCCAGGCCCACGGCCCGCGACGCCGACGGCTGCCCGATCCGGTCGGCCAGCTGCCCGTAGGAGACGGTCTGGCCGTACGGGATGTCCCGCAGGGCTGCCCACACCCGCCGCTGGAACGCGGTGCCGTACGTGGCGAGCTCGAGGTCGAATACGGTGCGCTGGCCGGCGAAGTACTCCCGCAGCTGCCCTGCGGCGGCGGCGAACGGCGCGCCGTCCGGATCCTCGGCGGGCTCGCCGAATGCCTCGCTCGGCGGAAGGTGACGCTGCTCGGTCATGTAAAGGCCGGCCAGCACTCCGTCGACCGCGACCAGGGTGAGCGGTCCCACCGGGCTGTCCACCACCGCGTGTGACCGGCTGCCGGTCTGTGTGCTCGGCTTCACGCTGATTCCCTTCGTTCATTGGCCTTCGAGGCCGGCCGGCGCGCCGACGGTATGCCAGCGGGGATCCGGTTAATGGCGTGGTCACCGGTCGCCCAGAGATACTGCACCGCGTACCCGCGCCACGGCCGCCATGCGGCCGAACGCCTGGTCAGCGCAGCGGGCGTACCCGGCAGGCCGAGCGTCCGCGCCGCGGCGCGGACGCCGAGATCCCCGGGGGTGAACGCGTCCGGGTCGCCGAGGCCGCGCATGGCGATGGTCTCCACACTCCACGGGCCGAGGCCGGGCAGCGCGCTCAGCGCGGCACGGGCCTGCTGCCAGTCGCTGCCCGGGCCGAGGTCGATCGCGCCGCTGGCCAGCGCGCTGGTCAGCGCCGCGAACGTCGCCTGCCGGGTCCGCGGCACGGCGAGCGTGGCCGGGTCGGCCGCGGCCAGCGCGGTCATGCTGGGGAACAGGTGGGTGAGCCCGCCAGCGGAGTCGTCGGCGCGCTCGCCGTGCGCGAGCACCAGCCGCGCGGCATGGGTGCGCGCGGCTGCGGTCGAGACCTGCTGGCCGAGGACTACCCGCACCGCGAACTCGGCGGGATCCACCGTGCGCGGCACGCGGCGGCCCGGTGCCTTCCGCACCAGCGGCCCGAGCACCGGGTCCTCTCGCAGCACGTCACCCATGGCGACCGGGTCGGCGTCCAGGTCGAGCAGCCGCCGGCACCGGCTGATCGCGATCGCCAGATCGCGCAGGTCGGTCACTGCCAGCTGGCACCCGACGTATTCCGGGCCGGGGCGCAGCGCGACGATGCCCCGCCCGTGCGGCAGCCGCAGCGTGCGCCGGTAGGCCCCGTCCCGCCACTCCTCGACCCCGGGTACGGCCGTCGCTGCCAGGTGCCCGAACAGGTTGTCGGGGAACAGCGGCGCCCGGAACGGCAGCCGCAGTGACAGCCAGCCCGCCGCCGCAGCTGATTGCCCGCGGCCCGCGCGGCGGCGCAGCTCGGTGGGGGAGATCGCGAACACCTCGAGCACGGTGTCGTTGAATGCCCGGATGCTGGCGAAGCCCGCCGCGAACGCGATGTCGCCCATGGGCAGCGCGCTGGTCTCGATCAGCAGCCGGGCGGTCTGCGCCCGCTGCGCCCTGGCTAGCGCCAGCGGCCCGGCACCCAGCTCGGCGAGCAGCTGCCGCTCCACCTGCCGGACGCTGTAGCCAAGCTGGGCGGCGAGCCCGGGCACCCCGTCGCGGTCGATCACCCCGTCGGCGATCAGCCGCATCGCGCGCGCCACCAGGTCGGCACGCTCGTTCCATTCCGGCGATCCCGGGCTGGCGTCTGGCCGGCACCGCTTGCAGGCGCGGAATCCGGCCCCCTGCGCCGCAGCGGCGCTGGGATAGAACCGCATGTTCTCCGGTTTCGGCGGCACCACCGGGCAGCTCGGCCTGCAGTAGATCCCGGTCGTGACGACGGCAATGAAGAACCAGCCGTCGAAGCGGGCGTCCTTCGCCTGCACCGTCCGGATCCAGCGCTCCCTGTCGTCCTGCACCTGCCCAGCATCGGTCCCCGCCGCGCCCCAGGTCTAGCGAAAATCCGACATCCACCCCGGGAATCACACCTAGGTAAGCCGCCGTGAACGGGCAGCCGCTAGGGATTGCGGCGGGCGTCGCGTACCTGGGAGAACATGGCAATCAGCTGCATCCGCTGCCCCTGGTCGAGGGACTGGAACCGGGCCATGGCCTCTTCTGGCGTCCGGCAGTCGGCGAAGGCCGCCAGCGGGGTGCCCGACTGGGCCAGCCGATCCCGCTCGCCCGGGGTCAGCCCCTGCAGGAACGCCAGGGCATCCTCGACGCTGGTGATCCGGCTGATGCGGTCGATCAGGTCGTCCTGCGAGTGGTCGACGTGGCTGGGCAGCACCGACTCCGGGATCGCCGCCACGATGGCCAGGACCTCGCTGAGCCGTTCGGTGGCCTCGTCAAAGGAGCCGAACGGGCCCCTGCTGAAGCAGCCGAGAAGGTAGCGCTCGGCGCAGAAGACCCAGTCGTCGCGGGCCATGATGCGCTGCTGCACCTCCGGCGTCAGCACCTGCCGGGCATCGCCCAGCGCCGCCACCGCGTTCACGATGAACCGCTGGTCGAACTCGGGGTTGCCGGTGGGGGCGGCGGGCATGCCGCCCAGGACCGCGTGAATCCGGCGGGGCTGCACGCAGAGGATCGGCAGCACCGACGGCAGCTCGACCACGCAGGCGCCCACACCGCCGAAGCCCGGGTCCCGGCGCACACCCGGCGGCAGCAGCAAGGTCCAGGCGTTCGCCACCGTGACCATCCGGCCCTCGGCGCTGCCGCGGAACGCGTCGCGGAAGCTGGTGCCGGTGTTGTAGTTCTCCTGCTTAGGCACACCCCGGTTCATTCCCCACAGGCACGAGGTGATGGCCGGGACCCGGCCTTCGAGGTGCCCGTCAAAGGGCCGGTCACCGACGGGCTGCCAGCCTTGCGTGAGGTCCGCCTGCCCGAGACCGGAAGCGGCGCCCACCGGGCCGGGGAACCCGCCCGGCACCTGGCCGGGGGAGCCACCCGGGAACTCGCGGGGGATACCTCCCGGTATTCCTTGCGTACCGTTCTTGCGGCGGCCGAACAGCGCCATCTGGCCGTCCCCCCTTCAGCGGGTGCCTGCACGAGGCGCCCTCCGGCGGCGCCTGCCCGAGGCGCCGCTCGTCGTTACCGGAGACGATAACGCCGCGGCGGCTTCTTCCAACGGGCAAATCGCGGCGGTTGTGCTGGGCAGGTCCCGGTTCGACAGCATCGCGGGGGTGAGCAGGACGGCACAAGAGAGGGCGTACTCGGCCAGGACGATCCACAGTGCGTTCCGGGTGCCGAGCGCGGTGGCGAGCCATCCGGCGAGCAGCGCGCCGAGCGGGATCGCGCCGAAGACGAGGAAGCGCATGCCGGCGCTCACGCGCCCGAGCATCGACGGGGGGCAGTAGGCCTGCCGGAAGCTGCCGGTGACGATGTTCCCGACCGAGATCCCGGCGGACGCCACGGCCGCACCGGCCACGTAGCAGGCGGCCTGCGGCCCGGTTCCGGTCAGCGGTATCAGCAGGCTGAACACGCCAGCGGTCAGCACGCTCAGCACCATCGCGCGGGCGGTGCCCAGCCGGCGGGCTAGCCGCCTGGCGTTCACCGCACCGAGCACGCCGCCGATGGTGCCGGCGGCCAGCAGAACGCCGACGGCGGCCTCGCCGAATCCGGCGACCCGGACGAGGAAAACCACGAGCAGTGCGGTGCTGCCGGTGTAGCCGAGGTTCGCGGTGGCTCCGTAGAGGGTCAACGGGCGCAGGTAGGGGTCGGCGGCGATGAACCGCACCCCCTGGGTGATCTCCGCACGCACCGTCGTGGTGCGGGTATCCGGGCGATGCGGCGCCGCGGCGGCCCGGATGCCCAGCAGGCATCCGGCGGACACGACGAAGCTTGCCGCGTTGAACAGCAGCGCGCTGGCCGCGCCGATGGCCTCGGCGGCCAGGCCAGCCGCGCCGCGGCCTCCTATGGCTGCCACGGCCGCGCTGCCCGCCAGCTTGGCGTTGCCTTCCACCAGGTCTGCGGCCGCGACCAGCGATGGCAGCAGGACCTGGTAGGCGGTGGCGAAGAAGACGCTGGCGGCCCCGGCGAGCAGCGCGACCACCAGGACCTGTCCCGTCGTGAGCACTCCCATCCACGCGGCGACAGGAAGGCTCGCGTACAGCAGCGCGGAAACCGCATCGCAGGCAATCATCACCGGCCGGGCGGGCAGCCGGTCCACCCAGGCTCCGGCCGGCAAGCCGATCACCAGCCAGGGCAGGTAGGCGGCGGCGGTGATGGCGGCGACAGCGAAGGTGCTGGCGTGCAGGACCGTCACCGCCAGCAACGGCATTCCGGCCGCGGCCATGGCGGTGCCGGCACCGCTGATCGTCTCGCCGAACCACAGCAACCGGAAGCTGCGGTGCCACAGCAAGCCACCTCGCCGCCGCTGCGGGCCCGGGCTCACGACCCCGGCTCGGCCTGGTGCCGGGACTCATCCCGTGGCCGGGCCGAACCGGCCGTTCTGCTCCTGCCGCCCGGCGGGTCCGTGCCAAGCATGTCCCCGGCCACGGCCGACCACAGCGCCTCGCGGGCTGCCTCGAGCACGGCCGGAACGGGCGGCTCGACCCGCCCTAGCTCGCGAAGCAGCTTTTCGTTCTCCGGTTGCGCCATGTCCTCGATCACTTCGTCCCCTCAGCGCTTGCCGGGTGACCGGTCAGCAGCGGGCGCAGCGCGGCCCGGGCCCGGTGCAGCCGACTGCGGACGGTTCCCGGAGGAATACCAAGCGTCACGGCCGCCTCCGCCGGGGTCAGCTGCTCCCACGCCACCAGCAACAGCACGTCGCGTTCCGGCGGCGGAAGGGCACGCAGTGCCGATACCAGGGCCCGCACCTGGGCGGCAGAATCGAGGCGGTCCACGACGTCGTCCCACGGATCCGCGGAATCCGGGACCGCCACGCGGGCTGGGTGCGGTCCGGTTCTCCAGTGCGCCCGCAGCACGTTGCGCGCGATCCCGTACAGCCACGGCCGCGCGTCGGCATGCCCGGGGTGATAGCCGCCGCGCGCCGCAAAGGCCCGCACCCACACCTCGCCCAGCAGGTCATCGGCGGCCTGGCGCCCGGCCCGGCGGACCAGGAACGCATGGACGGCGGCCTCGTGACGCTGGACAACCGGGACGAACGCGTCGGGACGATCCCGCACGGACCGCTCGATCAACGTGCCGTCGTCGGTATCCACGTCACCCCTCACGTTGACTCCAACCTGCTATTGCCCGGAACTCACGCCAGCGTTCGCGGGCGACCGGGGCACGGGAATCACACTGGTGTAAGCCGGTCGGGTCAATCCGGCTGGTGGCGAGCCTGATCCGCCTCGCGGGCGACCGCCCAGGGGTCCGCCACCGGACCCACGTGCCGGAGCTTGTCCGGATTCTGCACGGAGTGGATCGTCTGGATCCGCCCGTCGAGCACGCCGAGCGCCAAGGCAGCGAGCACCTTGCTGTCCCGATCGCGGAAGATCGCGCCCGGCTCGCCGTTCACCTCGCGCGGCTCCAACGTCACGCCGATCCGGAACAACCAGGGCAGGACTGAGGCAAGCACCCGGGCCGCATTCCCGGCGCCGGTGATGGCCCTGGGGAACTGCGGGGCCTTGCCGCCGCCGTCCCCGACTACCTGAACGTCAGCGGCGAGCAGCTCCCGCAGGCCCTCGACGTCGCCTTCCCGGAGCGCACCGAAGAACCGCGACGCCAGCTCATCCCGCTCCCGGCGGTCCGCCTCGAACCGTGGGCGCCCCGCGCCCATGTGGCGCCGCGCCCGCACCCCGAGCTGGCGGCAGGCCGCCGCCGACCTCCCCACCATCGATGCGACCTCGGGGAAGCCGAACCCGAACACCTCCCGCAGCACGAAGACCGCGCGCTCAAGCGGGCTGAGCCGCTCCAGCAGCAGCAGGGCCGCCATCGACACCGAGTCGGCCAGCTCCGCCGACCGCTCCGGGTCCTGGTAGGGGTCGGTCAGCAACGGCTCGGGAAACCAGTTCCCGACGTACTTCTCCCGCCGGACGCGGGCCGAGCGCAGCACGTCGATCGAGATCCGGGTGACCGTGGCCGAGAGGTAGGCCTTGGCCGATGCGGGTTGCGCCGGGGAGGCCTGATAGCGCAGCCAGGTTTCCTGGACCGCGTCCTCGGCGTCGCTCACGCTGCCGAGGATCCGGTAGGCGATCGCGAACAGCAGCGGCCGCAGCTCCTCGAATTCCTCGGCCCTGCTCACCCGAGCTCTGCCTTGAAACCCTGCCGCCACGAGGGGTAGCGCAGCTCCCAGCCGAGCTCCCGCTTGGCCTTGGCGTTGCAGAAGCCGCGCCCCTCGGTCATCATGCCCACCACCAGTTCGCCGGCCAGCAGCCGGGCGAGCCACCTGGGGAGCCGTCTCGGCGGCTTTGCACCCGCGCACTCGGCCAGATAGGGCAGCCACTGGCTGACCGGGGCAGGCTCGTCGTCGACGATGTTGAACACGCCCTTTGCCTGCTGCTCGACGGCCAGGACGGTAGCGCTCGCAGCGTCGTCGAGATGCACCCACGAGAAGTAGCCGGTGCCGCCCCCGATGAGCGGGAACAGCCGCCTGCGCACGAGCTTGACCTGATCGTCGGTGGCGCCCGGCCCGTAAAGACTGCCGTAGCGCAGGACCGCGCCGCCAGCGCTGACGACCGCGTCCTCGAGGTGGCTGATCGCCTTCGTCCCCGCCGCCAGCTTGCGCGCCATCGCCCCCGTCCCCAGGTCCAGCGGGTCCTCCTCGGTCGTGACCCACCGGCCCTCGCGGTTCCCGTTGAAGATGGCGGCGCCCTGCGCGACGAAGCTGGCTACGCCGGTCGCCTCGGCGGCGGCCAGCAGGTGGTCGGTCCCCTCGCTGCGCAGCCGGTTCGTGCCGGCGAAGAAGCGGTCGGGATTCCTCAGGTTGGGCTTGCCGGCGTGCGCCTCGGAAAGGGCCGTCATCTGATTCACGATCGCGTCCGGCCGGGCCGTGGCCACCGCCTGGCCGACCGACACCGCGTCCAGCCCGTCCATCACGACACCTTCCGCACCCAGCAGCTCCAGCAAGCCGAGCTTGGCCGCGCTCGTCGTCGTCGCCGTCACCTGGTGGCCGTGGGCCACCAGCTGCGGCACCAGCCGCCGCCCGACGACCCCCGTACCGCCTGCCACGAACACCCGCACCGCCATCACCCTCACTTATTTCCAGAATTGGCTATCAGCCCCGAGACGAGACAGCACTGGCGGTCTGTGACATGGGGAGCATGGGGACCCGCCCGGGCGATGAGCCGTGAGCGGATGGCGCGGCCGAGTTAACTTGTCTGCCGGGGGCTGTCGATTTCGTGGCTCGCCGTTCGTCTTAGTGCGTGACCATCCGGTGGCGATGAGGAGGAAGCGATGAAATACGTCATGATGATCTATCAGGGCAACGCGCTTGAGCGGCAGGCCGCGCTGCCCGAGGAGGAGCAGAAGCAGGTCTACGCCGACTACCAGGGGATCAATGAGACGCCAGGCGTCACCCCTGGGCTGCCGATGGGCCTGCCCGAGAACGCGACCACCGTGCGGGTCGAAGGCGGCAAGACCCTGACGACGGACGGCCCGTTCGTCGGGATGAAGGAAGCCGTCGGCGGCTGGTTCATCCTCGAGGCCGACGACCTCGACGCGGCCATCGAGGTGGCCGCCCGCGTCCCCGCAGCACGCTTTGGTGGCGCCGTCGAGATCCGCCCCTCGGAGGTGTATTGGTAGCGGCGCTCGAGCAGGTCTTCCGCGAGGAATGGGGCCGCGTCCTGGCCACCCTGATCGGCTTCCGCGCAGGAGGCGTTCGCGATGGCCGCCGACCGATGGCCACGCGACGGCGTCCCCAGTAACCCGCGCGCCTGGCTGATGAGGACGGCCCGGAACCGGGCGACGGACCGCATCCGCCGCGACCGCGCCCTCGCGACCAAGTTCGGTTTGCTCGTCGCGGGCGACAGTGCCGAGGTGCCGATGAAGACCACAACGTTTCCGGACGAGCGCCTGGAGCTCATCTTCACCTGCTGTCACCCGGCGCTCGCGGTCGAGGCGCAGGTTGCGCTCACCCTGCGCACTGTCGGCGGGCTCAGCACCGACGAGATCGCCCGTGCCTTCCTGGTGCCGGAGCGCACGATGGCGCAGCGGCTGGTGCGGGCCAAGAGAAAGATCAAAGCTGCGAAGATCCCGTTTCGCGTGCCACCGGTTCACCTGCTCCGCGAGCGTCTCGACGCCGTTCTCGCGGTCGTTTACCTGATCTTCAATGAGGGCTACGGCGGTCGCGACGAGCTGGCGGCGGAGGCAATCTGGCTGGGGCGCGCGCTGGCCGAACTGCTCCCGGCCGAGCCCGAGGTTCACGGGCTGCTGGCGATGATGCTCTTGCACGACTCCCGCCGCGAGGCGCGGTTTGGCGACGGTGAGCTCGTGCTGCTCGGCGATCAGGACCGGTCACGCTGGAACACCGAGCAGATGGCTGCCGGACGCGCCGAGCTCGACCGCGCGCTCGCCCTGCGTGGCGGTGGGCACTATGTCCTGCAGGCCGCCATCGCTTCGCTGCACGCCGAGGTGCCGTGCGACTGGGCGCAGCTCGCGGCGCTGTACGGCGAGCTCAGCCGGATGACCGGCTCGCCCGTCGTGGAGCTCAACCGCGCTATCGCCATCGCCGAGACCGAAGGCCCCGAGGCCGGCCTGCGCATCGTCGACCAAATCGGTCTTGACGACTTCCGCTACCTGCATTCGACCAGGGCCGAGCTCTTGCGACGTCTCGGGCGGACCGACGAGGCTCGTGGCGCCTACCGGCGTGCGAGACAGCTCACCGACGACGGAGCCGAACGGCGCTTCCTCGAACGCCGGCTAGCGGAACTCGCAGGCACGGCAGGCCCGGGTTAGGTCGTCGTTGTGCCCGGCGGAATGTAGTCCGGCACGGCCGCGCCCTCGCGGCATCCAGGGATGCCCGATCATCCTTCACCGACGGGACACCGCCGCATTACCCGGCGATCACCCGGAATGTCTAAGTTCCGAAACTATGACGAACCGCAAAAACTCAGTCGGTGATAACGGTCACGACGTTTCCCGGCGTACGGTCCTGAAGGGCGCGGCCGTCGTTGGTGCCGTCATCGGCGCTGGCGGCCTGTTCGATGTCGCCATCCAGCAGCGCGCGCTCGCCGCCGCCGACCCGGGCACCACCACCGTGCCGCTGCCCACAACGACCGAACCGGAACAGCTGCACCTCACATGGGGTGCCGACCCGAAGACGCAGGTTACGGTGTCCTGGGCCGCGCCGGGCACTGTCGCGCAGCCCGCTCCGTCCCTGACCATCTCCGACCGGCCCCTCAGCACGGAAAATCCCGGACACGTCGTTAGGCTGCCCGAGCCTGAACCCCTGAGCTTGAAGGACGTCCACTTCGGCCCCCAGGCCATCAGCTTCACGGATGGCCTTTCCGGCGAGACCACGTACCACTACCACGTGCCGCTCGAGGACCTGCGGCCCGACACCACGTACTACTACGAGGTGACCGACGGCGCCGCGACCCCGTCGACGGCCAGCGGGTATTTCACGACCGCCCCGATCGGGCGAGCGAAGTTCCGCTTCTCCAGCTACGGCGACATCGGCCAGCCGACGTCCGCCAGCCCGTACAACGTGACCGGTTACTCGTGGAACTCCGAGGCGTCCAACGACACCTGCGTCTTCGAGGTCGACGCCACCATCACCGCGAGTGACGGCGGTCCCGCCCCGCTGTTCCACCTGGTCAACGGCGACCTCTGCTACGCCGACAACGACCCGGCGAACACGCCGTCGGTGTGGCGCGATTTCAGCGTCAACGTCAGCCGCTCGGCCGCCTTCCGGCCGTGGATGCCGACCCTCGGCAACCACGAGCAGGAGCTCGGCGCGGACGCCCAGGACGGCTCACCGAGCAGCAGCGCGTACTGGAACGGCGCGTACGGCAATGGCAACTACCAGGCCCGCTACCTGCTGCCGCACAACGGCGTGACCAACTACGACGGCAACCACCTGCAGGGCCAGTTCTACAGCTTCCAGGTCGGGACCGTCCTGTTCATCGCCCTCGACGCCGACGACATCACGCTGCAGGACGTCCAGACCTCCACGAGCAGCCAGGTCACCTACGCCTCGGGAGTCACTGTCCCGGCCGGCCTGGTGCACAGCGGCTACGCGTACACCGGCAGCCTGAAGTTCACGGAGCAGGACTACTCGATCGTCCCGGCCGGCCCCCAGCCGAACAAGCAGGTGCTGTGGCTGGAGCGGACGCTGCAGGCGGCTCGCTTTGACCCCGCGATCGACATCATCGTGGCCTTCATGCATCAGACCGGGATGTCCACCTCCGACGAGGGCAACGGCACCGACATGGGGATCCGCGCCACGTTCGGGCCGCTGTTCGACAAGTACGAGGTCGACCTGGTCCTGCACGGGCACGAGCACGACTACGAGCGGTCCTACCCGGTCCGCGGTTTCGACGCCGGCGCCGGCACGGTGACCACGGCATTCACGTCGTCCCTCGACGGCACCGGCTATGCGGTGGGCGACACGGTCAACACCCGGCGGCCGCACGTCGTCACCAGCACCCCCGGGACGGTGCACGGCGTTCCGGCGTACGACACCGCCAAGGGCACCATTTACCTGGTCCTGGGCGGCGGCGGCGCAGCGGCCACCAACGCCTACGGCGAGGACACGTCCACCGGCCTGCCCCGGGCCAACGTGTGGGTCACGCTCGACGGCCGGAACGCCGTGGAGGACGCGCCGTGGTCCGCGGCCCGCGACACCACCGACGCCCACGGCTACGCGTACTTCGACGTCGACCCGGGCGAGCGCCCCGGCGAGACGACGATCACCTTTCAGTGGTTCCAGGTGCCGACCGTGCCGTCGGGCGGATCGATCGCGCTGCCCACGACCCCCTACGAGAAGCTCGTGTTCGGCCGCAACCTGAACCGCCACGGCTTCTAACCGTCAGCCGGCTGTAGGCGTCAGCCGCCGACGCGATGCCTGACGCTGTGCCCGGCATTCCGGGCACAGCGTCAGGTCATTGTGGCCAGGAACGCCACGATCGCGTCGGCGACCACATCCGGGGCGCTGCGGGGCAGGTGATGACCCGCGCCCTGGACAAACTGCAGGCGGGCGTCCGGCAGCGTCTGGGCGAGCCTGCGGGTGGTGCCGACGGGAACCTGGGCGTCCTGCGGGTCGGCGAGCAGGAGCACCGGCGCCCGGACCGACGGGACGGCGGACTCCAGCTCGCCAAGCTCGCGCAGCAGGGAGCGTTGCTCGGTCAGGAAGGTGCGCCACAGCTGGCCGTGTTCGCGGACCGTGCGGCCCCAGACTTGCCAGTTGACGTGTTCATCCGGGCGCAGCGGGCTGCCGCGCCTCCGGCTGATCCTGGCGAGCCTGGCACGAGCGATCCATGGTGTCAGCCGCCACGCGACCAGGGCGCACAGCTGCCCTGCGCCGGGCGCGGCCAGCAGCCTGTCCCAGCCGTTCACGCACCCCGGGCCGACGCTGGCGAGCAGGACCACTGCCTCGACGCGCTGCGGCGCCAGGCTCGCCGCCGACAATGCCACTCCGCCGCCGTAGGAGTGCCCGACCAGGACCGCGCGCTCGACGCCGCGTGCGTCCAGGTCATCGAGCACGGCGCGTGCGTTCGCGGCAAACCCGGCGGCTGCAAGCGGGCTGGAGCCATACCCCGGCCGGTCAACCGCGATGGCGTGAAGCTGGGCAGGCAGCCGTCCGGCCACCTGCAGCCAGTCGGCAGCCGAACCTGGCTGCCCATGCAGCAGGACGAGCTCGTGAGCGCCGAGCGTACCTGGCAAGTGGATCGTTTCGATGTCGGTGGCCATGCTATGTCCTGTTCAGGTGGCAGTCACGCTGGGACAAGCGGAGTTACGCGCCGTGCCGCCGTCACGCCGGGCCCGGTGGCGGCGCAGCCAGAGCAGGACCAGCCATCCGGCGAGCGCGACGAGCCAGAAACTCGCCAGGCGGTAGAGCAGGACCGCCGCCAGCGCCTGGCTGGCCCGCAGCCCGGCGGCAACGAGGGTCAGGCCGAGCGTTCCCTCGGCGATGCCGAGCCCGCCGGGTGTGAGGTTGAGGCTCTGCGCGGCGATGCCCGAACCGTAGACCAGCAGGAGGTCGTGCCAGGGCACGGCGGCGCCGGCGGCGTGGATGCTTACGGCGAGGACGGCCGCGTCCGCTAGCCAGTTGGCCAGGGCCAGGCCCGTCACCGTCATCCAGCCCGACGGCGCAAGCTGGAGCGAGCCCAGCCGTGCAGCCCAGGCCCGGAT
>Ga0208725_1000094_pt1 | contig 19555 bp, 11 predicted proteins | sample MicForSoSWNH13_O_FD_188004 | JGI IMG/M metagenome (GOLD analysis project Ga0208725, IMG submission 188004) | Forest soil microbial communities from Harvard Forest Long Term Ecological Research site in Petersham, Massachusetts, USA - MetaG HF011... | ecosystem: Environmental > Terrestrial > Soil... | reverse complement strand
CCTCCCGGTACCGGGCGCCTTCGGTGCCGTCCTCGCCGTTGTTGCCGCCCCCGGCGAGCACCCGCCCGAGCGGCTCGGCGCCGCTGCCCAGGTGAGTGCGGCCGCTGTGGTTCTCGAACCCGATGAGCTGGCCCCGGCCGCCGTCGCCGAAGTCGCAGTCCACCGCCACGTGCCCGATGAAGCGCGTCGGGCCGGCCTCGGTGACCGCGTCCAGCACCTCGATGCCCTGGATCCGCGGCCCCTCCGCCGGGGCGTAGTACCGGCCGAGCAGTTGGTAGCCGGCGCACACGGCGAGGACGACGGCGTCGCCCTCGATCGCCTCGCGCAGCGGCCCGGCCTTCTCCGCCAGGTCGCGTGCGGCCGCGGTCATCTCGCGGTCCTGCCCGCCGTGCAGCAGGATCAGGTCAGTCTCGGCGAAGTCGGGGACTTCCCCCACGTCGGCCTCGGTCACGCTGTACCGGATCCCCCGCCAGGCACAGCGCTGCATGAGGACGAACAGGTTCCCGCGGTCGCCGGCCACGCTGAGCAGCCTCGGATAGATGTGGCAGATGCGGACCGTTTTCGGTGCCGGTGTCATGTCGTCATTCCTTCCAGGTAGGCCGCACCCAGCCGCGTCGCTGCATGACGCCGCGCAGCTCGCGCATGGGGGTGTAGCCAGCGAAGATGTACAGTGACCCGCCCGGCGGCGTCGCGTTCAGGGCCCGGTCAAGGGCGGCCGCGCGGCCGGGCATCGCCGCGGTGATGTCGGGACTGGCGCCCGCGTACTTGAACCGCAGCGCGACCTCCTCCGCCCTGGTCCCGCTCACGACGAGGCTCGCCAGCTGCGGCACCAGCTGCTCGAGGTCCACGTCCCAGAGCCAGGCGAAGTCCTCACCGTCGACCACGGTGTTGCTGTGCGCGGCCAGGACGTGCTTCGGCCCGGGCCGCTGCAGCACCTCGCGCAGCGTGGCGTTGTAGGACGTCGGGTTCTTGACGAAGGCCAGCACGATCTGCCGGTCGCCCGCCTGGATCTCCTCCAGGCGGCCGAACGCCGGGCGCAGGTCGGCGATGGCGTGCCGCGCCTCGGCCGGGTCCAGCGGCCGCGGGAATGACAGCGCCATCGCGCCGGCCAGTGCGGCGGCCGCGTTGTAGACGTTGTGTATTCCGGGCAGAGGCACCTGCAACGAAAAGATCCCGGCCGGGGTCTCGATCGTGATCTCGGACCCTGCCTCCGGCGACGGGCGGATCGCAGTCACCGCGACGTCCAGGCCAGGGCGGGCGTTGCCGCATTCCGGGCACTCGTAATCCCCCAGGTGGGAGAGGTGCACGGCGCGGTAGCTCAGCAGGTGCTGGCAGCGTACGCAGCGGATCGTGTCCGCGGAGTGCTCGGGCTCCCGCGTGCCGGCGCTGCCGTCGGAGATGCCGTAGTACAGCCGGCGGGCGGGTGCCCCGGGCGCGAGGCTGGCCACCAGAGGATCGTCGGCGTTGAGCGCCACGGTCGCGGACGCGGGCAGCGCCTCGATGACGGTTTCGAGCCCCTTCGCCATCGTGTACAGCTCGCCGAAGCGGTCCAGCTGATCACGGAAGATGTTGGTGATCAGGAACACCTCCGGCCGCACCTCGGGAGCCACCAGGCGGACCGTTGCCTCGTCGACCTCCAGCAGGAACAGCTGCGCGTCCATCCGGCCCCGCAGGTCGGTGCCCCGCACGGCGGCCGAGATCACTCCCTGCAGCAGGTTGGAACCGGACCGGTTCTGGGTGACGCGCAGGCCGCCGGCCCGTGCCAGCGCGGCGAGCATCCGGCAGGTCGTCGTCTTGCCGTTGCTCCCGGTGACGACCACCGTGCTGGCGTCGCTGACGGTCGCGGTCTTCTGCAGGACACGGGGATCGATCCGGCGGGCAACCATGCCGGGGAAGCTCGTCCCCCCGCCTGCCCGCAGCACCCGCGACGCGGTCCCGGCCGCCTTGCCCCCGGCCAGCGCGAGCGTGAAGCGCGCCTGGGCGGAGGCCGGAACGGACGGCTTGCGGTGCCCCGGCCGGGCCGGAGGGCGGCTGGTTATGATGCGCATTTGGCGTTCTCCTCCAGCGTGTCGCAGCGCGGCATCGGGGCCGTCTTGTCGCCCTCGGCCCACTGCGCGTCCGCCTCGACGCGGCGGTGCCCGGCATCCCGGACGGCGTCCACGATGGCCTGCACATGCCCCTCGTCCAGGGCGTAGTGCAGGGCACACGACCGCAGCGCGAAGCGCCCGCGGATGTCGGTGCCGGCCAGGAACGCCCGCCCCCCGACCTGGACGTCCTCCATGATCGCCTGGTTCAGCAGGCTCAGGCTCGCCTCGTCGCCGCGCATGCCTTCCGGCGCGTAACGGAAGCACACCGCGGTCAGCGGCCCGGCCGCCAGCAGCTCAAGGTCAGGGCTGACGTCGATGAGGTGCTCCAGGTGGCGCGCCAGGTCGACGTGGCGCCGGACGTGATCCACCAGCCCGGCCTTCCCGGCCTGCTGGATGTTCCAGAGCGTCTTGAGCGCCCGCCCCGAATCCCTGGTCTGCTCGGCGCTGCGGTGGGAGTACCAGACGTCGCCGGCGAACCCCTGCCCGGGCGGGAGCTTGAGATAAGACGGGATGAGCTTGTAGGTGTCCTGCAGCAGCGAGCCCTCCCGCACCATGGCGCAGCTGCAGCCGATGGCCACGGCCAGCCACTTGTGCGGGTCGAGGGCGACCGAGTCGGCGAGCTCCAGCCCCTGGTACGCGGGCGCGAGGCGCGGGTCGAGGACCCCGAAGCCGCCGTAGGCGCCGTCAACGTGCAGCCACAGTTCCTCGTCACGGCAGAATTCCGCGAGATCGCCGAGCGGGTCGATCGCGCCGGTCGTCACGCTCCCGGCGTTCGCGGCGACCAGGAACGGGCGGTGACCGGCCCGCCGGTCGGCCGCGACCGCCGCCCGCAGGCCGGCCAGGTCCATGCGGAAGTCGGCATCGGTCGCCACCTTGCGCGGAGCGCCGAGCCCGAGGGTGAACGCGGCCTTGTCCAGGCAGGAGTGACCCTCCGCCGACATGTACATGGTCAGCCGCGGATGGCCGTGCAGGCCTTCCTCCCTCACGTCCCAGCCGTTGACCCTGGCACCCCAGTACCGCGCAACTTCCAGGCAGTGCCGGTTCGCGTCAGATCCCCCGCCGAGCAGAACCCCGTCGCTTCCTTCTGTCGGGAAACCGACGAGCTCCATCAGCCAGCGGACAGCCGCCTGCTCTACGTATATAGCCGCGTAATTACCGCCGGCGCCGCTCGTATTGGTGACCGCCGAAGCAAATGCCGCGAGCATGCTCAGCTTGGACGCGGCGGGATCAACAAACGCGGCGAAACACGGATGATTCTGGCCACGGCCGTACGGCAGCACGAGCCGGAGAAAGTCTTCGATGACATCTTCGGCAGCCGAGCCCTCAGCGGGAATTTCCATTCTTTCCAGCTCTCGCCGCACTTCCGTCGGCAAAGGCTGGTAAACCGGCTCTTGCGGCAGCTTGTCCAGGTAGACGGCCAGCGTGTCCACGAGTCGGTGGCCCAGGTCACGGAACGTCATGTCGTCCATTGAGAACGGCGAGGGAACTGTGCTGTAACCCCCGGGGCCGCGGGCCGCGCCAGGTGGGGTAGGCGATCCCATGGGTGGGAACTCCCTTCGGTCCAGGAATACAGTTCCAGGAGCACTGTATCCGTGTGCAAGCCGCCATTCCCGCGCCCCGCCGCGGGTAAACGACACAGGCCGCTAACGGCTTAAGAAAATGCCAGTAATGAACGGCTAATGAATGGCCTAGCCGCCCGGTCTCCCGGCGCGGCGATATGGCCTATGCAATGGCCGGGAATCCCTGAGGCCACCGAAGGAGTACGCGTCAGCCCGTCGTCCAGGGCCGGAGCTTTCCTGGGTTGCGTACGGCCCAGATGTGCGTGATCCGGTCGCCTGCGACCTCGAACGCGAACACCGTCACGGTGACGCCGTCTTGCTGAGCGACCAGACCGGGCTGGCCGTTGACCGTGCGCTCCAGGAACGCCACGTTGCTGGGTGCCCGATCGAGAAAAGCGGCCAGGTACGCCGCGATCTGCTCGGCGCCTTCGACGGGGCGCAGCGCGGCCGGGACGAGGCCGCCGCCGTCGGCAGTCACCATGGCGCCGGGGTCCAGGAGGCCGATCAGAGTGCCGATGTCCCCGGCCTCCAACGCCCGCTTGAAGTCCCTGACGACGTCGGCCCGCCGGGCTGGTGATGCCGGCAGAGCCTGGGACGCGCGGACCCGGTGGCGGGCTGAGGAGGCGAGCTGGCGGCATGCCGCTGGCGTGCGGCCGGTGATCTCGGCCACCTCGGCGAAGGAGTAGCGGAAGACGTCGTGCAGGACGAACGCGACGCGCTCAGCCGGGGTCATTGATTCGAGCACGACCATGAACGCCATGCTGACGGATTCGTCGAGTGTGATCCGGTCGGCCGGGTCGGCGGTGGCGGCTGTGCTCGCGGTGGGCCACTCGCCGGGCGTGGGCAACGGCTCGGGGATCCATTCGCCGACGTAGCGTTCGCGCCGGGCGCGTGCCGAGCCGAGCACGTCCAGGCAGATGCGGCTGGTGACCGTGGTCAGCCAGGCGCCGGGGGAGTCGATGGCGTCCTGCTGCGGCCGGGACATGGCGTACCAGCGTGCGTACGCCTCCTGCACCGCGTCTTCGGCCTCGGACAGGGAGCCCAGCAGCCGGTAGGCGAGATTGATCAGCTGACGCCGCTCGCTCATGATCGCGCTCAGGCCGGGATCGGGCTCGCCGCCTCCTGGCTCAGTCTGGCTGCTCATGGTGCCGTCGGCCTCCGTTGCTTCGCATCTGCTCTCACCAGTTCGACGAGACAGCGCACCGAACTGTGAGGTTGCCACGTCGCCTGACACTTCGGCGGGCTGTGTCGTCGTATTGCTGACCGGAACTGCAAGAGAGGAAGAACGACCATGGAACCCCGTCTCGACCTGCACGGCAACACCGTCGCGACCAGGTTCGCCAAGTACCTCGTCTCGGCGAACAAGGCACTGACCGATTCGGCCCTCCCGGCCGCCACGCAGGAGCTCGTGAAGCTCCGGGCCAGCCAGATCAACGGCTGCGCCGTATGCACCGATATGCACGCCAAGGACGCCGCGCACGCCGGCGAAACCCAGCTGCGGCTGAACCTGGTCGCGGTCTGGCGCGAGGCGACGGTCTTCACCGAGGCCGAGCGGGCCGCCCTGGAACTCACCGAGCAAGGCACCCGCATCGCCGACGCCGCCACCGGCGTCACCGATGACGCCTGGGCACATGCGGCCAAGCACTACGACGATGACCAGCTCGCGGCGCTGGTGTCGCTCATCGCCGAGATCAACGCCTGGAACCGGCTGAACGTCATCACCCGCCAGCCCGCCGGTGACTACCAGCCCGGCCAGTGGGGATAGCGTTCCGGCACACGGATCACTCGGGCTGTCTTGCCGCTACCGGATGCCGTCCCAGCAGGCGCGCTCCGCGGCGGCGGGGTCGTCGGCGACGGTGATGCGATCCGAGATCAGGCCGGTGGCGCGGCGACTGGTGTCGTAGGCCGGCCATCCCGGGTCGCCGCGGGTGATGAAGTCCACCCACACCCTGTGTGCCTGATCGGCGACGGCCTGCGACGGCGTGTCGCCGATGAGCGGGCGGACGTCATCGCGGTCGATGGTGCCGAACACGAACGGCACTTCCGCGCCGTGGCACGCGCCCAGCCGGTTGTTGTCCTCGGGATCGGGCCGGTCGAAGCGGTAGGTCCAGGTGTTCGCCGTGCCCTGCCGAGCGCGCGCTTCGGCGACCCGGATCGGCGGGATGCCGAAGAACCAGTCGGTGACGACGGCGGCCAGCAGGTCGCCCGGGCTGGCCCCCGGCCGGCTGGCGCGGTAGACGGCCAGCGACTCCGCGCGCAGGCCGTACGCTCCGGCAACCGCTTCGAGCGTTGCGTCGTCGATCAGGTCGATGGTGCCCGCCGCGACCAGGAACAGCCGGGCTTCATCGCGGTTCGATCCGATCAGCAGGCCGACGCCGGCGCCCTGCCCGCCGCTGATCGCCGGCAGCGGCGCCTGGGGCAGCGTTGTGCCGTCAACGACCGGCGCGAACGGCAGCAAGCTCAGCGCGAGGCTGCCCCACTTGATCGGGTCGGGGGCGCTCTGCACTTCCACGACCAGGTCCGATGCGGCCTGGACGAGCCGCTCGAGCGGCACCGCCTTGATCGAGTCCCGGTCCGCTGGCACGCCCAGCGAGTCGGCGAGGAAGCCGCTGACCTTGAGCGCTTCGTCGCGAGTGAGCGTGTGCGCCGCGGCGCCGCTCTCCGCGATGGCCTGGCTGAACATGCCCTCAGCGAGCGGCATCGACAGCAGCGTGCTGACGCTCATGGCACCGGCCGACTCGCCGGCCACGGTGACCCGCGCTGGATCGCCGCCGAACGCGGCGATGTTCTCCTGCACCCAGCGCAGCGCCGCCAGCTGATCCAGCAGGCCGAGGTTCGCGATGCCGTCATCGAAGAAGAGGAAGCCGTCGGCGGCCAGCCGGTAGTTGATGGTCACGCACACGACACCGCTGCGCGCGAACACGCTGCCTTCGTACCCGCCCACCGACCCAGATCCGTTCATGAACGAGCCGCCGTGAATCCAGACCAGCACCGGCAACCCGGTCGCGCCCGGGTCGGGTGTCCACACGTTCAGGTTCAGGCAGTCCTCGCCGGGGATCACCACTTCCGGGAAGAGCTGGGCATACTGCGGCGGGTAGTCGCCCTTGGGCGCCGTCGGGCCGTAGCTGGTGGCGTCGCGCTCGCCGTCCCAGGGCGCACCGGGCTGCGGCGGCCGCATCCGGTTCGCGCCGAACGGAGCTGCCGCGTAGGGAATGCCAAGGAAGGCGGAGACCCCGGACCTGACCGTGCCGCGGACGGCTCCGTCCTTGACCTGAACGAGCGGGCCCTGCGGCATATCAGCCATGTGTTTCTCCATTGCGACGTTTACCAGACTTGTTGCATACTGTCTCTCAGCGAAGCCGGGCACGTCAAGACCACCGAACGCAGCAACAGGGATCATCGCGATGGCAGACCGCAGTGCGCGCCCGGGCACTACGCCGCTGCAGCGTCAGCTCGCCGGCGCCACCACGCCGCGGCCGACCCCGCTCGACGCCTTCCGGCAGGCACGCCGGACCTTCCTCGCCGGGCAGCGGGTCGACATGCAGGCACTGGCCAGGGCGCTTGCCGTTGACCGGGCCACCCTTTACCGCTGGGTCGGCTCCCGCGACCAGCTGCTCTCCGAGATTCTCTGGTCACTGATAGAACCCACGATCGGCGTGCTGCGGAAGGGCTACGGCAATGCCGGGACGCCAGTCCCGGCCGGCCGGTCCCGGGCGGCGGCGATCATGACCGAGACCGTCCGCGCCGTCATCAGCAACACCGGCATGCGGGCCTTCATCGATCGTGAAGGCGACCTGGCGCTGCGGCTGCTGACCACGAAGGCGTCGGCCTTCGAAACCCGGCTCACCGCCCTGATCGGCGAGGTGCTCGACGGCGAGGCAGCCGCGGGGCGGCTGCGGACCACCGTCCCGATGGACGACCTGCCGTATGTGCTGGTCCGCATCATGGAGTCCTACATCTACGTCTCGCTGATCACCGGCGAGCCGCCCGACCCAGACCGTGCCGCTAGGGTCATCAGCGCACTGCTGCCAGCGCCTACCGGACCCGAGTCTGTCGTGCTTTCCGACCCATAGCTCTGATCAGGAGCCGGGCTGGGGCAGCGGTGCCAGGGAGTTGCCCTGACCAATGGAGGCGCAGTCGTTGGCTGCCGGGAGCCCGCTGAACTGGCCCTCGAGGAAGGCCAGCGCCTGCGCCTCGAATGGCACGGCCGCGTCGCCGTGGGGCAGCCCTGAGTACACGGTGAAGGTAACCGGCACGCCGCGCTGGCAGTACTCATGGGCCAGCGCCGCCACGTCCCCGTCGATCATGATCCCGTCGCCGGTGCCGTCGGAGTCGCCCACCCCAAGCAGCAGCGGCTCGCCGGGGGTGCCGCCCGAGGTGCCCATGATCAGGTGGTTGAGGATGCTGACCAGGACCGGAATGCCGAACGGGCTGGAGTACTGCGGCAGCAGCAGCTGCTGGACGGTCAGCCCGGGGTAGGCACTGGCGAAGGACGCGATGCACTCGCTGCTGACCTGGCTGGTGAGCTGCTCGCCGTACGACGACAAGTACGGGGTGATGTTGACGCCGAACGCACGCCCCAGCGAGAGAAGGACCGCCGGGATGACGCCCGACCAGTCGTCGTCGCCGTTGATGTAGGTCAGGTTGTGCGCGAAGTCGACCGGTACGCCGCCAGCCGCCGCGCCGATGATGTGCAGTGTGGGGGCATAGCTCGGCGCCAGCTCGCTCGCCCACTCGGTGGCGATGGCACCGCCGGAGTAACCCACCATCCCGACCTTGGTGGAGCTGGAGACACCGAGATAGCCCTCGGTGGCCCGGATGGCGTCCAGCGTTCCGTAACCAGACTCCTGGCCAGCGCCCCAGTCCAGGTTCGTGCCCTCGTAGTCGGGCACCGTGACCGTGAAGCCGGCCAGCAGGTAAGCGGCGATGGCGAGTTCCTCCTCCTGTGCGGCGGAGTCGCTCGGGTTGCCGCCCTGAAGCGTGTAAGAAGGATCGCATTCCGACCCCAGCGCGTCGTAGGCCGTTTGGTAGGCGACGATCTTCGTGCCTATGAACGAGAGCAGTGGCTTGATGACCGTCGTCACCGTGACCGTCGGCTGGCCAAGTTCACCCGTGGTGCGGTAGAGAACCTGCTCGGTGGATACCGGGACCGGCAGGCCCTCGACAGACAGGCTGACTCTGCGCTCTTTCAGTACCGTGCCCGGCGCGATCTGCGACAGCGGGGTCGATCCTGTGTAGGTGTAGAACGGGTCCTGCGACGGCAGCACCGGCGTGGTGGCCGCCTGGGCCGCGGGTGCACCGGCCGCCAGCATCGGCACGGCGCACAGGGCGGCCGCCACGACGGCGAACAGGCGCGATCTGCTGAGTCGAACGTGCATGCCGGCTCCCGGTGCTCGCGGCTGCCCGCAGGCTCAAAGGCCGGCGCTCGGCAGGCGAGCGGTGGCCAGGCGCCTATGGCGGCCATTTCGCAGGCGATCTACTTCGATGAGAAACCGGCGCGACGATGGAAGCAACAGCGCCGACCGATGTTTGTCCGTTCCGGACAAGCGCTTATCTCCGTGTGACAAGTCACGTGGAACCGGGCTGGCACCAACCGGAGGATCCCGGTGCCCTGGCACCCCCGTCGGGTCGGGCTCCGGGCGCGAGCGCACTGTCCTTTAGGCCTTCCTGGCCTACTAGTAGATGTCGTGGTAACCGATTGCGAGCCAGGACAGGAGTGGTTCGCCATCGGTGTCGGGGCCGATGATGAATAGTGCCCTGCCGTCTGGGCCGCTGAAGCTCCAGGTCAGTGAGTAGGCTTCGCCGATCTTGTGAACCCGCAGGCGTCTGGGCCAGGGTGCCTCGCCGCGATGCGCTCCGGCTGCCAGCGCGGGGATGAGATGGGCTCGGACGGCGTCAGTGAAAAGCTGGCGGTGTTCGCGGGGGAGTTTGGCCAGTGCCAGGTCGAACCCGGCCGTGGTCTGGTATTTCACTCACCTGCCTCACCGTCGATGCCGTCCAGGTGCTCCAGGAACTCCCTATCGCTGCCGAACCGCCGGACCCGCCCGGCGGCCAGATCAGCCTCGGCCTCTTGGAGCTTCTGCTGCCATGGCGGGCTGTAGATCCAGGCGTCTTCCTCGGGGATGATGCGGGCGAGCCGACGGCCATCTCGGGTCAGCACCGTGGTGACATGGCCGTAAGCGGCCATGTTCACCAATTCGGGCAGGTGCCTCCGAGCCTCGGTCGTGGTCATCTCCTGAACCTCATACGGCAGCGGCGGCGCGTTCTCACTCATGTTCCTAGTGTACGTGATGTACATGACGCTGATCAGTCTTGAAGGCTAAGCCCTTTGCGGGGCAGGCGCGAGCAGGCCAAGAGTGCGGGCTCGGTCGAGGGCCTCCATTCGACGGTGGGCGCCGAGCTTGTCGTACAGGTGCCGCATGTGCGTCCGGACCGTGTTCACCGACACATAAAGCTCGTTGGCGATCTCCGGGGCGGAAAGGCTGGTCTGCAGGAAGCGCAGGACGCGGGCCTCGGCCTGGCTGAGCGGCTCGGGCAGCTCCTGTGGTGGGCCCGCGGCCGGCGCCGCTGGCGTCCTCCCGCCCAGCATGCTGATGATCTTCCAGATCAGCGCGTGGTGCCCGGTGCGCTGCCGGGCGTGGCGTTCAAGCATCTCCGGCACCGGGTGCAGCAGGAAGGGGAAGAGCAGGCCATCAGATTCCGCGAGCTCGAGCCCTCGCTCCAGGGCGCGTCCGGCGGCCTCGCGCTGGCCGAGCGCTTCCCGAGCGCTCGCCTCCAGCAAGAAGGCCGCGATCAGCCACACCTGATGGGATCCCGGGGCCGAGCTCTCGAGAACGGGCGCGAGCGCGGCGGTCGCCGCTCGCGGGTTGCCCTGGGTGAGCCGCAGCGCTGCCACAGCGGTGCGCATACCTGGCCTTTCGCATTCCTCTTCGGCCATCTCGGTCAAGGCGGCATCGGCCTGCGCGGTCTGCCCCAGCCGCACGAGGGCGTGCAGCAGGAACGCGCGCACCTCCGTCGCGAGTGGCTGCGCTGCGATGAGCGGCCGTCCGGGCACGCGCCCAGCGGCACGGAGGGCGGCTAGCGCCGCCTCGACCCGGCCCTCCGCGATCTCAAGGAAGCCTCGAACCAGATGGAACTGCATTGCTGTCGTCGGCTCGGCCTCGGCCTGGAGTGCCCGCTCCCCCTCCACGAGCCACCGTTCCGCCTCCTCGAGCTCTCCCTGCCAGATCAGCGAGCAAGCCAGCATCGGATAGGCGATCGCGGCAAGCGGCTCTCCGCTCCAGCCGTGCCGCTGCGCAAGCTCGATCGCTTGCCGGCCGCGGTCCACCGCCAGCGTGGATGACCGGAAGCTCCCGGCCACTCCCCAGTACGCCAGGCCGTTGATCTCCAGGAAGGGCCGCCCGACCCGGCGCGCCAAAGCGACGCCCCGCTCAAGGTGCGCTTCGGCGTCCCGGATCCGCAAGCACCACAGCTCGGCGATGCCCAGGCTGATCAGCGCGAGCGCACGCAGTTCCTCCCCACCCACCTCCCCTGCCCCCCACGATGGCTGCGCCGCGTCCAGAGCGTCGGCCGACCGCAGCTGCTCCACCTCCTCAGCGAGTGCCTGGAGATCGCCGCGCTGACGGGCGAGGTAAAGCCGCAGGACGGCCAGGGTGACGTGGAAATGGTCGCGCCTGTCTGCGGGCACCGACGCTGCTCCTGCTGCGGCGAGTGCTAGATACCGCGCGCCTTCTTCCAGCGATCCACCCATCAGCTCAGCTGCGGCCGCTACCGCGGTGAGCTCGGCATTGGCTGTGACGGCATCGGCCGGGAACGAGGTGATGAGCCGGTGCGCGGTGGCGGCCTGCCCGTTGAGGGTGACGTCGAGCCAATGATCGGCCAGCAGGCGGCCGGCCCGCTCCCAGTCCTGCGCCGCCTGGGCGTGGCGGACCGCCTCCGCCGGCAACCTGTGCTCGGCGAACCAGTCGGCCGCCGTACCGTGCAGGGTGGCTAGTTCAGCCGGCTCGGTATGCCGCAGCTCCAGCTCCAGCAGATCGGCGAACAGCCGGTGGTAGCGAAACCAGGATCGCCGCGCGTCCAGCGCGACCACGAAGGCCCCGGCCTGCTCTAGCTTCTGCAAAATCCGTTCCCCACCTGACCCCCCGGTCAGCAGGTCAGCCAGCGGGCCACTGACCCGCTCGAGCACGGAGGTCCGCGACAGCAGCCGTCGCACCTCCTGGCTCTGCCGCTCCAAGACCTCGGCGAGCAGATACTCGGCCACCGTGCGCTCGCTGCCGCCGAACTCGGCCGCGAACCGTTCCGGATCGGGGTGGCCGGTCAGAGACAGCGCCGCCAGCCGCAGCCCGGCCGCCCAGCCCTCCGTCCGCTCGTGCAGCAGGGCCAGAGCCGATTCGGGCAGCCGCACCCCGGCGGCCTCGAAAAGCGCCCGCGCCTCGTCGCGGCTGAACCGCAGACTGGCCGCGCTGATCTCGGTCAGATTGCCTTCCAGTCGCAGCCGGTGCAGGCCCAAGCGCAGATGATTGCGGCTGGAAAGGACGAACCGCAGCCCGGCCGGCGCGCGCATGAGCAACAGCTCGAGGTGCCGCAGCGCCTCGGCCGAGGCCAGCGCGTGCACATCATCGATGACCAGCCAGATCCGGCCCCGCAGCAAGCCCAGGTCCGCCAGCAGCCGCTCGACGACCGCCCGGCCGCCCAGATCCGGCGTCGCGGTCAACGGCCGCACGATCGCCGAACCGGCCACCGTGTTCCGCAGCGCGCCGACCACCGAGGTCCAGAACCGCTGCGGATCGTGATCTTCTTCCTGTACCGACACCTGGGCGACATGCTCCGCCAGCCCCGCCTCACCGATCCATGACCGCAGCAGCACGGACTTCCCGCTGCCGGCTGGGCCCGACACCTCGGTGACGCGGCGCGCCCGGTTGAGCCGCTCGAACAGCTCACGGCGGACGACCACCCCGCCGCTGACGTCGCGATCCGGATCGCCAGCGGACCTCTCGCTCACGCCCGTCACCTGGATGCGCGCACCCAGCGGCACAGTCCTTGTTTCAGTAGCGACGAGCGTCATGACAACTCCTCTGGGGGACGTCCCATGGCCACGACTATTTCTCATTCTTCTGTGTGAATCATCGTCGCCAGCGTGTATCGGCCCCTGCCGACTGGCGGTGATCGGCCGGTACCCGCTAGCCGGTATGCACTCGGATCAACGATCGTCTGCGGTGACGGGGAGCAGCACGGTCAGTACGGTGCCGGCCCCGGGTGTGCTGTCCAGGGTCATGCTGCCGCCCACGGCCTCCACCCGGTCCCGCAGGCCGGTCAGGCCAGTTCCGCGGCCGGCGTCGGCGCCGCCGGCGCCGTCGTCGCGGACCTGGACGGTGAGCGTGCCGCCGCCCTCTTCGATGAGGATGTCCACCGCCGAGGCGTTCGCGTGCTTGGCGGCGTTAGTGAAGGCTTCGGCGGCGACATAGTAGGCGGTGATCTCGCAGGAGCCGGGGAGCTTGCCGCCGGCCCGCAGCTGCACCCGGACCGGCAGCGGTGAGCGCCGGGCCAGCGCGCGGATGGCGGCGCCGAGGCCTGCCTCGACGAGGATGGCCGGGTGCACGCCCTGGCAGAGATTCCGCAGCTCCTGGCGCGTGGCGGCCAGATCGTCCCGCACCTCGTCCACCTCGGCCCGCACGTCCGGCGGGACCCTGTCGCGGATACCGCTCAGCATCAGCGCCTGGGTGACCAGGCGCTGCTGGACGCCATCGTGCAGGTCCCGCTCGATCCGGCGGCGCGTCTCGTCCGCGGCGGCGACGATCCGGGCCCGCGAGGCGGCCACCTCGGCCTGCGCGTGGGCATTCGCGATCGCGGTCGCGGCGAGATCGGTGAACCGGGCCAGCCGCGCCTCGGTATCGGCCGGCAGCGGTTCCCTCGCAGATGCCACGGTCATGACGCCCCACAGGCGGCCCTCGACGTTGATCGGCACGCCGACGCCCGCACCGAGGCCGCTCTCGTGGGCGAAGTAGACGCCTGGTCCTGAGGCATCGGCGTAGTCATCGATCCGCGCTGGCTGGGCAGTATGGAATACAAGCGTGGCCAAGTTCTGCCCCGCGAGGGTGACCCGGGTGCCGACAGCCGCGGACTGGCCGCCGGTGCCGGCCCATGTGCCAAGTACCATCTGAGTGCCGTCTGCGTCGTACCGGCTCAGGATGGCGACATCGGCAGCGAGCAGCCGCCCGGCCTCGGCCGTGACGGCGGCGAACGCCTCCTCCGGCGGCGCTGCCCGGGCCACCAGCGTGGCCACCCGCCCCAGTGCTGCCTGCTCCTCGGCCACTCGGGCAAGAGCGGCGCGGCTCTCGGCGTTGGCGATCGCGGTCGCCACCAGCTCGGTGAACGAGGCCAGGCGTGCCTCAGCGTCCGGCGGCAGCGGCTCCTCCAGGGTCGAGCCGGCGCCTATCACGCCCCAGACGCGGCCCTCGACGACAACCGACGTCCCGACCAGCGAGCGGACGCCGATTTCACGGACGAGATCGGCGATCAAGCCGGTGGCACCGGCCTGGCTCTCGACCCGGGCCGAACGGCCGGTCTTAACTATGTCCGTGACGATGTTCTTTCCGTCCACGGTCCACCGGCTGCCAACGGGAATGAAGTCCACTCCCTTGCCCCAGCTGGAAACGTAAAAGATCGTACCGTCAGGCTCGAAGCGCGCCATGCCCGCTACATCGACCGGAACCAGCCGCGCGAACTCATCAGTGACCGCCGCGAACACCTCCTCCGGCGCCGCTCCGTTCGCCACCAGCGTCGCAACTCGCCGCAGCGCGGCCTGCTGCTCGGCGACCCCGCGCAGGTCCGTGCGCGCCTGCGCGTTAGCGATCGCGGTCGCGACCAGCTCGGTGAACCCGGCCAGCCGCGCCTCGGCATCCGCGGGCAGCAACTCCTCGCGGGTCATCGCCACGATGATGACGCCCCAGAGCCGGCCCTCGACCCTGATCGGCACACCCACCGACGACCGCTCCCACCCGCCCCTGGCAGCGGCGTCACCAATCGCGCCCGACATGTCGGCGTAGTCGACCCGCACAGTCTGGCCGGTCTGGAAGACCAGTGTGGTGGCGTTATGCCCGCCCAGCGGCAACTGACTGCCGACCGGGATCGGCGCCGCGACACCCGTGCTGGTCCACGCCCCGACCACCGTGACCGAGTCCTGCGGGTCGTACCGGATCGACATCGCGGCGTCCACTCCCAGCAGCCGCCCGGCCTCCGCGGCGACCGCGGCGAAGACGGCCTCCGGCGGCACCGCCTGGGCGACGAGCGTCGCCACCCCCCGCAAGGCGGCCTGTTCGTCGGCGATCTGCCGGAATCCGGCGTAGAGCTGGGTGTTGTCGAGGGAGACGGCGAGCTGGCCGGCGACCAGCTTGACCGCGTCCAGCCGGCTGGCGGTGAACGCGCCGGCGAGAAGGCGGTTTTCCAGCAGCAGCACCGCCCGCAGCGTGCCGCGGCTGAGGATCGGCACGGTCAGCAGGGAGCAGCAGTCAACATCGGCGAAGTAGGGGTCGCGGGCGAACCGGTCGTCGCGGGCGGCGTCGGTCACGACCAGGGGCTTGCGCGTCCGCTGGGCGTAGCGCAGCACCGACATCGGTGCCGCGCGGTCATGGCCGGTGCCGCTGATCGGGACGGTGCTGCCGTCGGCGTCCGGTGCGGGCAGGAACCAGCCATGCCGGTCCTCGCTCCACAGCAGCAGGTGGACGCCGGTGGCGCCGGTCATGGCGCTGAGCACCTCGGCCACACGGGCGTGCAGCCGTCCGACGCTGGTCTCCGAGCTCAGCGCCTGTGACGCCGACACAATCCCGAGCAGGTCGATCGTTCCCGTAGTAATCGCGGTGCGGTCCCGGGGAAGATCACCAGACTGGCCGTTGTCGCCGGCGATCGCTTCGGCGGGTGTCCGCAGAGCCGGATAAGCCCAGTCCAGCTGGCTGACTTTTGCCGTCGCGCCCCAGGCCAGGTACTCCTGCCGTGCCTGGCTGAGCAGGTCGTAGCCCGTCTGTTCCAGCCCATGGGCGAGATAAAAGCGGGCCACCCGTTCGGCGATCAGCGCCCGGTGCCAGGGCCGCTGGCGCTGGGCGGCCTCGCGCCGGGCGGCGTCGAAGGCCAGAGCGGCGGCGCGGAAGTCGCCGGCCGCCCAGGCCCGTTCGGCCTCGAGCAGCCGCAGCAGGTGCAGGAAGTTGTCCGGCGCGTCCGCGGCGCGTTCGGCCAGCCACCGGGTCACCTCGTCCAGTTCGGTCAGCAGGCCGCCGCGCCCTTCCGCGTCCGCGCTGCGGGCCTTCCCGGCCACAGCCAGCCCGCGCAGCAGGCGGGCGACGGCGTTCGAGTAGGGGCCTGGGATCAGCGGAACAAGTGGCATGGCGGCCGCGGTGTGCCGATCCAGGCCGGCCTGATCGCCGAAGATGGCGGCAGCGGCCGCCTGAATGACATGAGCAGCAAAGAATGCTTCCAGGTTGCCGGCGTACCTATCGGCCGAAACCGCCTCAGCGGTCGCGGCTGCAGCGTCGCCGAGCAGCACACGAGCCAACCAGCGGTAGGTGCCGAGTACCTGCTCGAGGTGCTCGTTGCCGGTGCGGCGGACAAAGGCCAGCCCCGCTTCGGCCTCGGCGAGGTAGCGGTCCAGCGATGGCGCGCAGTCGAGCATGCCTGGGACCGACGCAAAGTAGGTGTAGCTTGCGTAAGCTAGGTCGCCCCCTGCGATCAGCCCCTCCCTAGCACGCTGGCCAGCATGGACCATGTTTTCGGTCGGCTCGGCCCAGCAGCTGCAGATAGCGAAGATCATGCGCGCTTGGGAGGTGCCGGGCTCGTAGCCGCGGGCTTCGCCCAGCGCCAGGATCCGCCGCGCCGCCCGGTACCCGGCGGCGTAGTCGCCGCGCAGCAGAGCACCGAAGGCGGTGTTGGCCACCGGGCTGATCAGGGCCGGGGCTGGACCGTGCTCGAGGCAGATCCGCAGTGCTTCCATGCCGAGCCAGGTGACGAGGGCGGGGTCGCCGATGAAGTAGGCCGCCGTCAGGGTTGCGTTGATCAGGCCGGACGCGGCCAGCATTGTCGGGTCGGTCAGGTCCGGACGGGCCAGATCATCGGCGGCTTCGGTGCGGTCCAGCCACTGGTACCAAGAGCCGAACTGGCGGTCAACCTCGGCGGCGAGCTGGTCCGCGGCCGGAACGGTGATACCGAGTTCACGCAGCGCCTGGCGGCCGAGCCCGATCGCCTCCGCATAGCGGGTCCGGTGGGTCACGCTGCATACCTGCACCGTGGTCGCGTCTGCGCGGTCCAGCACGGCCGGGCACAGCCGTTCGATCGTGCGGTACTCCTCGTCGGCCTCCGCCAGCTGCCCCAGGCAGTAGAGCGCGGCGTGCCGGCCGGTGTGCACCTCGGCAAGCGTGCCGGTCTCGCCCGGGCCGACCAGCGCAAGCGCGGCGGTCAGCAGCGCATGGACCAGAGCGTGGTCCCCGGTCAGCGTGGCCTGGCCGGCGGCGCGCCGCAGCAGCCGCACCACCTGGGACCGCTCCGCGGCATCACTGACCGCGCCGACGGCTGGCAGGTACTGCTCCGCCGCGACCGCGAACAACTCCGGGACCCCGGCCAGCCGCCGTGCCATGGCCAGCTGCAGGGCCGGCTGCTGCTCCGGGCCGAGGCCGCCGAGGATCGCCTCGCGGATCCGGTCGTGCCGGAACTCCACCGCCGGATGCGCCCCGGGCTCGTCCACCAGCAGGCCCTCCTCGAGGGCGGGTGCCAGCGCCTGGTCCACCGCGTCGGCCGGTTCACCGGTGGCGGCCTGCAGCAGGGTCAGCTCGGCGCGGCCGCCGAGGCATGCCATCGCTTCCGCCAGCTTCCGGGACTTTTCCGGCAGGGCCGCAGCGCGCGCCGCCAGCAGCCCGGCGACCTCGAAGCGGCCCAGGTGAGCGCGTACCGCGGCCTGGTCCCACCGCCACCCGGCGGCCGTCGCGGTCAGTAGGCTGTCGTGGCGCAGCGCGTTGAGCAGCTCCACGGTCTCGTATGGGTTGCCGCGCGAATACGGCTCGATCACCCCGGCCAGCCCCTCTGCGGCCCCCCGGTCCACGCGCAGCATCTCGGCGACCATGGTCGTCAGGCTCGGCTCCGGCAGGTTCCCCAGGTGCAGGTGCCGCACTCCGGGCTGCCCGCGCCATCTGGACAGCGGCGCGGCCAGCGGATGCGCCGCGTCCACGTCGCCCTCGCGGTACGCGCCGACCAGCAGCAAGCCGTCGATCGGCTCCTCGCTCAGCATCAGGTCGACCAGGCCGAGCGGGGTACGCCCAGCCCACTGCAGGTCATCGAGGAACACCACGACCGGCCGCTTCCGCGACGCGACCGCCCCCAGCGCCGCCGCCGTGGCCCGGTGCATCCGCGCCCGCGCGGTCAGCGGATCCCCCGCATCCGGCGCCGCCCCCAGCAGAACTGCGAACTCCGGCAGCACCGCGGCCAGCAAGCCCGCGTTCGCCCCCACCGCCGCCACGATCCGCTCCCGCAGCTGCGCCAGCTCATCCTCCGGCTCAGCCAGCAGCAGCCGGCCCAGCGCGCGGAACGCCTGATATCCCGCGTCAAACTCGAGATCCCGGCGGTAGGCGTCGAACTTCCCGGCCATAAACCAGCCATCGGAGCCCGTCACCACCGGCCGCAGCTGGTCGATCAGCGCCGTCTTGCCCACGCCGGGCGCGCCGGCCACCAGCACCCCACGGCACTCGCCCGACAGCGCCCCGGCGAACGCGGCCTCCAGCACCGCCACCTCATCATCACGCCCGATCAGCCGCGACGGCGGCAGCAGCCGCACCGGGACATCATGCTCGCCGGCCCTGAACACAGCCGCTGCCGGGCGCGCCTTTTGCCACCGCTCCAGGTCATAAACCAGGCCGTCCGCGGTCTGGTACCGGTTGTCCGGTTCCTTCTCCAGCAGGTGCAAGATGATCTGCGACAACCCGGCCGGCAGGGCTTGGTTCGCCTCGGCCGGCGGCACCGGAACCCGGGCCAGGTGATCGTGGATGAGCCGCAGCGGGTCCCCGGTTCCGAAGGGCGGCTCACCGGTGGCCAGCTCGTACAGCGTCGCACCGAGCGCGTACAGGTCGGCCCGCTGATCCACCGGCCGGCCGGTCCGCCCCGTCTGCTCTGGCGCTAGGTACGCCAGCGTCCCCACAATCTCGCTGTGATGGGTGAACTGGGGACGGATCTCGGCAAACGAACTCGCCAGCCCGAAATCCACCAGGCACGGCACCCCATCGCCAGAGAGGACCACGTTCGCCGGGGTGATGTCCCGGTGCATCACACCCCGCCGGTGCATCTCCGCCACCGCCCGGCCCAGCCCCACCGCCAGCCCGGTCAGCTCATCGGCCGCCAGCGGCTTTGCCGCCCCGGCCAGGCTGGCGGCGCCGGCATCCGCCAGCACCACCGATCCCGGATACCGCGGAGCCCCGGCCAGCTGCGCCACCCCGGTCGCACCGCGCAGCCGCTGCAGCATCGCCACCTCATGGCGCACCCGGCGTTCGGCGTCCGGCCCCAGCGGCTGTTTGCGGATAACCGTCCCCCCGGGCAAAGCCAGCCGGGTGATCCGCGTGCGTCCGCTCTCGTGCACAATCTCGGCTGGGACGGGCGTCTCCGGACTCGGCGGCACCGCGTCGGCCTCCATCTGCACCTCCATGCACGGCAGGCTCCCTCGTAAGCCCCCGTACATCAACCTTGCATACACCGAGTTAAGACTGAATGCGAGTGGCCAGCTGACGATCGCGTGCCATGGTCTGACGTGGCTTTGAGGCCCGAGCGGCGGGGGCGTTACGGGCATTGGGCCCGGTCGGGTTAGAAGCTAGCGGTGATGCGGGGGCCGGGGGCGGGCGGGCACACTCGGCGCATGCCGTTGCGGTGCATCATCGTCGATGATTA
>Ga0208725_1000093_pt1 | contig 19600 bp, 14 predicted proteins | sample MicForSoSWNH13_O_FD_188004 | JGI IMG/M metagenome (GOLD analysis project Ga0208725, IMG submission 188004) | Forest soil microbial communities from Harvard Forest Long Term Ecological Research site in Petersham, Massachusetts, USA - MetaG HF011... | ecosystem: Environmental > Terrestrial > Soil... | reverse complement strand
CCCACCCGCCACACCCTGGCGGGTGGCGCGCAGCCGGCGCGCCGCGTACAGCAGGTATGCCCGGAATGGCTCCTCCGGCGAGCGGCCCACGATCTCGGTGATCAGGTCCGGGTGACTGCCCCGCGCGGCCTCGATCGCCTTCGCCATGTCCGGCCCGGGCGGCGGCGCGCCGGCGTGCACGGTGAGCGCCCGGCCGATCCGCTCGGTCGCGTTCTCCAGTGCTCGCAGTACGTGCTCGGCCTGGATCCCCGCCGTCTGCTTCGTTATCTCGGCGGTCACGAACGGGTTGCCGTCCCGGTCCGCGCCGATCCAGCTGCCGAACGCCAGGAACGGCGGCGCCGCCGAGGCCACGCGGCCGGAGGCGGGGCCGCTGAGCGCGCGGTCCAGCGACCGGTACAGGGCCGGGACGACGCCGAACAGCGTCTCGTCGAACGCGGTCATGGCGGCTCGTACCTCGTCGAGCGGCTGCATGGCCACGGCCCGCAGCGCCGACGTCCGCCACAGCAGGTCGATCTCCTCCCTGAGCCTGCGCCGGACCTCGGCCCGGTCGCTGGCGCCGAGCGGCCCGTCGTCCAGGCTGGTCAGCAACGCGCCGATGCGCCGCAGCGCCTCGGTGACCGCGCGGCGCCTGGCCTCGGTCGGGTGAGCGGTGAGGACGGGGTGCACCCGGAGGTCGGCGAGCAGGGTGGTGACGCGCCCGGCCCCGTGCTGTGCCCGTATGGTGGCCACCGCCGCGGCCAGTGATTCGCGAACCGGCTGCTCGCCGGTGTCCCGCTCGCGCAGGGTGCGGATCCGCTGATGCTCTTCGGCCAGGTTGGCGAGGTGGAAGTAGACGGTGAACGCGTGCGCGACGGCCTCGGCGCGGTCCAGCGGCCAGGCGGCGATCATGTCGCTGATCTCGTGCAGGGCGTCATCGGCCGAGCGCCCGGCTGCGATGACGGCGTGGCGCAGGCGCTCGGTGTCATCGAGCAGCTCCTGGCCACCGGACTCGCGAAGCACCTCGCCGAGCAGGTCGCCGAGCAGGCGGACATCCCGGCGCATTGGCGCCGGCACGGTCTGGCGGTCGGCGTCCCTGCCCACGAGGCAAGCGTAACGAGGGCCGCGGCGTGCCCGCGTTAGTGCCCGGCCGCCCCGCTGCGAGGAGCCCGGGCATACTGCTACGTTCTCGGCATGGGGCGGGGCACCGGCATGCCGACGAGGAGGATGAGTGCGCTTCGCAATCAAGACCAGGCCTGAGCATACGACGTGGGCACAGCTGCGCGATGTGTGGGTGGCGGCCGACGAGATCGACCTGTTCGAGTCGGCGTGGAACTGGGACCACTTCTATCCGCTGACCGGCGACCTCACCGGGCCCAACCTCGAGGGCTGGACGATGCTGGCGGCGATGGGCCAGGCCACCCGCAGGATCCGGCTCGGCTGCCAGGTCACCGGCATGATCTACCGTCATCCTGCGGTGCTGGCCAACATGGCCGCGACCGTGGACATCATTTCCGCCGGGCGGCTGGAGATCGGCCTGGGCGCTGGCTGGAACCAGATGGAGTGCGATGCCTACGGCATCGAGCTGCCGCCGCTCCGCGAGCGCTTCGACCGGTTCGACGAGGGTGTCGAGGCGATCGTCCGCCTGCTCAGCGACACCACGACGACGCTCGATGGCAAGTACGTCCACCTGACAGATGCGCGCTGCGAGCCCAAGCCGGTGCAGCAGCCGCATCCGCCGATCACCATTGGCGGCCGGGGCCGGACCAGGACCCTGCGCACCGCCGCCCGGTGGGCCCAGCAGTGGAACGTTATCGCGCAGGACGTCGATGACTGGCGCAGCCTCAAGGAAACCCTGGTCGAGCACTGCGAGCGGTTCGGTCGCGACCCGGCCGAGATCACGTGTTCGGTCAACGTCCGGGTGGACGAAGGCATCGGCGCGGCGGCAGAAGTCGCCGCTGCCTACCGGGACGCCGGGGTCGATCTTGCGATCATGAACCTGCCGCACGGCGCGGAACCGGGCATACTGGCCCCGCTCGCTGAGGCGCTGAGCGCCCTGGGATGATGCGGGGATGGGATTTGACTTGCCGTCCCTGCTCGCCACCCGGCGCGGCGAGGGATACGACCTGCAGGCTCGCTACCTGAACCCGCAGCTGCCCCGCATGCTGCACGCCATCGGGTTCGACAAGGTGTACGAGCGGGCCGAGGGCGCCTATCTGTGGGACCGCGACGGCAACCGCTACGCCGACTTTCTGGCCGGGTTCGGTGTCTTCGGAGTGGGCCACAACCATCCGGTCGTCCGCAAGGCGCTACACGACATGCTCGACGCCGAAATCGCCAGCATGGTCCAGTTTGACTGCGCGCTGCTGCCCGGCCTGCTCGCCGAGCGGCTGCTGGCCAAGGCGCCCGAGTTCGACCGGGTGTATTTCGGCAACAGCGGGACCGAAGCGGTCGAGACGGCGCTGAAGTTTGCCAGGTACGCGACCGGCAGGAAGCGCATCCTGTACTGCAGCCACGCGTTCCATGGCCTGACCACTGGCTCGCTGTCGGTCAACGGCGCGGCGGAGTTCCGCAAGGGCTTCGACCCACTGCTGCCCGACGTCCCGATCCCGCTCGGCGACACCGACGCGCTCGAAGCCGAGCTGCGCAAAGGCGACGTCGCGGCGCTGGTCGTCGAGCCGATTCAGGGCAAGGGCGTCTGGATGCCGCCGGACGGGTTCCTCACCGCGGCCGGCAAGCTGCTGCACGACCACGGCGCGCTGCTGATCTGCGACGAGGTGCAGACCGGCCTCGGCCGGACCGGGCGCTTCTTCGCCTACCAGTACGAGGACGCCGAGCCGGATATCGTCACCGTGGCCAAGGCGCTGTCCGGCGGCTTCGTCCCGGTCGGCGCGACGCTGGCCAAGGGCTGGATCTTCGACAAGGTCTACTCGTCGATGGACCGGGTGCTGGTGCACGACTCGACCTTCGGCTCCAATGCGGCGGCGATGGCGGCCGGGCTTGCTTCGCTCGCGGTCATCGAGGACGAGCAGCTCGTCAGCAACGCCGAGCGCACTGGCACTGCGCTGATCTCCGCGCTGCGGGACATGGCGCAGGAGTACGAACTGCTCGCCGAGGTGCGCGGCCGCGGGCTGATGATCGGTATGGAGTTCGGCAAGCCGCGGTCGCTGAAGCTCAAGCCCGGCTGGAGCATGCTGCAGACGGCCCGGGTGGGCCTGTTCGCGCAGATGGTGGTCGTCGCGTTGTTCCAGCGGCACCGCATCCTCACCCAGGTCTCTGGTGACCACACGGAGGTCATCAAGCTGCTGCCACCGCTGACCATCGGCGACGACGACGTGGCGCTGTTCCGGGAGGCGTTCGACGACGTCATGCAGGACGCGCACAAGGGCAGCGGCCTGATGTGGGACTTCGGGCGCACGCTGGTCAAGCAGGCGATGAACCGCTGAGCCGGGGCGGTGCTAGGCCTCCCTTGGCCGGTACCGCAGTCGCTGCCGAGCGGTTTCGCAGACCCCGGTGCGCTCGTTGTCGACCGCGACCTGCCGGGCCTGGTCCAGGTCGGCCGGGGTCAGCAGGGCGTTGGACAGCAGGAAGTCGGCGAGGTCGCGGGCGTGCCCCCGCTCCTTCCAGATGAATCCCTGGAGCAGCTTCTTGTAGTCGGACACCGCGCCTTCCCCGGTCAGGTTCAGCGCGATGACCACGTCCATCATCGCGGTGGGATGCGGGGCGGCCTTGCCGAGGATGTACTCCTGGTAGTAGAAGGCCATTGCCAGCCGCGCCGTTGTGTTGCGCTGGAAGTAGCCGCGCACGTGCGCCACCGCGTCATCCTTGGCCGGGCCGCCCCCTCCGGCCAGGGCATCCTTGGACAGGACCCTGCTATCCCTGGTGGCCGGCAGCTTGTCGCTGCGCGGGCCTGCCTGCTCCGGTTTGCCATCCTGGCCCGCAGCGCGGACCGGGGCGTCGAGCCGCAGCGGCAGCACCCAGCTGCCGATGCTGACCAGCCACGCTCCCTCCTCGAGCGCAACGGGTAGCGCCTCATAGTGAGCCGGAGCGAACGGCAGGACGTGGCGGGCCGCGCGCTGCACGGCCTCGGCGCTTGGCAGGGTGCCGCCCGAGTGCGGTGCCAGGTACACCCGGTAGGTCGTATCGCGGCTGAACAGCTCCCACCTGTGGTGCACATAGCGCAGGCCCGCGCACCGCGGCGCCCGGTGCAGCGTGAGGTCCTCGTTGCCGGACAGGAGGCCCCGGTCAAGCCACGTGATCTCGTCGGGAGGGCATGCCGCCCACTCGTCCCGCAGGAAAGACCAGATGAAGAGCTGGCCCATCGCCACTCGGCCGCCACCCCAAACGACGGCGCCCCAAGCCGTCACTCAGTCTTGCCATGTCTGAACCGACAATAGCGGCACCTCGGACCCGGCCGGGCCGCGGCCGCCGGCCGGCGGCGCCTTCTCAGCGGATCTCGACCCTGGACAACAGCGCGTCCGGCCGCATTCCCCAGCGGATCGAATCGCCGTCGTGCAGTGGCTGCTCGCCGGCCAGCGCGGCGCCGTTCAGGGCGAGCCCGTTCCTGCCCAGGTTGGCAATCCACCACCGGCCATCAGAGAACGTGAACCTGGCATGCTCCCGCGACACCGTGGGCTCCCCGGGAAGCTTCAGCTCGACGCCTCCGCGTCCGGCGCGGGCGCCGGATACCCGGGTTTCCGCGACCGAGCCGGCCGTGACCAGCCGCAGCATCGGTACGGTGCTGTGCGGCAGTTCGATGACGGTCGGCATGCCGGTAACGGTCGACATCCCCGACTCCGGCTGCGAGCGGGTGTTTCCGTCGTGGCCGGCAAAGACATCCTGCGACGGCTGCGGCGCGGGGCGCGGAACGTCAACGGCAACGCCGGGCGCACCCATCCCGGCGCTGGCAGCCTGCGCGCCCGCGTGCGCAAGCTGCGGGCCGGGCTGGAAGCCGTGCAGGGCACCGACATTCACTGGCTGTCCCTGACGCAGCCGGTAGCGTCCGGGCGGCACCGCGTCATCGGGGATGATGCGCACCTCGGCCGGGCCGGGCCCGGCCGGGCGGGCGCCGTGCTCGGTCACCCGATCCACGTACACCTCGGCGGCACTCTGGGCGGCCACGCCCAGCTCCATGTGCTCGGCCAGCGATCTCAGGTCGTCCGGGTTCATCCGCAGCTCGACATGATCCGGCGCGAGCAGCGAACCGCTCGGCGTGGCCACGAACACCTCGGGCAGGTGCCGCAGCGCGACCCGCAGGACGTCTTGCCCGTCGCGCCAGGGCCGGGCAGCCATTCGCTGAACCCACGGGTGGCTTCTGGTGACGCCCAGGGACCGGAGGGCCAGCACGGTCACGACGGTGAGCGCCGCGAGGAGCAACAGCAACATCGTTGCCGCGATGATGGAACCGGTCTGGTCAAGCAAAACCGCCCAGCACACCGCTATCCCAGCCGCTGCCAGCCACCGCCTGCGGCTACGCCGCTGCAGCGGTACGCGCGCCGCTCGGCTGTGCTCCATCGGCACCTTCCTTGATCTGCCGGTCGCATTCGCGATCGCCTCACCCGTCACTCGACAATGCCGGCTCCGGCTCGGGCGGGTCAACCGAACACGGCTAACTCCCAGAGATCTGGAAGTTGGCACTCGGTTATAGATGCGTGATTTGGGGTGATAGTTACCTTAAAATGCGATCCGGTATGTGCGGCGCGGAAAGATGAGCGGGAGTGTGCGGTGCCAAAGAGCAAGGGTGCCGTGCCGCAACGAAGCGGCGCGGTCCTCGGGCTGGCCCTGCTGGCGCTGGCCGGCTCGGCGTGCGGGAGCAGTCACTCCTTCGCCGATCCGTCCTGCCCGGCCGTGCTCGCCCAGGTCAGCACCGTGCCGCCGGAGGGCCACAAGATGGCGAACGACGAGCTAATGGACCTTCAGGCACTTGTCACGCCGGGGACAAGGCTGGGCGCTCTCACCGACGACGTGATCTCTGCCCTTAACGGCCTGAGGAACGCCACACAGCCCGGTTCGGCCGCCTATCGCGCGGCACAGGAGCAGTACATCTCAGACGTGGTACAGGTCCAGCGTTATTGCGCACACTGACGCGGCGGACCGCGCCGGGCCAGCGCTTACCCCGGCCGGCCGTTGAGCTCGCCCATCAGGTCCAGGATCTGCTGGCCGTACCTGGCCAGCTTGGTCTCGCCGACACCGTTGACGCCTCCGAGCTCGGTGAGCGTCGACGGCGACTGCGCGGCAATCTGGCGCAGCGTCGCGTCATGGAAGATCACGTACGCGGGCACGCCCTGTTCCTTGGCCGCAGCGGCGCGCCACGAACGGAGCTGCTCGAACACCGCAGCGTCCGCCGCGGAAAGCTCGGTGGCCGCCTCGGCCGAGGCGGACCCGGCCGCCCGGGACGCCTTGGCGGGCTTGGCCAGCGCCGTCCGGGCCGGGTCATCCCGCAGCCGGATCTGCCGCCCGCGGTACAGGACCTCGTCGCTGGCCGGGGTGCACACCAGCGTCCCGTAGTCACCTTCGACGGCCAGAACGCCCTGCGCCAGCAACTGCCGGACAACCGCGCGCCACTGGATGTCGGTGAGGTCCTTGCCGACGCCGAACACGCTCAGCGAATTATGCCGGTGCTGGCTGACCTTGGCCGTCTCCTTGCCGAGCAGGATGTCGATCACCTGGCCCGCACCGAACTTCTGGTTCCGCTCGCGCTTGAGCCGGACCACAGCCGACAGCAGCTTCTGCGCGGCCAGCGTGCCGTCCGAAGCCTTGGGCGGCGTCAGGCACGTGTCGCAGTTGCCGCACTGGTCGGCATGCTCGCCGAAATAGCCGAGCATCTGCGCGCGGCGGCACTCGATCGTTTCGCAGAGGGCCAGCATGGCGTCCAGGTGGGAGCCCATGCGGCGCCGGTGCGCGAGATCACCTTCGGAGGTGTCGATCAGCTTGCGCAGCAGCACGACGTCCTGCAGGCCGTACGCCATCCAGGCGGTGGAGGGCAGGCCGTCCCGTCCGGCGCGGCCGGTCTCCTGGTAGTAGCCCTCGACGGACTTGGGCAGGTCGAGGTGGGCGATGAAGCGCACGTCGGGTTTGTCGATGCCCATGCCGAACGCGATCGTGGCGACCATGAGCAGGCCGTCCTCGCGCAGGAACCGCGCCTGGTTGGCCTTCCTGGTGGCCGCGTCGAGCCCGGCGTGGTAGGGCAGCGCCTCGATCCCGCTGCGCACCAGGAACTCCGCCGTTGCCTCAACCGACGCGCGGGACAGGCAGTAGACGATGCCCGCGTCCCCGGGGTGCTCAGCGCGGATCAGCCCGAGCAGCTGCCGCCGCGGCTCGTTCTTCGGCACGATGCGGTACTGGATATTCGGGCGGTCGAAGCTCGAGACGAACTGGCGGGCGCCGGTGAGGTTCAGCCGCTGCGCGATCTCGGTGCGTGTCGCCTGCGTCGCTGTCGCCGTGAGCGCGATGCGCGGCACTGACGGCCAGCGCTGATGCAGCGCGGACAGCTCCAGATAGTCGGGCCGGAAGTCGTGTCCCCACTGCGCCACGCAGTGTGCCTCGTCGATGGCGAACAGCGAGATCGTGCCGCGGTCCAGCAGCCGCAGCGTGGACTCGGCGCGCAGCCGCTCCGGTGCCAGGTAGAGCAGATCGAGCCGCCCGGCGGCGAAGTCGGCCTCAACCCGGCGCCGCTCGCCGGCATCCTGCGACGAGTTCAGGAACCCGGCCCGGACGCCGAGCGCACGGAGCGCGTCCACCTGGTCCTGCATCAGCGCGATCAGCGGCGAGACAACGACGCCGGTCCCGTCCCGCAGCAGCGCCGGGATCTGGTAGCACAGCGACTTGCCGCCCCCGGTCGGCATGAGTACCAGCGCGTCGCCGCCCGCGGTGACGTGGTCGATGATCTCCTGCTGGGGGCCGCGGAATGAGTCGTAGCCGAACACCCGGCGCAGGACCTCAAGCGCCCCGCTCATTTCCCCGCGTTCTTCGGGTTTCGGTGGGGCCACCCCGTCATCCTACGAAGGTTGCCGGACCGCGGTCCCGCGGTCAGAGGAGCTTCCAGCCGGCGAAGCCGCCCCCGCTGGCGTCCTGGTCGCCGTACTGACGGCCGTTGGTTCCGTTGGCGAAGAGCGCCGTCGCGCCATCGCTGAAGACCACACCGGCCATGTCATTGGCGATGTGGCCGCCAAGCGATGAGCTGCTGTTGAACGGTCCGCCGGCGACGGACTGCCTCTTGGCACGCATCGACCCGCCGGTGGTCCGGACGTAGACCGACACCGTGCCGTTCGCGTTCGGGGCGGCTACCGGGGTTCCGGTCAGGCCACCATTGCTGGTCAGCCTCGTGGGACCGGTGAAGGGGCCGCCGGGCCTCGACTGCTGGTAGCCGTAGAGCTGTTTGTTGGTGCCGACCGCGTACACCGCGATCGTGTCGCGGGCAGTGACGATCGCGGCCGGGCTGGCCCCGATGTGGCCGCCGAGGTTGCGGCTCTTGGTGACCGCGCCGCCGACGGCGTTCTGCCAGATGGCCGTCACGGCGCCGCGGCTGGTCCGGGTGTAGACCGAGATAATGCCGTTGGCGGCCTGAACCACCGCAGGCGTACCGGTCAGGTTGCGGGCGGCGGTCAGCCGCTCTGGGCCCTTGAATCCGCTGCCCGGGCCGGTCTGGTAGTAGGTGTACAGGTCCCCGTTAGTGCCGACCGCGTACACGGCGACCGTGCCCCGCTGGGTGGCGATCGCGGCAAGGCCACCGGCGATGCGGCCGCCGAGGCTGGTGCTCGTGACCGCGCCGCCGGGTGCGGACTCGCGGAACGCCGTGACCGCGCGCTTGGTGGTCTCGGCGTAAACCGAGATGATGCCGTCAGCCGCCTGGACGGCCACCGGCGTGCCCGCCAGGTTGCGGCTGCTGGTCAGCTTCTTCGCGCCGGTGAATCCGCTGCCCGGGCTGGTCTGGTAGTAGGTGTACAGGTCCCCGTTGCGGATCACGAAGTCGCTGACGGTGCCGCCGCTGGTCAGCAGCGCGGGCTGCCCCGGGTTGACCGGGCCAGGCGGAGTGAGGCTCACGTCCAGGTAGTCCTGGTCCACGTCGATGGTGTCGCCGCCGTAGGTTTCGTCGTTTCCGCCGTTGAACTGGTGCGCGCGGTCATTGCCCGCCCAGTCGGTGGCGGGGATCGCCGGGTCGGCCGTGTTCGCCTGGCCGTTCCACAGCGCGTCCCAGATCACGTCCGGCATGGCGTCCCTGGCGAAGTTCGCGACCAGGTCGGTGACCCCGGCGGAGGAACTGCTGTAGATCGCGGACTTGTAGCCCTCGGCGTGCAGCTCGGTGGTCCAGGCGGACATGAAGGCCAGGGCGTTCTTCTCCTGGGCGGCCGGATAGGCCTCCATGTCGTAGTAGATCGGGGTGCCGGGCCCGAACCCGAGGGCCGCAGCCTGAGTGACCGCGTCCTCGGCGGCAGCGACCGCCTGGCTGGCGGGGGAAGTTATCTGGCCGAACTCGGCCTGGAGGCCGACGTAGATGGGCATGAAGTGCCACCCGGCCGCGGCCTGCTGCGCCACCCAGGCTGCGGTCAGGTTGGGCTGGGCGCATGCTCGCTCGGCGCCGCCGATGTAGATGCCGGCCGCACCGTAGGGGGATGCGCTCTGCCACGCGTTCATGTAGGCGGCACTCGGCGCCGAGCAGGTGTCGAAGCCCTCGCCGGTGTAGCTGGTTGCGCTCGCGGGCACGTCCGCGGCCGCGGCGGCGGGCTCGGCCAGGTTCAGCGCCGCGTTCGCTGCGGTCGCCCGGCTCGCGGCAACCTGGCCCGCCGCGCCCGTGCTCGCGGTCGGCACCGGCAGCGAGGCGCTGGCCAGGATCCCGGAGATCAGCCCCGGGTCCGTGTCGTATGTCGCCGTGACGTCGATCCCCCGGCCGACCGCGGTGATCCGGTGGGCGACCGCGTCCTCGGCCGCCGACGCGGCGGGCACGCGGCCGGCCGCGGGCTGGATCAGGATCGCCTCGGTGGTTCCGAGCAGGCCGGTGGGGCAGTCCTGGTTGCGGCCCGGGTCTCCCAGGTAGACCGCGTGCCGGTCAAAACGCACGCAGGTCGCCGGCTTCACCCGGATGACCGGCCAGTTCGCCGGGACGACGAAGCTGTGCCCGAGGTAGGTCACGGTCTTGCTGGCGCCCCGGGCGGCCTGGGCGCCCGACGCTGCCGCCGCCAGCGCGGCGGAGGAACTCAGAGCGCATGCCGTGACTACGGCAGCGGCGATCAAGCCCCACCGGGCCATGCGCGCGTTCAGCTGAACCATTGCCCCACTCCCCTGAGCACGACAGGTGCTGTCCGCTGACGCCCGGCCCGCAGCAGAACACGGCCGAAGCCTCGGCGGTTCGAGCTGGATGGCGGGGACAATGCAGCGTATCGGCCCGCCTATCGGGAAAGCGGCCATTTAGCCATATCCGCCCCAGCCATATCCGCCGACCGGCCGAGCCGGGGTCGCACCGGCCGCAGGTCAGACGCGAGCGCCGGCGTCGGCACCGCGCCTGAAGGCCTGAAGCACTCTCAGGCGGCGGTGCGGCCGGGGGCACGGCCGCGATGCCGGGGCTTTAGCCGCCCTCTTTGCCTGTTGCGGTCTTCTCGCCGCCGTCCAGCTGCTCGTCGTTAGAGCTCAGGAACAGCCGCCGCTCGGTAACCGCGACCGCGAGGTCTACCCGGGATGAGCACGAGGTTTTCCGGTACAGCCGGGTTAGGTACGCCTCGACGGTCTTGATGCTGATGTTGAGCACGTGCGCGATCTGCTGGTTCGTGCGGCCCTCATGCACCAGCATGGCGACGCTCCGCTCGCGCGCGGTGAGCGGAACCGGGCCCCGGGCCGGAACAGCGCCCGCCGCCCGGAGGAACGGCCGCGGCGCCGGCAGCCCGGCGTCGCGCATGGCCGCCGCAACCGCGCGCGCCCGCGCGGCGGCACCGATACGTGCCCAGGCGGCGTGCGCGCCACCCAGGGTCGCGGCGGGGTCATCGCCGACTTGGCCGCGCGTGGTGAGCGCCTCGGCGACCAGCGCCACCGCGCCCTCGGCCTCGGCTATTTCCTGCGCCCGCCGCGCCGGAGCGGGGTCGCGGGTCGCGTACGTCTGCGCGAGCCCGGCGAGGATCGCGTTCACCGGCGCGGCCGGGTCGAGCTCGTCAAGCGCGGCGGCCGCGAACGCGGTCACGTCGTGCTCGCCGCACCCGAACGCGGTCTGGGCCATCCGGTGCAGCACGAGCGGCAGCGCTTGCCGGAACACGCTGCGCTCACCGACGTCGCAGACCTCCGCGAGGCGGCGCAGCGCATCGCCGGGGCGCCCCTCGTCGACGTCCAGGCCCGCCCTCGCCCACGCGCTGATCTCGGCTGGCCCAGCGGCGTCGACCATGTTGGCAAGCTGGCGAATTTCGCCAGGGACGCCGAGGCCGCGTAGCAACTCCATGCGAAACGCGGCGACGATCCCGGAAAGGGCGGCCGGAAACACGCTCACCTGGTTCGCGTCCATGGACGTGGCGTCGGCCAGCGCTTCCGCCCAGTTCCCGCCGAGCCAGTTGCAGACGATCTCGGCGAACCGCCAGAACGGCTCGGCCAGCAGCGGAGTCGTGTAATAGCAGGCCTTCCTGGCCGCGGCCAGGTCCGCGCGGGCTTGGCTTAACTGGCCGAATATCGACCGGCAGCCCGCCGAGGTGGTCAGCGCCCATACCTGCGCCGCCGGGTCGTCTCCAGCTACCTTGCGCTGCTCGGTCAGCGCGGCGAGGCACTCGCTCACCCGGCCGAGACGCAACGCCGTCTGCGCGGTCTGGCTCAGTGCGGCCACCCGGGCAACGGGCAGGTCGGAGCCGTCGGACAATGTGGACATCCAGGGTGTTCCGATGGCCTGAACCTGGTCGGCGCGGGGCTGGAGCCGTGCCCGGCGCAGCAGCTGGGCGAGCGGCTCTGCAGTACCGGACGCCTGGTCACCATCGACGGCGTGGCGGCCTGCGGCTTGACCGTCGCGGGGGTACGGGGATGCCACGGATTCAGTCTACTTGTCGAGCGGCCCCGTCAAGGGTTATCCCTACTGGGATTGCATGAGCAGTTCCGGCAAACTTGCGTAAATGGTCAGGAATGCCAGCCGGGTGGGGTGGCTGGGACCTGCCTGCCGGGTCGGCGCCACGTGGCTCCGTCCCGCGCTGCGGGTCGGCCAGGCCCGGCCGGGGGGGCCGGTGCCTGGCCGACCGCAGTGACCGGCTTTGCCGGGCGCGCTGGGATGTCCGAGAGTTGGCGCGAAACGTCCCGGGAGTGGGAGAATATCGTCTTCTGGCCTCCCACAAGGATGCGCGTGAACATACGTCGATCTGAGAACGGCGCGGCTGTTCGGGACATAATCGCCTCGCCGGGCGGTGGCCCGACGGCCCTGCGCATCATGCTGGGTGCTCAGCTCCGCCGCCTGCGTGAAGCCAAGCGGATCACACTTGAGGACGCCGGATACGCTATCCGCGCTTCGGGATCGAAGATGAGCAGGCTCGAGACTGGCCGGGTCGGCTTCAAGAGCCGGGACATCGCGGACCTGCTCACCCTGTACGGCGTCACGGGCGTCCAAGAGCGTGAAGCCCTGCTGGAGCTGGCGCGCCAGGCCAGCGCGATGGGGTGGTGGCACAACTACGCCGACGTGATGCCGGCCTGGTTCGAACCGTACGTCGGCCTCGAGGAGGCCGCCAGCTCGATCCGCTGCTACCAGATGCAGTGCATCCCCGACCTACTGCAGACGGCGGACTACGCCCGCGCCATCGCGATGCTCGGTCACCCGGGCGTATCGGACGACGAGATCGAGCGGCGGGTCAGCCTTCGGACGGCCCGGCAGGCGGTGATCACCCGGGCGACGCCGGCGCACCTGTGGACGGTGCTGGACGAGGCGGCGCTGCGGCGGCCCGTCGGCGGGCCCGATGTCATGCGCAGCCAGCTCGGGCACCTGCTGGACATGGCCGACCGGCCGAACGTCAGCCTCCAGGTCATCCCGCTGACCACCGGGCGGCATGCCGCCGCGGGAGGGGCGTTCACCGTTCTCCGGTTCAGCGAGCCGGACCTGCCCGACGTCGTCTACCTCGAGCAGCTCACCAGCGCGCTGTACCTGGACAAACGGGACACCGTCGACCACTACATGGCCGTGCTCGAGGGCCTGTGCGTTGACGCCCTGCCGGCCGATGGCAGCCTGAAGATGATCAGCGACCTGCTGGACGACTGAAGCCGACTCTGGCGGCAGAGCGCGCCGCAGTTGGCACGACCTGGAACTCCTCATGTCCGGGATATCATGCAAACATGAGATGCATCGCCACATCGATGCCTAAAACGGTCACTAGAGCTTATTCCCGACGCCGAGAGTAGTAACCGGCGACCGCTCGACTCGTTCCCGGTTTGTGCCCAGCCGTGACCAGTGTGTCCCCCGGTCCCTGCTGGTGATCGCGGTACCGAAGACTCTATCCCGATAGAAATATTTCACTTACCGCAGCGCCCGATTCGCGTCATGCAATCGTCCGGCGGTTAACTCCGCGTCCAGAATCCGGAATGCGGTGTTGACGAACCGGCCTTATCTGCCTTTATGCTCGATAGAGGATCATATGAACCGGAACCTGAACTGATGCCGCACGCTGGTACTCAAAACCTGCTCCGCGCACTCGCCATAACCGTCGCACTTCTCATTGGAATTCAGGCAGGTCTGATCCGCTTCGGTGGGCGCCATTTCATCCAGGCGGCACTCGCATGACGGGACCACCCCAGGACCAGGACGCGCAGCCGGTCCCGGACGGTTTACTCGGCGTCGACGTGGGTGGCAGCGGGATACGGGTCGCGATGATCGGCCCGTCTGGCGCACTGCGCTCCCTGATCACCAGGCGGGACCCGGGCGGCGGCGAGCAGTTCAATCCCGACTTGACCTGGCAGGGGGTCGCGTCGGCGATCAGGGAGCTGACCGCATCGGGCGCACGGGTGCGGGCTGTCGGGCTGACGGCGCACCTGGCGACGGTGCTCGCCGGTCCCGACGGCCGTCCGTCCGCGCGGGCGATGCTCTGGCGCGATAACCGGGCCTGGCGGGAGGCGCAGGAACTCAACGCCCTGCTCGGGGCGGAGCTTGAGTCGGTGACCGGCCGCCCGGGGTCGTCGGAGTCCGCGGCCGCGCGGATACGCATGCTCGGCAAGACCCAGCCCGGGGTGCTCGGCCGGACCCGCTGGCTGCTGAGCCTGAAGGACTACCTCACCCTCCAGCTCACCGGGATACCCTGCACGGATCCGGCGACCGCCTCGTACACCCAGCTGTTCGACGTGCGGCAGCGGCGCTGGTCCGCGCGGATCGCCAGGGAGTGCGGTGTGCCCATGGAGACCCTTCCCTCGGTCAGGTCCGGCGTCGCCCTAGCCGGGGGCGTGACCCCCGCATCCGCCAAGCTCACCGGCCTGGTGCCAGGAACCCCGGTTGCGGTGGGCGGGCCGGACGGCTCGACGGGAGCGCTCGGCGTCGGAGCGGTCCGGGCGGGCCTGACCGTTGATATCGCGGGCACCACCGACGTCCTGCTGCACGTGACCGGGATGCCGGCGATCCAGGTCTCCGGCGGTGCGGTGCTCAACGCATATCTGCTGGACGATCTCTGGACAGTGGGCGGGCCGACCGGCTTGACCGGGGGCGGGCTTGACTGGCTCGCGGCCACGCTTGGCCACGAATCGGCCGATGCCGCGTACCGGGTACTTGAGCCAGCCCTGGACGCCGCAGATCCCGGCGACCTCATGATCAGGACGACGCTCACCGGGCGGCGTCTGCCCGGGTGGGATGCCCGGATGCGCGGCCGCATCGACGGGATTTCCGGCGAGCACGGGCCCGCCCACCTGATGCGCGCCGCAGAGGAGGGCAGCGTATTCGAAGTGCGGCTCGGCATCGACGCGCTCCGGGGCACCGGCGCCGAGGTCAGCCACGTGATCCTGGCCGGCGGCCCGGCCATCTCACCACGCGCGGCGCAACTGAGGGCCAACGTATGGCGCGTCGAGATCGGCACGGCCACCGAACGGCACGCCAGCCTGCGCGGGGCGGCGCTTGCGGCGGCGGTCGCGGCCGGGCAGTTCGCCGATGCGCGGGCCGCGGCGACGGCCATGGCGGCCCCGACTCAGCGTTATAGCCCCGATCCGGCGGGGGCTGCTGCCACCGAGCGACGGTACCGGCGGTGGCGCGAGGTGATGCTGTTACCGGAAAACGGCCAAGACAGCAGGCTGCCGCAAAAGAATCGCAGGGGCAAGTTCGCGCACTGGTATGATGAAGGCCATTTTCGGAGCGGAATATCTTGCGATTACTAGCCAGGAAAGCCGTGAGGTAGTCGATAGTGAGGATAATCGGATCTTCTCGCTTAGCCGCCACTCGGTGGCGTGAGCCGCCTGCGAGAAAGCGATGAGCAGGCCCGTTCACATCTCCATTCGTGACGATCTCAGGGCCCGGATCGATGCCGGCGAATGGGGTCCGGGGGAGCGACTGCCGTCCGAGACCGAACTCGCGGCCAGATACGGTGTCGCGCGGATGACGATCCGCCAGGCTGTCGGGGCTCTGGCGACCGAAGGGAACGTCGTCCGCCGGCAGGGCCTGGGAACCTTCGCCGCTGACCGTCCAACCAGGAGCGCGGAGCTGCTGCTGAGCTTCACCGAGGAGATGCGCGGGCAGGGCCGCGAGGTCCAGACGAGGCTGATCAATGCGGCAGTGGAGCAGCCGCCGGCCGCCGCCCGTGCGGCCTTGCTGCTCGGGCAGTCGGCGGCCGCCGTGACGGTCCGCCGGGTACGGCTAGTGGACGGCTGCCCGATCGTCGTGCAGAACTCGTGGCTGCCGTGCGCGCGGTTTGCGGGCCTGGACGCGAATCCGCTGCTGGACGGCTCGCTCTACGCGATGCTCGAGGCGCGCTACGGGGTGCGCATCGTGCGCGCGAAGCAGGCATTCACCGCAGCGACCGCCGGCGACACTGATGCGCCGGCCCTCGACCTGAAGCCCGACGAGCCGGTGCTCAGGATCGCCAGGACCACGTATGACAGCTCAAACCTCGCCGTCGAGTACGCGATGAGCGCCATGCGGCCCGGCTGTCCCATCGAGACGATCATGGAGCGCAAACCGGCGCCGGACGGCCTGGCGTAGGTCGTCCGGCGCCGTGGAGTTCGATCAGCTCAGCCCGCCCGGGCGGCGAATCAGGGCTCTTGAGCCGCGGTGATTGGTGTCGCAAGAGTCTTGCCGATGAGCTTCATTTCGGCCTGGACGACAGCGGTGTCAGCCCCGACCCGGGTGTTGAACGACCGCAGCCGGGCGAGTGAGGTCGACCGTGCCTGCTGGGCGGTCAGCGTGGCGAGGGCCTGGTTATCCCGCACCGCCGCATTAGCTATTACCGTGGCCTGGGGCGAAAGCAGGATGGCGGCCCCTGGCGTGTTGACGCCAGTATCGAAAGCGATCGTGATCAGGTTGATGGCGTTGGCATAGTTCTGCGACGTGTACGCGACCCCGGCCAGGCTGTTGTCCAGCGCCCGCTCCGTCGCCACCTCCGAGTTGAGGGCCGCTTCGGCCGCGGCGAGATGGCGGCCTTCGTTGACTTTGTAAGCGGCCATGTCAGCGGCCAGCAGCTTGCTAGCCGGGTTCACGATTCCGTTGTACTCGCCGATCACCATCTGTTGGGTATTGCAGGGCAAGCCCGATGGGGACTGGCTGGGCTCGCAGTTGTTGACGGCGAGCTCAGTCTGGTTACGCGCGTGGGCGCCTGTGGCGTAGAAAAGGCCCGCGAGCACCAGGATACCGGACAGGATGGAAATAGCTACGACTAGAAAGCCGCCAAACGTCTCCGGCTCGTAGTCATCGGCGTATGTCTCGCTCATCAGATCTCTCTCTTAACCGGCCTTGCTGGCCTGGCGGCAGTCCAAGGTGCCGCCAGGCCAAGCGATGACCATCGTCGCGTCATTCGGCGCTGGGGTGCTCCACGAAGGAGTCGAAACCCTTGAAAATCTCCTCGTTGATGGCGAAGATCATGCCGAATATGAATAGCGCGAAAATCGGTGTGATGGTCACCCACACCAGCCAGCCCCGGCCCTCCCGTTGCCGGGCGGCGATCCACCGCTTGACCGGCGGCAGCCGGAGGGTGAGCAGGAACAGGCTGCACGCCGCGTACTGGTAGAGGCGCTGGTGGAAGATGGGGTCACCGTCACCGGGGTTGCCGGAGCCGTTGTGCCCGTTCCCGTTTTGGAACCCGAGTCCTTCCAGCAGGGACAGGTGGAGGAACAGCAGCCCCCAGATGACGTAGGTGAGCCGCTGCAGCTGCTTCCAGTACCGGCCGAGCTTGCGCTGTGCCCAGTGGTTGCCGGTGATCAGCAGCGGGATGGCGAGCATCACCATCATGAAGCCCATGAGCTCGAACACGTGGCCGGCCACCTTGCCGAAGAAGCCTCCGGCGAAGTTGTCGGTCAGGCCGGCTGCGAGCATGTCGCCCAAGCCGGAAAAGGCGAACATGATCCCGTACCAGCGGCGCAACGGGAAGAACCAGCGCTGCCCGGTAAGCGTGATCATGGGACTGACGAGCAGACAGAGGAACAGGCAGAGCTCGGCCCCGGTGCCCAGCGTGTCGTCGACCGACCCACCGAAGGTTGTTTCGTTCATCGTGAAGAACGCCGGTGCCATGAAGAACAGCGGGACCACCGCCGGGGCGCCCAGCAGGATCAGCGCGACCGCCTTCCGCTTGATCCGAGAGCCGCCGAACTTGAAGTCCTTGTCCATCCATTCGTCGACACGACTCCTGGACGCGACGAGTTCGCGTTCGCTGGCACGGCTCTTCGCCGGCCGCGGCGGCTGGTAGTCGCCCGCCGGTTCCTGGCCATCGTTCCAGGTACCTACGGAACCGCCAGGGTATAGATCTGGCTCGTATGTATCGGCGTCGCCAAACGGCGCTGTTGGTGGAGCGGATGAATAAGCGCCGTACGGCTCCCTAGTGGTAGCCATCGTGCAGATGCTCCTTCCGCAGAGCTTTGCTCGCTCCCCATTCGGTTAGCCTTTGGCTTGAAGCGGTTTAACCGGCTCTGATGCCAGCCGGCAGGCTATTTATTCGCTTTATACGTCGGCTAACTAGCCGGATGTGGTTTTCGCGGAGTGTTTCCCGGGCGTGTGCCCCTGCGCCGCGGCCTTTGCCGCCGCGGCCTGCTGGGCCAGGAAGTTCTGGTCGAATTCGTTGCCGCCGGTCTCGCCTGCTCCGGCTTCCCGGAAGGTGAAGAACTTGAATCCGAAGTGCGCGATGTTCGCTCCGGCGGCGATGAGCGCGATCGAGAACACCGACACGGTGGCAGCCGTGGCGATGCGCATTGCGCGCTGCTGCCTGCCGCGCGCCCCGACCGGCTTCTTGGACGGCGTTGTCCTCGGCCCGGCTGGCCCGGCCAGACCGGCCGGCCTAGCTTGGCGGGCCGGCCTAGCCGATGGGCCGTTGGGCCTACCCGCCGGGCCACTGGGTCTGGTCCTCGGCCTGGCGGGCCTGGCTGCTGGGCCATTGGGCCCGGTCCCTGGCCTGGGTGGCGCGAAGGCAGGGGCAGGCATGGTTGCCAGAGCCCCCTGGGTCTCGCCCTGCCAGGCAGCGGGGTCCTGCCAGCCAGGGTCGGCCATCGCGACCGCTTGCCCGCCGCCGTACTGGGCCATCTGACCGGTGTTGTACTGCGGCATCTGCCCGGTGCCGTACTGGCCCATCTGCCCGCCGCTGTACTGGCCCATCTGCCCGCCGTACTGGGGCATCTGCCCGCCGTACTGGGGCATCTGCCCGCCGTACTGGGGCATCTGCCCGCGGCCGCGAGGACCCATGCTCTCCGCGCCGGGCGTGGGAGAGTCGGGTACTGCGTAGAGTTGCCGGTCGCCGCGACCACCCTGCGGCCCGCGGGGCTGGGGCCCCCGGCGGGGCGCGTGTCCGTCGGCTTGCGGGTTGCCCGGGCCCGGCTGGGAACGCGGGGCGGCCGCGTTGCCCTGGCCCCGGTCGAAGCCCTGGGCTTGCGGATAGCCCGGATCCGGCTGGAACTGGCCGGCGTTGTAGCCCTGAGGCGCACCGAAGCTCTGCCCGTTGTAGTCCTGGGCGGGCGGCCCAGGCTGGAACTGCTGGCCGGCGTTGTAGCCCTGGGGTGCGCCGAAGTCCTGTCCGTTGTAGTCCTGGGCTTGCGGGTAGCCCGGATCCGGCTGGAACTGGCCGGCGTTGTAGCCCTGGGGTGCGCCGAAGCTCTGCCCGTTGTAGTCCTGGGCGGCCGGGGCGGGCGGGTAGCCCGGGCTCGGCTGGAACTGGGCGCGGTTGTAATCCTGCACCGGTCCGCTGGCTCGCGTCGGCGCATTTCCTCGTGGCGCGCCATCCGCTCGCACGGGTCGGTTCGGTCGTGTTGGCCCACCGGACCGCGTGGGCCCCCCGGGCCGCGTGGGCCTGTCAGGGCGGGCGGCGCCGTTGGGTGCGGCTGGTGGTCCGCCGAGGGTTGGGAAGCCGTTGGGGGTGGTCGGTCCGGCAGGGCCTGGGAGTGCGTTGGGTCGCCTGGGTCCGCCGCGCTGCGGCGCTGGTCCGCCAGCTCGCCCAGGTCCGGTGGGTGCGCCTGGTCCCGCATAGCCATTGGGTCCGGTGGGTGCGCCTGGTCCCGCATAGCCATTGGGTCCGGTGGG
>Ga0208725_1000092_pt1 | contig 19766 bp, 21 predicted proteins | sample MicForSoSWNH13_O_FD_188004 | JGI IMG/M metagenome (GOLD analysis project Ga0208725, IMG submission 188004) | Forest soil microbial communities from Harvard Forest Long Term Ecological Research site in Petersham, Massachusetts, USA - MetaG HF011... | ecosystem: Environmental > Terrestrial > Soil... | reverse complement strand
AACAGCGCCACCAGCAGGTCGGCCCTGGTCGCGAAGTGGAGATAGACCGAGCGCCTCGACACCCCGGCCCGCTCGGCGGTGGCGGCCATCGTCAGCGCCGCCGGGCCGTCCTCCTCCAGCACTGCCCGGGCCGCGTCGACGAGGGCGGCACGCGTGCGCCGGCTGCGTGCGTTGGTCGGGACAGCGATCGGCCCGGTCATTGGCGGCCTCCGGCGCTGTGTCGCCCACTTCGGCGGGCAACTTTACGCCTTGTGTAGTTGAGTCAGAACTTTACACTATGTATAGTTGAGCTTAAGTAGTCATGCTGTGCATTTTTCATGGGACGCGCGAGGAGACAACCATGGCACCGTCAGAGCAGACAACAGCACCGGACCTGCAGGAGCTGCTGAGTGACGCGGCACTGGCCGGGAAGTGGACCCTCGACCCGTCGCGGTCCACCGTCTCGCTGAAGAGCAAGAGCATGATGGGCCTGGTCCGGGTGAACGGTGTGTTCAGCCAGGTCACCGGAAACGGCACGGTCTCCCCGGCCGGCGAGGTGAGCGGCACCATCACGGTGGCTGCGGCGTCGATCGACACCAAGAACGCCAAGCGCGACAAGCATCTGCGCTCGGGCGACTTCTTCGACAGCGATAACTACCCGGACATCACGTTCACCGCGGACGGCATCCGGCCGTCAGGCCCGGGCGTCACCGTGACCGGCACCCTCACCGTCCGCGACCGTGCCCGGCCCCTGACCTTCGAGGGCACCGCAGCGGTCCACGGGGACGGCGAAGTATGGCTCGACGCGGAGGTGGGCATCAACCGCGGCGACTTCGGGCTCACCTGGAACCTGCTGGGCTCGGTGTCGATGGACAACACCCTCACGGTCCACGCGGTATTCACCAAACGGTGAGCGCTTGCGCCGCCGGCGCGTATGAACGACGGATGACGGGGACGGCCGCTACGGTAGCGAGATGACCGCCTGCCCGACGAGTACCCCCGGCTCACCCGAGCCGTACGAGGTGATCCATCTGGGCGGGGAGGCGGCCGCGATCGTCCCCATGTCGGACCTGCGCAGGCTTTGGGCGGTAGAGCGCTACGCCCCGGCCGAGGCCCGGGAGGATGCCGAGGCGGAGGCGGCGCTCGCGGAGCACCGCGAGTGGGTGGCCGCCGGACGTCCGGGCGCGGTCTCGCATGAGGAGGCGATGGCCGAGCTGCTCAGCAGCCGGTGAGGATCGAGTGGTCGCCAGCGGCGATCAGGTCGGCGCGCCGCCATGCCGGGGACCAGGCCGGAATGCAGGCGATCGGTGCGGCGGTCGCCCGGCTGGCCGACGACCCCTATCCGGCGGACGCGTTCCACCGCGGCGAATACCACCGGCTGCGCGTCGGCCCGTTCCGGGTGGCGTATGTGATTGACGCCGATGTCATCACGATCAGCCGTGTCGAACGCGTCTGAACAGCACAAACGCGGCCGGCAACGCCCAGTAAGCGCGGCAGAGGCTAATTCGCCTGGCCCCAGCGCCAGCGTGCCGGTACGCTGGCTAGCACCTGGAGTGATTTGATCGACAGCTTGGCGACCAGGACAAAAACGCCTAAAGAGTCACGCGCCACGTTCCGCGCGTCTCTTGGTTCTCAGTGACGGAGGAGCGCGACGGTGGCGAGTGCTGACGCAATCAGAGACCTGCTCGACCAGCGGATCCTGGTGCTGGACGGCGCCTGGGGCACGATGCTGCAGGGCGCCGGCCTGCAGCCGGAGGACTACCGCGGCGACCGGTTCTCCGGCCATCCGCGGGACCTCACCGGCGACCCCGACCTGCTGAACCTGACCCGCCCCGACGTCGTGCTCGGGATCCACCGACGGTACCTGGCCGCGGGCGCGGACATCACATCCACCAACACCTTCACCGCGACGAGGATCGGGCAGGCCGACTACGGCCTTGAGGGCGTGATCGGTGAGATGAACCGGGCCGGGGCGCGGCTGGCGCGCCAGGCCGCCGATGAGGCGGGCGGGCGGCTGGTGGCCGGCTCGGTCGGGCCGCTGAACGTCACGCTGTCGCTGTCGCCGCGGGTGGATGACCCGGCGTACCGCACCGTGTCCTTCGACCAGGTCAAGAACGCGTACGCGGAGCAGATGGCGGCGCTGGCCGAAGGCGGCGTCGACCTGCTGCTGATCGAGACGATCTTCGACACGCTGAACGCCAAGGCGGCGATCACGGCCGCCCGCGAGGCGGCACCGGACCTGCCGCTATGGATCTCGGTCGCGATCGTGGACCTGAGCGGGCGCACCCTGTCCGGGCAGACCGTGGAGGCGTTCTGGACCGCGATCGAGCACGCGGATCCGCTGATCGCGGGCGTCAACTGCTCGCTCGGCGCGGCCGAGATACGGCCGCACGTCGCGGAGATGTCCCGGCTCGCGCACTCCTACGTGAGCTGCCACCCGAACGCGGGCCTGCCCAACGCGTTCGGCGGTTACGACGAGCAGCCCGCGCAGACCGCGTCGCTGCTCCGCGGCTTCGCCGAGGCGGGCATGGTCAACGTCGTCGGCGGCTGCTGCGGCACCGGCCCGGCGCACATCGAGCGGATCGCCCACGCGGTTGCGGGCCTGCCGCCGCGCCAGGCTCCGGGCCCCGTCCGGCGTTCACGGTTCAGCGGGCTCGAGCCGTTCGAGATCGGGCCGGACACCGGGTTCGCGCTGATCGGAGAGCGCACCAACGTGGCCGGCTCGGCGCGGTTCCGCCGCCTCATCGAGGCCGGCGACTACCAGGCCGCGGCGGACGTGGCCCTGCAGCAGGTGCGGGGCGGCGCGAACCTGCTGGACGTGAACATGGACGCCGACCTGCTCGACGGCGAGCAGGCGATGACCGGGTTCCTGAACCTGATCGCCACCGAGCCGGAGGTGGCCCGGATCCCGATCATGATCGACAGCTCGCGGTGGAGCGTGCTCGAGGCCGGGCTGAAATGCGTCCAGGGCAAGGGCGTGGTGAACTCGATCAGCCTCAAGGAGGGTGCGGAGACGTTCCTGTCCCAGGCCCGCCGGATCCGTGATTACGGCGCGGCCGTCGTCGTGATGGCCTTCGACGAGCAGGGCCAGGCCGACACCGCCGAGCGCAAGGTGGCTATCTGCGGCCGCGCCTACGACCTGCTCACCCGCGAGGCCGGGTTCGCGCCGCGGGACATCATCTTCGACCCCAACGTGCTGGCCGTTGCGACCGGGATGGAGGAGCACAACGGCTACGCCAGGGCGTTCATCGACGCGCTGCCGCTGATCAAGGAGCGCTGCCCGGGAGTGCACACCTCCGGCGGGATCTCCAACCTGTCGTTCTCGTTCCGCGGCAACGACGTGGTGCGCGAGGCCATGCACTCGGCGTTCCTGTTCCACGCGATCCGGGCCGGCCTGGACATGGGCATCGTGAACGCCGGCCAGCTCGCGGTCTACCAGGACATACCGGCGGATCTGCTCGAGCTCGTCGAGGACGTGATCTTCGACCGGCGGCCGGACGCCACCGACCGGCTGATCACGTTCGCCAGCACCGTCCAGGGCACGGGCACCAAGCGGGAAGTCGACCTGTCCTGGCGTGACGCCCCGGTCGAGAAGCGGCTGGCGCACGCCCTGGTGCACGGCATCGTCGACTTCATCGAGGCCGACACCGAGGAGGCCAGGCAGGCCGCGGACCGGCCGCTCGACGTGATCGAGGGCCCGCTGATGGACGGCATGAAGATCGTGGGCGACCTGTTCGGGTCGGGCAACATGTTCCTGCCGCAGGTGGTCAAGAGCGCCCGCGCGATGAAGCGCTCGGTCGCCTACCTCGAGCCGTACATGGAGGCCGAGAAGGAGCAGGCAGAACGCGACGGCCGGGCCAGCCACCGGGAGCAGGGCAAGATCGTCCTCGCCACCGTCAAGGGCGACGTGCACGACATCGGCAAGAACATCGTCGGGGTCGTGCTTGCCTGCAACAACTACGACGTGATCGACCTGGGCGTGATGGTGCCGGCCGGGAAGATCCTGGACACCGCCGTCGCGGAGGGCGCCAGCGCGGTCGGGCTGTCCGGGCTGATCACGCCCTCGCTCGACGAGATGGTCACCGTGGCCGCCGAGATGCAGCGCCGGGGCCTGAACCTGCCGCTGCTGATCGGCGGGGCCACGACCTCGCGGCAGCACACGGCGGTGCGGATCGCGCCCGCCTACGATCACTCCACGGTGCACGTGCTCGACGCCTCCCGGGTCGTCGGCGTGGTCTCCGACCTGCTCGACCCGGGCCGGGCCGACGACCTCGACCGGCGCAACCGCGACGAGCAGGAACGGCTGCGCCAGGAGCACGCCACCCGGCAGCAGCGCCCCCTGATGCCGCTGGCGCAGGCGATCCAGAACCGCGAGCGGGTCAGCTTCGAGGATCTTCCGGTGCCCGAGTTCACCGGCACCCGGATCGTGGCCCCCGACCTGCAGGCCCTCCGCGAGCTCATCGACTGGCAGTTCTTCTTCGCGGCCTGGGAGCTAAAAGGCAAATTCCCGAAGATCCTGGAACGCGACGCCGCGAGGGAACTCTACGACGATGCGCTGGTCTTGCTCGAGGAGATCATCGCGGGCGGGCTGTTGCAGGCGCGCGGAGTCTACGGGTTCTGGCCGGCCCACGCCGAGGGCGATGACGCGGTCATCGACGGCGGGCCGCGGTTCCCGATGCTGCGCCAGCAGGCGGCCCGCAACGACGCGCGCCCCAACCACTGCCTGGCCGACTATCTGGCCCCGGCCGGTGACCACCTCGGTGCGTTCGCGGTGTGCGTGCACGGCGCGCAGGAACTGGCCAGCCACTACGAGGAGCAGCACGACGACTACCGCGCGATCATGGTGAAGGCGCTCGCCGACCGGTTCGCCGAGGCGTCGGCGGAATATGTGCACCGGCTGGCCAGGCGCGCGTGGTACGTGCCGGACGAGGCGCTCGCGATCGAGGACATGCACGCGGAGCGGTTCCGCGGCATCAGGCCCGCGTTCGGCTACCCGGCCTCCCCGGACCACTCGGAGAAGGCCAAGCTCGTCCGCCTGCTGGACGCCGGCGGCCTGGGCATCGAGCTCACCGAGTCGTTCGCCATGACCCCGGCGGCGAGCGTCAGCGGCCTGATGTTCGCGCACCCCGCGTCGCGGTACTTCGCGGTCGGCCGGATCGGCCGTGACCAGGCCGAGGACTACGCGGTCCGCAAGGGAGTCAGCCTCGCCGAGGTGGAGCGCTGGCTGCGGCCCAACCTCGGTTACGAGTCTCAGCCAGACCCGGTCAGCTAGCGGCCGGTGCCCGGAGCGGTAACGGCCTGGACCGCAGCACGATGAATTTCGGCCCCGCCTTGCCGCGAATCCGCCGCAGGTGCCCCGGCGAGGGTTCGACCACGTACCGCTCGGTCGCGGCGAGCAGCAGCGGCAGGTCGGTGGCGCTGTCGGTGTAGGCGTACGCCACCGGGAAGGTGACCCCGGCGGCAGCCAGCCGGCGCAGCTTCTCGAGGCCGAACGAGAAGGCGCCGGTCGAGGTGGGCAGCGCGTTCCACATCCCGCAGTCCCGCCACGGCCGCACGAAGGTTCGTCCCTGCTGCAGCCGCGCCGCCACGACCTCTACCGTGTCCAGCCCGAGCGCGCGGCAGGTCGCGGTGGCCAGCCAGTCGGCGCAGCCGGTCGCGATGACGACGCGGTCGCCGGCCGCGAGGTGGGCGTGCAGGCGGTCAAGCACCACCCGGATCCGGTTGCCCTCGGCGGCGTGCGCGGCGGCGAACTGCTCCACCAGCCGCGCGATCCGGTCCGGCGGCAGACCGGCCGTCGCGATCCACAGCAGCGCCGTTATCGCGTAACGGCGGGTAAACGGCATGAAGAAAAACGGCGCCAGAACCGGCCCGATCAGCAGGGCCGCGGCGGTCCGGGCCGGGCTGCGCAGGATCAGGCCCCTGATGAACTCGACCGTGGTGTCACCGCGCAGCAGCGTCCCGTCGAGGTCGAACACCGCGACCGGGCGCCCGGTGGCGGGCGCGGCAGCGGTACTCATCGGTCGGTGCGCTCCTTAGGTAGCGGCCCCGGCCATGGTAACGAGGGGCGAGCCGGGTTGCGCGGCGCGATTGCCGGGGATGATCAACGCCGGGCGAGGCGGGGGCATGCCCGACGGGGGATCATGGATTCACGGGCAAGGACGTACGCGGTGTCGATCGACGTGCCGCGGGCGGGCGGCTGGCGCGCGTGGAATACCGCTGCCGAACTGTTCGAGCAGCGGCTCACCGCTCAGGTGAGCCCGCCGGTTCTGGACGCCCAGATCGACTCGGAGACCAGGCACGGGCTTGACTACGTCCGGATCCGGGTGACCGTGGCGGTGCAGGCCGCCGACGTCGCCGAGGCGGTCGGCGCGGCGTGGAGCCTGTTCCAGCAGGCGGCCGGCGAGGTCGGCGGGTGGGACATCGCCGCCGCCCGCGCCGAGGTGCACCCCGCCGCCCAGCGGTCCGCTCGGAACCGGCAAAAACGGCCGCTGTTACCCGGCTATGGTCACGCATGCGGGGCGTTGACTAACTTCAGGGTTCATGACGTGGCAACCGGAACTTGATGAGGTGCAGCGGCGCCGGGACCTGGCGGAGCAGATGGGCGGGCCGGACAAGATCCGGCGCCAGCACGAGGCCGGCCGGCTGACGGTCCGGGAGCGGCTCGCGGCGCTGCTCGACGACGGCTCGTTTCGCGAGATCGGGGCGCTGGCCGGGGCCGCCGCGTATGACGGTGACGGCGAGCTGACCCGGTTCACGCCCGCCAACTTCGTCACCGGGACCGGGCGGATCGACGGGCGCAAGGTCGTGGTCGGCGGCGACGACTTCACGGTCCGCGGCGGCGCCGGTGACGCGGCGATCGCGGGCAAGCAGATCTACTCCGAGCGGCTGGCGAACGAGCTCCGGCTGCCCCTGGTCCGGCTCGTCGAGGGCACCGGCGGTGGCGGCAGCGTGAAAATGCTCGAGCAGCTGGGCGCCACCTACGTGCCGGTCAATCCCGGCTGGGATTATGTGGTCGACAACCTGTCCACGGTCCCGGTCATCGCCGCCGGGCTGGGCCCCGTGGCCGGGCTCGGCGCCGCCCGGCTGTGCGCGGCCCACCTGTCGATCCTGGTCGAGGGCACCGCGCAGCTGTTCGTCGCCGGGCCTCCGGTGGTGCGCAGCGGAGTCGGGGAGGACGTCGACAAGGAGCAGCTCGGCGGTGTGCGGGTACACGGCCGCAACGCCGCTGTCGACCTGGTGGCGGCGTCGGAGCCGGACGCGTTCGGCATGATCCGGCGGTTCCTTTCCTACCTGCCGCAGAGCGCCTACGAGCTTCCGCCGGTGGCCGGGTGCGACGATCCGCCCGGGCGCCGGGACGAGGTGCTGCTGTCCGCCATACCAAGGGACCGGCGCCGGCCCTACCGGATCCGGGAGATCCTGCGGGCGGTGTTCGACGCCGGCTCCGTCATGGAGGCGCAGCGGTACGGCGGGCCGATCGTGACCGCGCTGGCCCGGCTGGACGGGCACCCGGTGGGGGTGGTGGCCTGCGACCCGTACGTGGCCGGGGGCTGCCTGACGGTCGAGGGCGCGGAGGCGGTGACCCGGCTCGCCGACCTGTGCTCAACGTTCCATCTGCCGATCGTGACCCTCACCGACCAGCCCGGGCTGCTCATCGGCACCCGCGCCGAGCAGCGCGCCACGATCCGGCACGGCGTGCGGGCGATCAGCGCCGTCTACCAGGCGACCGTGCCGGGCGCGGAGATCATCGTGCGCCGGGTGTTCGGCGTGGGCGGAGCGGGGCTGGTCAACCGGCACCGGCTGATCCGCCGCTGGGCCTGGCCGTCGGCGGACTGGGGCTCGCTGCCCGTGGAAGGCGGGATCGAGGCCGCGTACCGGGCCGAGCTGGAGCGCGCCGAGGATCCGGCGGCCCTGCTGGCCGACATCCGGGCCCGGCTCGACGCGGTGCGGAGCCCGCTGCGCACGGCCGAGCGGTTCGGCGTCGAGGAGATCATCGACCCGCGCGAGACCAGGCCGCTGCTGTGCGACTGGGTCCGCGACGCCTACGCCATGCTGCCGTCAAACCCCGGCAAACCCACCTTCGGCACCCGCCCCTGACGCGAGCGGCTCCAGGAACGCGGCCGAGCTGAGCTACGTGAGCTTGCGCTCGGCGGCCCAGCGGGTCAGCTGATGCCTGGTGGAGAGCTGAAGCTTGCGCAGCACGGACGAGACGTGCGTCTCCACCGTCCTGATCGAGATCGTGAGCTCCCGGGCGATCTCCTTGTAGGTGTAGCCGCGGGCGATCAGGCGCAGCACCTCACGCTCGCGGGTGGTGAGCTGGTCGAGTTCGGGATCGAACAGGGGGCGTCCCTCGGCGGCATCCGGCATGGCGGCGAACGCGTCAAGCACGAAGCCGGCCAGCCGCGGCGAGAAGACCGCGTCGCCGGCCGCGACCCGGCGCACCGCGTCCACCAGGTCGGCGCCGGAGATCGTCTTGGTCACGTACCCTCGCGCCCCGGCCCGGATCACCGCGATCACGTCCTCCGGGGCGTCCGAGGCGGACAGGGCCAGGAAGCGCACTTCGGGGAGCGCGGCCCGCAGCGAGCTGAGCACGAGCTGCCCGCCCCCGCCGGGCAGGTGCACGTCGAGCAGGACGACATCGGGCAGGCACTGGGTGATCACCGATATCGCGGGCTGCACATCGTCTGCCTCGCCGACCACCTCGACCTGGTCGCCGAGCTCGGACCGGACGCCGGACCGGAACAAACCATGATCATCGACGATGACCACCCGGGGCCGGCTTCCCGCGGCCGTTCGACCGGAGCCGGTTGGCGTGGTCATGCGCGGCTCGGCTGCCGTTCCCCGGCCGCCCGGGGCATGGTCAGCGAGACCTCGGTGCCCTGGCCCGGAGTGCTGCGGACGGAGGCGGATCCGCCGCGACGGGCCATCCGGGCGTGAATGGACTCGGCCAGGCCCTTCCGGTCTTCGGGCACCGCGTCCGGGTCGAACCCGCGACCGCGGTCGCGCACGAACAGCGACACCTCCCCCGGCTCGACCTCCGCGAACAGCGAGACAACGTCGGCACCGGACCATTTCGCGGCGTTGACCGTGGCCTCGCGCGCCGCCGCGAGCAGCGCGCTGAGGTCGTCGTTAAGGTCGCAGTCCCCAACGGTGACCGCTTCAACGGACACCTCGTGCTGGGCCTCCACCTCCTGCTGGATCAGCCGTATGCCGGAGGCGAGGGTCATGTCCTCACCGTCCAGGGAGCCGGGCGCGCGGCCGTCGAACAGCCAGGCGCGCAGCTCCCGCTCCTGAGCGCGGGCCATCTGGATAACCTGCTGCGGCTGGTCCGCGCGCCGCTGGATCATGGCCAGAGTCTGCAGCACCGAGTCGTGCACCCGAGCGGCCATGTCCGCTCGCTCCTCCGCCCGGATCCTCGCCCGGCGCTCCTCGACCAGGTCCCTGGCGATGCCGAGCCACCAGGGGCCCAGCAGAATCGCGGCACCGACAAGCACCAGCACCGCGCCGCCCACCGGCCGCAGCATGCTGAGGCTCTCGTGGCCGACCGCCAGGATGCCCGAGCCAACGGCCAGGAGCAGGATCGCAACCGCCACGCGCAGCCAGGCCCGGCGCCGGGTGCCGCCTGCGGTCAGGCCCACCAGCGGCTCCGCGACGTGCCGGATCGTGTCCAGCTCGTCGGGCGGAGCGTTCCGCCAGATCAGCACCATGCCCGCGGTGCACAAGATCACTGGCCACTGGACAGTGCCCAGCAAGCCCGCGCCAAGGGTCTGCGAGATCTCGATCAGTACGAAGAGCACCGAAGCCAGGCCTGCGGCGAGCGCAATGCCCCTTTTATCCGTCCTGGCCCTGCTCCAGATGCTGCTGTCCATGCCCGTGGCCGGCACCAGCAGCCAGAACCCCACGTAGACCGTGGCCGCGAAGCCGACGGTGATCAGGCTGGCAACCACGATCACCAGCCGCACGACCGTTACTTCGAATCCCGTCCGGGCCGCCAGTCCCGCCGCCACGCCGCCGGCCAGGCCGTCCTCGGGGCGGCGGCGCAGCGGCCCCTGACCCCGTGGCCCGCGTGCCCAGCGGCCGGGCCCATGTCCCCAGTGACCGGCGTGGTGGCGCCAGGCACTCCAGTTATCGGGCATGCCCGGCTGCGGTCCGGCCGGGCCGTCGGGGTGCTCGCGTCCCGGAGAAGCCTCCGACCAGGAGGTTTCGTCCTGCCGCGATGCGGGGCCTGTTGGTTTCTGCACATCTCCATCATCGCGCCAGATACACCCGCGCGGCTATCCGGGCAAACCCCGGACCTGTCCCGGGGTCCTCAGGGTTTTACCGGGGTTCTTCCGGATACCCACGGCGCGCGCGGGACGGCACGCTGGAGCCATGAACACAACAGACAGCACAACGCAAGCCACGGACCACGTTGAGGCCAGCAACGAAACTCACACCACCAGCGGGTCGCTGCCGCTGCGCCGCCCGGTCCACGACCGGATGCTGGCCGGGGTCGGCTCTGGCATCGCCGACTACCTCGGTGTCGACGAGACGCTTGTCCGGATCGCGATCGTCGTGGCGACGTTCTTTGGCGGCGCAGGCATCGCGGTCTACCTGGCCGGCTGGCTGCTGATCCCCGAAGAGGGCAGCGATCAGTCGCTGGCGGGCGAGCTGCTCCAGTCCATTTCCGCCCGGTCACGATAGTCAAGGGAGACACACCGACATGCCAGGGCAGGCCAGTCCGAGCTGGTTCATCACCGCAACCCGTCGCCGCACCAGCTACTCAAGCATGAGGATTTCCGACGCGGAGCGCGCCGAGGCCGCCGACCTGCTGTCCAAGAACTACGGCGACGGGCGGCTGGACGAGGCCGAGTTCCATCAGCGCCTCGATCAGGCCATGCGCGCAAAAACGTACGCCGACCTGGGCGGTCTGTTCGATGACCTGCCGCGGACCGAAGCCGAGGCCGCGGAGGCGCCTCGGACACCAGCGCGCCGCCACCACGAGCACTCACATCACGCCGGCGGGCTGGTGCTGGTGGCCGCGCTCGTGGTCGCCGCCGCGGTCATGGCCGGGCACGTCCTGGCCTGGTTCGCCACGGCCTGGATCTGGCTGGCGATCATCGGGGTTGCGGTGTTCGCGCTCGATAGGCACAGAAAGCGATCATGACCCATAGCGGTCGAGGATCCCCTGCGCCGTCGCCGCGAGCAGCGCGCGAACCGACGGGGGCGAGAGGACCTCGACCCGGCCGCCGAACCCGGCCAGCCGGTGGGCCGCCGCGAGTTCGTGCTCGAAGGACAGCGTCAGCGTCCGCCAGCCGTGCTCGTCGGGCGGCTCCGCGGCGTCAAGGGCTGGCCGGGCATCGTCCCCGAAGACCTCGCCGAACGTGGCGAGCGCCTGGGGCGATGCCCGCAGCCGCACCGGGAGCCTTGGCCGGCTGGTGGTGAACTCGGCCGACCACCGGTCCCAGAACCCGGCGAGCTCGAAGTCAGCGGGCCGCTCGAACGGCTCGTCCAGGATCCGTGCGGCGCCGATCCGGCCGGCCCGGAAGACCGAGACCCGGCTGCCGCGGGTTGCGGCCACGAGGTACCAGGCTCCCGCCTTGTTCACCAGGCCGAGCGGCCCGACCGTGCGGGTGGCGGCACGAGTGGCGGCGGGACGGCCCGGCGGGCCGGGGCGCCGGTAGCCGATGGCCAGGTGCCGGTGCCGCCGGAGCGCCTCGGCCAGGGTCCGCAGGTGCGGTACCTCCTCGTGCCCGCGGAACCAGCGGGGCATGTCCAGGTGGACGAGTGCCGGGCTTGCGCCGCCGTGCTGCTCCCGCTGTCCGGCCGTGACCCGGATCTTGCGGTGCGCCGCCGCAGCGGCGCCGTCCAGGCCGAGCTCGCCGAGCGCGCTCGGCACGCCCAGGATGAGCAGCGCCTCGGCCTCCTCCGGGCGCAGGCCGCGGAGGGGGAAACGGTAGCCGTCCAGCAGCCGGCAGCCGCCTCCGGGCCCGGACTCGGTCAGCACCGGCACGCCGGCGGCGCTCAGCGCCGCAAGGTCGCGGTAGACCGTGCGGACGGAGACCTCGAGTTCCCTGGCCAGCGCCGCGGCGGTCACCTGCCCGCGGGCCTGGAGCAGCAGGACCAAGGAGACCAGGCGGTCGGCGCGCACCCAGCCAGATTAGGTGCTTATCGCTGACAAGAGTTGTCAGCGATCGCCGCGTACCGTCGGGCCATGCAGATGCACGAGTTCTACACGCGGCCCGGGACCATGACGTCGGCCGGCCGATACGCGCCGCTGCTCGCCGGTCTGCCACGGGACATCCCTGGTCTGGCCGCGGTGGGGCACGGGCTGCTGATTCACGAGCACATGGCGGAGGGCTACGGGGTGACCCTGTCCGACGAGCAGCGCAGCAGCGTGCACGTCCGCCCGGTCGAGCAGATGCTCGAGCTGATCATGGGCAGCGACGGGCGGCCGCTCGATGTCGCCCGGGAACCGGCGGCGCGGCTGCCGGTGAACTGCCGGCACTTCACCGTGCTGATGGTCACGATGCTGCGGGCGCAGGGCACGCCGGCCCGGGCACGTTGCGGGTTCGGCGGGTACTTCACCGACGGGTTCTTCGAGGACCACTGGGTCTGCGAGTACTGGCACCCCGGGCAGAAGCGCTGGATCCTGGTGGACGCACAGATCGACGGCACGCAGCGGGGCTGGTTCCCGATCGACTTCGACGTCACCGACGTGCCCCGGGACCGATTCCTGATCGGAGGCGACGCCTGGGCACGGTGCCGGTCCGGCGCGGCGGACCCGGGCAAGTTCGGGCTCAGCCTGGTGAACGAGTCCGGCGACTGGTGGATCGCCGCCAACCTCATGCGAGACGCCGCGGCGCTCGGCAACACCGAGGTGCTGCCGTGGGACTGCTGGGGCGCGATGCCAGGGCCGGACGACCCGCTCGACGAAGAGCTCTGCGCCGTGTTCGACCGGCTGGCCGCGCTCACCCAGGCGCCGGACGGCTCCTTCACCGAGTTGCTTCGGCTCTGCCAGACCGATGAGAGGCTTCGCGTTCCGGCAATCGTCCGGAATGCCGTACGGGGCCGTGACGAACCTCTCGATGGGGCCTCATGAGGAAAATCATGGAAAGGCTTGCCGAGAAGAAAAAGAGCGCCTCGAGGAAGTTAGTAGCGTAGTTTACATAAACTCGCACTGACATCCAGGGGGGCGTCGTGACGGCGGTGAGGTCAAGGTTGGGATTAGTTGTCGCCTGCCTTCTGGCGGCTGCGCTGCTGCCAACGGCGGCAGCTTCGGCGTCTACCGGCAGGACGGCAACGCTGCAGGCAGCGCCGCTGGCCCTGCCGTTCGGGCTCTACGAGAGCAGTAACAACGATCAGTACCCATTCCCCGCAACGCCCAAGTATGCGATCCAGTACTACGGTTGGTACGAGAATTTCCAGACCGCCGATGCGCGGGCAGCTTGGAGCGCGGGTACGGAAACTTTCGCGGAACTGCAGACCTGCGGTAATCCATGCGATTCTGCCACCAGCTACCCCATCACCAATGTGATAAATGGAACCTACGACTCGTACCTGAAACATTTCGCAAATGAGGTAGCCGCGTTTGGCCATCCCGTGTTGCTGACCTTCGACCATGAGATGAACGGCTCGTGGTATCCCTGGGGTGACACCGAGATCACGCCCACACAGTGGATCGAGGCCTGGCAGCACGTCACATCGCTGATCAGCTCGATCGCACCGAACGCCATCTGGGTCTGGGCGCCGAACATCGAACAGGGTGCCGCACCTGTGGCGAGCTACTGGCCCGGCAACGGATACCTGAACCCGGACGTCAGCATCGTCGGCCTCGACGGCTACCTCCAGAACTCCGGCTCGACGTGGGCGAACACGTTCTCCCAGAGCATCACCGACGTGATGACCGTGAGCGGCGGGACATACCCGTTCATCGTCGCGGAGACCGGAGTCCCGTCCACCGATTCGAACAGCGTCTGGCAGATCCGCAACCTAGTCGCGGGCGCCCGCTCGGTTGGCGCCGCGGCCCTGATGTACTTCGTCTCCAGAACTAAGTGGGCGTTCACGCCTGCTGAGCGGGCAGAGTTCGTCAGCGACGTGGGGTGAACCGCCCGGTCCCGCCCGCCGGAGCCCGGTGAGCCTGGCGCGGACAGACCACCCGGTGATGCGTCATGAGGAGGCCAGGTCGCTGGCGGCGTCCTCGCCGGCCCGGGTCGTGCGGCGCAGGAAATCGTCGATGACCTCGAGCTCGGTCTCGGTGTAGCCGGCGCAGACGTCGTCCATCGAGGCGTTCATGCCCGCGTAGAGGCCGAAGAGCTCGGCGACGCGGTCGCTGAGCGGCCGCACGGTAACCGCCCGGCGGTCGGTGGCGGCGCGCTCGCGGACAACCCAGCCGCCGCGTTCCAGGCGGTCGAGGATGCCGGTGATCGTCGCCGGATGCAGCCCGGCGCTGCGGGCGAGCGCCGACGGGCTAAGCGGACCGCGCCGGTTCAGGATCTCCAGGCAGTGCAGGTCAGCGTCGTTGAGGTCCAGGTGCGTGACGACCTGATGGTTGAGCAGCGCGAGCTGAATGTTCAGCTCGCGCAGCGACTCCTTGATCTGCGCGGTCAGGCGCCGGCTGCGCCGGTTGACCGAGGCGCGGTCCTCTATTTCGTCCTCCGTATGATATGGTTCTCATATTATACGAACTACAGAACCAGAGTACACGTTCGGCGAGAGGTGCGTGCGATGACTCAGCTGCACACCGGAGACCTGCTAAGTCCGCACGACCTGACGACGATCAGCGGCGAGGCCGCGCCGGTGCCCGATTCCGGGCGGCTGGTGCACCTGCAATTCCGCCGGTACGCGGGCTGCCCGGTATGCAACCTGCACCTGCGGTCGTTCGCGGCACGGCACGATGAGCTGGTCGCGGCCGGGATCCGCGAGATCGTGGTGTTCCACTCCAGCGCCGAGACCATGCGGGAGTTCCAGGGGCAGCTGCCGTTCGTGGCCATCGCCGACCCGCAGAAGAAGCTCTACGCCGAGTTCGGCGTGGAGACGATGTCCGCATGGCTTGCGCTGGACCCCCGCTCGTGGCTGGCCGCGGGCCGGGCCATAGCGCGGGCGCCCAGCCTGCACGGGGCGACCGGCCCCGGCGAGCAGCACATGGGCCTGCCAGCCGACTTCCTCGTCGGCCGGGACGGCCGGATCGTGGCGGCCAAGTACGGCAGGCGCGTCGACGACCACTGGTCCGTGGACGAACTGCTCGGCCTCGCCGCCGCGTGACGCCCGTCCGGCTAGCCGACTTCGGGCACCCCGATCGCTGCCATGGCCGCGGCGGCCACCGAGACCGCGAATCGGCGCGCGAACGCGCTGGCCCGGCGGCCACCGGTGTGCTGGTCCAGGGCGTGCTGGCCCGGCGGATGCTGGTCCGGGGTGTGCTGGTCCGGCGCGGGCCGGGCGTGACGGCCCTGAGCACGTCGGCCTGCGGAGAGCCAGTCCTGCGCGTGCCGGGGCCCGGCGTGCCGACCCGCGGCGGGGCGGGTTCCTGTGATCGCGAATGCTGCTGACGTCATGTCCAGTCCCTCCTAAGAGCCACCGCTGCCTGCGGCGATCCCCTCCGCAGCCACGGGCAGCGGTGGCTGCGTTGCCCTGACAGCGGTAGGAGTCACGGGACCGGCACCCGCCAACAACTTTTCCGCCGGGAATCTCACGGGACATCTATCCTGAACGTCGCCGTCCGTAAACGGTCCGCGGGCTTGCGAGGCGAGGTGGCTGCATGGCGGGTGACGGCGGGGACAGCGGGCTCCCGGACGCCGGCGCGGCGCGACGGGGACGGCCCCGGGACCCCGGAGTGGACGAGTCGATCCTGTCGTCGACCCTGCTCCTGCTCGGCGAGGTCGGTTACGCGCGGCTGACGATGGAGCAGGTCGCGGCGCGGGCCGGGGTCGGCAAGGCCAGCCTGTACCTGCGCTGGCCGTCGAAGGTTGCCCTGGTCGCTGACGCCGTCCAGCGGCTCAGCCCGGACCTGGTTCCCGCGGCGCCTGACACCGGGAACCTGCCCGGTGACATGTGGGAGTTCCTGCGGCAGCTGGTGCGCCCGCGGAGCGCGGCGGCAGCAGCCCTGCCAGCGGTGGCGGGCGAGGCCACGAACAACCCGGAAATGCGCGAGGCGTTCCGGCGCGGTGTCACACCCGCGTTGATCGAAAGTGTGCGAACGATCCTGCAGCGGTCCGCTGACCGCGGTGAGCTGCCTGCGACCGCGGACGTCGAGCTGCTGTCGGTGCTGCCGATGGCCCTGCTGCAGCAGCTGCGGCTGATCCACGAGCAGCGTCCAGGCGAGGAGATGGTCAGCCGCATCGTCGCCCAGTTCTACACGCCGCAATGACCGCCCTGCGCTTTCGGCCACGGCGGGCATTGGTGTCGCCGGCCCGCCGCTGCCGCGCCAGCGACAGCGCCGGCACTTTCACACTGATAGCCAGCGGCTGGATCAGGCTGGGCCGGGCCAGGGCAGGATGGTCAGGGCGGGCCACTGCCGCTGCCAGCGGGTCACCTTGGCCTGGTAGACCTGGCGCGGGGCCAGGACCGGGTTGGGCCGCACGACCAGGTTGAACACGTCGGACAGCCCGTACGGCGCATAGATGCGCCAGGACCCGCCGGGTTCGAGGCGCACTCCCAGGCAGGCGCAGGTCGCCTCGAACGTATCGATCGCGGCTTCGCTGGACTCATGCGCAGGGCACGGCGCGCCGAACTTCTGCTCGTACCAGAGGTGGACCCTTGCCTGGTTCCGGATCTGGACCGGGGCGGCGATGCCGCCGAAAACCGTGCGCCCGGCCTGAATGACCGCGTCCTCGGCCGCCCAGGACAGATCCGAGGCGTCGAAGTATCCGAGGTCGTAGTCCAGGATCCCTGACTCGGGCGGCTGGCCGGTCACCACGTTCCAGGCGCTCTGATACAGGCACCCGGCGAGCAGGTACCAGCCCGGCAGATCCAGGCCGGCGGCCAGGTCGAGCACTCGCATCAGGGTGGCGTTCGAGCGCAGCACCGCGCGGAAGTGATCCAGCTGCTCGTCAATCGGGAGCCGGCCGATCTGCATGGCAAGTGTCTACCAGGCCGGCCTGTCAGCCCCAGTGCCCACATGCCCCGCGTGCGTACCCGGGTCAGCGAGCGGGGCGCGCAGGCGCGGGTACCGGCCGCGACCCGAGCACCGCGGGCGGATGCCCGGGCAGGTCCCGGTGCGCGGTGAGCGCCCGGGTGAGCAGCAGCGTCCCGGACAGCGCGGCGGCGCCGAGCAGCAGCCACATCGCGTCACGGATGCCGAGCCAGGTGCCCAGGACGCCGCCGAGCAGGGCGCCGAACGGGCTGGTGCCGAAGATCAGGAACCGCATGGTCGCGGTGACCCGGCCGCACATGCCGGGCGGCGAGTAGGACTGGCGGAACGCGGCGATGATGATGTTGCCGACGGCGATGCCGGTGTACGCCAGCAGCGAGCCCGCTATGTAGAACGCCAGCCGCGGCCCGGGACCGGTGAGGGGGATGAGCAGCCCGAACGGCACGGCGCACAAGGTGCTGAGCACCAGGCCCCGAGCGGTTCCGAAGCGGGCGGTGATGCGGCCGGTGAGCAGGGCGCCGAGGATGCCGCCGACCCCGGGGATCGCGGCGAGCAGGCCGACGGCGCCGGGCGTCAGCCCGACCACCCGGACCAGGAAAAGAATCAGCAGCGCGGCGTAGCCGGTCAGCGCGAGGTTGGCGACCGCCCAGAACAGGCTGAGCTGCCGCAGAAACGGGTCGCGCAGCACCAGCTGCAGGCCGTCGGCGATCTCCCGGCGCAGCCCGGCGCGGCGCAGGCCAACCCGGCGCAGCCCGGCCCGCCGCGTCGCCGGGTCCGGCTTCCCCGGGGGACGCGCGCCGAGCAGGCACACGGCCGAGACGACGAAGCTCAGGGCGTTGCAGAGCACCGCGGTCACGGCGCCGACCAGCTGTGCCAGCAGGCCTGCCAGGCTGGGCCCGGCGAAAGCAGCGGCCGACGCGCTGCCCTGCATTTTCGTGTTGCCTTCGATAAGGTCGCCGGGCTGGACCAGCGACGGCAGGTAGACCTGGTACGCGGTCATGAACAGGACGCTGGCGCCCCCGCCGAGCAGCTGGACGGCGATGACCAGGCCGGTGCTCAGGACGCCGGCCCAGGCCGCGACGGGCACGCTGGCGTACAGCGCAGCCGAGATCACGTCGCACCCGATCATCACCCGCCGGGCCGGCAGACGGTCCACCCATGCCCCGGCGGGCAAGCCGATGATCAGCCAGGGCAGCCACCCGGCCGCGGTGAGCACGCCCACCACGAAGGTGCTGGCGTGCAGCACGATGACGGCGACCAGCGGCATCCCGACCACGGCCATGGCGTTGCCGAGCTGGCTGACGGTCTCGCCGATCCACAGCAGGCGGAAGCTGCGCTGCCGCAGCAGCCCGCCGAACCGGCGCCCGTCAGCCGGCTCGCCGATCCCGCGCCCGCCGGGCCTCACGGCTCTTTCCGGCCCCACGCCGAGACAACGGTGAACGTCGTCAGATCGAGCCGGCCGGCGGCGATGTCCGCCAGGTGCCGGTCGATCTCATCCGGCACGCCACCGCCCCTTCCGCGCAGCCCCTATATACTGAACGTAGACGTTCACTATATAGGCTCGCGGACCACTTCCGCCGGATCCTTGTCGGTTCGCACTCCCTTGTACGCTGCGGCCCGCATCACGCCGGCGCTGGTCCAGCCGCCGAACCCCACCTCGATCACCAGCCGGGGCTCGGTCCAGATGGCGGCCCGGGCGTGCTCCGGCGGGACCGGCGCGGCGAACGGGGACGTGCCGCGGCGCAGCGGCCCCAGCCGACGCCCGAGCATGGCCAGCGTGTCCTGGGTGAAGCCGGTGCCGACGTGCCCGGCATAGTCCAGCCCGGCAGCGCCCTGCACGCCGATCAGCAGCGAGCCGATCAGGCCCTCCCGGTTGCCCTCCCCCGGTTTCCAGCCGCCCACCACCGCCTCCTGACGGTAGACGTTCTTGATCTTGCGCCAGGCCGGTGATCGCTTGCCCGGGTCGTAACGCGACGACAGCCGCTTGGCCACGATGCCCTCGAGGCCATGCTGTTTAGACACCGCAATCAGCTCGGCGCCGGTCACGTCGGTGAACGACGGTGGCGTCTGGAGGTGCCGGCCGGCCAGGCCGAGCCCGTCGAGCAGCGCCCGGCGCTCGGAGTACGGCTCGTCGAGCAGCGGCCTGCCGTCCAGGCACAGCAGGTCGAAGGCCAGGTAGCTGACCGGAACCTGGGCCGCGAGCACCCGGATCTGTGCGGGCGAGGAGATGTTGATCCGCTGCTGCAGCGCCTCGAAACTCGGCCATTCCCCGCCGCCGAACGCGACGATCTCCCCGTCCAGAACGGCCCGTGCCGCGCCCATGGCACCCGCGAGTTCCTGCAGCTCGGGATAGCTATAGGTGACGTCGCGGCCGGTCCGGGACCACAGCTGCACGGCGCCCTGCTCGGCGAACGCGATCGCGCGCACGCCATCCCACTTCATCTCGTACGCCCAGCCGTGACCGTCGGGCGGCAGGCTGCCCGCCGTTGCCAGCATCGGCCGTATCCGGCCGGGCAGAACCTGCCGCCCCGTATCGGTCACTCAATATGACTACCCTGAACGGGACGCCGAGTTACAGCAGAGTCGTGACAGCCTTGACCTCGGTGTAGTTGTTCAGGACCTCGTGGCCCATCTCGCGGCCCCAGCCGGACTGCTTGTAGCCGCCGAACGGCAGCGAGGCGTCGAAGACGTTGTAGCAGTTGATCCAGACCGTGCCGGCCCG
>Ga0208725_1000091_pt1 | contig 19819 bp, 19 predicted proteins | sample MicForSoSWNH13_O_FD_188004 | JGI IMG/M metagenome (GOLD analysis project Ga0208725, IMG submission 188004) | Forest soil microbial communities from Harvard Forest Long Term Ecological Research site in Petersham, Massachusetts, USA - MetaG HF011... | ecosystem: Environmental > Terrestrial > Soil... | reverse complement strand
GTCATCCTCGGCGAGTTCAGCAAGATCGAGGAAGGCCAGCGGGTCAAGCGCACCGGCGAGGTGCTCTCGGTCCCGGTCGGCGACAACTTCCTCGGCCGCGTGGTCGACCCGCTCGGCGCGCCGCTCGACGGCAAGGGCCCGATCGAGGACACCCACCTGCGGGAGCTTGAGATCCAGGCGCCGAGCGTGGTGCAGCGGCAGCCGGTGACGGAGCCGCTGCAGACGGGGATCAAGGCCATCGACGCGATGACCGCGATCGGCCGCGGGCAGCGCCAGCTGATCCTCGGTGACCGGCAGACCGGCAAGACCGCGATCGGCATCGACACGATCATCAACCAGAAGGACAACTGGGCGTCGGGCGACCCGAAGCGCCAGGTTCGCTGCATCTACGTGGCGATCGGCCAGAAGGGGTCGACGATCGCGCAGGTGCGGCAGGCGCTCGAGGACCACGGCGCGATGGAGTACACAACGATCGTCGCGGCCCCGGCGTCGGACCCGGCCGGGTTCAAGTACATCTCCGCGTACACCGGCTCGGCGATCGGCCAGCACTGGATGTACGACGGCAAGCACGCGCTGATCATCTTCGACGACCTGAGCAAGCAGGCCGAGGCCTACCGGGCCATCTCACTTCTGCTGCGCCGCCCGCCGGGCCGCGAGGCCTACCCGGGTGACGTCTTCTACCTGCACTCCCGGCTGCTGGAGCGCTGCGCCAAGCTGTCCGACGACCTCGGCGCCGGGTCGCTGACCGGCCTCCCGGTCATCGAGACCAAGGCCAACGACATCTCCGCCTACATCCCGACAAACGTGATCTCGATCACCGACGGGCAGATCTACCTGGAGGCCGACCTGTTCAACTCGGGCGTGCGGCCCGCCATCAACGTCGGCCGCTCGGTGTCCAGGGTCGGCGGCAACGCCCAGGTCAAGGGCATGAAGAAGGTGGCGGGCACGCTGAAGCTCTCGCTGTCGCAGTACCGCGACCTTGAGTCGTTCGCCTCGTTCTCCTCCGACCTCGACGCGGTGTCACGCGCCCAGCTTGACCGCGGATCCCGGCTGGTCGAGCTGCTCAAGCAGCCGCAGTACAGCCCGTTCCCGGTGGAGCAGCAGATCGTGTCGGTGTGGATGGGCACGACCGGCCAGATCGATGACGTTCCGCTGGAAGACGTGCGGCGGTTCGAGCGCGAGTTCCTCGACTACCTGCTGCGGGACCATCCGGGGATCCTCGACGGGATCCGGGAGACCGGCCAGCTGTCCGACGACACCACGACCGCGCTCAAGGATGCGATCGACCAGTTCCGCCGCGGCTTCGAGGTCACCGGCGGGGAGCTGCTGGTGAAGGATGATGGGCCTGGCGAGGCGGCCGACGAGAGCGAGGTGAACCCGGAAAAAATCTCCCGGGTCGTCCCGCCGCCGGCCGAGCCGGGTGATACCGGGGGATCGGCCTCCGGGGGAGCACAGCAGGGATAGGCGGGTCATCGAATGGGAGCACAGCTTCGCGCGGTCAGGCGGCGGATCCGCTCGGTGCAGTCCACCGCCAAGATCACCCGCGCGCAGGAGCTCATCGCCTCGTCCCGGATCATCAGGGCTCAGCAGCGGGTCCGGGACGCCCGGGCGTACGACCGCGAGATCACCCGGGCGGTGACCGCCGTTGTCAGCCGGTCGGGGCAGGTCGACCACCCGCTGACCAGGCCGGTCCCTAATCCGGAGCGGGCCGCCGTGCTGATCCTCACCAGCGACCGGGGCTTCGCCGGCGGGTACAACGCCACGGTGCTGCGTGAGGCGCAGCGCCTGGAGGAGCTGCTGCGCGAGCGCCACGTGACCCCGGCGCCATTCGTGTCCGGGCGCAAGGGCATCACCTGGCACAGCTTCCGCGACCTGGACGTCGAGGCCCACTGGAGCGGGTTCTCCGAGACGCCGGCCCACGACAACGCCGCCGAGATCACCAAGGTGCTGCTTGACGCGTTCGCCGCCCCGGACAGCGAGGGCGGGGTGGACGAGATCTACCTCGTCCATAACGAGTTCGTGTCGATGCTGACGCAGCGCCCGGCCATCAGCAGGCTGCTGCCGCTGGAGATTGAGGAGACCACCGAGGAGTCCGCCGGCGGCCCGGTGCCTATCTACGAGTTCGAGCCATCGGCGGTGGAGGTGCTCGACGCGCTGCTGCCGTGGTACATCGAGAGCCGCATCTTCCATGCCCTGCTCGACGCCGCGGCGGCCGAGATCGCCGCGCGGCGCAGGGCCATGAAGTCCGCCACCGACAACGCCAACGATCTGGTGGACAGCCTCACCCTCGAGGCCAACAAGGCACGCCAGGCCGAGATCACCCAGGAAATCAGCGAGATCGTGGGCGGCGCCAACGCGCTGACCGATACGACCGCAGGGAGCAGATGAGCATGACCGCAACCGCAGAGAGCAGCACCGCAAGCGGCGCCGGCGGCGAGGCTGGCACCGGCCGCGTGGTGCGGGTGACCGGGCCGGTCGTCGACGTCGAGTTCGGCGCCGAAACGATGCCCGAGATCTACAACGCGCTGCATGTCGACGTGACCGTGGAAGACACGACGAGGACGCTGACGCTCGAGGTCGAGCAGCACATCGGCGACAACGTGGTCCGCGCGATCTCCATGGAGCAGACCGACGGCATGGTGCGCGGGGCCGAGGTGACCGACACCGGCGGGCCGATCACGGTGCCGGTGGGCGATGTGACCAAGGGCCACGTGTTCAACCTGCTCGGCGAGACGCTGGACGTGCCGACCGCCTCGCTGCAGGTGAAGCAGCGCTGGGGAATCCACCGGGACCCGCCGCCGTTCGACGAGCTCGAGCCGAGGACCGAGATGTTCGTCACCGGCATCAAGGTGCTCGACCTGCTTACCCCGTATGTGCGCGGCGGCAAGATCGGGCTGTTCGGCGGGGCCGGTGTCGGCAAGACCGTGCTGATCCAGGAGATGATCCGCCGGGTGGCCAAGGACTTCGGCGGCGTCTCGGTGTTCGCCGGCGTGGGCGAGCGCACCCGCGAGGGCAATGACCTGTTCCTTGAGATGACCGAGTCTGGCGTCATCAACGACACCGCGCTGGTGTTCGGCCAGATGGACGAGCCGCCCGGCACCAGGCTCCGGGTGGCCCTGTCCGCGCTGACCATGGCCGAGTACTTCCGTGACGAGCAGCAGCAGGACGTGCTGCTGTTCATCGACAACATCTTCCGGTTCACCCAGGCCGGGTCCGAGGTATCCACGCTGCTCGGCCGGATGCCGTCCGCGGTGGGCTACCAGCCGACGCTGGCCGACGAGATGGGCCAGCTGCAGGAGCGGATCACCTCGACGAGGGGGCACTCGATCACCTCGATGCAGGCCATCTTCGTGCCCGCCGACGACTACACGGACCCGGCGCCCGCGACGACATTCGCGCACCTCGACGCCACCACCGAGCTGTCGCGGGAGATCACCGAAAAGGGGATCTACCCGGCGGTGGACCCGCTGGCGTCCACGTCGCGGCTGCTCGACCCGGCCTACATCGGCCAGGAGCACTACGATGTGGCCCGCGAGGTGCAGCGGATCCTGCAGCGCTACAACGAGCTGCAGGACATCATCGCGATCCTCGGCATCGACGAGCTGTCCGAGGAGGACAGGGTCACGGTGCAGCGAGCCCGCCGCCTCGAGCGGTTCCTTTCACACCCGATGTACGTGGCCGAGCAGTTCACCGGCATCCCCGGAGTGTTCGTGCCACTGGACGAGACCATCTCCTCGTTCAAGGCGATCACCGAGGGCAAGTACGACCACGTGCCCGAGCAGGCCTTCTTCATGTGCGGCGGGATCGAGGACGTGGAGAAGAAGGCGAAGGAGCTGGAACGGTCGTGAGCAGGTGACGCTGCAGGTGAGCCTCGTCGTCCCCGAGGGTGAGGTGTGGGCGGGCCCGGCCGAGATGGTCATCGCCAAGACCCGCGACGGCGACATCGGCGTGCTGACCGGGCACAGCCCGGTGCTCGGCATCCTGGTCGAGGGCAGCCTGGTGCGGATCCTCCCCGAGGGCACCGCGGACGGCTCGGCCGAGGGCAGCGCGGTGGTCGCCGCCGTGAACGGCGGGTTCTTCTCGGTGGCCGATGACCGGGTCTCGGTGCTGGCCCGGGAGGCCCAGCTCGGCGGCGAAGTGGACTCCAGAGCCATCCGCGCCGCTCTCGACGAAGCGCTGCAGGACCCGGAGGCCACGGCCGAAGGGGATGAGGAGTCCTCGGACGCCCGGTACTACAGGGCGCTGCTGAGAGCTGCCGGCGAACCCGCCGACGGCGCCTGACGAGAGTCGGCGCGGAGAGGGCCGGGGTTGGCAGGGGGGCGGCTGGCGCTGGATGCTGGCTGGCTCCTCGTGGTCGTCTTGGTGATCGCGCTGGCGGCTGCCGCAGGCATCGCGGTTCGCAGGACCCTGATCGAGCGCGGCGGCGGAAGCGTCGAGTGCGGGCTGCGGGGCGCCATGGACCGGCGCTGGCGGCTGGGGCTTGCCGCTTACCAGCCCGACGAGCTGCGCTGGTACCCGATCTTCGGGATCTGGCTGCGCCCGGGCGAGGTCTTCGCCCGGCGCACGCTCAGCGTCGTGTCACGCCGGCCGGCCGATCCGGTGGAGATGACCAGCGTCGGCTCTGACGCGGTGGTGGTGGAGTGCGACATTGGGGAAGGTGCCGACCGGCGGGTGGAGCTCGCGCTCAGCGACGACGCACTAACCGGCTTCCTGGCCTGGCTGGAGGCCGCGCCGCCGGGGCCGGGCCCGGCGTCCGGTTTCAGCTGAGCCGGGCCCGGCTCAGCGCTGCTCGCCCGGCTTCCACAGCAGGTCACCGTCTGGCTGGTTGGCCTGGCGGGCGAGGATGAACAGCAGGTCGGAGAGCCGGTTCAGGTACCTGGCGGGCAGCGGGCTCACGGTATCGCCGTGCGCCTCGACGGCCGCCCAGGCGCTGCGCTCGGCCCGCCTGACCACGGTTCTGGCCGTGTGCAGCAGCGCGGCGCCCGCGCTGCCGCCCGGCAGCACGAAGCTCCGCAGCACCGGCAGGCCCTCGTTGTAGGAGTCGCAGGCCTGCTCCAGCCGGGTGACGTACTGCTCATTGATCCGCAGCTGCGGCCGGGCCGGCTGCCCGGCGGCCGGCGCGATTGGATTGCACAGGTCCGCACCCACGTCGAAGAGCTCGTTCTGCAGCCGGACCAGCAGGCTGGTGATCTCGGCGGGCAGCCCGCCCATGGTCACCGCGGCCCCGATCGCGCAGTTGGCCTCGTCCACGTCGGCGTAGGCGGCGAGCCTGGTATCGGTCTTGAGGGCCCGGCTGCCATCGCCGAGCGCGGTACTGCCGTCATCCCCGGTGCGGGTGTAGATGCGGGAGAGCACGACGGGATTCTGCCTGCGGTCGTCCGCCATGGAGCCAACCGTATCGTCCAGGTGCGCCCGCGCTTCCCCAGGAACCGGCTGCGGGACTTGCCCTAATACATGGAGCCTGAAGCCGAAACGACTGCGGCGCAGGAGGTTCAGTGAGGCAGGAGGGATCGCTTGAAGAAACTTAGCGGAAGTTCCGTCTGCCTGTTTTAGGGTCCTGACCTGGGGTATTCACATAGTCACCACGATGTGGCATCGTAGGTGTACGAAGGGTGATCACCGTAGCGTGACCGGCTTACAACGCTGAAGATGTGGTTACGGTCACAATCGATGATCGCCCCGGCCAGGCCGAAACGGGGGAACTAGGCCTGGCGGCGGGCCGTAAGGCCCGCAGGCCTGCTCGCATAGAGTGCTCGGCGGATCTCGGGGGCCCGCCGGAGCCACGAGCCGGCCGCCAATGTGGGGGGAGCGCGCCCCCGGCCCGATCGGGCCGGGGGCGCGCTTGGCTTTTCCCGGGGGGCCGGGATCGCCCGCACCGGGTGGTCCGGGAATGAGTATGGTATCCATCAAATGTCCCGAACTGTGCCCGGAGGCTGGCCGTGTATGACTATGTCATCGTCGGCGCAGGCAGCGCCGGCTGCGTTCTCGCGGCCAGGCTGACCGAGGACCCGGCCACCCGGGTCCTGCTGCTGGAGGCCGGCCCGCCCGACGCCGCCGACGAGATCCACATACCCGCGGGACAGAACCTGCTCTTCCAGAGCACCTACGACTGGAATTACCAGACGGTCCCGCAAGAGCGCGCGTCGGGCCGCTCGGTGTACTGGCCCCGTGGCAGGACTCTTGGCGGGTCGTCGTCGATCAACGCGATGATCTACATCCGCGGCAGCCGCTATGACTACAACTCCTGGCGCGACGAGTACGGCTGCGAGGGCTGGGGATACACCGACCTGCTGCCCTACTTCCTCCGGGCCGAGGGCAACTCCCGCGGAGCCTCCGCCTACCACGGCGCTTCGGGCCCGCTCAGCGTCACCGATCCGCGGCGCAAGTCGCCGCTCGCCAGCGCCTTCGTGGACGCGGCGGAGCACGCGGGCCTGTCGGCCAACGACGACTTCAACGGCCCGCGGCAGGACGGCGTCGGCTTCTACCAGGTGACACAGCAGCGCGGCCGCCGCTGGAGCGCGGCCGACGCCTACCTGCACCCGGCCTCCGGCCGGCCGAACCTGACGATCCAGACCGATGCGCTGGTGACCGGGATCGCCGTGTCCGGTGGCCACGCGGTCGGCGTGCGCTACCTGCTGCGCGGGGAGTCCCAGACCGCACACGCCGAGGGCGAGGTCATCCTGGCGGCCGGGGCGATCGGCAGCCCGCAGCTGCTCATGCTGTCCGGGATCGGCCCCGCCGACCACCTTCGCTCGCACGGCATCAGCGTGGAAGCGGACAGCCCGGGGGTGGGCGGGAACCTCTCCGACCACCCGGCGGTCACAGCGATGTGGCACACGCCGAAGTCCCGCGGGCTGTGGGAGCAGGCGGGCCGGGCGAACCTGGCTCGCTGGCAGCTGATGCACTCCGGGCCGATGACCACGAACATCGCCGAGTCGGGCGGATTCAGCCGCTCCGACACGGCGCTTCCGGCGCCGGATATCCAGTGGCACGCGCTGCCCGCCCCGTACCAGAACGGCGGCCTGACCGACCCCGCGATCCGCGCGCTGTCGCTGCTCATCGCGCTGGTGGCGGTGCGCAGCCGCGGCCACGTCCGGCTGGCCAGTACCGACCCGCGGCACAAGCCGGTCATCGACCCGGCCTACCTGTCCGACGGGGCCGACATCGAGCCGCTGGTCGCCGGCGTCAAGATGGCCAGGGACATCGCGTCACAGCGGCCCATGTCCAAGATCTGCAAGTCGGAGCTCGCGCCGGGCGGCGACACCCGCAGCGACTCCGAGATCAGGGACTTCATCAGGCGCAACCTGACCACCATCTACCATCCGGTCGGCACCTGCGCGATGGGCGGCGACTCCAGGGTGGCCGCCAGCAGGCTCACCAGCGTGGTCGACCCGGAGCTGCGGGTCAGGGGGATCGCGGGGCTGCGGGTGGTGGACGCCTCGGTGATGCCCGCGGTGCCGAGGGGCAATACCAACGCGCCGACGATAGCCATCGCCGAGCGGGCCGCCGACCTGATCTGCGGCCGTGCACCGCTCGCCCCCACGGAGCCCGCGGACCTGGAGTTTTCGGCGTCCTCGGCGCCGTAGCGCGGCCCGGGCTGGCCCCGGCTAGGCCGTGAGCGGCACCGGCGCCCCGGTCAGCCTGCTGCGCTCGGCGGCGAACGCCATCAGGTGGCTGTCCAGCGATTCCCGCGGCCCGGTGCAGATGAGCGAGGGGTCACCGGAAGCGACCGCGTCGGCGAAGGCACCGATCACGCCGAAGTCGCCGCCGCCGTGCCCCCCGCCTTCCACCTCGGCCGAGTCATCAACCGGAACCGGAGTGACCTGCCCGGTCACGAAGTCGGTGACGGCGACCTGCCGGCCGTCACCTTCGAGGAACCCCCGGGCGCCCATGATCCTGGTGCGGCGGCGCCCGTACGGCGTGAATGCGCTCATCGTGAGCGTGGCGGCGACCCCGCCGTCGAACGAAATCGTGACCACCTGGTGGTCGGCCACGTCGTTGTCGCAGGCGTAGACGCAGCGGCCGTACGGCCCTTCGCGCAGCGCCCGCCGCACCCCCTGCTCGGTCAGGTCGGTTGTGAGCACCGACAGCGGCCAGCGCTTCCGCTTCGGGTCGTCGAGGAAGCCGAGGTAGAGCCGGGTGGCCGAGTACGGGCAGGTCGGCTCCACGGGGCAGTCGAGGCAGCGGTCGGCAGCGCCGGGCGGCCGGTTGGCCGCGGTGAAGTGGTGCAGCCCGCCGTGGCTTGACACCGCGACGGCCGGCCTGCCGACCACGTAGCGCAGCCAGTCGAGGTCATGGCAGCACTTGGTCAGCAAGCTGGGCCCCGACTGGCCGGCCCGGCGCCAGTTGCCGCGCACGTACGCGTGCGCGAAGTGCCACCAGCCGACCGGCTCGAGCTGCTCCACGCCGACGATCTGGCCGAGTCGGCCCTCGGCCACGACCTGCTTCACCGCCTCGGTATAGGCCGTGTACCGCATCACATGGCAGACCGCCAGGATGACCCCGGCCTTCTCGACCGCGTCGACCACACCGACGCACTCCGCCCAGGTAGGCGCGATGGGCTTCTCGAGCAGCACGTGGTAGCCGAGCCCGGCGAACCGGATCGCCGCCTCGGCGTGCTCGCGGTCCGGCGTGGTCACGATCACCGCGTCGGCCAGTCGCTCCCGGCCGGCCAGCTCCCGCCAGTCGCGCAGCCGCCGGTCCGCGGCCACCCCGAGCCGGTCGCCCAGCGCGTCGCAGCGATCGGCGCGCGGGTCGGCGACGGCGACGACCCTGGCGCGGCCGGGGAACCGCTCGGCGAAGCCGGCGAAGACGTTGCCCCGCGCTCCGGCGCCGAGCACCGCCATCGTGACTGGTCCTGCCATCGCCGCCGCTCCCATTCCCGCCAAGATCGAATAAAGCACCATCATCGGGCTAATCGGGCTCCGGGGGACGTCACCCCTGCAACGGGACGATGACATGTGAGTCACGATGCATAAATGAGCCGCCCGTTATGACGGCAAATACGAAGTTAGTACGCCTAGTCCCGTGGCCGGTCGTCGGCGACGTGGAACTCCACCCGGTAGAGCAGCGTGCCGTCGCCGATCGGGCCCGCGTGGGCGGCCCGGCGGCGCAGCGCCTCCCGGTCGGGCTCGCCCGAGCGGCGCACGTCGGCTGCGGTGATGGCGGCGAACGGCAGCAGTTCGACGGAGTCGACCTCGATCTGTGCGGTGCCGACCCGGTAGCGGCCGCCCACCCGCACCTTCGGCCGTTGCCAGAGCCGGAACGAGACGGTGATCGCGCCCGCGATCACGTCGTCGCGCAGCTCCTTGCTGAACTCCACCGGGTCAGGCTATGCCGCCCCGGCCCGGCGCCTTGGCACGCTGGCCCGGACCCTGGCACGCCACCGGTCGGCCCTGGCGTCGGCGAGGATCTGGTGCACCACGTTGCGGCCGGGTATGCCGGTGACGCCGCCGCCGCCGTGCGTTGCCGAGCCGGCCTGGTAGAGCCCGCGCACGGGGGTGCGCAGGTCCGCGTAGCCGGCCGCCGGCCTGGCGTGGAACATCTGGCCCAGGCTCAGCTCGCCGTGGAAGATGTTCCCGCCGACCAGCCCGTATTCCTGCTGCATCTGGTTCGGCCCGATCACCTGGCGGTGCAGGATCGACTCGGTGAAGCCGGGTGCCACCGCCTCCACCCTGGCGATCACCCGGTCCGCATAGGCCGCGACCTCGCCGGCCTGCGGTGCGTCGGCGTACTGGTGCGGCACCCACTGGGTGAACATCGACATCACGTGCTGCCCCTCGGGGGCCAGCGAGTCGTCGAACACGCTCGGGATGCAGATGTCGGCGAACGGCAGCGCCGAGGGGCGGCCCGAGACCGCGTCCTGGAACGCTGTCTCGAGGTCGTCGAGGCTCTCGGCCAGCACGATCGTGCCCCCGTGCACCTGCGGGTCGAACTCGGGGTGGCTCGCGAACTCCGGCAGCCGTGCCAGCGCCAGGTTGATCTTCACGGTGCCGCTGCGCGTCTGCCAGTCGCGGATGTCCTGAACGAACTCGGCGGGCAGCACATCTGGGTCGAGCAGCCGCAGGAACGAGATCTGCGGGTGAGCCGTGGTGACCACGGTCGCCGCGTCGATGTCCTCGCCGCTGGCGAGCGTCACCCCGGTGACCCGCCCGGATCTGGTGCGGATCCTGGCCACCTCGGCGTCGGTGCGCAGCTCGGCACCGAACGAGCGGGCGGCGCCGGCCAGCGCGCTGGTGACCCCGCCCATGCCGCCGCGCGGGAAGCCCCACGCGCCCGCCTGCCCGTCGGTGTCGCCGATGTGGTGGTGCAGCGTCACGTAGGCCGTGCCGCCCGACCTGGGCCCGGCCCAGGTCCCGATCACGCCGGACACCGAGAGCAGCCCGCGCATGGCGTCGTTTTCGAAGTAGCGCTCGACCAGGTCCGCGATGCTCCCGGTGAGCAGGCGGGTGACGTCGACCGCGCCGCGCTCGTCGAGCTTGCGCAGGTGCCGCAGCAGCAGGCCCTGCCGCCACAGGTCCGGCGGCCGCCGGGACCCGAGCCGGGGCGGGATCTCGTCGAGCAGCGGCCCGAGCACCGCGCCGAGGCGCGCCATGTGCGCCTGGTAGCCGTCGTACGCGCTGGCGTCGCGTTCCGAAAACTTCGCTATCTCGCGGCGACGCTCGGCGGGATCGTCCGGCAGCCTGAGGTAACGCCCGTCCGCGCGCGGCGCGAAGTACGGCCCCTGCGGGAACACGTGATAGCCGTGGCTGGCCAGCCGCAGGTCGCGGATCAGGACGGGGGACAGCAGCGACACCACGTAGGACAGCGAGGTCACCGTGTAGTCGGGCCCGAACGGGTGCTCGCTCACCGCGGCACCGCCGAGCACGCCGCGCCGCTCGCATACCACCGTGGAAATCCCGCTGCGCGCCAGGTACGCGGCCGCGACCAGCCCGTTGTGGCCCCCACCGATCACTACCGCGTCCCGGCTTGCGGTCATCGGCCCCGCCGTCCTTCCTGGTGACCCGCCGCGTCAGGCGGCAGTTGACATCCGCTCTGGCGCGGCCAGGCGGATCGGCGTGAACAGCGCGGCGGCCGCCAGGAGCAAGCACCCCGTACCGGCCATTATCAGCACGGGACCGACACCATAGCGGGCGGCCGCCCAGCCGAGCAAGGCCGCACCGACCGGGCCAGGCGCGCCGTGAATCGTCCAGAATGCCGAGGTGACCCGGCCCAGCAGATGGTCCGGGGTCACCTCCTGGCGCAGGGACATGCTGCAGATGCCGCCCACGCTCTCGCAGGCCATGTAGATCGCGGCCAGCGCGGCGATCAGCGGGATCGCGCGGGTGACGCCGATGGCGGCGATGGCCACCCCGGCCGTGGCCACCGGGACAATCCAGGAGGCGCCGAACCCGATCTTCCGGCGCAGCCGGGCGGTGAGCAGCGAGCCGGCTACCGTGCCCAGCGCCGCGACCCCGAGGACCGCGCCCACCACGGCGTAGGACTGGTGCAGGTCATGGCGCAGATCGTAGATCAGCACGTTGGTCAGGCCGAAGGTCAGGAAGACGTAGCAGGACAGCGCCGCGGTGAGCGAGCGCAGCACCGGGTGCCGCCACAGGAACCGCGCCCCGGCGATGAACTCGGCCCAGCGGCCCTCCCGGCGCGCCGCCTCCTCCGGCCGCCCCTGGCTCCGCAGCCGGATCAGGAAGGCGCCCGCGGCGGACACCGCGAAGCTGGCCGCGTCAAAGGCGATGGCGGCGGCCGGCCCGAGCAGCCCCGCGACCAGCCCGGCCAGCAGCGGCCCCGCCACGCCGGCCGCGGCAGCGGACGCGAACAGCAGCCCGTTGGCCTCGGTGATCCGGTCGGCGTCGACCAGGTTGCGTACCGCGGTGACGTAGGTGACCTGGAAGACCATCCCGATCGCCTCGCAGGCGGGCAGCACCAGGTAGAGCAGCCAGACCTGCGGGCCGAAGGCCCAGGCCAGCGGGATGAGCCCATACAGGACCATCCGCGCGAGGTCGCAGCAGATCAGCAGAGTACGCCGGTCCAGGCGGTCCACCAGGACGCCGGCACCGAGGCCCGCGCACACCGCCGCCGCTCCGGCCACTCCGGTCAGCAGGCCCATCTGCGCAACCGAGCCGGTGGCGCGCAGCACGAGCAGCGGGACCGCGATGTACGCGAACGAGTCGCCCGCCGCCGAAAGCGTCTGAGTTCCCCAGAAGATCGCAAAATTGCGGTCGCGCCACAGCGGCCGGGCCGTGCGCCCGGCCGCCGCGCCCGCGCCCGCGCCCGCGCCGGGGTCTACTTGTACCGCCGGCCGTGCAGCAAGGTGGCCAGGCTGACGAGCTTGTGCATGTCCTGGTCGGTGCGGGAGAACGAGGTCAGGTTCACCATCGGCTTCATCCGCTGCCTGGCGATCGACTTCGGCCTGGCGAACTCGCGCAGCCCGTCCGCGCCGTGTATTCGTCCGAACCCGGAATCGCCCGACCCCCCGAACGGCAGCGAGGGCACGCCGGCGAACGAGATCACCCCGTTGACCGCCGTCATCCCGCTGCGCAGCGACCTGGCCGCGGCCATCGCCGCCTTCTTGTTCCGCGCGAACACCGAGGACCCGAGCCCGTAGCTGCTGGCGTTCGCGAGCCTGACGCCCTCGTCGAGGTCGGCCACCCGGGTGACGGTGACCGTGGGCCCGAAGGTCTCCTCCGTGACCGCGCGGCTTTCCTCGGGAACCTCGGTGAGGATCACCGGGCCGATGAACGGCTTGCGGATGCTCGCCAGGCCGCCGACGACCGCTCTGCCGCCCCTGGCGAGCGCGTCGGCGATGTGCCGTTCGACGACCTCGACCTGGCCCGGCAGGGTCATCGGCCCGTAGTCGGCCTCGCGGTCGTCACCGGGACGGATGTCGGACATCCGGTCGATGAGCTTTTCCAGGAATGAGTGGTAGACGGCATCGGCCACGTAGACGCGCTCGACGCCGACGCAGGTCTGGCCGGCGTTGGACAGCGCGCCCCACGCGGCGGCGTCCGCAGCCGCGTCCAGGTCGGCGTCGTCGGCGACGATGAACGCGTCCTTCCCGCCGCACTCGGCCACCATCGGCGTGAGGTTCTGCGCGCAGGCGGCCATGACCTTCTTGGCCGTGGCCGCCGAGCCGGTGAAGGCGATCTTGCTGACCGCGCTCCGGGCCAGGAACTCGCCGGTCTGGCCGGCGCCGGTGATCAGCTGCAGCACCGGCTGCTCGGGCACTACCTCGGCGAACGAGCTGACCAGCCACTCGCCGACCGCCGGGGTCAGCTCGCTCGGCTTGAACACAACGGCGTTGCCTGCCGCCAGCGCGTAGGCGATCGAGCCCATCGGCGTAAACACCGGATAGTTCCACGGCCCGATCACGCCGACCACGCCGAGCGGCTGGTATTCCACCGTCGCGGCCTGGTTGATGGCGACCAGGCCAGGGCGGACCCGGTGCGGGCGCAGCACCTTCCGCGCGTTGCGGGCCGCCCAGTCGATGTGCACGATCGCGAGCAGGATCTCGAGCTGCGCATCGCCGAGCGGCTTGCCGGTCTCGGTGTGCACGAGCTCGGCCAGCCGCCCGATGTACCTGGTCAGGTACGACTTCCAGGCGAGCAGCCGGGTCCGCCGCTCGGTCCAGGACAGATTCGCCCACCAGGAGGCGGCCTGGTGGGCGCGCTCGACGGTCTGGCCGACGTCATCTTCGCCGAACACGCGGAAGGTGGCAATGACCTCGGATGTCGCCGGATTCAGCGAGTCGAAGCTCTCCGCGGGCCGCGCCGGGCCCTGCGTCCGCAGCGTCGTCCCCATGGCTGTGCACCACCGTTTCGTCCAGCGTAAGTTTGCTGGAACCGAAAATACCGGAGGGTGCCGATGCCAGAACAGTCAGCCGGGGACGAATCGGCCGCAGCCCAGCAGGCGCAAGCCGACATGCGCTGGCTGCGTGAGGCGATCAGGCTGTCCGGGCAGTGCCCGCCGTCCCAGACGGCGTTCTCGGTCGGCGCCGTGCTGGTGAGCGACGCGGGGGACGTGATCGCCACGGGTTATTCCAGGGAGCTTGACCCGAAGGACCACGCAGAGGAGGTCGCGCTGGCGAGGGCGGCGGATGATCCGCGGCTGGCGGGGGCAACGCTGTACAGCTCGCTCGAGCCGTGCCTGTCCCGGGCCTCGCGGCCCTGCTCCTGCGCCGAGCTGATCGTGGCTGCCGGGATCCCGCGGGTGGTCATCGCGTGGCTGGAGCCGCCCCTGTTTGCCAGTGGCGGCGGCGCCGCCTGGCTGCGAAGCGCCGGGGTCACGGTGGACGAGGTCCCGTGGCTGGCCGAACTCGCCCGGTCAGTTAACGCGCACCTGCTGCCGGAGCGAAGCGGGTGATCCCCACCGCCCCTTCTCCTGCCCGGCCTCACCGCTCCGGTTCGAGGATGCCGCGTAGCGCCGCCTTGCCGCGGGACGTGTGGCTCTTGACCGCGCCTTGGCTGATCTTCATCGCGGCAGCGACCTGCTCTTCGGACAGGTCCAGGTAGAACCTGAGCACAAGCGCCTCCCGCTGCCTGGTCGGCAGCGAGCGCAGCGCCGTGATCACGGCCGTGCGCTGCAGTCGCGTGATCGCGGCCTGCTCGGCGCTGGGCATGTCCGGCTCGCGGGCGGGCATGTGCTTGTCGACCACGGCCCGGTGCCGCAGTACCGACCGCGACCGGTTCAGCACCGAACGGCGCAGGTAATGCACGCCCTTGTCGATGTCACGCAGCCCGCGCCAGGCAGCGTGCACGGCGATGAACGAGTCCTGCACGACTTCCTCGGCCCTGCCGACGTCGCCAAGCAGCATCGCAGACATGCGGACAAGCGACCGGTACTCCGTGTCGTACATGGCCGCGATCGCCACGTCGGCGTCGGCCGCCCCGTGGGCAGGCTCGGCCGGAGCGGAGCCTTGCCCGGCCGAGCCCGTTCCCGGCCCAGCCCGGCCGGGCTCATGCAGCGTCCACGTCAGGTGGGCGCTGCTGACGGGATCACTCATCGTCAAGATGGCGACGCCTCCCTGCCCGGCGGCTGGCATGCGGCAACGATAGGAAGAGAACGTAAAGAATGTCAACTCATCGGCAATATTTGCCGAAGATAGACGGGGGTACTGGAAAGTGGTGCGACCGATTTAGGTAGATAGGTACGTGTATGAGGCAAGACGATGGGCTGGATTCTTCCGATCCCTTCCGGCAAGATGTACTTATGGCAGATGCGAACTTGCAGCGGCTCGGCGACTACGTCGTGGCGAGACGCGCCGCGCTCGGCATGCGCGACCGCCGCGCTTTCGCCGCCGCGACCGGCATCACCGATCGAACGCTCGGGAAGCTGGAGAACGGCAAGAAGGTCTCGGCCAGCACGCTCGGAGCGGTCGAGAATCAGCTCGGCTGGGCACCGGGTTCCTGCCGCCGGATCCTGGCCGGCGGAGAGCCGGCCGCCGCAACCGGCGGCGCGGGCCCGTCCCGGTACTCGGACCCGACGCTGCAGCACATCGCCGATACGCCAGGATTGCCGCCGGACGTGGTGCGGGGCCTGATCGCGCTGGCCCGCAACTGGCGGGATCAGGCCGATCAGGCTGAGGAGGCCGACGAGCGGGCACCGGGCGAGGACGGGCGACAGCGGCCCGAGCGCCGCGGAGCCTGACCCGCGGGCGAGGGCGGTTACGGCACGCACACGCGCTCGCCGAGCACGATCACGCACACCAGGCCCGACGGCGATGGTGACGGCGACGGCTGGGCCGGCAGCGGTATTGCGGTTGGCGAAGGCGCCGGTGATGGGCTTGCGGTCGCGGTAGGGGCCGGGCTCGGTTTGCCGGTGCTGGCCGCGTGACCGGACGACGGCGATGTGCGCGACGCTGCCACCGGCTTGACGTCGCCCTGGTGGCCGGCGTCGGCCGGCTGCGTGCCCGGCGCGACAGGCCGGGCGGAACCCGGCTGGGCCTGCCGGCTGGACGCGGACGGGGCGTGGTGGTGCGGCGCCGCGGTGATGAACACCCCGGCGGCCGTGGCGCCGAGTGCCGCCGTCGTGGCGGTCGCTCCCCAGGCCAGCGGCCGTAGTTTCAGCGTGCCCAAGGCCCGCCCCGCGATCGCGCGGATGCCCAGCAGCAGGGCAACGGCCGACGGCAGGGCGGCGCGCCAGCGGGTCCGCCGCGCCGCGCGGATCGCCTCCACGACGGCCGCCCGCTGGCATGCCGCGTCCAGCGACTCCGACACGTAGATCACCAGGTTGCCGCGGGCGTCACGGTAGGCGACGGCCCGCAGGCCGGCCGGCAGGATCACCCGCTCGAGGTGGATCACGACGCACTCCTGGGCTGCGAAGCCAGGTGCTGGATCGCGGTCCACCACTCGCGCGGATCACCGTCCGCGCCGCCGACCACGGCGATGAACTCGCGGCCGGCCACCTCGAGGCGCACCGGCGCGTCCTGGCGCGGGTCCCGCGCCGCGGCCAGCAGGGGCTCCGGCACATCCACCGCTCGCTGCCGCTCGCCGAGCTCGACCCCGGCGGTCGCTGCGATCTGCTCGAACAGCTCCAGCCGCTGCCTCAGCTCAGCCTGGCTCGCCTTCGCCTCGGCAACGGCGTCCTCGAGCTGCCGCATACGATGGCGACGCCTTTCCCGCCACACGGTCTTTGCAGACCCCCTCACGGCTCGCCCGCCCGCTTGTCAGCGGACGCTGGCCCTCCCACACCTGTCGAGTCACATGTGGACATGGACACAGAAATGCTAGTCCGGGCGACCGTGAGATGCTACGCCGATCGGGAGGCTCGGTGCTAGCCATTGGACTAGGCCGAATGAATGAGAGCGCTTGCCCCACTTGCCCTAAAACAGGCGAAGAGCGCCGTCGTCGGCTCCGCGCATCGAGTCGTAGTCGAGAGTTACGCAGCGGATTCCGCGGTCCTCGGCCAGCACCCGGGCCTGCGGCCTGATCTCCTGGGCCGCGAAGATCCCCCGCACCGGGGCCAGCAGCGGATCGCGGTTCAGCAGCTCGAGGTATCGGGAGAGCTGCTCTACGCCGTCGATCCCGCCATGGCGCTTGACCTCGATGGCCACGCTGACCCCCAGCGCGTCCCGGCACATGAGGTCGACCGGGCCGATCGGCGTGGGGAACTCGCGGCGGACCAGCCGCCAGCCCTCGCCGAGCACGTCCAGCTGCGCCGCCAGCAGCTCCTGCAGGTGAGACTCGACGCCATCCTTCCGCAGACCGGGATCGACCCCCAGGTCGAACGAGGAGTCGCTGATGATCTCCTCGATGTCGATGGTCAGCGTCTCGCCCGACTTCCCGGTCACAACCCACCGGCCGTCCTCGACCGCCAGCCTGCACGGCGGCGACATCCAGTTGAGCGGCTTGTAGCTGCCACCGTCGGAGTGAACGAGCACGGAGCCGTCGGCCTTCACGATCAGCAGCCTGGTGGCGAGCGGCAGATGAGCCGAGAGCCTGCCCGCGTAGTCCACGCTGCACCTGGCGATGACGAGCCGCACGGAAGCCCACTGTAGTGGGTGTCATACCCTTTCGGCCGTGAGCCCGCGCAAGGCACGCCGTCTTCCCGATGAGGTCAGGCGCAGACCGCGCGGGGGCCCCGGACGGCCCGATCCGGCCGAGGCTCACGCGCAACCGCCGCCCGCGATCGGGCTCGGACCGCCGCAGACCCAGACCTGGCCGGATGGGGACTGGGTGGTGCGGCAGGTCCCGGGTGCCGCAGCCGTGAAGACCTACCGGTGCCCCGGCTGCGACCAGGAGATCCTGCCGGGCGTCGGGCACGTCGTGGTGTGGCCGGACCAGGCCCAGGGGGCGGGACTTCGGCGGCACTGGCACAATTCGTGCTGGCAGCGGCGGCCACGCCGCACTGGGCTTGGTTCAGGGAATCGATGACTGAGATACGGGCGAGCACGGTCCTGCCGGCGGTCAGGACGCCGGTGACGCTACCAACCGCCGACGGGCTGAACCTGGTCGGCGAGCTCGCGGTGCCGGTGGCGCGGGCTCCCGTCGCGACGCTGATCTGCCTGCATCCGCTGCCCACGGCGGGCGGCATGATGGACAGTCACGTGCTGCGCAAGGCGTCCTACCGACTGCCGGCCCTGGCCGACCTCGCGGTGCTCAGGTTCAACACCCGGGGAACCACATCGGAGCAGGGGACCAGCGAGGGAGAGTTCGGCGACGGCGAGGCCGAACGCTACGACGTTGCCGCGGCGGTGTCCTGGAGCGTTGCCGCCGGGCTGCCGCGGCTGTGGCTGCTCGGCTGGTCGTTCGGCACCGAGCTCGCCCTGAGATGGGGCAATGACCCGGCCGTCGAGGGCGCCATCCTGCTTTCGCCACCGCTCATCCGGGCCACCGACGCCGACCTGGACGGCTGGGCTGCGTCGGGTCGCCGGCTGATCGCACTGATCCCTGCTCTCGACGACTACCTGCGGCCCGACGAGGCGCGGGCCAGATTCGCCAGGGTTCCGCAGGCCGAGGTCATTGCCGTGGACAAGGCCAAGCACCTGTGGGTAGGCGAGCCTTACGTTCGCATCGTGCTTAACGAGATCGTGCGCCGGGTCAACCCTAGTGCCTGGCCACTTCCCACCGAATGGAAGGACTCACCGTGAGCCTCTTCGACCTGACCGGAAAGAACGCGTTCGTCACCGGCGCGTCCCGAGGGATCGGCCAGACCATCGCCATCGCACTGGCCGAGGCTGGCGCCGATGTGGCGCTCGTCGCCCGGAGCGCCGACGGGCTGGCTGACACCGCGGCAGCGGTGACGGCCGTCGGCCGAAAGGCGTTCGTGCTCCCCGCCGACGTCACCAGCAGGGAAGCGGTCGACGAGGCGGTAGCCACCGCGATCGACCAGCTCGGCGACGTCGACGTGGTGGTCAACAACGCGGGTGGCTCCAACTTCATGGTCCCCTTCCGCGACCTGCGGCTCGAGGGCTGGGACAAGCTGATGCGGCTGAACCTGGACTCCGCCGTGTACGTCTGCCACGCGTTCGCCGGCCACCTGCTTGACCGCGGGCAGGGATCGGTGATCAACGTCGCGTCCGTGGCCGGCGTCGCCTCGTCGCCGCTGCTGACGCCGTACGGCGCGGCGAAGGCGGGACTGATCTCGCTGACGAAGTCGCTTGCGGTCGAGTGGGGCCGCGACGGCGTGCGGGTCAACGCGCTCTGCCCGGGCTGGACGGCCACCGACCTCAACCGCAACCTGTGGCTTGACCCCACGGCCGGCCCGGCGACCATAGCAACGGTGCCGATGGGGCGGTGGGGCAGGCCGGAGGAGATGGCCGGGCCCGCGGTGTTCCTGGCCAGCGACGCGTCATCCTTCATGACCGGTCAGGTCCTGATCGTCGACGGTGGCCAGACCGTTAGCGCCTAGCGGGTGCAACGCAAACGGCGCGCGCCCCCTTCGGGACGCGCGCCGTCTACGGTGGCCGGGAGGGCTACTCCGTCCACCACTCCTCGTCGTCCTTGCCGGACTTGGCGTTGGCCGACTGCTTGGCGACCCCTGCGCTGCCGGCCACGGTCTGGCCGTCCGGCCGGCCAGGAGCGGCGTGCTGGCCGGCCGGCCCATCCGGGGCGGCCGAGCGGGCCGGCGCCGGGGACGAGGCCGGTGCGGCGGCAGCCTTGGCCGCGGGGGGAGCCGAGGGCGCAGCGGCGGGTGCGCCATTGCCCGAAGGCGGCGCTGAGGTCACGGCCTTGGGTGCGGCCGGCTGGACAGCCGGGGCCGGGGGCCTGCTCGTGAGCGCGTCGGCGATGCCGGGCATCTGCCCGCCGAGCAGCTGGCTGATCTGGGCCAGGTGAGCGGCGACGCTCTCCTTCTGCTTGTTCAGCTCGTCGACGTGACGCTGCGCGGC
>Ga0208725_1000090_pt1 | contig 19927 bp, 19 predicted proteins | sample MicForSoSWNH13_O_FD_188004 | JGI IMG/M metagenome (GOLD analysis project Ga0208725, IMG submission 188004) | Forest soil microbial communities from Harvard Forest Long Term Ecological Research site in Petersham, Massachusetts, USA - MetaG HF011... | ecosystem: Environmental > Terrestrial > Soil... | reverse complement strand
TTGTTGCCGGGCCCACGCCATGCCCGTCGACGGCATTCACCGGGTCACGTGAACTTTTCCGTCAACTGAAAACACGGCTTTTACCGCCTTTTACTTGGCGATATCTTGGGTTACAAAATGATATAATGCGGATAATACTGTAAAGCGAGAGCAGATGGATTCCAGATGACCGTGACGCCGGCCAGCCCCGCCCAGTGGATCACCAACGGCAGGGCCGATATGGGCCTGGTCGCGACTGAGATCGCCCGGGGGCCGCAGGTTCCCGTGCCCTCTGGCTACTGGGGCGTTGAAGCGATCACCGGGTGCGGGCACCGGATGGCCCACAGCGGCTTCACCGCCGGTGACGTCATGGCCGAGGCCGCGCGCCGGAGCTGGGCCGAGTGCGAGGAATGTGGCCAGGAACTGGTCTTCCACGCCGGCGTGCCCGGCAGCGTGACCTTCCTGGAAGCACGGTAACGCCAGGACTGCGCTTCCCGGCACGGACGGTGGCGCGCCGTCCTCGGCATAGCCTCATGATCTTGAATGGCCGCGCCTGAGATCCGGCGATTTTCGGCTCCGCAGATGCTGAACAGAGTGGAAGGGTCGGACATGCCGGTAGCGCAGGGACGGGTGGCTTTGGTGACGGGCAGCTCACGGGGCCTGGGCGTCGCGATCGCCCGGCGCCTGGCCCAGGACGGCCTCACGGTCGCGGTCAACGGCCGCCGCGGCGACGAGGAGGCCTATGACGTCAGCCGCAGCATCCGAGACGACGGCGGCGTCGCCGAGGCCTTCGGCGCCGACGTCACCGATGAGCAGGAGGTTGCAGAACTCGTCGCTGCGATCACCGGCCGGTTCGGCCCGATCGACGTGCTGGTGCTTAACGCCACCGGTCCGCAGCCGGAAGCCCCGGTGACCGAGGTGGCGTGGGCCGACCACCTTGCCCAGCTGAACTTTTTCGTCAAGAGCCCTGTGCTGCTCGGCCGCGCGGTGCTGCCCGGGATGCAGGCTCGCCAGCACGGCCGCATCGTGCTCATCGACTCCGAGATCGCCTGCCTGCCGCCCCCCGGCAGCTCCGCCTATGCCACGGCTAAGAGCGCACAGATAGGCCTGACCCGCAGCTGGGCCCGCGAGCTCGCGTCGTCCGGTATCACCGTGAACACGGTCGCGCCCGGCTTCATCCCCGTCGAGCGTCACGCGGACGTCGCTGCCGGCATCCTCAGTACTTATCTCGCCTCTGTGCCCGCCGGGCGGATGGGAACCCCCAGCGACATCGCCCACGCCGTGAGCTTCCTCGCTTCCGAAGGCGCCAGCTTCATTACCGGCCAGCGCATCCTTGTAGACGGCGGCCGAGGCCTGGGCAGCTGAAGCTCTGACCGTGCGCCGGGCCGGGTATCGGTTACTTTTGCGCTGTGCCCTCCGCGATGCTCCTCGTCGGTGACCCGGCCTCAGCACGTTCTGGATTCGGTCACGCTCCGGCGGCGCCCGAAAGGGCAAAAATGGTGCGGTCATGCCTTGCATTTGGTCTTCTGACGTGATCGGGTAGTGGGCGTTTAGACGAGGACCGCTTCCCTCTGCCGCTTTTGTGCGACGCCACCCGATCCCATGCTCGCTGGCAAGGAGGTGGACGGTGGGGCGCCAGCGTGGACGCCCTTCAGCAGCCCGCCCATCTGCTATTCGCCGAGGAGGGACAATGCACGAGTTCCGGGTCTGGGCACCATACCCCGAGCGTGTTGCGGTCGTCCTCGGTAGGCGCCGGATGCCGATGCGGCCGGCCCGTGGCGGGTGGTGGACCTGCCGGGTCGGCAAGGGAGGGCCGGGCAGCGACTATGCCTTCAGCCTCGATGGGGGCCCGCCCCGGCCAGACCCCCGCTCGGCTTTCCAGCCCCAAGGGGTCCACGGGCCGTCCCGCGTGGTCGATCACACCTCGTTCGCCTGGCAGGACAGCGGCTGGCGGGGCGTGTCGCTGCCAGGATCGGTCCTGTATGAATGCCACGTCGGCACGTTCTCGGCTGAAGGAACTTTCGACGGGGCGATCCAGCACCTCCGGCACCTGGCCGACCTCGGGGTCGACGTTATCGAATTACTCCCGGTGGCCGAGTTCGCTGGCCGGAGGGGCTGGGGATACGACGGCGTCGACCTGTTCGCCCCCCACCATGCCTACGGTGGTCCGGAGGGGCTTAAGCGGCTTGTCGACGCCGCCCATACGCACGGGATCGGCGTGGTGATGGACGTTGTCTATAACCATTTCGGCCCGGAAGGAAACTATCTGACGGAATTCGGCCCCTACTTGTCCGCCCATGAAACCCCGTGGGGCAGCCGCCTAGTCAACTTCGACGGACCGGGCAGTGACGAGGTCCGGCGCTTCGTGATCGACAACGCTCTCATGTGGCTACGCGATTACCACTGCGACGGTCTCCGCCTCGATGCCGTCCACGCCATCGCCGACCAGTCCGCCACCCATATCCTCGAGGCGCTCACCATCGAAGTGGATGCACTGGCCGCTCACCTCAACCGCCCGCTGTTCGTGATCGCCGAAAGCGACCTCAACGACCCCCGCCTGGTCCGCAGCCGGGACGCCGGCGGCTACGGGATCGACGCCTGCTGGGCCGACGAATGGCATCATGCCCTGCACGCCACGCTGACCGGCGAAGCAACCGGCGACGAGGGGGACTACGGACCGCTGCCCGTACTGGCCAAGGCACTGCGCCAGGCATGGGTGTACGACGGCACCTACTCCCCCTACCTCCATCGGATCCACGGCCGACCGCCGACCGGCCTGTCCGGCAGCCAGTTCGTGGTGTGCACGCAAAACCACGACCAGGTCGGCAACCGAGCCCTCGGCGAGCGCAGCGGCGCTCTGATGAGCGAGGGTCGGCTCAGGGTCGCCGCTGCCCTGCTGCTCACCTCGCCGTTCGTGCCACTGCTCTTCGAGGGCGAGGAGTGGGGCGCCACCACCCCGTTCCAGTACTTCACCGACCACCAGGATCCCGATCTCGGCCGGAAAGTCACCGAAGGGCGGCGCCGCGACCTCTCCGCCCTCGGCCGGGACAAAGGCGACGTGCCAGATCCGCAGGATCCGGCGGTGTTCGAACGCTCCAGACTCGACTGGACCGAGCTCCGAAAGGACCCTCATGCCGGCCTTCTGGCCTGGCATCGCCGACTGATCGCTCTTCGCCGACGCGTCCCGGCGCTTACCGATCCCCGCCTCGACCGCACCAAGACCGAATACGACCAAGAAGCTGGCTGGCTCATCGTGCGCCGCGGACCAGTAACGGTGGCCGCCAACCTCGGTGCCGGAACCTGGGCTTTCGCAGCCGACCCGGGGGCGGCGCTTCTCGCTGCCTCCGACCCCAAGATCAAACAGACACGCAAGGGCCTCGTCTTGCCACCCGACAGCGTGGCCATCTTGACCGGGGCAAATGTGCCGTGACGCCCACGGGGGGTCGACCCCTGCGAGCGCACCGGTAATGCTCGCTGTTAGGCGGCCGGATTGGGGAAGACGCCGACCACATCGGTGCGGCGCTTTAATTCCTTGTTCAGACGTTGCAGCCGCTTCGTCGACCAGATTTTCATCCAGCGGCTTAGCGAAGGCGGCGAGGGCCGCGTCACGGGACATGGCCGCGACTTCGGGGAACTGATGGCCGAGCACGACGACGATAGTGCCGGGGATCCCTGCGGAACTGGTGATGGGCCTTGGCCGCCTTCGGTGCATCCCGGACTTCGGCCTTGTACTCGCGCACTGCAGCGCTGCCCAGCGGCGGGGTCATCCAGCGGCCTCCGAGCGAGGGGCCGCCGCCTGGCTGGCCGAAGAGGAGATCCCTCATCGTAATGATGAGACCTCTTATTCATCCTTTGTCACTCTTTACACGCCCGAGGAGATCAATGACGTGACGATTGCATGTTCATCCGTTGTCGGCTAGCGCGGTGGATTATGCCGTGCAATGGTTGGGTCCGAAGGAGCCAGATGATGGGGAGGGCGGGAGATGCCTGAGGAGGGGTCTGCGGCCGATGGCGGGGCGGCGTCCGGGCGGGATGTGAACATCAGCGCGGGCCTCGGCGGGGTTGGTCCGGGCGTGATCCAGGGGGACAAGACCGCTATTGGCCAGATGGTGTATCCGCCAGCCGAGGCGGAAGGCCGGCCGGCGCATCTGTTGCCGAAACCGGAGTTCCTGGCCGGGCGGGAGGAGTTGCTCGCGGAACTGGACGGCCGGTTAACGGGTGGCGAAGGCCGCGGGCCGCGGTTTGTGGCCCTGTCTGGCTTGGGGGGCGCCGGGAAGACGAGCGTGGCGCTGGCGTACGCGTACCGTCATCTGAACGAGGTGGAGGTCGTCTGGCAGTTCGCTGCCGAGAATGCCACGGTGCTCAGCGACGAGTTCGGGAAGCTGGCCGCCGAGCTCGGGACCCGGGACCTGTCCGTGCGAGACCCGGTGGCCTCGGTCCACTCGGAACTCGCGGCGCGGGCGGCCGGGTGGCTGCTGATTTTTGATAACGCCGCAGACATGGCCTCGGCGGAGAAATTCCTTCCCCCGGCGGGCCCGGGGCGGGTACTGATCACCAGCCAGAACCCCGATTGGCCGTGGCCGCCGCTGGACGTGCCGCCCCTGAAGGACGAGGTGGCGGCCAGGTTTTTGATCAGCCGCACTCGTGACCAGGATTGGCAGGCTGCCCTGGAGCTTGCCCGTCAGATGGGCGGGCTGCCGCTCGCGCTGGAACAGGCAGCCGCCTACATGGTGGCCGTCGGGGACAGCCTGGCCGACTATCTGACGTTGTTCCAGCGACGCCGGGCAGACCTGCTGCGCCGCGGCCTAACCGGCCATGGCCCAACCGTGACGACCACCTGGGCGCTGGCACTCGGGCGGCTGGAATCCGATTTTGGGGCGGCAGCCCTGCTGCGGCTTGTGGCGTTTTGCGCGCCCGAGGCGATCCCGTTGCGGCTGCTGCTGCAACCTCGCCCAGGGCTTGAGGAACGGCTTGGGCCCCAGGTGGCCCCCGTGCTGACCCCGCTGCTGGCGGACCCGCTCGCGATCAACGACGCCGTCGTGGCGCTGCGCCGCTATTCGCTGGTGACCACAGTCCCTGACAAGTTGAAGTTGGTTTCGGTGCACCGACTGGTGCAGGCCGTCACCGCTGATCACATGCCCCCAGAAGAAGCCGCAGCGTGGCAGCAGGCCACCGCCGCGGTGATCGAGGCTGCGATCCCCCGGGACCCGCAGCCCCCCGGTGCCTGGCCCGATTTCGCCGCCTTGCTGCCGCACGCCCAGGCGGCTCTGAATGCTGGCAGCGACGGGATTGTGCAGATCGCTTCCTACCTCGGGCACAGCGGTAATTACGTGGCCGCCCGTGACCTCATGCGCGATGTCGTTGACGCACGTGACCGCGCCGAGGGCGCCGAACACCCCAGCACGCTGATCGCCCGCAGCAACCTCGCCCACTGGTCCGGGGAGGCGGGGAATGCGGTCGCGGCCCGTGACCAGTTCGCCGCGCTGATGCCGACCGAGGAGCGGGTCCTCGGCCCCGAGCACCCGCAGACCCTGGCGACGCGCGACAGCCTGGCTCGCTGGACTGGGCAGGCGGGGGATGCGGAGGCGGCCCGTACCCAGCTCGCGGCGCTGCTCCCGGTCAAGGAGCGGGTCTTGGGCGCCGAGAATCCCAGCACCTTGATTACCCGCGGCAACCTCGCTTACTGGACCGGGGCGGCAGGAGATACCGAGGCTGCGGAGGCGGCCCGCGACCAATTCGCCGCCCTGCTGCCCATCCGCGAGCGGGTGCTGGGTCCCCAGCACCCGCGCACCCTGAGTGATCGTGACTGGCTTGCCCGTTTCACCGGGGATGCAGGGAATCCGGCGGCGGCCCGTGACCAGCTCGCGGCGCTGCTCCCGGTCAAGGAGGGGGTCTTGGGCGCCGAGAATCCCAGCACCTTGATTACCCGCGGCAACCTCGCTTACTGGACCGCTGCTGCCGGGGATCTGGGCCCGGCCCGGGACCAATTCGCGGCGCTGGTGCCGCTGCGGGAGCGGGTCCTGGGCGCCGAGCACTCCGACACGCTGATCGCCCGTGACAACCTGGCCCGCTTCACCGGGGAGGCGGGGAATCCAGCGGCGGCCCGTAACCAGTTCGCGGCGCTGCTAACCGATGTCGAGCGGATCTTCGGCCCGCAGCACCGTGAGACCCTGACCACGCGCGGCAGCCTGGCCTACTGGACCGGGGAGGCAGGAGACAAGAAGACGGCCCGCGACCAGTACGCCGCGCTCCTGCCCCTAGAGGAGCGGCTCCTCGGCACCGATGACCCACAGACCCTGGCGACCCGCGACCACCTGGCCCGCTTTACCGGGGATGTTGGGGAGGCAGGGGATGCGGCGGCGGCCCGTGAGCAGTTCGCGGCGCTGCTAACCGATGTCGAGCGGATCTTCGGCCCGCAGCACCGGGAGACCCTGACCACGCGCGGCAGCCTGGCCTACTGGACCGGGGAGGCAGGAGAGGCGAAGACGGCCCGCGACCAGTACGCCGGGCTCCTGCCCCTAGAGGAGCGGCTCCTCGGCACCGATGACCCGCAGACCCTGGCGACCCGGGGCAACCTGGCCCGCTTTACCGGCGATGCGGGGGATGCAGCGGCGGCGCGTGACCAGTTCGCGGCACTGCTAGCCGACGTCGAGCGGGTCTTCGGCCCGCAGCACCATGAGACCCTGACCACGCGCGACAGCCTGGCCTATTGGACGACACGGGCGGACCCAGACACTGGGCCGACGTGAGCTAGCCTCGCCTCTCTCACATTTGAGGGGTCCGGCTGACCTTGGCCATAACCACACAAGATCCTAATAGGCAGATCCAATGAACACTGCGCTGGTAGTTGCCTGTATCTCCGGGGTAGTCGCGCTCGCCAGTGCGGCCGTTTCGGGGTGGACCCAGCTCCAGGTGGCGAAACTGGAACGGCTGAGTAAGGCAGAAGAGCGCCGGTCCGACGCCAAGGTTGTACTCGACCGTTACCGCGGTCCCCTACTGGACGCCGCTTGGGAACTGGGCAGTCGAGTGGACAACATCCGCAACAGGGCCTTCTTCGCGTATCTGTCGCCGGGCAACAGTCGCGAGCAGGACGCCAAGCTCACGACGCTGTTCCGTTTCGCCTATTACTTCGGCTGGCGGGAGTTCATACGTACCGAAGTCCAGCTCTTGCGATTCGACAACGAGGAGGACACCAGGCTGGTCGCTGGGTTTCTCAATGACGTCACGTGGGTGCTGGCGAGCGACAAGCTGGATGGGGCATGGGCGATGCTCTGGGGCGACGAGCAGCGAGGCATCGGCGAGTTGATGACAGAGCACCCGTCCGGCTCATCAACCATTGTCAGCGGGCACGCCGCGTTTCACCGCGACTACGAAAAGACCTTTGACCGCTGGATGAAGCGCTTTGGTGACGATCTATTTTCGTATGTCGCTGTCAATAGTCACCGTCTGCGAGTCTTGCAATGGGCGCTCTATGGGCTCGTGCGGCAACTGGACGAGGAGGGCACCTACGGCGGTGGCTGGATTGACCAGAGTGCCGCGGAGATCCGCCAATGGACACCGCAGGGAAACATCCCTCAGCACGAAGAACAGCTGATGAGGCGGCTCGCCACTATTTCCACCTGAGTTGCGCATCGTTGTGACGACTTTCTCTAGCTGCTTCAAGGCGGCCCCTCCGGACCGCTCGCGCCGCCGACGCGGCGCACCGCCTCCACTCACGCACGCTTACCGTTCCAGCGGCGCACGCGCCGGTCGGGCTGGAGCGACATGCGAAAACCCTGGTGGCCGCCATTGACGCACAGCAGTCACCAGGGTTTGTCAGGCTGAGGTGAGGGCCTGCCCCCGCTGCGGGATTGTTCCGGGTCGGGCCAGAACCAGTCAAGGGCGCCTACGGCGTCGGCTTCGCCGCAGACCCTTGACCGGATCTGCCCGAGAGTCCCGGACCTTTGGCAGCTATCGGGGGCAGGGACGCAACTGAGCCAGCATGACGCCTACCGTGGACTAGAAAGCTCCCATGTTCCAGTCCTGGTTCGGGCTACCGGCCCCATCAAACGGTTCCACGTTAGCGCGCGCGCCACTTGCTGTGCTGTCTCCCGCGATTTGAAGACAATAACCCGACTTGAGGTTATTGACATTGACGGAAGGGCCTACAGTCGGACTAGTGTCCCAGTACTGATCCGGGTGGCCAGTGCCGAGGCACTTCCAGACCACGACAGTCGCCCCCCTGCTTGTGCTACCGGCGCTAATACCGAGGCATTGGTGTGTCCCCTGGTTTACGAGCTGAGTGTAATCCCCGAGGTCGCCGCCCAATCGCCAGTACTGGTTCGCATCGCCGATCGTGCAGCCGAACTGCTCCGCATCGTGGTCGTTCTGCCCGTCAGAGCTGAGGCACTTCACGGAGTGGGAATTCTCCAGCATGAACCCGGAGACCTCGGGCACGATCCTGAGATTGGCGAGGCTGGTCGCAATGGCGGCGCGGCCAGGAGAGGTGGCCGCCGCCTCAGCTGCGGACGCCACGCCAGAGGTCAGAGTGAGCCCAGCGACCAATCCCGCGGCCGCCATAACCACTGCCAGCTGTCTGCCCGCGGATGGACGTCCAACCAGCGCTGCTTTCCCTCGCAGATGCATGTTTTCCCTTTCTGTGCCTGCGGTCCCTCGAACCACCGCTCCGGGACCCGAAAGACTGAGACTTGTCCGACGACGTTCGCGATCCGCCGCGCCCTACTCTTGGCGATCCTCGCCGTTTGCGCTCATGGACTTTCCCGTTCGCCCGCAACCCTGAGACTGTGATCACAGCGGCGCGACGACGCTCAGCAGCCGGTCAGCCAGCGGCGCGATCAGGCGCATATTGTCACCTCCTCTGCCATCTGTGGTGTCTGCGACCAGAGTGCACGGCAGGGCCGGCCGGGGTCCATGCAGTCCACCGGCAGGCTGACGGCAGAGCGCCGGAAGACCGACGGCAGAACGCCGGCCGCGCGGGCACTGGGACGGCACGGACGGGTGTGCCAGGATTGTCGGCATTAAGGCGGTCAGGAAGACGCGCGGGACGAGTGCACGGGGCAGGACATTGGACCCGGACGCCCAGCAGGACCAGGGATCCCCTGCGGGCGCGAGCCTCGGAGCGCTGCTGCGCAACCGGCGGCATGAGGCAGGCCTGACGCAGGAGGAACTCGCCCGCAAATCCGGCCTGAGCGTGCGAGCCATCAGTGACCTGGAACGGGGCCGCAGCACCCGGCCGTACCCGCGCACGGCCCGGATGCTGGCCGATGCGATGGCGCTCGCCGGGACTGACCGGGACCAGTTGCTGCGGGCCGCCCGCGACGGCCGGGGCGTGTCCGGGCCGGCGGCCGCATCCGGGCAGGCCTCCGGCACTCCCCGGCAGCTGCCAGCGGGGATCGCGCACATCTCGGGCCGGGACCGGGAACTGGCCGAGCTAGACGAGCTGCTCGGCCAGGATGTCCAGCCGGCCGGAGCGGTGGTGATCGCGGCGATCAGCGGGATGCCCGGCGTGGGCAAGACCGCCCTTGCCGTGCACTGGGCACGCCGGGCGGCCAGCCGGTTTCCCGGCGGGCAGTTGCACGCCAACCTGCGCGGCTTCGATGCCGCGGGCCAGCCTGCCGAGCCCGGCGACATCATCCGCGGCTTCCTGGAGGCTCTCCAGGTACCGGCTGACCAGATTCCGGCCGGGCTGGACGCTCAGGCGGCCCTGTACCGCACGCTGATAGCCAGCCGGCGGATGATCATCGTCCTGGACAACGCCCGCGATGCCGCACAGGTGCGTCCTTTGCTGCCGGGCAGTGCGGCCTGCGTTGTCCTCGTCACCAGCCGGCGCCAGCTCACGGGCCTGGCCGCAGCGGAGAGTGCGTACCTGCTCATGCTGGACCCGCTCGCCCGACCGGACGCGCACGAGCTGCTGACCAGCCGGCTGGGTGCCGATCGGAGCACAAGCGAACCCGACGCGGTCAGCAGCCTGGTCGACTCATGCGCCAGGCTGCCGCTGGCGCTCAGTATCGCCGCCGCCCGCGCCGCCGCGAGGCCGGGCTTCCCGCTGCGGGTGCTGGCGCGCCAGCTGCAGGACCGGCAGCGCCGGCTGAACGCACTGGATGCCGGGGAGGCAGCAGCCAGCATCCGGGCCGTGTTCTCTTGGTCCTACGATCAGCTGAGTGCCGGAGCCGCGCGGATGTTCCGGCTCCTCGGCGTGCACCCCGGGCCAGACGTCTCGATCCTGGCCGCAGCCAGCATGGCCGCGGTGCCGCCGGAAGAAGCCAGCGAGCTGCTCTCCGAGCTGACGCAGTCCCACCTGATGACGGAGCATTTCCCCGGCCGGTTCGAGTCCCATGACCTGCTCCGCGCCTACGCCGCTGAGCGAGCCGGGATGCAGGACGGCGAGCAGAGCAGCGCCGCCCTGCGCCGTGTCCTGGACCACTATCTGCATACGGCGCAGGCAGCCGACCAGCTCATCAACCCAGCCCGTGACGCAGTGGTGGGCGACCAGCCCGGTCCTGGCGTGATCCCTGAGCAATTCCAGGACGAGCAGGCTGCCCGGGCCTGGCTACAGGCAGAGCGACAGGTTCTCATCGCCGCTGTCCGGCAAGCTGCCGAAGCGAACTTCCCCCGGCACGCCCTGCAGCTTGCGAGCACGATGGTGACGTTCCTGGACCGGCAAGGACAGCTGCACGATTACGTCGCCACCCAGCAGATCGCTCTGGCGGCCGCGCAGCAGCTTGCTGACCTGACCGCCCAGGCGCGCGCCCACGCCGATCTTGGCGGTGCATACGGCCGGCTCGGCCAGTTCGCGAACGCCTCCCGATGCCTGTCCCAGGCCCTCAGCCAATACTCGGAGCTGCACGACACCCGCGGCCAGGCCCGCGTGCACCTGGCGATGAGCTGGCTGTACAACCAGCACAACCGGTACAGCTCAGGGCTAGCTCACTGCCAGGATGCGCTAAGACTGTTCACCGCATCCGGCGAGGAACTGTGGCAGGCCAGGGCCCTCGGCCAGATCGGCTGGTGTCATATCCTGCTCGGCCAGCATGACCAGGCCGTCAGCGTCTGCCTGCAGGCCCTCAGCATCCACCGCAAGCTCAGCGATCTACTCGGCGAGGCCGCCGCGCTGGAAAGCATCGGCGACGCCCACATCCTTCAGGCTGAATACCAGCGCGCCGCCACGTGCTTCCAGCGTTCAGCGGAACTCTACGAGCGGCTCGGGGAACTCTACTATCAGGCCGAAGCGACAACCAGGCTCGGCGACGCCTGCGCGGCGTCGGGAAACCTGCCTGACGCCCGCCGCGCCTGGCACGCAGCGCTTGCCATCCTGGACGCCCAGGGCCATCCCAGCGCCGGGGAGCTCCGCTCCAAGCTCAGCAACGGGACCTCGTGAGCTGACCGGATCTGCGTTGCCGAACGAGAGATCATGGCCCAGATTCCCAGTCGCTGAGGTGCCTTACCTGTAGATCTTCCGGGCAATCGATGCACCGAGCACACCGATGCACCAGCCCGCGAAGACGGCCCAGATGACGGTGCGGGATGTGCTGTGCAGGTCCCACACCATGAAGCCAGCCAGGATGAATGCCCAGACGATCAGGCCCCCGATGACCCACACGGCGTAAGGCGGCCGGTCCTCCACTGGCCTGCGCCACGCGGGTGGCCAGGGACGCATCTGATGCAGGATGGTCCTCATGGAACTGCCAGGAGGATCGCGGGGACCGGTGCTGTCATTCGTTGTGTACATGGGATGACTCCTGTGACCTTCGGTGCCCGGCCACTCCCGGTCACCTATTAAAGTGATATCACTTTAATAGGTGACTGTCAAGGACGGCAGATGCCCAGCTCGCATCCAGGCCATGACGTCAGCACTAGTCGGCGATCGCCGGATACACCAGCGTCTTCAGCTGCCCTCGGAAGTTGAACGTGCCCGACGGCAGGAATTGGGTCATGAAGACTACGGTCAGCTCTTCGGCGGGATCCACCCAGAAGATCGTCGACGCAGCGCCGCCCCACATATATTCGCCAGGCGAGCCGATGACCTGCGTGGCTGCCGGAGCCTTGGCGACAGCGACGGTGAGACCGAAGCCCATGCCGGCGAAACCCACCTCCCCGTATCCGCCGGGCATCGCGACCGACTGAAGGTCGCCGTCCCGGGGAAGATGGTTGGAAGTCATCAGCTCGACCGTCTTGCGTCCCAGGATGCGCACGCCATCCACCTCGCCCCCGCCCAGCAGCATCTGGCAAAAACGCAGGTAATCGGTTGTCGTGGACACCAGCCCGCCGCCGCCGGACAGGAACGAGGGCTCCTTCCGGTAACCACTGCGCTCTGGGTCGTCGACCACGACGAGTTTCTTGCTCGCATCACGGCGGTAACACACGGCGAACCGGCCTATCTTCTCGTCCGGCACCGTGAACCCTGTGTCGTTCATGCCGAGGGGCTCGAAAATCGTCTCCCGCAAATAGTCGTCGAAGCGCTGCCCGGAGATGATTTCGACCAGCCGTCCGCACACATCGGTCGATACCGAATAGAGCCAGTGCCTGCCGGGATGAAACTCCAGCGGGTAACCGGCGTAACGCTCCACCATGCTCTGCAGCGTGGCGCCGGGACCCCGCCGGGACCCCGGGGCGAATCCCCGGCCAAGCTCGGCATTGTCGGCCGAGAACAGCTCCTGCAGGCTCCGGCCGCCCGCGAAGCCGAGGCCGGACATGTGCATCAACAGGTCGCGCACCGTCATCGGCCGCTCCGGGTCGACGAGCCGCTCCGACCCGTCTTCCGCTCGCTCCCGAACCTTCAGGTCACGCCACTGCGGGATGAAGCGCGTCACCGGGTCGCTGAGCTGGAACGTCCCCCGCTCATACAGTGACATCAGCGCGACCCCCGTGATCGGCTTAGTCATCGAGTAGATACGCCAAATGGTGTCCTCCTCGACGGGCTTGGACCGTTGGAGATCCCGGAACCCCAGCGACCGGAAATAGCCCACGTGACCGTGACGGGCGACGGCGACCTGGCACCCCGCGATGCGCCCGGCGTCGACGTAGCGGTGCTGCAGGTGCTCGGTGATCCGTTCCAGCCGGCCTTCGTCGAGCCCCGCCCCAACCGGGTTGACCTTCATGCGCTTTCTCCTGTCGGTTCGGCGGGCGGTTTAGCCGACGCGGGTGTCGTAGTTCTCGCGATTGGCGAGCACTTCGTTCATGTGCGTCTCGGCCCACTTTTTGATGCCGCGCATCACATGGTGGAGTGAGATACCCAGGTCGGTCAGCTCGTAGGTGACCGTCACCGGCACGGTCGGCGTCACGGTACGGGTGATCAGGCCGTCGCGCTCCAGGGAGCGGAGCGTCTGGGTGAGCATCTTCTGGCTGACCCCGGCCAGCCGGCGGGACAACTCGGAGTAGCGCATCGGCCCCGGCTCGCCGTCGACGCAGTCGGCCCCGGGATGCTGCGGGCCGCCGCTGCCGAGAGCGGCCAGGATCAGCGCGACCCACTTGTCGGAGATCCGGTCGAGCAGCTGGCGGCTGGGGCAGTTCGCCAGGAACGCGTCGTAGTCCACCTTCGCCAGGGCCCGCTTCTCGGCGGCCGTCATCGTTGGCATCGGCCGCTCCTTCCTACCAAGTGGAGACCTACGCACTTCGAAGTGCGTACTTCCTGTTGGAGAGTTACCCATCCATCGTGGTGCATGGCAACCGCCGAACACAAGCCACGAGGAGAGACACTATGAGCACCCCCACCTTCCGCGCCGCCGTCGTCCGCACCCCGGCCGGACCCGACTCGATCGAGATCATCAACGTTCCCGTCGCCGAGCCCGGGCCCGGTGAGGTCCGGGTTCGGATCGCTGCCGCGCCGGTCAACCCCGTCGACCTCGCGGTCGCGGGCGGCGCCTTCCACTCCATGGGGCTGATCAACCAGCCTGAGCGCACCGGCCTGGGCTGGGACTTCGCCGGCACCGTCGTCGCCACCGGGCCCGGCGTGGACCTGGCAGCCGGCACCAGGGTCGCCGGCCTGGTGGGCGGCTTCGACCGTGACTTCGGCACCTATGCCGAGCAGATCGTCGTGCCGGCCGCCGACGTCGCGGTCGTTCCCGACGGGCTGAACCTGGTCGCGGCGTCGACGGTGCCCCTTAACGCGCTGACCGCCGCCCAGATCGTCGACCTGCTCGGCGACGCGCCCACCGACGGCAGCCGGCTGCTGGTAACCGGGGCCGCCGGTGCGGTCGGAGGGTACGTCGCCTCGCTCGCGCAAGACCGCGGCTGGCAGGTGACCGGTCTGGCCAGAGCCGAGGACGAGGAGTTCGTCCGCGGGCTCGGCGCGGAGTTCACCGCGCACGCCGAGCCAGGCTGGGACGCCGTCGCCGACGGTGCGGTGCTGCAGGAGCGTGGCCTCGCCCTAGTCCGTGACGGCGGAACCTTCGTCGGCGTGCAGCCGAGCGCCGTGCTGCCATCCGAGCGCGGGATCACCGTGCACGCGGTGACGGTGCACCCCGACAGTCCTCGGCTGGGCGGCCTGCTCGCCCGCACGGCGTCCGGCGAACTGCCGGCCCGGGTGCACGCTGTCGTGCCGCTGGACCAGGTCGCCCAGGCCCACCGGGCCGTGGCCAAGGGCGGGGTACGCGGCCGCTACGTGCTCAAGCCCTGAACGAGGCAAGGAAGTAACCAGTCAGCTTGCCGGCAGGACCAAACGCGGTCAGTTTCGCCCAAGGGAGGTACAGACACAGACTCTGTTGCCGTCGGGGTCCGCAAGGACGGTGTAGGTCGGCGCCTCGGAGTCATAGACGACGGACCCGCCCGCGGCGACGGCGGCCGCGATCCGCTCCTCCGCCGCCTCGGGCGCGAGCCACAAGTCGAAATGCCAGCGCTGGCGAGGGGGCTCGTGGTCGCCGGTGCCCTGGAACCACAGGCTCGGGACGCGGCCGGTCGGGTCGAACACCGAGTCATAGATGTTGTTGTCCGGGCTGCCGGTGAGCAGAGCCGACCAGAACCGGGCCACGCGGCTGTCGTCCGCGGTGTCCAGGGCGAGCTCGAGCTGTGTCACGGCCGCCGGCTCGGACGTGAGCCCCTGCTGCCGCGCGATCTCGCTGATCTCCCGGGCCATGCCGATGTCCTTCTCGGTGACCCACAAGCCGTCCTCGCGGGTGCACAGCGAGACGTCGACCACCTCGCGGGTCATCTTGAGGTCAGGGTGGTGGCCTGCGGCCTCGGCCGCTTCCGCGACGGCGGCAGCAAATACCGCGCCGGCCTTAAAGTCCGTGACCCGGTAGCGCGCGTGCAGTGCCTGGGCGAGCTTGCGCCAGTCGTCGAGCCGCGCGTCCAGGATCTCCTGCGTGCTGAGCTTGCTCATCTGCCCACCCTGGCACGCGGCGCCGACAGTCTGGCCGGCTCCCCTACGGGTCGCTCCTGCCACTAGACCATCCCGGCGAGGTAGCGCAGGAGATAACAGCTGCCATCAGGAACACATCGCCTCGGCATGGCTGTGGTGCTGCTCAATACGGGCTCATCTGATCGACGACGTGGGCGGCGAGGTCAAGAATGTCCTCGATCTTCGGGATGTCGCGTAGCACATCGGCGGTCTCGAGGCCGGAGCTGTCCTGGCGCGGGTACTCGGCGTCGTTGCGCCTGCGCCGTAGCCGGTCAAAGGGCCGGAGCACCTTGCCCATCGGTGGATCGAGCTGAGCGGAAACCGCATCCAGGACCGCGATATGCCCACCCCGGCTCGTCGGCCTGAGCCCCTGGTTCTCCAGGATCGCGCACAGCGCCTTGCGCGCGGCGTCATACAGGAGCTGAAAGGCGCCTGCTGGGTCGTCATCCGCAATGCGCTGAGCAGACGCCATATGTTTTCGCGCCTGGCCAATTAACTCGGCCGCATGCTCGGCGCTGGCGGCGACACGCTCGAGGTCACGGGCGCCCAGCAGGGCATCGATGACGCTGCGGCCCTGTTCCCATCTCATTCGGCCAACTCCAGCTGGACCAACGGACGCGACCGCACCGAGACCAGGAATGGGTCGGATGCAGACTCACGCCACGCTCTCGCAGACACCCGACGCATGCTTACCTCCCGCCCTAGCCGACTCTCCGCAGCGCGCGCGGCCTGATACAGGTCATCATCGTCGGCGCCACCGACAATCAGGACGTCAACATCCCGTGGCACGTCGCCTGCCTGCCCCCGGTACCGGGCCGCCCACGACCCGTATACATACGCCTCATCGATCCCGGGCACGGACGCCAGCACCTCCCCGAGTACGGCGACGGGTCCGTAGGTCACTGCAAGCAGCTCGGCGAGCGGTCCGGCCACGACATTGTCGGTCTTTGCCCGGATGAAGCGGAGGTTCCCCTGCCGGCGGTCAGCAACTAGCCCTGCCGATATGAAGCGGTCTGCTTCCCGCATCACGGTGGCGCGAGACACTCCGAACCGCCGGGCCAGCTCGGTCAGCGGGTACTCCTGCTCCGGATGCAGGAAAAGCCACGCGAGCAGCTCCCCCTGGAACCCCGACCGCAGGATCGGCAACAGCAGCGGCGACGGCTGTTTCATAACATGAACTATAGCGCTCAGTTTATGAACGTTGTCGGGCGGCGATGCCTGGCACAACCTGCGCCACACCGACCCCGCCTCGGCCCGGCACGGCGTGCCGCCGCACCAGAAACCTGAAAGATCAGCGTCGTCAGGCCGTTATGCCTTCGATCAGCTGGTCGAGAACCTCGATCATCTCGGCGCGCGCCAGCGTGCGGTCTGCCGCTTCCGCGACGTACAGGGCCGCCTCGTCGCCCGCCCCCATGAGCACATGCGTTAGCGGCCGGGCTGGCTGCGCGCGGATGCGCCCGAGCTCGATCCCCTGTGTCAGCAGGACCTGCACCAGCCCGAACACGTGCCGCTGGCACAGCTCCCGCCAGCGCGCCCAGCCCAGTACCGAGGGCCCGTCGATGAGGGCGATGCGGTGAATCTCCGGCTCGACGCAGATCTCCAGCCACGTCCGCACGGCATGCCGCAGCGCCTCGACCGGATCGGAGATCCCTGCGGCCGCCACGTCGTCAGCCAGCCGCCTGGCGATATCGGCCTCGACCGCCTCCAGGGCCGCGTCGAACAGGGCGGTCTTGTCCGCGAACTGGTGGTACAGGGCCCCGCGGGTGACGCCTGCCTCGGCGACGATCGCGTCAGCCGGCACCTCGGCGAAACCGTGCGCGGCGAACAGCCGGCGCGCCGCCGCCACCAGCGCGTCACGGGTCGCAGCGGAGCGGTCGGCCTGCGTGCCTGGTCCCCGGGCTCCGGTCAGAAAAGATGCGGCACAGCCCGCTCGCCTACGGTCTGCTCACCAGCAACCCCCTCGACCCTGGGCTGACCCTCGACTGGGTATCGCCGCTGGCCGACAAGACCATCCGCCGCGACCTTGCGAAGCTCGCGAAGGGTGTCCATCCGCGCGTCCTGCTCGACGCCGCCAGCCGGTTCGGCCAGTTCACCGGGCCCGTACGGATCCTGTGGGGAGAAGCCGACCCGTTTTTCCGGACCGAGCTGGGGCGTCAGCTGAGCGAGGCGTTCCCGCGCGGCAGCCTCGCCACAGTCAGGGGTGGCCGGACGTTCCTGCCTCTGGACCATCCCGGCGAGGTCGCGCGCGAGATCACGTCCGTCATCAGGGACACGTCGCATCAAGAGGGAAGAAGTGCCTTGGCGCGAGAGGATAAGGCGCCGGGTCAGGCAGCGTGGGTCTCGAAACCGACCGAGCCCAGGTCGTGGCCCGGGGTGAGGCGAACGTCGGCGTCGAGGGCAGCGGCCAGACGGCGGAGCAACGCGATAGTGGGCTCGGTGCCGCCCTCCTCGATGCACTCAACCTCGTCGATGGTCATGCCTGCGCCGATGGCGAGTTCCGCGACGGTCATCGACAGGGCGGTGCGTCGGTCGTAGACGGCCTTGCCGAACGCCAGGGCCTCGCGGATCGCGAGGCGTTCGGGGTCCTCGGCCTCGGCAGCCGGCAGCACCCAGCGGGTGTGGTAGCCGGTCATCACGCCTGCCTCTCGTAGACCTCTTCCGCCGGGCGGCGGTGGTCGCGCTCGCAAGTCTGCTGGGCACGGACAGCCCGGTCGACCTGCCGCTGGTCGTGCTGGCGGGTCTTGTGGAACACGGTCAGCATCACGATTGTGCCATCTGCTCTGACCGCCGCCGACAATCCCGCCGGCCTCATGCGCCTTACTCCGGGCGGCGGTCGACTGTGCCGGCCCAGGGCGGGGCGGCTTCCCCTCCGTCGACGTTGGCGGCCAGGTGGCCGAGCAGCGCGCCGAGCGTCTCCAGGTCAGCGTCGGCGAGGCCCGCCCGCAGCTTGGCGTCGAAGGCCATCGCGGTGTCCCGAAGGCGCACGAACGCTGCCTCGCCGGCTTCGGTCAGCGTGACCACCTGGACTCGCCGGTTGGATGCCTCCCGGGTCCTGCTCACCAGCCCGCGGGCGTCCATCGCGTTCAGGTGGTGCGTCAGCGTGGCTTCGCGCACGCCTACGGCCTCCGCGAGTTCCCGCTGGTTGGCGGGCTTGTGGATCTTGAGGTTCAGCAGGATCAGCCAGACCGGCAGGGTGCCGCCCGCCTCGCCGAGAGCCTCGTCGAACGCGCGCTCCACGGCACGGGCCGTCTGGGTCAGGCGGAGCCCGATCGGAAGCGGAAACGGTGCTGGCACGTCAGTCAGCATACCACCAAGCATCGACATCTAAAGGATTGACATCTAAGTGTTTGGTCTCTAATCTTTCTGGCAGCGGCGGGCGCACGGCTAGGCCGCCGCCGCAAAGCGAGAAGGGACCTGCGTGATGAGCAAACCCGCAATTGAGGCCAGCGGCCTGCGGAAGGCCTTCGGCGAGGTGCAGGCACTGGACGGGCTGAGCCTGGCGGTGCCCGCCGGGACTGTGCTCGGGCTGCTCGGGCCGAACGGATCGGGCAAGACCACCACCGTCTCCATCCTGGCCACTTCGCTGCGGCCGGACGCCGGCCGCGCGACCGTCGCCGGGCTTGACGTGGTGACAGAGGCCGCGCGGGTACGCCGCGTCATCGGCCTGGCGGGCCAGTTCGCGGCCGTCGATCCCAACTTGACCGGACGGGAGAACCTCCGGCTGATCGGGCGGCTGTCCAGGGTGGGCCGCAAGCAGGCCCGGGCCCGCGCCGACGAGCTGCTCGACAGCTTCGGGCTGAACGGGGCGGCCGACCGGCTCGTCCGCGGCTACTCGGGCGGGATGCGCCGACGGCTCGACGTGGCCGCCGCGCTGCTGCACCGGCCGTCGGTGCTGTTCCTCGATGAGCCCACCACCGGCCTGGACCCGGAGAGCCGCTTCGCGCTGTGGGACTCGGTGCGCGACCTCGCCAGCTCCGGCACCACGGTGCTGCTGACCACGCAATACCTGGAAGAAGCCGACGCGCTGGCCGATCAGGTGATGATCATCTCCGCCGGACGAGCAGCCGACACCGGCACCCCGGCGGAGCTGAAGGCGCGCTTCGGCACGGTGGTCTTTCATCTGGATTTTGGCAGGCAGGAGGCTGCCGAGGCCGCCCATACGGCGCTGGCTTCGGCGGGTTACCGGCCGCAGCGCCACGGTTCCGGCATCGAGGTCCGGTCCGCCGCCGGTTCCGGGGAGCTCACCGGCGTGCTGCGCGTCCTGGGCGGCCGTGCGCCTGACCCGGTGTCTGTCGCGGTACGCGAACCCACCCTGGACGACGTATTCCTCTCTCTTACCCGTGGAGGCGAAGCAGCATGAGCACGATCGCAATGGAGCCACGCCAGGCCGCGGGCGGCGGCGTCACGGGCGGGCCCGTCACGGGCGGCCGCGTCGCGGCGGCGGCCAGCAGAATCGCCGACGCACTTTCGGACACGGCCGACGTCGCCTGGCGCAACCTGCTGACCCAGCTGCGCACCCCGCAGGCGCTGGTGTTCTCCGTCATCCAGCCGGTGATCTTCGTGCTGCTGTTCCGGTACGCGTTCGGCGGCGCGATCCACGTGCCCGGCACGAAC
>Ga0208725_1000089_pt1 | contig 19987 bp, 13 predicted proteins | sample MicForSoSWNH13_O_FD_188004 | JGI IMG/M metagenome (GOLD analysis project Ga0208725, IMG submission 188004) | Forest soil microbial communities from Harvard Forest Long Term Ecological Research site in Petersham, Massachusetts, USA - MetaG HF011... | ecosystem: Environmental > Terrestrial > Soil... | reverse complement strand
GCCGGCGGTCACGCCGAATCCGGCCAGTGCCTTGATCCGCTCGGCGGGCGGGAAGATGACCTGGATGACCGCGAGCACCTGGGGGACCATGATCGCGCCCATCGCGCCCTGCACCACCCGGCACGCGATGAGCTCGCCCGGGCTTTGCGCGGCCCCGCACAGCGCCGACATGATCGTGAAGCCGGTCACGCCGATCAGGAACAGCCGCTTGCGCCCGAACGTGTCGCCGAGCCGGCCGCCGGTAATCAGGACCAGCGCGTAGGCGAGCGTGTACCCGGCCAGGGCCCACTGCACGTCCGCGTAGCTGGCGTGCAGGTTGCGCTGGATCGACGGGATCGCGATGTTGACGATGGACACGTCGAGGAGGTTCATGAAGGCGGCCAGCAGCAGGATGGCCAGCGTCAGCCAGCGCCGCGGGTCAACGCCGCCGTCCGCGGCCCCTGGAGGTGCCAGGATCTGAGCGTCGGATGTCATGTCGCTCTCCGCTTCTCGGGAGGTAACTGCCCTTACTCTCTTGGCAACTTAACATCTCGCTACGCTATTGTCTAGGTAGCTTAATAAATAGGGAGCTTAATCATGTCCGAGGAGTGGCCAGAGCCGTCGGGCGAGGCTGGTGACCAGGCGGGTGGAGAGAGCGCCAGCGGCCAGGAACCCGGTGCGCGGGCGGCCAGCATGCACGACTGGGACATGCCGTGGATCGAGGCCATCGGCGCCGGTCCGCCCGAACGCAAGGCGCTGGCGGCAGCATTCGGCGAGGGGTTCCGCAAGACCGGCTCGCTGATGCAGCTCATGGGCCAGGCCGCCGCCGACCGGATCGGCCTCAACGCCACGGATCTGAACTGCCTGAACATCCTGAGCTTCAGCGGCGAGATGACGGCCGGGGAGCTGGCCAGGGCCACCGGCCTCACCACCGCCTCGATCACCGGGGTGGCCGACCGGCTGGAGGCAGCCGGGTACGTGCGCAGGGAACGCGACCCGCGGGACCGCCGCCGGGTAGTGATCCGCCTGGTGCTGGAGCGGGCTCTGCAGGATGTCGCCCCGGTCTTCCTGCCGCTGATCCTCGGCTGGCAAGGAGTGGTGACCCGGTATACCGACGACGAACTGCGGCTGATCGTGGAGTTCTACGGCCTGATGGAAGACGTCATCCGCGCGCACCTGGCCCGGCTGCGCGGGCCGGCCGGGCCTGGCTGACCGAGGGCGCCGTCAGGCGCGGTTGCCGTCAGGAGCGGATCTGCTCGCGGACGGCGGCGGTAACCTGCTCCGCCTGGGCGATGATGCCGTCGGCCTTGTCCGCGTCGGCGATCATCTCCAGGCTGGTCTGCGCGTCCGTTATCCCGGCCAGGTTGATCTCCACGTTGACCCGGGCGGTGGCCACGGCGGCACGGGCGGCCTCGGCGGCCCCGGCCACGTCGCTGAGCACGTTGCGATTGCCGATCGTGACCAGGGCGCCGGCGAGGTCGATCACCATGCCGGCGACGCCGATCAGCTTGGCGGGCGGCCAGGTCGCGTTGGCCAGCGCCTTGGCGATGGCCTCGGAACGTTCTTCCTGCTCCGCATCGGTGGACCTGGGCATCCGGTAGGCAATGGCCACGCCCGCGAACGCCTCGGCGTCGGCCTCGCCGAGCCGGAGCGCGATCGCGCGCAGTTCGTCGGCCTCGGCGATGATGCGCTCGATCGTCGTCTGGTGCTCGGCGTACTTCTCGCCCGTGCTGTACCGGGCCACCATCGCGAGCAGGGCCGCGCCTTGCGCGGCCTGCAGGGCTGCCGACGCACCCCCGCCCGGAGCCGGGACCCTGTCGGCGAGCCGGTCAAGAAAGTCACCGATCGTCTCGTCGCGCATGAGCAGTCATCCTCTGGATCGGGCGGGCGGATCCGCACGCGCGAAGATCCTCCCACAAAGCCCGGCCGCCCGGCGCGCGTCGCGCGTCCGGGCGGCCAGAGGGCCAGGGGGCCGCAGGGCCGGAGGGCCGGAGGAGCCGGCGCGGGGCGCGCCGTGCTGCCGGCGAGTCACTGGTCGGCCGCTGAGCCCACCTTCCGGAACCCGGCGGGGATGGTGACCATGCTGCTGGCGACGTTCGCCGCGGTCGGCGGCAGCCACTGCACGTTGGTCACGGACGACGAGGTATAGCTGCCCGCGCTGCCACCGTACGTCTGCGTCGACCCGTCGATCCGCACCGGCAGGTAGGTTGCCGGGTTCACGTACAGGGTCCACCGGACCGTTGCGAACTTGGCGTGGACCGTCCTGGCGTAGCCCGGCTGCAGCCTGACCGTGATCGGCTTCCCGGTGATCTGTGTTGCCTCCACGCCGTTAACCAGCACATGGCCGGTCACGCTGGCCGCCCCGCAGGCGAGCGTGGCGCCGATAAATTCCGACCAGTGGGTGGTGGGAATGACGGGCGCGCCCATGGTGAGCGCCGCGTTCGCCGAGCACGCACTGCCCGGCGTCGGCTGCAACCGGGACAGGCTGTAGGAACGGTCGAAGTACGTGACGTAGGCGCTGACCAGCTTGCCGTCAACCAGGGCGGTCCCCGAGGCCAGGTAGAGACGGCCCCGGTCCTGCGGCGGAAAGTCCCACAGCCGCTGCCCGTTCACGATCCGGTCCCGGGCGTCAGCCGCGGGCCAGTACTCCTCGAACCGGCTACGGGAGCCGTATGCCCAGGTGACGGTGTTTCCCCAGAGCCTGCTGCCGGACCGGCCGACGAAGACCACGTTGGCGTTAGCCAGCGCGTTCTCGACCCGCGCGGTCACGTAGGCCACGGTGCGGTCCGGTGCGGGGCGGCCGCCCGCGCCCGCCATCGCCACGGCCGCGCCCGCCACCAGCACGGCCGCCGTCCCGCACGCCACCGCGGTGCGGGCGGCCAGCCTCCGCCGGTGCAGCCGGCCGGCCGCGCCGGCCAGTCCTGCGGGAGCGCGCACCTCGGCGGTGAAGCGCTCCATACCTTCCCGCAGCAGTTCCTCAACGTCGGTGTTCATGGTTGTTTCCCCTTTAGCTCCGCAAATGGATCCGTGTGCTGCCAGCCGTCGGCGAGTTCCCGCAGCCTGCGCAGCCCCCGCGAGGTTGCCGACTTGACGGTGCCTTCCGGCAGGCCCAGCACGGCCGCCGTCTCGGCCTCGGTGAGCTGCTCCCAGTACCTCAGTACCAGCACCGCCCGCTGCCGTGGCGGCAGCTGGAGCAGCAGCCGGACTAACGCGTCGCGCAGATCCACCTCGGCGATCGGGTCGGCGGGCGGCGGCGCCGCCCGGAGCAGCAGCAGCTTGCGCTGCAGCCGGCTCTGGCGCCGGAAGCCGTCGGCGGCCAGGTTGTAGAGCGTCCGGCGCAAGTACCCCTCGGGATCGCCGTCGAGCCTGCGCCAGTGCCGCAGCAGCCGCTCCAGCGCGGTCTGCAGCAGGTCCTGGCCGGCCTCCCGGCTGCCGGTGAGCAGCACCGCGGTACGCATCAGCCGGTCGGCCCGCTCGGCGAGGAAGCGCTCCATCTCGCTGACCGTTCGGTCATTCGCCATTGGCCGTCCTCCTTTCGCCCATCAAGCACGAAGGAGCCGGCCCCCGCGTTCCCGCGGAACCCGGGAAACCGCCTTTTACGCCACGCCGCCCGCCACCATGGCAGCTACCGGCGGTGCCGTGAACCGAGGTCGGCGAGGGCCGTTTTGGCGGCCCAGGAACCGCACATGCCGTGCACGCCGCCGCCGGGCGGGGTGGACGCGGAGCACAGGTAGACGCCGGGGAGCGCGGTGCGGTACGGGTTCCACCGCGGCGTGGGCCGCAGCACGGTCTGCCGCAGCGTTCCCGCGCCGCCGGTGATGTCGCCGCCGACGTAGTTGGGGTTATGCCGCTCCATCTCGGCGGCAGTGCGGACCGACCGGGCCAGGATCAGGTCGCGGAAGCCAGGCGCGAACCGCTCGATCTGCGCCTCGATCCGCTCGGACATGTCCACGGCCGAGCCACTCGGCACGTGACAGTAGCCCCACAGGGTCTGCTGCCCGGCCGGGGCACGGCCGGGATCCACCACGCCCGCTTGGGCAACCAGGCAGAACGGGCGCTCCGGGTGCCGCCCGGCGGCCACGTCGGCCTCGGCGGCCGCGACCTCGGCGAACGTGCCGCCCAAGTGCACGGTGCCGGCCTCCCGGCAGGCCGGGGCCTGCCAGGGCACCGGCCCGCTGAGCGCCCAGTCGACCTTGCAGACGCCCGGGCCGTACCGGAACCGCTGCAGCTCCCGGCGTGACCTGGCCGGGAGCCGGTCACCCGCCAGCGCGACGAACTGGCGCGGGGTCACGTCGAGCAGCACGGCACGGGCCGGCGGCAGGTCGCCAAGCGACGTCACCCAGCGGCCGGTCTCCATCCGGCCGCCCAGCGAGGTGAGCTCGGTGACCAGCGCGCCGGTCAGCCTGGCGCTGCCGCCCTCGACGAACGGCCAGCCGACGGCCTGCGCGATCATCACGAACAAGAGACCGAAGGCGCTGGTCAGCGGCTTGCTGAGCGGCAGCATTGTGTGCGCGGCCGCCCCGGCCAGCAGGCTCTTCGCCTCGTCGCCCCGGAACCGCCGGGCCAGCACGCTCACGGGCAGCAAGCCCTCGGCGCCGAACCTGGTCATGGCCAGCGGGTGCCCGGGAAGCGACCGCCCCAGCGGCCCGAGCACCGTGGGCAGGATCAGCGGCAGATCCTGCGCCAGCGGCCCGAGCAGGTGGCGGTAGGCACGGTCATCGGGCCCGAGGCCCGCGGCGGTCTCGTCGACCGAGCCGACGACGGCCGCAGCGCGGCCGCCGTCCAGCGGGTGCGCGAAGGCCACCTTCGGAGTCAGCAGCCTGACCCCGAACGCGGCCAGGTCGGTGCCGGTGAAGAACGGCGACGCGGTGGCCAGCGGGTGCACCGACGAGCAGACGTCGTGCCAGAACCCTGGCAGCGTCAGCTCCTCGGTCCTGCAGCCGCCACCCGGCGTGGCCGCACCGTCGATGACGTGCACGGACAGGCCAGCCCTGGCCATGGTCACGGCCGCGGCGAGCCCGTTCGGCCCGGAGCCCACCACGACCGCGTCTACGGCGTCAGAGCTCAAAGATCTCGCCCTCCGCGGCCACGATCACTTCGGGCAGGTCCGCGCCGGGGCGGGACTGGGCGGCACGGCCGTCCGGCTCGCCTTGTCCCGCGGCGACCCGGCTGGCCAGCCCGTCCAGCGCCTCGTCGGTGCGGCCCGGCTTGTGGTGGGTCAGCACGACCCGCCGGGCCCCGGCCCGCCGGCCAAGACCGATCGCGTAGTCAACCGCCGCGTGCCCGAAGAAGGCCTCGGCCGCGACCTCCTCGGCGAACAGGAACCCGTCGTGCAGCAGCACGTCGACGTCGCTGGCAAGCTCGAGCGCGGCCTGGTGGTACTCGCCCCACCCCTCGGGCCCCGGCCCGAGCACCGTGGGGCAGTGGTCGGGCAGGTACGCGATCGTCCGGGACCCGTCGCTGACCCGGTAGCCGAGCGTCGCACCGCCCTTGTGCGGGATCGTCCGCGCCTCGATCGTGAAGCCTTCGGCCTTCAGCGGCCCGGGCGCGACGGTGCCAAAGGTCCAGGCACCGCGCAGCCCGCTCGGCGGGATCGGGAAGTGCGGCGGCGACATGCCCTTGGCCAGCGCCTGCTCCGCGCTGGCCCCGTCTTCCTGCTCGGGCAGGAGCAGGCTGACCCGCGATCCTTCACGGTCGCCGCCGGTGAAGAACGGCAGCCCGTGGACGTGGTCCCAGTGCAGGTGGGTGAGCAGGATCGTGCCGTCGAACGGCTGGCCGCCGAGCAAGGGCGTGACCTGCCGCAGGCCGGTGCCTGCGTCCAGGACCAGCGTCGGCCTGGCCGCGCCCTCGTGGGCAATCGCCACGCAGGAGGTGTGGCCGCCGTAGCGCAGGAACTCGGCGCCGGGCGCCGGAGTTGAGCCGCGAACCCCGCAGAGATACAGGCGCACTCCGTCGATCCTATGCCTGGCCCCGGGCCTGCCCCGCGTCTTCCTTCCGGTGCCCGCCGGCCAGTTCCTCCAGCGCGGCCCGGTCGAACTGGGCGGCGTCGACCGAGGCCACCCGGCACGCGGTGACCGCCACCAGGGTCGCGGTCCGGGTGCCGCCCTCAAGGTGGGCGCGCTCCCCCAGCATCGCGCCGGGCCCGTACTCGGCCAGCCGCTCCCCGTCCCGCTCGGCCCGCAGCACCCCGTCGAGCAGCAGGTAGACGTCGGCGCCCGGCTCGCCCTGGCGCACCAGCACGTCGCCGGCCTTGACCTGCCGGATCCTGGGCTTGGCCGCGCCGTGCATGAGCTGGACGGACAACTCCCGTTCCAGCGCCGTCCCTACGGCGGTCATCAGGGCCTTGGAGTCCTCATCGCCCCATGGGGTGTGCCGCCCGAACGACCTGCGGTACCAGTCGGTGAAGTCGGTCAGGCCGGACTTGTGCGAGAGCGCGCCCTTGGCGTCATAGATCCAGTGCCGCGGGAACGGGCTGGCTCCGGCCACCTCGGACTCGGCCGTCCCGTCCGCGTGCAGGGTGAGCGACAGTGTGGTCCATACCAGCGGCGCCTGCCACTGCACGAACGGCTTGCGGCGCACCCGCCGCGGCGCTGGCAGCCCGGTCCGGCCCCCGACGGTCTGCACGAACCGGACCCAGCCGTCGCCGTACTCCGGCTCCCGCTGGATATCGGGGAGCTGGACCGCCTGGAACCGGTAGCTCAGCACGCCGAGCCGGACGGTGGTCGAGCCCATCATGCCGCCGCCGGTGTAGCCGCAGCCGGTGATGGTGCCCGAGCCGTCCACCTCGACCCAGGCCCGCAGCGCGTTCGCGAACCGGAACTTGTCGGTGGCGCGGAGCGCGTCGAGGTCGTCGATCCGGTCCGGCGGCGGGTCGTCGTAGTGCGTGAACCCGGCGTCGAAGGCCACCCGGGTGCCCCCGGCGACCGCTTCCGACGGGATCCAGGAAAGTGAGGTGATGCAGCTTTCGTATCGCATGCTCTCATCGTGGCCCGGCTTGGCCGGGACGACCAGGATGGTGGCTGGCGTTTCAGGGTGTACCTAGCACCACGATCGCCGCGTGCGGATCACTCTGAGCGCAGCGCGAGCGCCGGCGCGGTGCGAGCGGCGCTGCGGCCCGGCATCGCCGCGGCCAGGTTGGCCAGCAGCAGCGTGCCCAGCGCCACCAGGATCAAGGCCAGGCCGGGGACGCTGGGGTCGGGCACGGCGTAGATCTGCCGGGCGAACAGGATCCAGAGTGACCGGCCCAGCGCCACTCCGAGTGGCAGGCCGACCACGATCCCCACGACCGCCGCCACCGAGGACTGCCAGGCCACCGCGCCCGCCAGCTGGCGCCGGGTGAAACCGAGCATCTTCAGCACGGCCAGGTCACGCCGCCGGCGGCGCACCGTGGCGAACAGGGTGAGCGCCAGCGCCGCGAACGCGCCCACGGCCAGGCCACCCGCCAGCAGGTCCGGCGCGGGGCCCATCAAGCGGTAGTTCGCGATCTGCGCCGGGTGCTGCACCCCGAGCACGTTGAGGGTGACGCCCTGGCACGGGCTGTTGGCCGGCGCGGCAGCGAGCGTCCTGGTGACGTCGGCGGCGAGGCGCTGCAGCGACGCATGGCCGGCGGCGGCGTTCACCCGCGGGCGCAGCCGGATCAGGGCCATGGCCGGGGGACCGTAACAGCTGACGGCCATCGGGCCGAGGAGCTGGGCGGAGGCGAGCGCGCCGGTGCCGAGCGAGGTATGCAGCCCCTGGGACAGCCCTGTGGTCGGCATGGTCGCCGTGCCCACAATGACCAGCGGGGCACGGACGAACGTTCCGACGCTCATGGTCACGGTGCCGCCGAGGCGCTGGTGCAGCTGCGCGAGGGTGGCCGGCCCGAGGACGATCTGGTCGCGGCCGTCGACCGGGTGCCCGGACAGGATCGGCGGCGCGACCGCCGCGCCCGGCCGGCCGAACAGCAAGGGCACGGCCTGGCCGTCCAGGTTGGCGCTGACGAACCAGACCAACGTCCAGGCCGCGACGTCCGGGTCGCTCCTCATCCGGCTCGCGAGCTGCGGCTGCGGCAGTGTGGCGTACCCCGCGTCGGCCGAAATGGCGTAGGACCAGTTCCACCCGTACAGCGCGGGATGCGAGACAAGCGTGGCCAGGCCGCTGCCAAAGGTAAGCGTGGCCACCACCATGAGCACGGCCAGCACGGTTCCGGATATGGCCGAGCGGGCCGGCACCGTGCCGCGGCCGTGGCCGGGGTCGAAGGCGAACTCGATGCCCGCCACCGCCGCGGCGGGCAGTCCGGAAGCCGCGGCCAGCCGCGCCGGGCCGGAACCCGCGGCGAGGCGCGCGGGCGTCGCGGGACCGGGGCGCCGCGTGGCCCGGCGGCCGAGCAGGATGGCGACCGCGGCGAGGATGCCGCCCAGGCCGAGGAAGCCGAGCGACAGGACGGTCCAGTCCGGCGCGATGCCCGGCGACGGGTACACCGGCCGCACCGGCCCGATCGGGCCGATCGGTGAGAGGGCCACGGCGACGCCGACTGCGAGCAGCGCGCCAGCGACGACCGCGCCAAGGATGCCGGTGAGGCTGTCCGCCGCGGTCATCACGGGGCCGGCGCCGAGGGCCCGCAGGACCTCCGCGTCGCCGGAGGCCACCCGGATCAGGCGCGCGATGGCCTGCGCGGCGATGATCAGCGCGGCGATCCCGGCGATCAGCGCGAACACGGCCAGCGCGATCCAGTCCGGCTCGATGACGCTCTGCGCTTGCGCCTCGCTGACGGCGGCCACGTGGTAGAAAGCCGTGGCCGTCTGCCGCAGCTGGCCGTTGATCTCGCTCTCGACTATCGCGGTGTCCCGGGCGCCGTGGTCGAGCTGCAGCCCGTACCAGGAAATGCCGCTGCCTGTGCCGGCGCGCAGCAGCTCCCTGCTGAGCGCGGGGGTGAGCAGCAGGAGGCCTTGCTGGCGGTCGATGTCGTCCTGAACGATCTCGTTGTTGAACTCGACCAGGCCGACCAGCCGGGCCCGCAGCGACAGGGCCGGCCGCACTCGAGCAGTGCCGAACCCGGGCGACTCCGACTGCGCGTTGGTGTAGAAGCCCAGCGGCACCGTCTCGCCCACCCGCAGCCCGAGCAGCCGGGCGGCTTCCGTGTTCATCACGAACTGGCCTGGGCTGCCAGGGTCCGCCATGTGCCCCTGGGTCACGGCCACCCGGTCCTGGGTGAAATACAGGCCGTCGACGCTCGCCAGAACCTCCACCCGGAAGCTGTTGAGGAGGCTGGAGTCGGCCGGCGCCCCGCCGGGCTGCAGCAGGCTGGTCACTGGCTCGAAGGCGCTCTCGACCCGCCTGACCCCGCGCAGGTGCCGGACCGTGCCCGCGAACGCGGGCATGCCGGAGTACGAGACCTGGCCGGCCGTGTTGTACTGGACGATCAGGTCCGAGGGGTTGGTGCTGGCCAGGAATACCGGGTAGGACGACTCGGTGCGCCGCGCGGCGGCCGCCGACCCCAGCGCGACGCCGCCGATTAAGCCGATCAGCAGCGCCAGGGACAGGTAACCGCCCCACCGGCGGCCGAACGTGGCCCGGAACCGGTACCAGGCCATGGCCATCACCCGCTCCATGTTGCACCACCTCGCACGCGCTCGGGAATGGCAGCGGCTGGCCGGAAGGTCGCGGGAGCCTTGCCGCGCACGCCGGCGCCACGGTGTATCACCGTGCCCCACACCCGGTCAGGCCGGCCAGGATGGTGGCTGGCGTCCGCCGGGTGTGCCAGTACCACCCGCCGCCGCGGGCCGCCTACCGGCGCCGCCGATGGTGTGCCTAGTACCACCTCTGCTCTGGGTGGCTGCTCACTGGTGGCGGCGCCCTTAGGTGTGCGAGAACTTATGCCGTGGGACAAAGTGCGGCGCTGCCCGAACGCGCCATCGGCGTCTTCCTCGCTGACGACAACCTGATCGTCCGTGAGGGAGTGCGCGCGCTCATCGAGCGGCACCCGGATCTGTGCGTGGTCGGCGTGGCCGCCGACTACGACGAGGTCATCAGCGGCACCGCAGCCACCGAGCCGCAGGTCCTGGTCACCGATGTGCGGATGCCACCGTCCTTTCACCGTGAGGGCATCGACGCAGCCAAGGAGGTGCGCAAGCGCTTCCCTGGGACCGGGGTCGTGGTGCTGTCCCAGTACGACGACCCCGAATATGCGGTCTCGCTGCTGGCTGAGGGCTCGGCCGGCTACGGCTACCTGCTCAAGGACCGGGTAGCCGAGGGCAACCAGCTCGCCGACGCGATCCGCAGCGTGGCGACCGGGGGCACGGCGCTGGATCCCGCGATCGTCGAGTCCCTGGTCCGGCCGGTCACGTCGCCGGGCGAGCTCGCTCCCGCCGAGGAGGAGCTGCTCAGCATGATCGCCGAGGGCAAGCCCATCAAGGCGATCGCGGTGGCCCGCCGGGTGCCCCCGGAGGCGATCGACGCCGAGGTGGAAGAGGTCTTCGTCAAGCTGGCCGCCGGCGTGGCCTCGGGGAACCCGGCGGCGCTGAACCGGCTGCGGATGCTGCACCAGGCCATCGTCGACCGCGAGGAGCAGGGCGAGACCCTGTCCCGGCTGCTGCCCGGCGGTCTCGCCGAGAAGCTCCGCGACGGCAAGCAGCGCATCGGCGAGACCGAGACCGTGGTCGTGACCGTGCTGATGAGCGACATCAGGTCCTACTCCACGATCGCCGAGCACGCCGACCCGAGCCAGCTGGCCGGGCAGCTCAACACTCACCGCGCCGCGATGAACCGTGCGATCCTCGGTGAGGGGGGAACTGTCATGCAATTTGTCGGCGATGCGGTCATGGCGGTATTCGGCGCGCCGTTCCCCCAGCCTGACCACGCCGACCGGTCGATGGCCGCAGCCGCCGCCATGCACGCGCTGCAGTCCGAGATCAACATCGGCTGGGCCGCCAGCGGCCTGCATGAGTTTGGCCTGGGCATCGGCCTGTCGACCGGCCAGGTGGCCGCCGCGCTGCTCGGCTCCGAGGAGCGCCTGGAATACACGCTGGTCGGCGATACGGTCAACCTGTCCCAGCGGCTGCAGCAGCTCGCGTCGGCCGGCGAGACGGTGCTGTCCGACGCTACCCACCGGGCGCTCACCGTGCCCGCCAACGCGGTCGCGCTCCCGGCCCAGCTCGTGAAAGGCCGGGATACCCCGATCACCGCTTACAAGCTCGCACCGAGCGGCACCCCCGTCGCCGCTGCCGGGCCTACCAAACCCTGACCCATAAACCCGACCCGGGGGGGCCGATGTCCGAGAACCTGCCAGCCCTGACCATGCGCGGCGTGCGCAAGACCTTCGAGGCCGAGAACGCGCCGGTGCGTGCGCTCCGCGGCGTGGACCTGACCGTGGCGGCGGGCGAGTTCGTCGCGCTGATGGGCCCGTCCGGCTGCGGCAAGTCCACGCTGCTCAACCTCGTCGCCGGGCTGGAACTGGCCGATGAGGGCCGCATCACGGTCGCCGACGAGGAGGTCACCGGGCGCGGCGAGGACGACCTGGCCCGGCTGCGCCGCAGGCACATCGGCATCATCTTCCAGTTCTTCAACCTGCTGGAAGGGATGACCGTGCTGGAGAACGTGGCGCTGCCGGCCGTGATCGCCGGCCGCAAGCGGAAGATGGCCGAGACCAGGGCGCGTGACTTGCTGGACCTGCTGGGCATTGGCGATAAGGCGGCGGCCGTGCCCGGCGTACTGTCCGGTGGCCAGCGGCAGCGGCTAGCCATCGCCAGGGCGCTGGCGAACGAGCCGACCCTGCTGCTGGCCGACGAGCCGACTGGCGCGCTGGACTCTGACGGCGGGCAGGAGGTCATCGAGCTGCTGAGCCGTCTGCACACCGGCGGCCAGACCATCATCATGGTCACCCACGCCGCCCAGGTGGCCGCCGCGGCCGGGCGCATCGTGCGAATGCTCGACGGCCGCATCCTGCCGCCGGACCCAGGCCAGGAGCCAGAACGCGGCGCCAGCGTCCCGGTCGAGGCCCGCTAGCCGTGGGCCGGTCCGCCGTTTACCTGGCGTGGTACCGGCTGCGGGCTACGATCCGGCACCGGCTCGGCGGCTACCTGGCCCTGGCCGTCCTGGTCGGCCTGATCGGCGGGATCGCGCTGGCCTCGGTGACCGCCGCCCGGCGCACCGAATCGTCCTACCCCGACTACCTGGCCAGCACCAACCCGTCCGGCTTGATCATCCAGCCGAACTCGAACTTCACCGGCACGGAGAGCGTCGCCCAGGCGTACCGGATGTACGAGCAGCTGCTCAGCCAGATGCGTCACCTGCCGCACGTCACCGGGCTGGCGACGGGCGACGCGTTCAACGCCGCGCTGCTCACGCCGCGCGGCGGGTACGGCCCGGTGCTGTTCACCCAGGTCCAGCTGGTGGCCAGCGGCGACGGCATGTTTGCCCGCCAGGACCGGCTGACGATCATCTCCGGGCGCAAAGCGGTGCGGCCGGACGAGGTCGTGGCCACCAGCCGCGCCGCCGCGCAGCTGCACCTGCACGTGGGCTCCCGCCTGGCGGTCGGGGTTTACGCGTCGGCCGCGCCCAGCGCCCACGGGCTCCCGCCGTTCTACCGGAAGCTCAAACTCACCGTGACCGGCATCGGTGTGGTGAGTACCCAGGTGGTGCAGGACGACATCGACGCCGACCGCACCGGCTTCCTGATCGGCACGCCCGCCCTGGACCGGGAGTTCGTGCCCTGCTGCACCAACACCAGTTACATCGGGCTGAAGGTGGCCGACGGGTACGACTCGGCCGTCGCCGGCGAGTACCTGCACCTCACCGAGACCAGCCCGATCTTCGCCGGCGGCGGCGCACAGCTGCTGCAGCTGCTGGAGCTCTATAACACCGCAGCGATCGAGGCGGAGGCGCAGAGCGCCATCCACCCCGAGGCGATCGCGCTGGGGGTGTTCGGGCTGATCGCCGCGCTCGCCGCTCTGATCATCGGCGCCCAGTCCATCTCCAGGCAGCTGCGGGCCGCGACCGATGACGCCGATATCCTGCGGGCCCTGGGCGCCGGACCCGTGGCGACGACGGCCGACAGCGTGCTCGGGATCTTCGCCGCCGTCGTGGCCGGGGCGCTGCTCGCCGTTGCCGTGGCGATAGGCCTGTCGCCGTTCTCGCTGTTCGGCCCGGTCCGCCAGGTGGAACCGGGCCGCGGGATCTACCTGGACTGGACGGTGCTCGGGATCGGCGCGCTCGGCCTGACCGTCATCCTCGGCGGCCTCGCCGTGGTGATCGGCTACCGCACCGCGCCGCACCGCATCGCCGCCCGCCCGGAGCCGGCCGGCCGAGGTTCAGCCGTGGTCCAGGCGGGCCTGGGCGCCGGCCTGGGCGCGACCGGCGTCACCGGCCTGCGGATGGCGCTGGAGCCGGGCCGCGGCCGCACCGCGGTGCCGGTCCGCTCCGTCCTGGTCGGCGCGGTGCTGGCGGTCACCGTCGGCGCGGCCACCTTGACGTTCGGCGCCAGCCTCAGCAATCTCGTCTCCCGGCCCGCACTGTACGGGTGGAACTTCAGCTACGCGCTGTACTCAACGGACGGGTGGGGGCCGTTCCCGCCCGCTGCGATCACGCCGCTGCTGCACCGGGACAAGCTGATCGCGGCCAGCACCGGCGTCTACTTCCTCACCGCCCAGATCGACGGGCAGACCGTGCCCGGCATCCTGTCCCCGACCCGCCCGGAGGTGGCCCCGCAGATCCTGTCCGGCACCGGGCTCGACGGCCCCGGCGACATCGTGCTCGGCCGCGGCACGCTCGCTCAGCTGCACAAGCAGGTCGGCGACTTCGTCACGGTGCAGCTCGGCCCGGTGATCCGGGCCGCCCGGCTGAAGATCGTCGGCACTGCCGCGCTCCCCGCGCTCGGCGACACGCTGGGGATCCATCCCTCGCTGGCCACCGGCGCGATCCTGCCCACCAGCGTGGTGTCGCACGCGGCGCTGGAGGAGGCCGGCCCGGACTCCGGTCCCAACGCCATCTTCGTGCGGCTGCGGCAGGGGGTGAGCCAGGCGGCAGGCCTGCGGTCGCTGCAGCAGATCGCGGACTACTACAACCAGGTCACGCATTCTCCGCAGGTGGTGAGCCAAGTCGGCGCGGAGGCGCTGGAGCTGGTGGCCAACGTGCTTCCGGTGCAGCGGCCCGCGGAGATCGTGAACTACAAGTCCATGGGCACGATGCCGGCGGCGCTGGCCGGCGGGGTAGCGGCCGGCGCGGTCGCCGCGCTGGGGCTGGCGCTGGTCGCCTCCGTGCGGCGGCGGCGGCGCGACCTGGCGCTGCTGAAGACGCTGGGCTTCACCCGCAGGCAGCTCGGGACGACTGTGGCCTGGCAGTCCACGGTGGTCGCGGTCGTGGGGCTGGTCGTCGGGATACCGCTGGGCATCGCGGTCGGCCGCTGGCTGTGGATCGTCTTCGCCCGCTCTCTGTCCGCCGTCCCCGACCCGGTCATTCCCGCCGCCTCGGTGGCCCTTGCTGCCGTGGCTGCGCTGGTCCTGGCCAACCTGGTCGCCGCCCTGCCCGGCCGCGCCGCCGCCCGAACCCCAGCAGCGCTGCTGCTGCGAGCGGAGTGATACCGATGCCAGGGAGGCGGCCAGCATGACCGGGCACGGGGTCCGCGGCCCCCTGGTGCGCGACTCGGTGCTGCGGGTGGCTGGCTACCGCTTCCGCGCCACGTTCCGGCGCCGGTGGGGCGGTTACCTCACCCTGGTCCTGCTGATCGGCCTGGTCGGCGGCGTGGCCCTGGGGTCGCTGACCGCCGCCCGCCGCACCTACGCGTCCTACCCGGCATTCTTGGCCAGCACGAACCCATCCGACCTCCTGGTGCTGCCGTCAGTGAACGGTCCGGACCCTCGCCTGGCGCACGAACTCGCCGGGCTGCCGCATGTGCGCAGCGCCGAGGCGGGCGAGCAGCTCACCGCGGTGACGCTGACGCCACGTGGAGGCGTCGGGACAGTACTGATAACTCAGGTGGAGCTGATCGCCAGCCCGGACGGCCTGTTCACCGAGCAGGACCGGCTGAAGATCATCCAGGGCCGGCAGGCGAACCCTGCGCGCGCCAACGAGGTGGTGGCCACGAACGAGGCCGCTTCCGTCCTCGGCCTGCACGTGGGCTCGCGCATCCCGGTCGGGATCCTGCCGGACGGCGCCACGGGGCCGGGTTCGTTCCGCAAGACCGAGCTGACGGTTGTGGGGATCGGCGTGCTCGGCATCCAGCTCGTGCACGACGACATCGACACCGACCGGGCCGGGTTCCTGGTGGGCACCCCCGCCCTGCTGCGGCAGTACGAATCCTGCTGTGCCACCAACAGCTACGACGGCCTCCAGCTCGACGGCGGCAGCCGCAGCGACGTCCCGGTCCTGCGGGAGTACGAGCATCTCATCGACAACAAGAGCACCAACTACGGCCAGCTCGTCGTCTACGAAACCTCGGCCATCGAGGCCGAGGCACAGCAGGCCGTCCGCCCGGAGGCAATCGCCCTCGCCGTGTTCGGTGTGATCGCCCTGCTCGCCGCGCTGATTATCGGGACGCAGTCCATCTCCCGCCAGCTCTACGCGGGCGCCAGCGAAACCGAGGTGCTGCGGGCGCTGGGGGCTGCCCCGGCGGCCACGATGGCCGACGGGCTGCTCGGCGTCACTGCTGCAGCCGTGGCCGGGGCGCTGCTCGCCGCGGCGGTCGGCGTAGCCCTGTCGCCGCTGACCCTGTTCGGGCCGGTCGGCGCGGTGGCACCGGCGTCGGGCGTCGACGCCGACTGGACCGTGCTCGGGCTGGGCATGCTGGTGCTGGCCGTCGTCCTCGGCTCGGTGGCGACCGCCATCGCCTACCGTCTGGCACCACACCGCACGGCGCGGCGCGCAGCGGCGAGCGGCGGAGGTTCCGGCGTGGTCGCCGCGGCGCTGGCCGCCGGGCTGCCGGCCTCGGGCGGGGCGGGCCTGCGGTTCGCGCTGGAGCCCGGCCGCGGCCGGACCGCCGTCCCCGTCCGGTCGGTCATCGCCGGAACGGTGCTGGCCATGCTGGTCGGCGTCGCAACGCTGACGTTCGGGGCCAGCCTGAGCACGCTGATCTCACACCCGTCCTTGTACGGCTGGAACTTCAGCTACGCGCTGTACTCGGTGGACGGTTACGGCTCGGTGCCGCTGCGGTGGGCCGACCCGCTGCTGGCTCACGACCCGGACGTCGCCGCCACCACCGGGGTCTACTTCGCAACGGTCCTGATTGACGGGCAGACGGTGCCGGCCATGGCCGCCACCACCCATGCGGCGATCAAGCCGAGTCCGCTGACCGGTGGCACGCTGACCGGACCCGGCCAGATCGTGCTCGGGCCGGCGACCCTTGCCGCGCTGCACAAGCAACTGGGCGACACAGTGACGCTGTCCGAGGGGCGGCTCGTCCCCCCGGTGCGGCTCCGGATCGTCGGCACTGCCGCGCTGCCCACGATCGGCGACGTCATCGGTGTGCACGCATCGCTGAGCACCGGCGCGATCATCCCCACCCAGGCCGTGCCGCCCAGCGACCTGATCCAATACGGCCCGATCAGCGGGCCCAACACCATGTTCATCCGGCTGCGGCCCGGCGTCAGCCCCGCGGCAGGTCTGCGCTCACTGCGGCAGATCACCCGGCAGCTCAACGCCGACAGCCGATCGCCAGCGGCTCAGGCGGTGATCGGCGACATCTATACCTACCTGAACCCGATCGTGTTGCTGCCGGTACAGCGGCCGGCCGAGATCGTGAACTACAAGAGCATGGGCGCGATGCCCGCCATCCTGGCCGGCGGCCTGGCCGCTGGCGCGGTCGCCGGGCTCGGCCTGACCCTGATCGCGTCGGTCCGGCGCCGCCGCCGCGACTTCGCGCTGCTGAAGACGCTCGGCTTCACCCGGGGCCAGCTCGCTGCCGCCGTCGCCTGGCAGTCCACCACGATCGCGGTGATCGGCCTGGTGATCGGCGTGCCGGCGGGCATCGCCGCCGGGCGCTGGCTGTGGCTGGCGTTCGCGCACGAGCTGTCGGCGGTGCCGGACCCAGTCGTCCCGGCCGGCTCCATCGCCCTGGCCGGCGCCGCGGCGCTGGTGCTGGCCAACCTCGTCGCCGCGCTGCCCGGCCGCGCCGCAGCCCGTACCCCCGCCGCGATCGTGCTCAGGGCCGAGTGAGGGGCGTCGGATGAGTCGCGGCGATGCCGGTCCGAACCAGGAAGCGAGCGCTGGCGGCCCCCCAGCGCGGGGAGCGCTGGGACGACTGGCGTGGTACCGCTTCCGGGTCACCTTCCCCCGCCGGTGGGGCGGTTACCTGGCGCTGGCCGTGCTGACCGGCCTGGTCGGCGGCGTGGCGATGGGTTCTATGGTGGCCGCCAGGCGCACCGACGCGTCATACCCGAAGTTCCTGGCCAGCACCAACCCGTCGGATCTCGTGGTCGAGCCGTTCACGAAGACGAATTACTCGCCCGGCTTCCTCCGCCAGCTGGCCCGGCTGCCGCATGTGACCGGCGTCGCGGCAGCCGTGCCGCTCACCGCGGCCACCCTCACCCCCAGCGGGAAACCCGGCACAGTCTTGCTCGCGCACGTGCAGCTGGCCGGCACGCTCGCCGGTGCTGACGGCATCTTCTCCGCCCAGGACCGGATGACGATCGTGCGAGGACGCGCGGCCGATCCGGCGCGGCCGGACGAGGTCGTGGCTACCCCGGTTGCGGTCGCGCTGCTGCACCTGCACGTGGGGTCGCAGGTGCCGGTTGGGCTGATCCGCAACTCCGGCAGCGGCGGCCTTTACGGACATGCGGACCTCACGGTCGTGGGGATCGGGGTGCTCAACACCCAGGTTCTGCAGGACAGCGTCGACTCCGGCCGGACCGGCTTCCTGGTTGGCACGCCCGCGCTCACCCGGGAGTTCGCCTCCTGCTGCGCGAGCGGCATGACCGTCGGCCTGCGCCTGGACGGCGGCGGCAAGTACGACACCGCCGTCGGCAAGGAGTACCAGCAGCTGCTGGCCACCAGCCCCTACATCTCGCCCGGCGGATCCGAGCTCTACATATACGTGACCGCCGCCATCGAGGCCCAGGCGCAGCGGGCGATCCGCCCGGAGGCCATCGCGCTCGCCGTCTTCGGCCTGATCGCCGGGCTGGCCGCGCTGATAATCGGGACTCAGTCCCTGGCCAGGCAGCTCCGCGCCGGGGCGGACGACGCCGGGGCGCTGCGGGCGTTCGGCGCCGGGCCGACGATGATCATGGCCGACGTACTGCCCGGCATCGTGGCGGCGGTGGCGGCCGGGGCGCTGCTCGCCGTCGGCGTGGCCGTCGCCCTGTCGCCGTTCTCGCTGTTCGGGCCGGTGCGTGAAGTGGAGCCAGGGCACGGCATCTACCTCGACTGGGCGGTACTCGGGCTGGGGGCCCTCGGGCTGGTTCTCCTGCTCGGCGGGGTGGCGGCCGTGATCGCCTACCGCCAGGTGCCGCACCGGCTGGCCGGCCGCGAGCATGCCGGTGACCGGAGACCAGCTGCGGTCCGGGTAGTGGCTGCCGCCCGCCTCCCGGCCTCGGCAGTCGAGGGAATGCGGCTTGCGCTGGACCCGGGGCGGGGGCGCACAGCGATACCGGTCCGGTCCGTCCTGGCGGGCGCGGTACTGGCCATGACAGTGGTCAGCGCCACCCTCACCTTCGGAGCCAGCCTGGCCACGCTGGTCTCGCATCCGGCGCTGTACGGGTGGAACTTCAGCTACGCCCTCTACGCGGTCCAGGGCTGGGGCGCCGTGCCGGTCAGGTGGGCCGGCCCGTTGCTGGCCCGCGACCGGGCGGTGGCCGCGACCACAGGGGTGGAATTCGCGACGGTCCAGATCAACGGCCAGACCGTCCCCGCCATGGTGGCCCCCACCCGTCCGGCGGTAGGCCCGCACATCCTGTCCGGGCACGGGCTCGACGGCAGCCACGAACTCGTCCTCGGCCCGGCCACCCTGGCTCAGCTGCACCAGCGGGTCGGCAGCACCGTGACCCTGGCCAGCGGCAGCTTCCATGTCCGGCTCAAGATCGTGGGCACGGCCACAATGCCAGCGATTGGCAGCGTGCTGACCGTTCATACCTCGATGAGCACCGGGGCGCTGTTCTCCACGGCGGTTCTCCCTGAGGGAGCCGGTTCCGGCCCGTTCGGTCCGCTCCTTTCTGGGCCCAACGCCATCCTCATCCGGCTGCGGCCCGGGATCAGCCAGGCGGCAGGCCTCCGATCGATGCAGGCAATCAGCCGGCAGCTCATCGGAGCGCTGAACTCACCGCGCGAGGAGGCAGCCACCGGCGGTCTATCGCTCGCGGACACCGTAGACCTGCTGCCGGCCCAGCGGCCGGCCGAGATCGTGAACTACCGGGCCATGGGGGCCATGCCAGCCGTGCTGGCCGGCGGGCTCGCCGCTGGAGCCGTGGCAGGCCTCGGCCTGACCCTGGTCGCCTCGGTCCGGCGCCGGCGCCGGGACTTCGCGCTGCTGAAGACGCTCGGTTTCACTCACGGGCAGCTGGCAGGCGCGGTTGCCTGGCAGTCTTCCGCGATCGCCGTGATCGGCCTGGTGATCGGCGTGCCGGTGGGCATCGCGGCGGGCCGCTGGCTATGGCTGCTGTTCGCCCGCGAGCTGTCGGCGGTACCCGACCCGACGGTCCCGGTCGGGTCGATCGCCCTGGCCGGGCTTGGCGCCGTGGCGCTGGCCAACGTGGTTGCCGCTCTTCCCGCGCGGCGGGCCGCGCGAACGCCGGCGGCTGAAGTCCTGAGAGCGGAGTGATGATGGACCTGATGACGAACCCGGCTGTCGGCGATCACGCCGCCACCGCGCCGCCGCGCGGCAGCAGCGCGGCGCGCCGGCTGGTGGCCGGAGTGCTCGTACCCCTGATCACGATCGTGATCGTCGTGCTCGGGCTGCGCACGGCGGGTCCGCTTCCGGCCGTGCAGGCCGTCGCCTTCGGCCTGGTCGTGGTCGGCGCGCTGTCCGGCGCCATCCTCGCCCGTTCCGCGCAGCGGGTGGCCCTGTGGCAGGTGGCGTTCGGCGCGCTGGCGGCGTCGGTGGCGCTCA
>Ga0208725_1000088_pt1 | contig 20074 bp, 17 predicted proteins | sample MicForSoSWNH13_O_FD_188004 | JGI IMG/M metagenome (GOLD analysis project Ga0208725, IMG submission 188004) | Forest soil microbial communities from Harvard Forest Long Term Ecological Research site in Petersham, Massachusetts, USA - MetaG HF011... | ecosystem: Environmental > Terrestrial > Soil... | reverse complement strand
GGCCATGGGCAAGAAGAAGAAGGAGATCCTGGAGAAGGAGTACGAGCCGTTCGCGGCCGGCATGAAGGCCAACGGCTACTCCGACGGCGCGATCAAGACGATCTGGGACGTGATGGTGCCGTTCTCCGGCTACGCCTTCAACAAGGCGCACGCGGCCGGCTACGGGCTGATCTCCTACTGGACCGCCTACCTGAAGGCCAACTTCCCGGCCGAGTACATGGCCGGGCTGCTCACCTCCGTCGCGGGCGACAAGGACAAGTCCGCGCTGTACCTGAACGAGTGCCGCCGCATGGGGATCAAGGTGCTGCCGCCGGACGTGAACGCGTCGACGGCGATGTTCACCCCGGTCGGCCCGGACATCAGGTTCGGCATGGCGGCGGTGCGCAATGTCGGCACCGCCGTGGTGGAGTCGATCGTCGCGGCGCGGAAGTCCAAGGGCGCGTTCACCAGCTTCGCCGACTTCCTGCGCAAGGTGCCGATGAACGTGTGCAACAAGCGCGTGATCGAGTCCTTGATCAAGGCTGGCGGGTTCGACTCGTTCGGCCACCCGCGCAAGGCTCTCTACTTCATCCACGAGGACGCGATCGACAGAGTGATCGATGACAAGCGGAACGAGATGAACAACCAGTTCTCGTTGTTCGCAGACGACGCCGCGGCGGCATCGATCTTCGATGTGCCGGTGCCTGAGGAAGTGGGTGAGTGGGAGAAGCCGACGCTGCTCGCGTTCGAGCGCGAGATGCTCGGCCTGTACGTCTCCGATCATCCGCTGCTGGGCCTGGAGCACGCGCTCGCCGCGGCCACCGACTGCTCGGTCGCGCAGCTCATCGGATCCGCGGAGCAGGAGCCGGTACGCGTCGCCCCGGGCGACCGTGGCGACGCCCAGGTGGTCACCCTCGGCGGGATCCTGTCCGGGGTGGCGCGCAAGGTGACCAAGCAGGGCAACCCGTGGGCGGCCGCCATCCTCGAGGATCTCGAGGGCGCGATCGAGGTGCTGTTCTTCCCCGCCACCTACCAGGCGTGCATGTCGCTGATCATCGACGACGCGATCGTGCTGGTGAAGGGGCGGCTGGACCGGCGCGAGGACGTGCCAAAGCTGGTCGCGATGGAGGTGAGCGCCCCCGACCTGCCAGCGGACGGCCAGGGCCCTTTTGTCGTGTCGATCATGGAGGCACGGTGCGTGCCTCCGGTGGTCGAGCGGCTCAGGGAGGTGCTGAGCACCCACCCGGGGTCCACCGAAGTGCACCTGAGGCTGCTGACCGGCGCGCGCGCCAAGGTCGTCCGGCTGGATGACAAGCTGCGGGTGCGGCCGTCGCCGTCGCTGCTGGCCGACCTGAAGCAGCTGCTCGGCCCCGCCTGCGCGGGCTGACCGCCTGGCCGGCCATATCCGGGCAGGTAGAATGACGCCCTGGTGAGCCGGGAAGACTGGTCGGCGACAGTCTTATCGCTGGAAGGCTTACCATGCAGCCCATCAGGTACCGCCTCGGGACAGCCCGGTGATCCGGCGCCTGCTGCGCGGCTCGGAGTGGCGCCGCGACGTGCTGCGCACCAACCTGTGGCTGGTTCCGGCCATCGAAGTGCTCGCCGCCGTGCTGCTGTTCATCGGCACGTTCGCGCTGGACCAGGCGTCCTACGACGGGGTCTTCAAGATCCCCGGCTGGGCGATCAGCGGGTCTCCCGACGCCGCCAGGCAGATCCTGACCGCGATCGCCGCGGCCATCATCACGGTCGTCGGGGTCGTGTTCTCGATCGTGATCGTCGCCCTGACCCTGACCTCGACCCAGTTCGGCCCGCGCATGCTGCGCAACTTCATCCGCGACCGCGGCACGCAGCTCACGCTGGGGACGTTCGTGGCGACGTTCGTCTATTCCGTGCTCGCCCTCGGGTCGATCGGCCAGGGTGATCACGGGGACTTCGTCCCGCACATCAGCATCACCGTGACGCTGGTGCTGATGGTGGTCGACCTCGGCGTGCTGATCTATTTCCTGCACCACATCGCGGTCCAGATCCAGCTGCCGCAGGTGATCGCCAGCATCGCCGGCGACCTGGCCGGGGCCATCGATCTGCAGGCCGGCGACCCGACGGTGGGCGCCGACGCGCGCTACGCCGCGCTGCTGATCGCGGACATGGACGGGCCCGGCGGGGACGTCGCGGCGCCGCGCAGCGGCTACCTGCAGTACATCGAGCACCAGACGCTGGTCAGGATCGCCGCCGAGAAGGACGCGGTGATTCACCTGCGTTACCGGCCGGGCCACTTCCTGGTCCAGGGCCACCCGTACGCCACCGTGTGGCCGGCCAGCGCGGCCGACCAGGTGGCCCGCGAGCTGGCCAGGGGTCACAGCACGGGCCCGTACCGGACGCTGGCCCAGGACGTCTCGTTCGGCATCGACCAGCTTGTCGAGATCTGCATCCGGGCGCTCTCGGCGGCGGTCAACGACACGTTCACGGCGCTGACCTGCATTGACTGGATCGGCGACAGCCTGTGCAAGGTGACCGGCCGGTGGCAGCCGACCCGTGTCTACCGGGACCCGGCGGGCACGGTGCGGGTGATCGCGACGCAGGTTACCTACCAGCGCCTGGTTCAGCGCTCCTTCGAGAAGGTGCGCCAAAGCGGCCGCGGCATGCCGGCGGTGATGATCAGGCAGCTCGACGCGCTGGCGAAGATCATGGAGCGGGCGACCGCAGCGGACGACTGCGCGGTGCTGCTCGACCAGGCAGCGATGATCAAGCGGCTGAGCGAGGGAACGGTCGACGAGGAGTCGGACCGTAACGACGTCCGCCGCGCCTACCAGCGGGTGCTCGACGTGCACGCCGGGATCGCCGCGACCGCGGTGACCCCGGCGACGTAGCCTCGGGCCGGCCGGCTACGCGTCCCGCTTCTGCAGCAGGTACCCGGCGATGGCCAGCAGCACTGCCGCCCAGAGGCAGAACACGCCAAAGCCCTCCCAGGCGGAGAGCACGTTGCCGCCGGCCGGCGGCACCGCCTGGCCGATCAGTGTGCCGGCCTGTTCCGGCAGGTAGCCATTGACGTGCGCGCCCCAGCTGCTGGGCAGCAGCCCGGACAGGATCGGCAGCACGAACACGACGCCGATGGCCGTGGTGACGGCGCCCGCGGTATGCCGGATGATGCCGCCGATCGCCAGCGAGAACAGGCCAAGCACGGTCAGGTACAGCCCCGCGCCGAGGACCGCGCGGGTGACGTTGTGGTCGCTCAGCGACACCGGCACATGGCTGTGCAGGAGGGCCGAGCCGATGAAGAACGAGCCGAAGGCGACGACCTCGGCGATCACCAGCAGCAGCACCGCGAACACCACGCACTTGGCGGTCAGCATCCACAGCCGCCGCGGCACGGCGAGCAGCGAGGCGCGGATGACTCCGGTCGAGTACTCGGTGGTGATCACCAGCACACCCAGCACGCACAGCGTCAGCTGGCCCAGGCCGAGCCCGGCGCCCAGGATGAAGCCGACCGGATCGATGACCACCCTCGCATCCCTTGGCCCCGCCTTCGGGCCGTTCCAGTTCGACACCGTCAGCCACGTGAACAGCGCGGTGAAGCCGAGAGTGATCACGACAAAGAGGATCAGTGTCCAGGCCGTAGACCGCACCGAGCGGATCTTCGTCCACTCGGAGGCAAACAGGCCGGTGAACCCCGGGCCCGGGCCGGCTACCGGCGGCGGCGCCACGTCGGCCGGCGAGGTGGTCGTCATCGGGTGCTCCCTTCGGCCGCGCTCACCGAGGCCGTGCCGTGCTGGCCGAACTCCAGGCTGCCGGACGTCAGTTCCATGAACGCCTCCTCCAGCGAGGCCACCGGGGTCAGCTCATGCAGCACGATCGAGGCGTGCGCCGCGATCTCGCCAACCTGGGCCGCGTGCAGGCCGGTGACCGTCAGCAGCTCGGCGCCGTTGTCTCCGGGGGGATCGCCCTGTCTGGCCGGGCCGCCGGGTGCCGCCTTTCCGCCAGCCTCGGTAATCAGCTGCGTCAGCCGCGCCGCGTCGGGGGTTCGCACCCGGACCGACTGGTCGGTGCTGCGGGCGATCACGTCCGCGGTGCTCGACTCGGTGATGAGCTTGCCACGGCCGATCACGATCAGGTAGTCGGCGGTGACGGCCATCTCGTTCATCAGGTGGCTGGACACCAGGATCGTCCGGCCCTCGGAAGCCAGCTGCTTGATCAGGTTCCTGATCCACAGCACGCCCTCGGGGTCGAGGCCGTTCACCGGCTCGTCCAGGAGCAGGACCTGCGGGTTGCCGAGCAGGGCCGCGGCGATTCCGAGCCGCTGGCCCATGCCGAGCGAGAACGAGCCGGCCCGCTGGCCGGCCACCTCGCGCAGCCCGACCAGGTCCAGCACCTCGTCCACCCGGGTCCGCGGCAGCCGCTGCGTCTGCGCGAGGAACAGCAGGTGGTTGCGGGCGCTCCGGCCGGGATGCACCGACTTGGCCTCGAGCAGGGCGCCGACCGTGGCCAGCGGCCTGGCGAGGTCGTGATAGGCCTGGCCGTTGATGGTCGCGGTCCCGGACTGCGGGTAGTCGAGGCCGAGAATGAGCCGCATCGTGGTGGATTTGCCTGCGCCGTTGGGCCCGAGGAACCCTGTGACCCGGCCCGGCTCGACCGTGAAGCTGAGGTGGTCGACGGCCACCTTGTCGCCGTATCGCTTGGTGAGATCGCGTACCTCGATCATGCAGCTGCTTCCTTGTCGCGAGTTCGGAGACCGCGGGTCAACTGCAGGGCCCCCGCTTAAGCTAGCAAGGTTCTCAGCGCCCCGTGCTGCCCAGCTAGCGTGTCCATAAAAAGTGATATCAGTATAAGTCGCGGCCAGTCAAGCCTTCCGGGATCGTGGCCGTTTTCCCTGTCCCGGATTATCTCATATCCGGACATACTCCGAGAGGCCAGGTGCCCGGCGGGTGGCAGTGCCGCCGCCACCTGCGCGGACATATGAAGGTCCGGTTGCGCGGGTGGGCGCCGCGTCCGCCAGGGCGGGCGGTCACGTACGCTGCTGCGCAGAATGGCCGAACCGAGTCAGCTTCCGACACCGTCCAGTCCTGGCCGGCGACGGCCCGGCAGCGGGCCGGTGCTCAGCATGCCCGCGGCCGTGGTTGCGGTGGCCGCCGTGCTGGCGGGAACGGCGCTGCTTGGCGTCGCGGCCGGGTTCACCTGGGCTGCAGTGGCGCCGCGCGCGCTGGAGGTCGTGGTCAGCCGCGGCTCCGCCGACGTGGTGAACCCGGAGACCAACGCGTTCATCGCGGCGGATGGCTGGTTCACCCTGGTGACGGCGATCGGAGGCATCATCTCCGGCCTGCTCGGGTACCTGTTCGCGGTCCGGCGGCACGGTGCGCCGGCAATGGCCGCCGTCCTGGCCGGCGGGCTGCCCGCGGCCCTGATCGCGATGTGGATCGGGCAGCAGCCGGGCGCCGCCGCGTACAGCCGTGCCCTGCAGGCTGGCCAGCCGGGCGTGCTGGTGCACGCGCCGCTCTCTCTCGGCGGTATTGGGGCGCTCGCGTTCTGGTCCCTGTTCGCCGGCCTGACCGCCGGGGGGATCGAGGCAGTCAGCCAGTTCCGGGAGCGCCAGGCCGCCCGGGCGCAGGTGAAGTCATATATGCCGTCGCCGGTACCGGGAACCGAAAGGCCCGCCGGCTAGCGTGCCGCGGCCGCGCCGAAACGCGATGTGGCCCGGCCGCGGGGTGCGGCCGGGCCACATCTCTGCCCCCGGGGAAGGCTGACAGGCGTCGCTGTCAGGGTCTTTCACGGATCGTAACAGATGAATGACTACGTGTAACGTCAATGACGCGATCAAGCGCCTGCCATCGCGGCGCCGACGATCCCGGCATCGTTGAGCATGGCCGCCGGCACGACCTTGGCGCGCAGGCCCGTCAGCAGCGGCAGGAACTTGTCGGACCGCTTGCTGATGCCGCCGCCGATGATGATCAGCTGGGGGGACAGCAGCTGCTCCATGTGCTCCAGGTACTCATCCACCCGCCCGGCCCACTTGCCCCAGCTCAGGTCGTGCTCTTCCCGGACGAACTCGGAGGCGCGCTTCTCCGCTTCCTTGCCGCGGATCTCGATATGGCCGAATTCGGTGTTCGGCACCAGGATGCCGTCGATGAACAGCGCGCTGCCAATGCCGGTGCCCAGCGTCAGCATCAGCGTGGTTCCCTTCTGGCCGACGCCCGCGCCGAATTCCATCTCGGCAAGCCCTGCCGCGTCGGCGTCGTTGATCACGGTGACGGGCTGGCCCGTCACCCGGCCGAACAGCTCGCAGGCATCGGTGTCGATCCACGACTTGTCGACGTTGGCGGCGGTCTTGATGACGTTGCCTATCACTACGCCGGGAAACGTGATGCCGACCGGGCCGGTCCAGGAGAAGCCCGTCACCTGCTGGCGCACCACCTCGGCGACCGCGTCCGGCACGGAAGGGTGCGGGGTATCGATCTTGACTCGCTCGGCGGTCAGCTTTCCGGTGCTCACGTCGACCGGCGCCGCCTTGATACCCGTGCCACCGATGTCAATGCCCAGTACGTGAGCCATGCCGCCTCCGTCATGTCCGCTTTTCGCCCGCAGGGCGCCAGGACAGCGTAGGCACGTCAGCAGCCGGTCTGCTACCGGGGCCGGCCTTCGCGGCCCGGCCGGGGCGCGGGTGCGGCCGGCTGCGATCCATCTGCCGCCACACCGGAAACGCGAACGGCGCCAGCGTTGTCACGCCGTAGAGCGTGGCAGCCGCCAGCAGCGCCGGGCGCAACCCGAACGCGGACACGGCGAGGCCGCCGGCCAGGCTGCCGAACGGGATGCCGGCCCAGGCCGAGGCCCTCACGGCGCCGAGCACGCGGGCCTGCATATGGCGCGGCACCCGCTCGTACTGCACCGCCCCCATGACCGGGTTGAGGCCGCCGAGGCCGAGCCCGCCGATGAAGGCCACGGCCAGTACCGGCGAGACGCTGGCGGCCAGCGCCAGCGCGACGTATCGCGGCGCGCCGCCAACGAAGAAGCCGACCGCGTAGGTCATTCGCCGCGGCAGCCGGGGGCCGAGCCAGGTCGCCAGCGCATTGCCCAGCACTGCTCCAAGCCCTGTGGCCCCGCCCAGCAGGCCGAGTGCGACCGAGCTGTGCGCGACGTCGTGCGCCCATACCGGGGACAGCACCGCGCCGCCGGCCTGGTCAACGAAGTTCGTGACCAGGATCATCGCCGCGACCGCCAGCAGCAGCCGGTCACCGCGCAGGAACCGGAATCCTTCTGCGAGCGACGCCAGATACGAGGCCTCGGCATCGCCCGCAGTGCCGGGGTGCCGGGGCGGCTGGGCCCGCTTCGGCACCAGTGCGGCTACAAGCAGGGCCGATGCCACGAACGTGGCCGCGTCTATCGCGAGCACGCTCGCCGCCGAACTGACCGCCACCAGCGTTCCGGCCAGGGGCAGGCCGACGAGGGCGCCAGCCCGGTCGACGCCGTCGAAAAGGCCGGTCGTCCGCTCCAGCGCAGTGCCCGCGATCTCGCCGACGCCGGGAACCATCACGTCGCGCGCGGCGTCGCCGGCTCCTCGCGCCGCCCCGGCCGCAGCGACGAGCACCGCCAGCGCCGGCAGCGATAGCAGGTGCGCGGCCCAGAGCGCCGGCACCAGCCCCGTGAACATGCCAGCGAGAACGTCGGTGCCGACACTGACCCGCCACGCGCCAAGCCGGTCGACCAGGGGGCCGCCGAGCCCCTGCACCCCGACATACGGCGCCATCTGGGCGAACGCCACGAGACCGGTCAGCGTCGCGCTGCCGGTGGCAGTCAGCACCAGCCAGGGCAGTGCCAGGAACGACATCCGGGTGCCGAGCGAGGAGACGCCAACCGCGCCAAGGAAACCGGTCAGCGGCAGCCGGTCACGATCCGCTGTCATGGGTGGCCTGCTCCGGCGTCGGGAAGAGCTGGAACTGCACGATGACGCGCCGGGTCTGCGGCCGGGGGCGATCGTCGTCGTGCTGGTAAGGCGCGCAGAGCTCGTGGAATCGCTGCCTCAGCCCCTCGGCCTCTGCCACGTCGAGATCGAGCAGCCAGTGACTCAGGTCCGCGACATCCGCCCAGGGGCGGCCGAGCACCTCGGGCGCGGCCTCGATGCCGTCGGCAAAGTCGATGATGCGCTCCGCGTACAGCCGGGCCACTGCGCGCAGATACTCGCCGCCGACCGCCCGCTCCGAGGAACTTGCCTCGGGCATGTCGAACGAGAGCATCCGGTGTGTCGCCCGCCAGTACCGCTCGCGGCCGCTGCCACGGCCCGGCTCGTCGGTGACGAAGCCGTAGGCCGCGAGCTGGCGCAGGTGATAGCTGGTGGCCCCGCTCGACTGGCCGAGCCGCGCGGCGAGCTGCGACGCCGTGGCCGGCCCGTGCTCGACGAGTTCGGCGCGCAGCCGGATCCGGAGCGGATGGGCCAGACCGCGCAGCATGCGCGGCTCGAGAACCAGATCCCTGCCGGGGTCGAATCCCGGTGGGAGGGCATCGCCGTTGTCGGTCATGACCGCAACCTACATCCGCAAAGCTATCTTTGCAAAGAATTCTTTGCATTAGAGCTGCGAAACTCGAGCGTGCGCTCCCGCTGGCGGTGCGCTCGCGGCGGCGCCAGCGGGCAACCGGTCGGGCCCGCGTGGCCGGCTGTTCACCACGGCGTCATCGCGGCACGATTAACTGGGCCCACTAGCTGCAGCGGAAGGACGCCAGGCCGTGGAACGTGTGGTAGTGGTCGGCGGCGGTGTACTCGGCACGATGCACGCGGTGGCTGCCAGGCGGCGCGGGCTCGACGTGCTGCACATCGAGCGGGAGCCCGAGCCTCGCGGCGCGAGCGTCCGCAACTTCGGCCTGATCTGGGTCAGTGGCCGCGCCGCCGGTCCGGAGCTGAGCCTGGCGCTGCGGGCCAGGGCGGGCTGGGAGGAGCTGGCCGCCGAGGTGCCCGGGACCGGCTTCCGGCCGAACGGCTCGCTGACGCTGGCCAGCGACGAGGCGGAACTGCGGCTGCTGAAGGAGGCGGCCTCGCTGCCGGACGCCGCGGTCCGCGGGTTCGAGCTCCTCGACGCGGCGGCCGCCCGCGAGATCAACCCGGCGCTGCGCGGCGAGTTCGCCGGCGCCCTGCGCTGCCGCCGGGATGCCGCGGTCGAGCCGCGCCTGGTGCTGCCCGCGGTCCGCGAGCACCTGCTCGCCACCGCCGGCCGGCCGGCCGGCTACGGCTGGCTGGCGGGCCGCGAGGCGGTGGAGGTCGCGCCGCACGCGGTCCGCGACCACACCGGCGAGTGGCACCGCGGCGATCTGGTCGTGATCGCCAGCGGCGCCAATCACACCGGCGTCGCGGGCCCGCACCTGGCCGGCTACGAGCGGCCGCCGGTCCGGCGGGTGCGGCTGCAGATGATGCAGACCGCGCCGCTGCAGGCTTCGCTGACCACCTCGGTGGCCGACGGGGACTCGCTGCGTTACTACCCGGCCTTCGACCTGCCCGGCAGGGACAGGCTGGGCCCGCAGGCGCCGGCCGCCGCGGCCACGGCGGCCCAGCTGCTGCTCGTGCAGCGGCTCGACGGCGGCCTCACGATCGGCGACACGCACGAATACGACGAGCCGTTCGCGTTCGATGTGCACGAGGACGCCTACGATCACCTGCGGGCCCGGGCGGCCATGCTGCTCGGCTCGCCGCTGCCCCCCACGCAGCGACGCTGGGCAGGCGTCTACAGCCAGGTGACCGGCACCGAGCTGTACCACAGATCCCAGATCGCGCCGGGCGTCATCCTGGTCACCGGACCGGGCGGCCGGGGCATGACCTGTGCACCTGCTATCGCCGAGGAGACCTTCACGTGACAGCTATGCCGATCACCGTCGCCTGCCTGGACATGGCGGGCACCACGGTCGCCGACGACGGCAGCGTGATCGCCGCGTTCTCCGCCGCGGTGGAGCAGTTCGGGCTGCCCGAGGGCACGCAGGGTTACGACGGCGCGCTGGCGTACGTGCGCCAGACGATGGGACAGTCGAAGATCGAGGTGTTCCGGCACATCCTCGGCGCCGAGGATGCAGCGCAGCAGGCCAACGCCGCATTCGAGGAGCACTACGCACGCTCGGTGCGGGCCGGCGACGTCGAGCCGCTGCCGGGCGCGACCGAGACCTTCGCCGCGTTGCGGGCGGCCGGGATCAAGGTGTGCCTGGCCACCGGGTTCTCGCCGGCGACAAGGGACGCCCTGCTCGACGCGCTCGGCTGGTGGCCGCTGGTCGACCTGGTGCTCTCGCCCGCCGACGCCGGCCGCGGCCGTCCGTGGCCCGACCTGCCGCTCACCGCGCTGCTGCGGCTCGGCGGGGGAGCGGTCGGCGAGCTCGCCGTCGCCGGGGACACGCCAAGCGACGTCGAGTCCGGGCTGCGGGCCGGGGCCGGCCTGGTGGCCGGCGTGCTCACCGGCTCGTCCACCCGGGAGGAACTCGAGCAGGCCAAGACGCCGGTGATCCTGGACACGATCGCCGGGCTGCTCCCGCTGGTGAATACCGCCGGCTAAGTGCCGGGCAGAGCGCTGTTCCCTGCGGTGAGGCCGGCAGGCTGACCATAATGAGCACATGAGGCGGCTGTCGATCATCGGAGTCCCGAGCAGCGCCGGCAGCTACGCCGCCGGGCAGGACCAGGCACCTGGCGCGCTGCGCGACGCTGGTCTGGTTGCGGCGCTGACCGGCGCCGGGCTTGCGGTCCACGACGACGGAGACCTGCCGGAACAGGTCTGGCGGCCGGACCGGAACCGGCCATTTGCGCAAAACGCCGACCAGGTAGCGGTCTGCCTGCACGAACTTGCCGACCGGGTTACTCCGATATTCGCAGCCGGTGACACCGTTCTTGTCATCGGTGGCAATTGCACGATCGCCCTTTCCGTCATGGCCGGGCTGCAGCGTCTGAACGCCGGACTGCCGGGCCTGCTGTACATAGACCGCCACTTCGACCTCAACACCCCGGACAGCGCGATCGACGGCGCGCTGGACTGGATGGGCCTGGCGCACGGCCTTGCCCTGCCGGGAAGCATCGACGCCATCGCCGACATTTTCGGGCCCCGGCCGCTGCTCCAGCCACAGCAGGTGGCATGGGTGGGCGTCGACGAAAGCCTGGCCACTGACTGGGAACGCGAACAAGCCGCCCGGCTCGGGCTGTACGTGACCTCCAGCCAGGCTCTTGCCGCCGACCCGCCGGGTACCACCGTCACGGCCCTCGGCGTCCTGCCACCCGGACCACTCGCTGTGCACATCGATGTCGACGTTCTCGATTTCACCGACGCGCCACTCGCGGAGAACACCGACGGCCGGAACACGGGCCCCACCTTGGATCAGCTAGCCCGAGCGCTGCAGCCGGCCGCACGCGATCCGCGCTTCCGGGCACTCTCGGTCGGTGAACTGAATCCCACCCGCAGCGCGGGCGAGCCCGGCGCCATTCCCCGCTTTGCCCGCGTTCTCGCCGCCACCGTGACTGCCATGACCCAGCAGCCATAAAGACGCACCCCGGGTTAACCGGGAGGCTGAGCGGCGGGCGGATGCAGCATGTCCGTGAGCGCGGACAGCACGTCCGCGACAGTGCCGTTCCCGGCGATCTCCGGGTCGTCCAGGGCGAGCGGGATGCCGACGCCGTCGACCAGCGCGATCGTCAGCACGGCGATCTGCTCGGGGCTCAGCCGGGGCGCGAACCGGCCGGCCGCGGTGCCCCGCCGGACCACGTCGGCGACCAGCCGCCGCCAGGCGCCGTAGTCGCGCAGCGCGTCCGCGCGCATCTCGGCGTCCCTGATGCCGAAGTGCCAGGACTCGATCCACAGGCGGCCGGACCCGGCCGCGCCCGACTGATAGCCGCGCAGCGCGGTGCTGACGATGTGGCCGAGCTGCTGCCACGGATCGTCAAGCCGGGCCAGGTCGGACTCCAGCCCCGCGATCTCGGCGCCCGACGCGTGCCGGAACGCCGCGACCAGCAGGTCTTCGCGGGAGCCGAAGTAATACTGCAGCGTGCTGACCGGCACCCCGCTCTCCGCGGCCACATCGGCGAACCTGGTGGCGTCGGCGCCCCGCTCGGCGATCACCCGGCCGGCCGCCTCGAGCACCGCCACCTTGCGCCGCCCGGCCCGCCGCTGGCCGCGGCCGGCCTGGCTGACCGTTGTCACACGGCCTCCAGCACGGCGGCCGGTGCCGCTTCATCGCCGGCCGCCGGCAGCGGCGGCGCCGTCAGCGGCGCCGGCGGAGCCAGCGGCGGCAGCGTCCCGGTGGTGAAGAACGCGGGCAGCCACCGCCGGGCGGCCAGCATCAGGGCCACGCCGACGAGCAGCGACCCCGCGCCGATCAGGAACACGCCGCCGACGCCGTCGAAGCTCGAGTAGCTACTCGCGGCCGGCCAGTACGAGACGATCGACAGGATGAACGCGGCCAGCAGGGCCAGCCCGCCGAATCCGGGCAAGATCCCCTTGAAAACGAGCGCGCGCACGCTGCCCAGCAGATCACGCCGGAAGAACCAGACGCAGGCGAACCCGGTCAGCCCGTAGTAGAACGCGATCAGCAGCCCGACCGAGGCCGCCGAGTCGGCCAGCACGTTCTGCGACGCCACCGTGAGCACCACGAAGAACACCGCGGAGGCCGCGCCCATGACCACGGTTGCCGCCGTGGGCGTCAGGTAGCGCGGGTGCATCCGCGCGAACGCCCGCGGCAGCGCCCGGTGCGCGGCCATGGCCAGCACCGCACGCGCCGTCGGCATGATCGTGGTCTGCGTGGACGCGGTCGCCGAGGTCAGCACGCACAGGATCAGCAGCTTGCCGAAGGTGCTGCCGAGCACCAGCGTGGACATCGCGCCGAGCACGTTGTCGCTGTGCTGGGCCAGGAACGCGGGCCCGGCGAACACCAGGGCGGCCACGGAGACCACCGCGAACACCGCGACGAGCGCCGTGGTGGAGGCCACGGCGGCGCGTCCCGGCGTCCTGGCCCGGTCCTTGGTCTCCTCGTTGACGCTGACCGCGCAGTCCCAGCCCCAGTACACGAACACCGCCAGCAGGAACGAGTTCGCCAGGCCGCGGAAGGAGCCGGTCCACGGGCTGAGCCACGCGGCCGACAGGTGCCCGGCACCCGGCAGCGCATGCCCGGTGCCCGCCTTGACGAACGCGACCACGGCGAAGATGCCGAGCGTGACCAGCTCGATGGCCAGCAGTGCCTGCTGCAGGCGCGCTGAGACCTCGATCCCGCGGTAGCAGATCCAGGTCAGCGCGGCGATGAATACCACGCCCGCCACGGTCACCCACAGCGCCGACGATGCCGCGCCGTCCGCGCCGACCAGCTGCAGGGCGTAGTGCCCGGCGATCTGCGACAGGCTGGCCATCACGATCACGTCCGCCGCGATGATGCCCCAGCCGCCCATCCACCCGGCCCAGGGGCCGAACGCGCGGGAGGTCCACGTGAACGTCGTCCCGCAGTCCGGGTCGGCCTTGTTCAGCTCACGGAACGCGTAGGCGATGCACAGCATCGGCACGAACGAGACGATCAGCGTGCCCGGGCTGTGCACCCCGACGATCGCCACGATCAGCCCGAGTGTGGCGGCCATGCTGTAGGCCGGCGCGGTCGAGGAGACCGCGATCACCACGCTGGAGAGAAGCCCGATGGCTCCTGCGCGCAGGCCCTTTTCCATTGCGTACCACCACCCTGGGTCGTTAGCTGATAACCCGACTGTACGGCAATACCATATAGCTGTACAGGTTCTGTATACGGGAAAATTTCCGGAACGCAACGCTCCCGGGCCGGCCCGGCTCAGCAGCGCGAACCCGGGTGCGGTGCGCGGACTTGCCGTGTCGCGGCGAGTCATGCAAGGTGATCACCGGCGGCCCATCGCGCATCCCGCCGCAGAGGAACCCATGACGACGGACAGCGGCGTCCCAGGCAAGCCGGCCGGCATCCGCGACGTTGCGAAGGCCGTCGGTGTCTCTGTCGCGACCGCGAGCCTGGCCATCAACGGGCAGCCGGGCGTGGCCGAGGAAACCAGGCGTCGCATCGTCGCCGCGGCGCGGCAGCTCGGCTACCGTGCCAACCCGCAGGCGCAGGCGCTGCGGCGGGGGCGCACCATGAGCTACGGCTTTGTGGTCCGCAACTTCGCCAACCCGTTTTTCCTCGAGGTGCTGAGCGGGGCGCAGCAGGTCGCCGCCGACGCCGGGGCCACACTGCTCGTCCTTGACTCGCGCTACTCGATCGAGCGCGAGCGCCGCCACGTGCAGGAACTGGCGGCGCAGCGGGTGGCCGGGCTGGCCATCGCCCCGGTCGGGCCGGGCGAGTCGATACGCCTCTGGCAGGTGCTGCGCCCCGGCGCCCCGGCGGTGGCGCTCAACGCGTCATCGGACGGGGTCACCGGCATCTGCCGGGTCCGCCCGGACAACGCGGCAGCCGTCGAGCTGCCGATGCGGCGGCTGGCCGAGCTCGGGCACGAATCGGTCGCGTTCCTCTCCGCACCGCGCCAGCTGATGGCGGACCCGGACCGGCTACAGCATTTCCGGCGCCTGGCCAGGGAACTCGGGCTGCGGCCGCGGATCATGTATTCGCTGCTCACGATCGCCGACGTGCAGCAAGCCGCGGCGGCACTGCTGGCCGAGCGCGGTGCGCCCACCGCGGTCATCACGAACTCCGACTACACGGCGCACGCGGTGTACAAGGCGGCCCGCGAGCTATCGCTGCCGGTCGGCCCCGGGGTCTCAGTCGTCGGCCACGACGACCTGCCCACCTCCGAGCTGCTCGACCCGCCGCTGGCCACGATCCGGATGGATCACCGGGCGATGGGCAAGGCGCTGATGCAGCGGCTGCTGGAACCGGGGCCCGCGGACGACTACATAGCCGACGTCGAGCTCGTGGAGCGCGCCTCGCTGCAGCCACCAGACGCCCGCTTACCTGCCAGGACGGGCCGCCAGCGACCGGCGGCGACAACTCGGTAACGGGCCTTGACACCCGCACAGGCCTGGGCGAGCATACCGATGCTAAACGTTTTAGGCATTTAGGGCCTATGCATTTTGCCGGGGAGGGTCCGCTCACTTCCTGACATTTACTGCGCGGCTTTCTGCGGGCCGCGCTCGCGTCATCAGGACGGGAAGCAACAGGAGGCATTCGGGTGAGATCGCCACATCGGTATGCGCTCGCCGCACTCGCGGCCGTCGCGCTGCTGGCGGCCGGCTGCTCGTCGAGTTCATCGCCGAGCTCGAGCAGCGGGCCCAACTGGGCCACGGTCAGCTCGGCGGCGGCCGGCGGAGGTATGTCCAAGCTCATCGCCGCGGCCAAAAAGGAAGGCACGCTGAACGTCATCGCGCTGCCCCCGACCTGGGCAAACTACGGCGCGATCATCAGCACGTTCGAGAAGAAGTACGGGATCAAGGTCAACTCCGCCAACCCCGACGGCAGCAGCCAGGATGAGGTGAACGCGGTCAAGCAGGAGAACGGCACCGCCGCCGCGCCCGACGTGCTGGACATCGGCATGGCGGTCGCCACGGCGAACACGAACCTGTTCGCGCCGTACCAGGTCAGCACCTGGTCCGACATCCCCGCGGCGCAGAAGTCCTCGGCCGGCCTCTGGTACCAGGACTACGGCGGCTACATGTCCGTTGGCTACTCGTCCAAGTTCGGCACGATCACCTCGCTGAGCCAGCTGCTCGGGTCGAAGTTCAAGGGCGCGGTCGCGCTGAACGGGAACCCGACCGAGGCCAACGCCGCGCTGAACGGCGTCATGCTGGCCAACCTGGCCGAGGGCGGCAGCCCCAGCAGCATCGCCAAGGGCGTTTCCTGGTTCGGCAAGCTCAAGTTGGTCGGCAACTTCGACTCGGTGCAGGCGACCGGCGCCACGATCAAGGCGGGCACCACCCCGGTCGTGTTCAACTGGGACTACCTGAACCTGCCCAGCTACGTGGGCGTGTCGAACTGGAAGGTGTTCATCCCCTCGGGCGCGGTCCTGGGCGGCTACTACGCTCAGGCCATTAACAAGAACGCGCCGCACCCGGCAGCCGCCAGGCTGTGGGAGGAGTTCCTCTACTCGCAGGCCACCGACGGCGGGCAGAACCTGTGGCTGGCGGGCGGTGCCCGGCCAGTGGAGCAGTCCGCCATGACCTCCAACGGCACGATCAACTCCGCGGATGCCTCGAAGCTGCCCCCGGTGTCGGGCACGCCGGTGTTCCTCAGCCAGTCCCAGGCCACCGACGCGGCCACCTACCTGGCCGCCAACTGGGCCAAGGCCGTCGGCTAGCGAGGAATGTTGGCCGCGACCACGACAACCGAGACCGGCGCCCGGCCCGTCAGGGCCGGGCGCCGGCTGCGGCTTCCTGCCTGGCTCGGCACCACGCCCTTCCTCGCCTACGTCGGGATCTTCCTGCTGCTGCCGACCGGGATCGTGGTAGTCAACGCGTTCCGGAACCCGAGCGGCGGGCTGAACCTGTCCAGCCTCAAACTGCTGTTCAGCTCCACGACGAGCAGCTACTTCATCGGCTCGTTCCAGCTCTGCCTGATCTCGTCGGCGCTCGGGGCCGTGCTGGGCGCGATCCTGGCGTACGCGATCGCGTCCGGCGACCCGGACGGCATGGTCCGCCGGCTTTACATCGCGGTCTCCGGCGTGCTGGCTCAGTTCGGCGGCGTCACGCTGGCGTTCGCGTTCCTGGTGACGATCGGGCCGGTCGGCCTGCTGTTCCACGCGAGCTGGTACTACAGCTTCCCCTGGGGCATCGCGGTGATCTACGCGTATTTCCAGGTCCCGCTTATGGTGCTGGTGTTCCTGCCTGCGATCGACGGGGTCAAAGTTCAGTGGCGCGAGGCGTCGGAGAGCATGGGTGCCTCGTCGTGGCAGTACTGGCGGTACGTGGGCGGCCCGCTGCTCACGCCCGCCTTCCTCGGCGCGGCGCTGCTGCTGTTCGCCAACGCGCTGTCGGCCTTCGCCACGATCGTGGCCTGGGAAAACCAGATCGCCTACATCGTGCCGCAGCAGATCTACGTCGCCATCAACAGCGAGGTTGGCCTCAGCAACGTGAACGAGGCCGACGTGCTTGCCCTGGGGATGATCATTATGGTGGCCATCGTCATGACCGGATATGTCCTCCTGCAGCGCCGGGCGGCGCGATGGCTGCGGTAGCCTCCGTCGGCGAGACGCCGCTGGCCACGCCAGCCAGGCGCCCGCGCGGCATGCAGGCGCGCCGGCGCAGGCGGCTGAACCTGTTCCGCTACGTGGTGTTCACCGTCTTCGGGCTGTTCTTCCTGCTGCCGCTGCTGGCGCTGCTCCGGTTCTCGCTGGAAGGCAGCACGCTCGGCAGCTGGTCGGCCAGTGCGTGGTCGCAGATCGTCTCCTATCAGGGCCCGCCGCCGCTGCTGTCCGCCGTCGAGATCACCCTGGAGCTGGGCGTGCTGACCAGCGTGGTCACGCTGGCGCTGCTGGTCCCGACCATGATCTGGATCCGGCTGCGGGTGCAGTGGATCAGCCGGACCTTCGAGTTCCTCTGCACGCTGCCGCTCACGATCCCGGCAATCGTGCTGGTGGTCGGGCTCGCCCCGGTCTATAACAAGATCAGGCATGTCGAGCTGTCCGCGCTGATGCTGTTCTGGGCCTACGTGATCCTGGCGCTGCCGTACGCGTACCGGGCACTGGCGGCCGGGCTGAACGCGATCGACGTCAAGACGCTGTCCGAGGCCGCGCGCAGCCTCGGCGCGCGCTGGTTCACCGTGATGTTCCGGGTGATCGCGCCGAACATGTGGCAGGCGATCCTGAATGCGCTGCTGCTGTCCGCGGCGCTGGCGCTGGGCGAGTTCACGATCGCCTACACGCTGCTGTACACCAACCTGCAGGTCGAGCTGTTCTCGATCAGCCGGAATACGCCGAACGCCTCGGTGATCTTCTCCACCTCGCTGGCCGCACTGATCTTCGCCTTCATACTGCTGTTGATCATTTCCTACGCTGGCCGCCGCCGGCGGCGCGGGATGAGGTAGCGCACGTGACTTCGCCACAGACCAGGAGCCAGAAGGCGACCGCCAGGGCCGCCGTCGAGGTGCGCATGGAAGGGCTGAGCCGCCGCTACGGCTCGGTCGTCGCGCTGGACGGGCTCGACCTGACCGTGCACGCGGGCGAGCTTGTGGCCCTGCTCGGCCCGTCCGGCTGCGGCAAGACCACCACGCTGCGGCTGCTGGCCGGGCTCGAGGACGCCGACGCCGGCCAGATCACCGTCGGCGGCAACGACGTCACCCGGCTGCCCGCCAGCAAGCGGGACATGGGCATGGTGTTCCAGGCCTACTCGCTGTTCCCGCACATGACCGTGCGGCAGAACGTGGCCTTCGGGCTCCGGCTGCGCCGGGTGAGCTCGGCCCAGCGGGACCGGAAGGCCATGGAGATGCTGGACCTCGTCAGCCTGGCCACGCAGGCGGACCGGTACCCACACCAGATCTCCGGCGGGCAGCAGCAGCGGGTCGCGCTGGCCCGCGCCCTGGCCATCGAGCCGCAGGTGCTGCTGCTCGATGAGCCGCTGTCCGCGCTGGACGCCAAGGTGCGCGCGCAACTGCGGGACGAGGTCCGCCGGATCCAGCTCGAGGTCGGCATCAGCACGCTGTTCGTCACCCACGACCAGGAGGAGGCGCTGGCCATCGCGGACCGGGTCGGGGTCATGCGGGACGGTCATCTGGAGCAGCTCGCGCCGCCTACCGAGGTCTACTCACGCCCGGCCACCTCGTTCGTGGCCGAGTTCGTCGGCCTCACCAACCGGCTGGCGGGCACGGTCAGCGGGTCCACGGTCACCGTGCGCGGCCGCGATCTGCCGCTGGTGGACCTGTCCACCCCGCCGGGCCCGGTGACCGCGCTGGTGCGGCCGGAAGCGGTCACGCTGGCCTCGGACAGCTCGGGCGATTCCGGGCCGCTGACCGGCACCGTGATCGCCTCCACGTTCCTCGGCGCGACCAGCCGGGTGACCGTCGATCTCGGCGACACCAGGATCATGGCGCAGCTCAGCACCGCGGACGCGGCCGAGCTGCCCGCGGGCAGCCGGGTCTCGCTGATGATCCGGCCGGATCCGGTGCTGGTGTCCACCGATGCAGCGCCCGCTGCCGAGGACGAGGCGTGACCGGGCGGCACCCGCCGCTGACCACCGATCGCCGCCTCGGGGCCGGGGCGGTGCTGCGCCCAGGGGCCAGCGCTCCGTACCGGGCCGTCCGGATTATCGAGGGCGAGCCGCATCTGGTGCGCAATGACTTCAGCGAGGCCGAGCCCGGGTTCCGCGCCGCTGCCGGGCGGCCGCTGCTCTGCCTGGCGCACATCACCGACCTGCAGCTGGCCGACGTCCAGTCGCCGGCCAGGTTCGAGTTCCTGAACCGGTACTTCGCCGACCCGAGGTACGCCGAGATCGTGCCGGTGCAGCGCCCGCAGGAGGCGCTCACCGCCCACGCCGTCGACGCCACGCTGCGCACCCTCAACGCGGTGCGCGGCCCGGTCACCGGGGCGGCGCCCGAGCTCGCGGTCACGACCGGCGACGCGATCGACAACGCGCAGTGGAACGAGATGCAGGCGTTCCTCGCCCTGTTCGACGGCGGCCTGGTGCGGCCGGGCTCCGGTGCGCCGGGCTACGCCGGGGTGCAGTCGCTGGACTGGCCCGACGACGTCTTCTGGAAGCCGGACGGCGCCGAGGGCGACGACCTGTTCCGCCGTGAGTTCGGCTTCCCGTACCATCCCGGGCTGCTGCAGCGCGCGATGCTGGAGTTCCCCGCCACCGGGCTGGGCATGCCCTGGCTGTCCTGTTTCGGCAACCACGAGGCGCTCAACCAGGGCGTCGGGGTGGTGACCCCGGACCTGGCCGCCGCGCTGGTCGGCGGCTGGAAGCCGGTGCGCCTGCCCGGCGACTTCGACCACGACCGCGCGCTTGAGCTGTTCACCGAGCATCCGGAGGCCTTCATGGCCGGCCCGGCGCTCGAGGTCACCCCCGATCCGGGCCGCAGGCCGGTCACCAAACGCGAGTTCGTCGAGGCACACTTCGGGCCTGCCGCGCGCCCGGCCGGGCACGGGTTCACCGAGCGGAACCGGCTGGACGGCACCGCGTACTACGCCTATGACACGCCGGCCGCCCGGCTGATCGCGCTGGACACCAGCTGCGCC
>Ga0208725_1000087_pt1 | contig 20103 bp, 19 predicted proteins | sample MicForSoSWNH13_O_FD_188004 | JGI IMG/M metagenome (GOLD analysis project Ga0208725, IMG submission 188004) | Forest soil microbial communities from Harvard Forest Long Term Ecological Research site in Petersham, Massachusetts, USA - MetaG HF011... | ecosystem: Environmental > Terrestrial > Soil... | reverse complement strand
TTCGCACAATTCGGGCTCGTCGGCCATGACCGCGGCGCCCGGGTGGCGCATCGCCTGGCGCTGGACCATCCCGGCTCGGTGAGCAGGCTGGCGGTCCTGGATATCGTGCCGACCCGGCACGTCTTCGGCAATGTGACGCGGGCCATGGCCACCGCGTACTACCACTGGTTCTTCCTGGCCACGCCGAACGGGGTGCCCGAGCACATGATCGCCGCCGACCCGGGTTTCTGGGTTCGGTCCCTGATCGGCCCGCTGCTGGGGCCCGGCGCGAGCATCGAGCAGCCGGTCATGGACGATTACATCCGCTGCTTCGCCGACCCGCGCACGATCGCCGGCTCGTGCGCCGACTACCGCGCGGCCGCCAGCACCGACCTGGTCCACGACGAGGAGACCTTCGCCGCTGGGCAGAAGATCGAATGCCCAGTCCTGGCGCTGTGGGGGACCCAGGCGTTCATCGGCCGCGGCTATGCGCCGGTCAGCGTCTGGCAGCAGTACGCCTCCGACGTCCGCGGCACTGCCCTGCCCACCGGTCACTTCTTGCCCGAAGAAGCACCCAGCCTCGTCACCGCCGCCCTGCGCGACTTCGTCGGCTAGCCCGCAGGCAACCAGAGCCGATTGTGATTGGCGCCCGGAATGGGCACCATGAGCAGGTGATCAGCACGTACGTGACGGTCGGCTTCAGGGGCGGGTTGCCGCTGCAGATGCGCGCATGAACCGCCAGGCCGCCGAACTCTGGTCGGACGCCCTCGGCGTCGCGGCCCGCGTCGTCCGCTATGGCCACTGGGGGCGCCCCTTCCTGGTCTTCCCGGCGGAGCCGGGCTGGGCCTGTGAGTTCGAGGACAACGGCATGGTCGGCGCCCTGGCCGGCCTGATCGAGACCGGAAGGATCAAGCTCTACTGCGTCGACGGCTACAACGCGGCCTCCTGGTCCAACCGCGACATCCCGCTCGAGGATCGGGCCCGCAATCACGGCCGGTACGAGTCGTGGATCCTGGGCGACGTGCTGCCGTGGATCTACCGGGACTGCGGCGGTCCGCTGGAGGTGGCCACGCTCGGCTGCAGCATGGGCGCCTTCCACGCGGCCAACTTCGCGCTCAAGCGGGCCGACCTGTTCCCGCTGGCCATGTGCTTCTCCGGCAACTACGACCCGTCCGGCTGGCATGCCTGGGGCGAGCGGGGCACCGCCGCGTATTTCAACAACCCGGTCGACTACACCGGGCACCTCGCGGGAGACCACCTCGACTGGCTGCGCGGCCAGGTCAGCCTGCTGCTGGTGTGCGGCCAGGGCCAGTGGGAGGACACCACCGGCGCCCTGGCGAGCACGAAGCAGTTCGCCGGCCTGCTGGCCAGCAAGGGCATCCGGCACGAACTTGACCTGTGGGGCACCGACGTGCCGCACGACTGGCCGTCCTGGCGCGCCCAGGTGGCTCATCACATGCCGCGGTTCTGCTGACGACGGGAGCCTGCCTTGACGACGACACGGAACCTGATCGGGCTGCTGCTCGGCAACGAGGAAGACTGGCCGAGGGCGTTCGAGGAGATCCTGCGCCGGCTGGGGCCGGTCCCGGGCACCGGCGGCACCCGGCACGTCTTCGACTGTGAGCGGATCACCATCGAGCCGTTCGGGCTGCGCGACAAGCCCCGGTACCAGCTGGTGATCGACCGGCTCGGGTACTGGTATTACCACCCGCGGGAATGGCTGAAGAAGGTCGCGCTGATGGACGGCGTGTACCTGCTGAACAGCCCGTTCACGTTCCAGTCGATGGAGAAGCACGCGGCCTACTGCGCGATGATCCGGCTGGGGCTCAAGGTGCCGGACACCGTGCTCGTGCCGTACAAGAACCCGGTCGACAACGCCCGCTACGCCTACACCGCCGCGCGCTACAACCAGCCGTTCGACCTCGACGCGATCGCCGAGCGGATCGGCTACCCGCTCTACATGAAGCCGTACGACGGCGGCGCGTGGCGCGGCGTCTCGCGCATCCGCAACCCGGCCGAGCTGCACGCCGCCTACGACCAGAGCGGCGAGATGCTCATGCACCTGCAGAAGGCGATCGACGACTACGACGCGTTCGCGCGCTCGCTGTCGATCGGAGCCGAGACGATGGTGATGCGGTTCCAGCCCGACCAGCCGATGCACCTGCGCTACGCCGTCGACCACAACTTCCTGTCGCCCCAGGCCGGCGCCGAGGTGGTTACGATCGGGCGGCTGGTCAATGCGTTCTTCCGGTGGGAGCTCAACTCCTGCGAGACGCTGGTGAAGGACGGCGAGGTCTACCCCATCGACTACGCCAACGCCTGCCCGGACCTGGCGCTGACCAGCCTGCACTACTACTTCCCCTGGGCGATGAAGGCACTGGTCAAGTGGTGCGCGTTCTCGCTCGCCACCGGCCGCAAGCCCCGGTTCGATGTAGCGGCCGACCAGTACTTCGAGATCGCTGACGACCCGGGCGCCTCCTACGCTGAGAAGCTGGACGCCTACCGGGCGCTGGCCGACGCGTATTTCGAGTCCGAGCGCTACCAGGATTTCTGCGCGACCAGGCTCGCCGACGTGGACGAGATCGTCCTCGACTGGGTGGCCGGCCCCGGCTTCGACGATCTGCTGGTCCAGACGGTCCGGTCGGTGTACCCGGCCCACGAGCGCGACCAGTTCATCGCGCACCTGCGCGGCCTGCTCGGCCTGTGGGTGCGGGACGAGAGCGCCCGCCTGCGCTCCAGCGCCTGAGGCTGCGGCGCGCTGGCCTGCGGTCATGCTGGCGCCAGCCCCCAGGGACGTGCGACCGTGTAGAGGTTACTGGTCTCCTTCCCTTTTTGAGTGAGGCCTCATGGGGCGTGATATCCAGGCGATCAAGATCAGCGGCGAGGACCGGCGCATCTACCGCGACAAGGTGTGGCGCTCGCTGGAGGCGTTTGCCATCATGCTGCGGGAGCGCCTGTTCGAGCCCAACCCGTCCCAGGTGGGCCAGGAGATCGAGCTGAACCTGGTGGACTCCGCCGGGATGCCGTCCATGCGGAACGCGGAGGTTCTCGGCGCGCTCGCCGATCCGGCCTGGGCCACCGAGATGGGGCAGTTCAACCTGGAGATCAACGTGCCGCCCCGTCAGCTCGACGGCCACGCGCTCGGCGACCTGGAGCGCGAGATCCGCGCCGACCTGAACGCCGGGGACACCACGGCCCGCGGCACGGGCAGCCGCCTCGTCATGATCGGCATCCTGCCGACCCTGCGCAAGGATGACGTGCACGAGGGGACCATGTCCGCCAACGCCCGCTACCGCGTGCTCAACGAGCAGATCTTCGCCGCCCGCGGGGAGGACATGCAGATCGAGATCGACGGCGCCGAGCGGCTGCTCACCCACGCGGACAGCATTACCCCGGAGGCCGCGTGCACGAGCGTGCAGCTTCATCTCCAGGTCAGCCCGGACGCGTTCGCGAGCTACTGGAACGCGGCGCAGGCGATCGCCGGGGTGCAGGTGGCGCTGGCTGCGAACTCCCCGTTCCTGTTCGGCCGGCAGCTGTGGCAGGAGACCCGGATCACCCTGTTCGAGCAGGCCACCGACACCCGCCCGGCCGAGCTGAAGGAGCAGGGCGTGCGTCCGCGGGTGTGGTTCGGCGAGCGCTGGATCACCTCGGTGTTCGACCTGTTCGAGGAGAACATCCGGTACTTCCCCGCGCTGCTGCCGATCTGCGAGGACGAGGACCCGCTGGCCGTGCTGGAGGACGGCGCGATCCCGCAGCTGGCCGAGATGAGCCTGCACAACGGGACGATCTACCGCTGGAACCGCCCCGTGTACGCGGTGGTCGACGGGAAGCCGCACCTGCGGGTGGAGAACCGGGTGCTGCCGGCCGGCCCCTCGGTCGCGGACGTCATGGCGAACGCCGCGTTCTACTACGGGCTTGTGCGGTCCCTCGCCGAGTCCGAGCGCCCGGTCTGGACCCAGATGTCGTTCGCGACCGCAGGCGACAACCTCCATGAGGCGGCGCGCCTCGGGCTGGCTGCTCATCTCTACTGGCCCGGCTCCGGACAGACGCCCGTCGCCGAACTCGTGCTCCGCCGCCTGCTGCCGCTGGCCCGCGAGGGCCTGCGCCGCTGGAACGTCAACGCCGAGCACGCCGACCGCCTGCTGGGCATCATCGAGCGACGCTGCCTCACCGGCCAGACCGGCGCCGCCTGGCAGGTGGCGACGGTCGCGGGTATCACCGAGCGCGGGGGAGCCGACCGCCCGGAGGCACTGCGGCAGATGACCCAGCGCTACATCGAGCACATGCACGCCAACGAGCCGGTCCACACCTGGCCCCAGTATCCCTAGGCACCGCCGTCCTGGCCCGGGGCCGGCTAGATCCAGACCGCTTGCTCGTCAGCCGCCGGACACGTCGGCGTAGTCCCGGGCTGCCGCCCTGATGAGCTGGGCGACCTCGTCAGGGTGGGAGACCATCGCCACGTGGCTCGACGGAACCTCGACGGTGACCGCACCCATCCGGCTTGCGAACTGCTTCTCAGCCTCTGGCGGAATGGCCTCGTCGTTGCCCGCGACCAGGTACCAGGACGGCAGTGACTTCCACGCCGGTTCGCCCATGACGTCGGTGAAGGCCGAGCCTGCAAGCGCCTGCTGGACCGCGTACATGACGCGCGCTCGGGCCGGATCGACATCCGCCGCGAAATGCTCCACGAAGTCTTCCTCCGAGAGCCAGACGAAGCCCTGCTTGTCGGTAAACGTGTGCGCCAGTGCCGGGGTGACCGGCCCCTGTGACAGCAGCGCGCCGAGCGACTCGCCCTGGTCGATGCCGAACGCCGCGATATAAACCAGTGCCACCGCGTTGGGGGCGTCAGCGCCCAGCCCCCGGCCTGGTGACCCGGGTAATTCTCAAGGCAACCCGCGCCACGACCTGACCGGGATCCTCCCGCCGGGTTTGGAGACTGAACGCGGGCTGGTGCAGGCGCTTCCTGGACGCCGGCGCCAGCCCGCTGTTCCGGTAGCTGTTGGGAGCGGTCCGAAGGATCGCTAGGTGCCGCCCTTACCAGGGGACCGGCGTCCCGTCCCAGGAGAAGAACTCCCCGGACGGCCCGTCGTCTGGCAGCAGCGCGAGCCGGACCGCCCCCGACGCGGCCTCAGCCGGGTCACCATCGCTGGCGGCGGCGGCGGCGTTGAGGCCGGTGCGGCGCAGGCCGGGTGCCAGCGCATTGACTTTAATGCCGTCATCGGCCAGAGAGTGGGCGTAATAGATGGTCAGCGCGTTAAGCGCTGCCTTGGACGACCGGTAGGCGGCATAGGTGCCCCGGTGCGGGAACTGCGGCCCGGTAGCCCAGGCCAGCGATCCCGTGCCGCTGGAGATGTTCACGATCCGCGGGTGCGCGGACCGCCGCAGCGCCGGCAGGAAAGCGTTGGTTACCGCGACGACGCCGAAGACGTTCGTCTCATAGATATGGCGGAAGGCGCCAACATCGTCCTGGTCTGCTGTCTTGCCATCGCCGGAGATGCCCGCGTTGTTGACCAGGATGTCCAGCGTGCCTACCTGGCGCGCGGCCTCGGCGATACTCGCCGCGTCGGTGACGTCGAGGACGACCAGGCGGGCGTCGCCACCGACCTCCTCGACGGCGCGTTCTCCGCGCGCGGCGTCGCGGGAGCCGACCCAAACGGCGAGGCCGGCGGCAGCCAGCTGGCGCGCGATCTCCTTGCCGATGCCCGTGTTAGCACCGGTGACCAGTGCAGCTGAAGTCTCCATGACCCCGAAGATACCGACGGGCCTGCCTGGCGGATGGCCGGCTGGCTCGCGAGCGGCGCGTCTACGAGTTGGTTCCCGATTCATCGAGGATGGCGGGGAGGTCAAAGCCGCGGAAGGCGTCTGGGGTGAGGAAGGCGGTGATCTCCTGGATCTGCGCGCCGTGCAGGGTGAGCACGTCGATGGAGCGCGGCATGAAGGTCTGTGTCTTGTCGTTCCAGGCGTAGCGGCCGAAGGTGAGCTGCGCGTTCGCGCGAGCGGGGATGAGGCGCCAGTGGCTCGTCCCTGCAAGTCGCCCGCCGAGGTAGATGGCGACCTGTTCGCGGCCGCGGTACCAGGTGGGTACGGGCGGCATCGTCAGCTTCGCGTCTTCGGCGAGCATGGCAACGACCGCGTCGACGTCGTTGCGCTCCCAGGCGGTGACGTAGCGCTGCGCGAGGAGTCTCAGCGCGCCGTCGTTCAGTGAGCGCAGGGTCGCCTGCTGGCTTCGCTCTGGCAGTCGTTTGTCTACTGTCTTGTGGGCGCGCTGCAGGGCGCTGTCGACCGAGACTGGTGTGGTTTCGAGCGCCGTGGCGGTTTCGCGGGCTGAGAACCCGAGTACGTCGCGGAGTATCAGCACGGCGCGCTGTCGCGCGGGCAGGTGCTGAAGTGCCGCGATGAAGGCGAGCTCGACGCCCTCGCGCTGCTCATAACGGGCCTCCGGGCTGGCCAGGCCGCTGCCGAGCCCGAGCCGCTCATCCGGGTAGGGTTCGAGCCATACCGCATCGGCCACTGGCTCGGCGAAGTTGTCGTGGGGGTCGGCGGCGGGCGCGTAGTCAACCGGAAGCACTCGCCTGGGCCGCCGCTCGATCGCCCTGAGGCACGCGTTTGTCGCGATCTTATAGAGCCAGGAACGCACGGAGCTCCGGCCCTCGAAGCCGGGCAGGGCGCGCCAGGCGCGCAGCAGCGTCTCCTGCAGTACATCTTCTGCGTCTGCGGCCGAGCCGAGCATCCGGTAGCAGTGGGCGTGCAGCTCGCCGCGGTACGGTCCGGTGAGCCGGCCGAAGGCGTCGTCGTCGCTCCGCCGGGCGGCCTCGAGCAGTTCTCGCTCCTCACTCGCGGTCAGCGCCATGCGAGCGGCTTTCGTCCCGTGTTCAGGCTTGGTCGTCATGGTTTTGGCTGCCAGATAGCGAGCTCGCCGCGCTGCGGCGCCGAAATGATCCCGCGCCATCCGGCCGGCCCTTCGCGCGGCGCCAGCAGCACCGAGGCGCCGAGCTGGCGCGCGCGTTCGGTGGACTCTTCGATCTGGTCGACCTGGACGTAGGGCAGCCATAGCGGGCGCATGGTGCCGCATACGGCGATGCCGCCGCCGAAACCGCCGCCAAGGCCGAGGGCGAGGTAGGACCCGGGCGCGGCCTCGATCAGCTCCTGGCGCCAGCACAAGAGTTTCGCGTAGGACGCGTGATCACCGGTGTGGAACTCCAGGTGAACGACGTGCCTGGGACTGAACATATGCATAGTCACCTTGCTTGTGATCCGCGCTCTGGCCGGAATCCATCGCCGCCGCAGCAGAATTGGTGAGCGAGATCCCGGGCGCGAGAGTGTGCCCAGGCCGTCCGGACCAGCCGCTCATTGTCGGTCACGGGCCGCCGCCCCAGCCGCCATCCAAGCCCGAGCAGCGTGGAGCCCGCGCCAAGCCCAGCTTTCGTGGCGAGCGATGGATTGCGGCCTTTCACCGGATCACCACCTCCAGGAGCGGGGACAGGGCCCGCCGGGCGCGACAAGGAGACCGCCATGCACCCCACCATCAGCTACCACCTGGCTAGGGCCCGGGCCGCCGAGCTGCACAGCCAGGCCCAGCGAGACACACTGGCCCAGGCCGCCCGCCACGCGCGAACGCACAAGCTCGAGCATGCCGCACCTAGGCTCGCGGCCGCAGGGCGCCGCCTGCTCACCTCCCTGCGCCCCCGCGGCACCTGACCAGCCTCCCGCATCGCCGCCTCGCCAACGCCCTACGACGGTCCGAGTGCCACCTGCTACGAGTCCGGAGGGTCGAACTGAAGTTTCAAGGCTGCAGCACGGTCGACCTCCTCCGCCGTGAGCAGTGCGACCATGCCGCTGCCCGCAGGAGACGTCGAAACCGCCGCTGCCGTCACATTGTCCGGCAGGTCGCAGATGATGTAGGCGCATCCTGGCCGAGTGCGAAATGAAAGCTCTCCAGAGAGCCGCCGGTCTCGGCCGCTCGCCGGCCAACGCCCGGCGGCTGGTTAAGGCCTACGAGAACGCCCTCAACGGAGTCCACGTAGCCGAACATGACCTTGTCGACCCTGACGCGGCAGACCCCGGCAGCGACAACGAGCCGAAGGTCATGCTCTGTTATGTCGCCGAAGCCCTTGACGCGGTGGAGCCGGTCGGCGCGGGTGTTCGACGCGCTCGCCTCCCCGGTGAGCTGGGAACCAGCGTCCCCCGATAGCGGGTACTCGATTTCGTTCTCCCGGACCAGAAGCCGACCATTTCACACGTACAGGATGATGTAAGGCGCGCAACATGCGGGCTTCAATGGTGATCGTCATCCGATGTTCAGGTTTGCGGAGGCTCTTGATGGGCTGGATCGACGCCGAGTTGGCGTTGACTGCGGTTGCCGCGATGCTGTCGCCGACGACGCTGTCGTTCTCGGTGCTGGCGCTGGTGCTGGGCGATCGGCCTGTGCGCACCGGTGTGTGGTTTTACCTCGGAGCTTTTGGCGTCACGCTCGCGGTCGGGGTCCTCGCCGCGTTCGTGCTCGGCAACAAGGCTGCCTCGTCCACGTCGTACCCGAAACCCTGGGTCGCAGTGTTCGATATCGCCGCCGCTCTTTTCCTGGTGTTCTTTATCGTGCGGTTCCTGCGCCGGCCGCGTGATCCGAAGCGGGCCCAGGGCATGGTCGACCAGATGAGCAAGATCGCTTCGTCGCCGTGGATCGCGATCGTCGGGGCGGGTGCGGCGCTGGCGAACCCGGGCGGCTTCATCCCGATCGCGCTGAAGGACATCTCCCAGACCAACCCGGGCACGGCCAAGTACATCGTGGAGTGGCTGTTCTTCTCGGTCGTGTCGTTGCTGCCGCTGGCCGTCGCGCTCATCATGCTGGCCGTGTCACGGGACTGGGCTACGCGGCTTTTGCGGCGCGTCCGGGACTGGCTGGTTCGCAACGCGAGGCTGATCGGGGCTGCGATCATGTTTCTGCTCGCCGCGGTGCTCCTGCGCAACGGAATCTCTGGGCTGATCCACATGTCCTGACCGCGGCTTCTGGCCACGTCCCCGTCTCTCGGCGCTCGCCGGCTTCGGTGGTACTTCGCACAAACGGGAACGGCGCCCGTGGCGTGGACCGATAGGGCCACCTCGATGCGAACTGGCGCCAGAGCGGCGCACGGAGGTGGTGCGTCAGCCGGATCGCGAAAGCGACGCAGGCACCAAGCCGCACTCGACCTTGCGAAACCGTCCCCGCCACCGCCGGCAGAGGACGATCCTCTCGATATCTGCCCACGAGATGAATGCCGCGAAGAAACGGAACGGCTAATGGAACTGGTCAGCGCCCAGCGTGATGCCTGTGCCCACAGCAAGGAACATAAGACTGAGGGCCAGCGAGCCGGCGATGCGGCTGGTCAGCAGGTAGCGTGCTTCGTAACAGCCCACGGCCACAGGAGAACTCTCTGATACCTGCCCTCCAGAACTCCGGCCTCAAGAAGGCGTCCCGGCTCCGGCTATGGCGCTGGGCAAGGCCGGCTGAAGCAGCTCCATCCGTGGGAAGCAGCCATCGTCGGGGTCCTCGAGCAGCCGTGGACGCTCACTGCCGCCGCCGTGGTTCTAGTGCGCCACCATGAGGCGTTCCCCGTCGTCGTCTTCGCCTTCTTGGTATTCACCCTCCTGTCCACGGCCACCGTCGGCCTGATTTTCTTGTACTTCGCGCGGCGTCCAGGGCAGGCCGAAGCGCACTTGTCCGACCTAAGGGATCGTCTGGTACGAGCCGGGCCTGCGATCTTTGCGATCGTGTCCGCTGCGATCAGCGTCTACCTCATCATCGACGGCATCATCGGCATCGCCGGGAGCTGAGACACCGGCAGTAAGGGCCATCGGCCGCACCCTGAAGATAATGAAGCGCCGCGCGAAACTGCCTGCCATAGTCGCTCCACGGCGCCAGGGCGCCGGCGTCATGCCAACGGCCACTAGCTCTCTCAGGCCGGGAGGCTGGAGCGGGTTGATGTGGAATCAGTAAGCCTTGGGTCCCGATCCACGAGGCTGTCCTGTCACCTGGTTCGCCTGGGCAGGGAAGTCACCTCAGGACGTCGAGGAGCTCTGTGCTCTGGTCACCGCGGCGGGAGCTCTGGCAGCCGCCAGATCTGGACGCGCTCCGTGAGCACTCAAGAGAACACGATGAGGCGCACCTGCCCGGCATGGTTACGGTCAGTGGCGTACATACCCAAGCTGCGAGCGCGTCCGCGGATTTGGATGGTGGCGATCGGTCGGCCAGTTCACAAAACAGCTACGTAACGACCTCGACGTCACGAACCAGAGGCCACGGATTAGCATGTCACGGTGGCTGAGCGAGACGCTGACAGCCGGTTCCTTGACGCGGCGATCGAGGAAGCACGGACCGGGCTGGCCGAGGGCGGGGTTCCCATCGGGGCGGCCCTTGTCGTGGACGGCGAGATCGTCGCGACCGGACGCAACCGCCGGGTTCAGCTGGGCAGCGTGATCCGGCATGGCGAGACCGACTGCCTGGAGAACGCGGGCCGCCTGAGAGGCTCGACCTACGCCCGGGCCACGATGTACACCACGCTGTCGCCGTGTCCCATGTGCTCGGGCGCGATCCTGCTCTACGGGATCCCGCGGGTGGTGCTGGGGGAGAACCGCACGTTCATGGGCGCGGAGGACACGCTCCGGGGTCACGGCGTCGAAGTGGTCAACCTCGAGTCCGAGGAGTGCGCCGCCCTGATGCGCGAGTTCATCGACGCTCACCCGGACATCTGGAACGAGGACATCGGCCGGTAATGGCGACGACCGTGCTCGTGCTCGGGGGCACGTCCGAGGCCAGGGCGCTGGCCGCCGAGCTCGCCGCGGTTCCGGGCCTGCGGGTGATCAGCTCGCTGGCGGGCCGGGTCAGCAACCCGTCGCTTCCCGCGGGCGAGGTCCGGGTGGGCGGCTTCGGCGGTGCGGACGGGCTGGCTGCTTACGCCAGGGCCGAGGGCGTCGGCGCGGTCGTTGACGCCACGCACCCGTTCGCGGAGACGATCAGCGCGCACGCGGTCGACGCGTGTGCCCGGGCGGGCCTCCCGCTGCTGCGGCTGGCCCGGCCCGCCTGGTCCCGCCGGGACGGCGACGAGTGGCACGACGCCAGCTCGCTCGCCGAGGCAGCGGCGCTCCTGCCGAAGCTGGGCAGCCGGGTCTTCCTGACCACCGGACGCCAGGGCCTGGCCGCGTTCGCCGCACTGGACCTGTGGTTCCTGATCCGCTGCGTCGACCCGCCGGACGGCCCGTTGCCGGCGCGCTCCGAGGTGCTGCTGGCCCGGGGGCCCTACCAGAGGGAGTCCGAGCGCGCGCTGATGCGCGGCCGCGGGATCGACGTTCTGGTCACCAAGAACAGCGGCGGCCCGCTGACCGAGGGCAAGCTCGACGCCGCCAGGGACCTCGGCATCCCGGTGGTCATGGTCAGCCGCCCGGCAGCCGCCGCTGCCGAGTCCGCAACGACCGTCAGCGATGCGGTCAGCTGGGTTCTTGCCCTGGCTCGCCGGGCGGCTCCGGCTGGTAGTGCCGGGGAGTGAACACGGTGGATCGGCCACCCTGCTCGAACACCTGCGTCGTGCTGGACCCGATGATCAGCAGCGTGTTCATGTCGACGGCCGCTGCGTCGAGGCCGGCCAGCGTCGTGACGCACAGCTGCTCGCCGGGCCGGCCGATGCCGCGCCCGACGACGACCGGCGTGTCCGGCGCGCGGTGCCGCAGCACCAGGTCCCGGACGGCGCTGACCTGCCAGGTGCGGGTGCGGGACGCCGGGTTGTACAAGGCCAGCACCAGGTCGGCCGCTGCGGCCGCGGCCACCCGGCCGGCGATGACCTGCCACGGCTTCAGCCGGTCCGACAGGCTGATCACGCAGTAGTCGTGGCCGAGCGGTGCGCCGGCCCGGCTGGCCACCGCCTGGGCCGCGGTGACACCCGGCAGGATCTCGATGCCGACGTTCGCCCATCGTCCCGGGTCCGACGCGGCCTGCTCCAGCACCGCTGACGCCATCGCGAACACACCGGGGTCGCCGGAGGAGATCACCGCGACCCGGCCGCCCTTCGCCGCCAGGTCGAGGGCCAGCGACGCACGGTCGGCCTCGACGGTGTTTCCGGAGGCGTGGCGGTGCTGCCCCGGCCGGTTCGGCACCCGCGCCAGATAGGCCCGGTAGCCGACCAGGTCGGTGGCGGCGGCGATCGCCGTCGCCGATTCGGGGGTGAGCCAGGCCGGGTCGCCGGGGCCGAGCCCGATGACCGTCACGCCGGGCGGCGCCTCGGGCCGCTGGCCCCGCCCGGGCACCAGCGCCAGCGACATGTACGGCACGGTGGCGGGATCGACGTCGGCGAGCGGCGCGACGCGCTGCGCGCCGGTGCCGGCCCGTTCCGCGTAGCGGGCCCGGTCCAGCAGGCCGGTGTCCGCCAGGGCCTCGCGCACCTTGTCGAAGGTGCGCCCGAGCTTGAGGATCGCCACCGCGTCGCCGTCCGCGGCGGCCAGCCGGGCGCGCAGCAGTTCGGGGGGGAGCGTCCCGGGCAGGACGGTGAGTGATTCGTCGTGCTGGACCAGCGGCTCGCCGATGGCGGCAGCTGCCGCGGAAACCGACGAGACCCCGGGCACGATCTGTGCGCCGAACCGGGTCCGCAGGCGGACGTGCAGATGCTGGTAGGAACCGTAAAGGCCCGGATCCCCCTCGCACAGCACGACGACGGTCCGTCCCTGGTCAAGGTGTGCGGCGAGGCGCTCGGCGGCTTCGGTGTAGAAGTCGGCAAGTGCGCCCGCGTAGCCGCCGGGGTGATCGGTGTTCTCCGTGGTGACCGGGTAGCGCAGGACCTCCTCGGCCTGCCCGGGCCGCAGGTAAGGGGCGGCCGCCGCGCGCGCGACGCTGTGGCCGTGCCGGGCGCAGTGGTAGGCGACGACGTCGGCCTCGGCGATCAGGCGGGCGGCCCGGACGGTCACCAGCTCCGGGTCGCCGGGGCCCACCCCGACGCCGTACAGCCTGCCCGGTGCCATCGTCCTCACTCCGCCGCGCTCGCCAGCGCGTTCACGGCCGCCGACGCGATCGCCGATCCGCCGCGCCGGCCGTGCACTGTCAGGAATTCCAGCCCCAGCGGGCTGCCGGCCAGGGCCGCCTTGGATTCGGCAGCGCCGACGAACCCGACCGGCACGCCGATCACGGCCGCCGGCCGCGGTGCTCCTGCTGCCACCATCTCCAGCAGGTGGAACAGCGCGGTGGGCGCGTTGCCGACGGCTACCAGGGCGCCGTCCAGGCGGTCACGCCACAGCTCGACCGAGGCCGCCGTTCTGGTGGTCCCGAGCTGCTTGGCGAGATCCGGAGTCCGGGGGTCGCGCAGCGTGCACAGCACGTCGTTGCCCGCGGGCAGCCGCGACCTGGTGATGCCCGCGGCCACCATGGAGGAGTCGCAGAACACTGGTGCACCGGCCTTGAGCGCCGCCTCGGCCTGCTTGGCGAAGCCTGCCGACCAGGCGAGATCGTCGACCAGGTCGGTCATGCCGCAGGCGTGCATCATTCGCACGGCCACGCGTTCCAGGCCGGGGGGGACCCCGGACAGGTCGGCCTCCCGGCGGATGGTGGCAAAGGACTCCCGGTAGATGGCGGCGCCGTCGCGCTCGTATCCGGTCATCACGCCGGCCTCGCCCGGGCGCTCAGCACCGCGCCGTCGCCGGCCGTGAACCGGCCGTCGGACGTGGCGACCACCGCGGTGGCGTCGGCGGGCAGGCCGCAGCGGCGGCTGCAGCCGGCCCAGTGCACGGCGCCGAGGCCAGGCACCCGGGTCGCCTGCGAGCGCACGTCCGCCAGCGAGCTCGCGCAGGCCATGCCCGCGCAGGCGGTGACCGCCGCGAGCTCATGGACGTCGCTGATCACGATGCCCGCCTCGCTCAGCCGCTGCAGCGCCGCCTCGGCGGTCTCGGCCAGCGGGAGCACGATCCGGCCCGCTGCGGTCAGCCGGGTCACCTCGCCCGCGCGCAGCAGGCCGGCGACGAGCCGGACCTGCGCCGCGGTCAGCCGGCCCAGCGGCGCCGCGACCACGACGAGCGGCTCACCTCCCGGCACCGCACCCAGCGCCAGCCGGTCCGTGGTGTCGCTTACCTGGTTGCCGAGCAGCCCGCCGACAGCCGCGGCGACCCTGGCCCCGCCGTCGGCCAGCCCGGCGACACGCGTGCTCCGCGGCCCGGTGCCCGCACCCTCGCCCGGCCGCTGGCCCAGGAAGGCCCGTGCCGCCGCCGCCAAGTTCCGGATCCCCGCCGCGGCCGAGCCGCGCACTCCTGTCTGGCGGCCGGCCACGACCAGCTCGGTTGCGCCAGCGTGCCAGCGCAGCCCGACGTCGCAGGTGCCGAGCCCGGCCCGCCCGGTCCCGTCGTCCAGGCTGAACAGGAAGCGCCCCGGCAGCGCGGCGAGGCCGGGGTCGGCCCGGATGGCCCGGTCCAGGGCGCGCACCGGGCCGCGCAGGTCCGGATGGCCGGCCAGCCCGGCGAGCGGGCTCGCGCTGATGTTCCGTGCCCGGTCGTGGGCGGGTGACGGCATGAGGCCTGCGGAGGCCGCACGCTGCGACATGGCGCCGGCCGCGCCTGGCTGAATGCCCCGGATCTGCACGTTGCTGCGCGCGGTGAGGTCGACGCGTCCGTCGCCGAACCGGTCGGCCATGTCCGCCAGCGAACGCAGCCGGGCTGCGCTGGCGTAGCCGCCGGGCAGCCGGATTCTTGCCACGAGCCCGTCGCGCGCCTCATGCAGGTCGAGGATCCCCGGGCACGCGTCAGCCGCGGCGGCGTCCCGCCCGGCGCCTGAAGGCTGCGCGGGCGACGGGAAGACGCGGTCTTGGTATCGGCCGTGCACGGCCCGCAGCATACCGCTGGCCTGCGGCGCTGCTCCGGTCCACAGCCCAGGGTCGGAGAAGGCCGCGCCGTGACCCCGGGTCAGAGCCGTGCCCGAAGAAGCCGAGTCCTAGCCGGCCAACAACGGTCGCCGGGCCAATAACCCGAGCCTTTTGCCCGCCTTTCCACCGGGCTCCTAAGTGGCGAGGCCGGTAATGTCGGTGGACGGGTGTTCAATGGTGCACATGGCAGCGGTTCTGGCATTTACGAAGGACGACCTCAAAGGCGCTGCGGGCGCCAAGTCGTTCGAGCGCGGCCTGGACTATGTCCACGATGTGGAGGACCTGGAGGTTGCCAGCGCTCAGGTCACTGCATGGGTATACGGCAGCAGCAAGTACCGGGTCCGCCTGGCATTCGGTGATGAAGAGCTCAGCGGGTCCTGCACCTGCCCGTACGGCCAGGAGGGCTTCTTCTGCAAGCACTGCGTTGCCGTCGGCCTCGCGGTGCTGGAGAGGGGCGAGGACCTGCCGGTGCTGATCGAGGCGACGCGAGCCGAACGGCAGGCACTTGAGACCTGGCTGCAGTCGCAGTCAAAGGAGGAACTGCTGGCCGAGCTGCTTGGGCTGCTGGACGAGGAGCCGGATCTGCGGCGACGCTTCGAGCTGCGCGCCGCGGCGGTGAACCTGGACGCGGTGACGGTCCGGCATGCCGTCCAGGAGCTGATCATGCTGTCCCGCCGCGGCTTTGTCGAATTCAGCGAGGCTTACCTCTACGCCAACGACGTGTATAAGGCAGCCGCGGCGATTGACGACCTGACCGAGGCCGGGGGAGCAGCGGACGCGATCGGGATCGCGCGTGCAGCGGTCGCCCTGCTGACCGATGCGTTTGAGTCTGTCGACGACTCCTCGGGGGTGATCGGCGAAGCCGCGCACGAGCTGCTCGCCGTTCACCTGCGGGCCTGCGAGGCTGCGCCCCCGGATCCGGTCTCGCTCGGTGACTACCTCGCGGGGCTGCTGCTGGATAGCGACTACGGTTTCGAGCCCAATCTCGCCGACTACGCCGGCCTGCTCGGTGAGCAAGGCTTCGCCGCCGTGCGTGAGCGGATAGAGGCCGCGTATACCCGGAATCCGCAGGATTGGCAGGCGCGGAGCCTCATGGAGTTGCTGGCCAGGGCCGAAGGTGACGTTGACGCGCTCATCGCGATATACGCCGCCCATCTTGATGACCGTGGCTGGAACCACCTTCGTATCGCCCAGGAACTCGACGAGAATGGCCGTCGCAGCGAGGCTCTCGGCTGGGCCGAGCGTGGCCTGGCCGAGGCGGTGCATCCGGACCAGCGACTCGTCGACTATCTGGCCAGCCAGTATGCGGCCGCGGGCCGGGGTGACGACGTGCTGAGCCTGCGACGCGACCGCTTCCATGACGAGCGGACGCTGGCCAGCTACCAGGCGCTCCGGGATGCCGCCACGGATTCCGGCGTGTGGCCCGCGGAACGTGCCGAAGCGCTCGCTCTGCTAGGTAAGGACGTGCGTCCTTCTCTTGCCCGCGTCTCGTTTGGCTGGGACGGCCCAGTCCTGGTCGATGCGCTACTCGACGATGGTGACCTGGACGCCGCCTGGGAAGCGGCGAAGGACGCGGCTTCGGACGCTCAGTGGCTGCGGCTGGCCGACGCCTCGACCGCTACCCGCCCCGCAGACGCACTAGCCGTCTACATGAGGGCGATCGCCCCGTTGAAGAGCCTGACGGGCGACCGGGTCTACCACCGGATGGCGACCCTGCTGCTGTCCGCGCGTGCCTGCCACGAGACTCTGGGAACGGCTGACAGGTTCGCCCGGTACATGACCGTCTTGCGCTTGGACCTGAAGCGAAAGCGCAACCTGATCAAGATCCTCGACCAGAAGGGACTCTAGCTTCCGGCACGGGGTCTCTATCGTCGTAGGTATGGCGCAGGTGGACAGGTTCTCGGTGACGATGCCGCCGGAACTTGGTGAAGGCGTTCGGCAGGCCGCGGCTCGGCAAGGGATCAGCGTGTCGGCTTGGCTCACCGAGGCGGCGGCCGGCCGCCTCCGGAATGAACTGCTCGGTGCCGCATTGGATGCATGGGAGTCCGAAGACGGTTCCTTCACCGAGGCTGAGCTCAGCAAAGCGGCATCCCAGCTCGGTCTCACGCCTCATTCGGACGCTGCGTCTGGCTGAAGCTGGACGGCGACCGCGGGCCTGGGCCCGGCGGTCGCCGTCCACGAGCAGTTACCTGGTCAGCCCGGCATGGCTGTCGTGTGCCGGCCGGGCGTGTTGCATATCAGCAGCCGTCGTACGGCGCCCAGGGCGAGGTCCCGTCGTTGGCATAAGCCGTGGCGAATACCTGATTCTGCTCGGCGACGGACGCAGACCCGAAATCGGCGGGATTGCCGCCGGCCGCAACCCAGGACGAGTAGCTGAACTGGTAGAGGCCATAGTGACCGCTCCCGTTCATGACCTGGGCGTTGCCACCGCTCTCCCGCGAAATGACGCACTGCTGGAAAGAGCCCGCCGACGCGGCAGGCTCCGGTGATGTGGCCTCGGCAGCCACCGGTTCTGTGGCCGCGTATGCCGGGGAGGGCGTCCAGGTCACGGCTGTCGCAGCCGGCCGGTAGGACGCGGCCAGACGCGCTGCTGTCGCCTTCGAGGGTATGCGCAGGCGCTCCCCCGGGGTTATCAGGCCGGGGTTTCCCCCGATGACGGCGCGGTTGGCTTCGTACAGCCCGGGCCACTCGATGCGGTACCGGGCGGCGATTCCGCTGAGGGAATCACCCCGGCGGACGACGATCTCCGCCGGGGGCCTGGCGGCTGCTTCGCGGATAACTTCTACCGCGGTAAGCGTTGCTGCCGGGTGGATCATGGACCATCCTCTCGTGGCTGAGAGCAGGATCCGCATCCATCACGGCGCAGCCAGGCTCAGGGGTCTGCCATCCCGCTCTCATCTCCGTTCGGTCGTTCCGGGTGAACCTATACACGAGTGTCGCTAAGGCAAAATTCAGCCGGATGTTTGCAGAGATTCGCATTCCAGGATGAGGCCATTCCGGCTGGCCGTTTCGAAGGCCGACATAGTGCTGGCGCGGGCATCGAATCGCCTGCGACCTGCGAAGATGCCGCCAATTCGCGAGCGTGCTAATTATTCCTGTTTAGCTAATTGGCTGGCAGAAAGTGATTTATCTCATAGTGCTGCCGTTTTTCCGTCACCTGGCCAGGGCGCGCTCCCCAACTGTCAGCCCAGTCGCATCAGACTCTCTGTTCCCAGAACCCCCAAAGGGTTGGTGAGGTCCCACGGCTCCCAGGTGGCGGGCAGCGGCACAAGAGAGCCGTGGTTTGACGTGCGTGCACGGTGTACGCCAGAGTCAGTCACAAACACGCGACGGACAGCGAGGAAGCCGGTGCAAATCCGGCGCGGTCCCGCCACTGTCACCGGGGAGCAGACCTCAGCACGGCCACGGCCCGTTCGGGCGGGAAGGCCGGGGCGCGCACCGATCCGGGAGCCAGGACACTCCGGCCGCCGCGACCTTCGACCCGGGGCGAGGATCCCGAGGAGGGCCCGTCGTGTCTGCAGGACCCAGCGACAGCACTGTCCTGCTGCTGTCCACGTCCGACACCGACCTGCTGGCCGCCAAGGCCAGCGGAGCGGATTACCGGCTCGCGAACCCCGCGCGCCTGGACCCGGCCGACCTCGCGCCGCTCCTCGATGGCAGCGACGTGGTCGTGGTGCGCCTGCTGGGCGGCGAGCAGGCGTGGCGCGAGGGGCTCGCGGCGCTGCGTGGCCAGCCGCTTCCGCTGATCGTCCTCGGCGGCGAGACCGTCCCGGACGCAGCCTTGATGGCGCTGTCCAGCGTTCCCGCGGGCATCGCGGCGCAGGCGCACGAGTACCTGGCCCACGGCGGGCCGGGCAACCTCCGCGAGCTGGCCAAGTTCCTGGCCGACACCACGGCGATGACCGGCCACGGCTTCGCCCCGCCCGAGCCGATGCCCACGTGGGGCCTGCGCCCGTGGCCGCCAGCGGGGACGGCCCAGCCCGGCACAGAGGCTCAGCCCAGCGCGGACCGCCAGCCCGGCGAGCCGGAGCGGCCGGTGGTCGCGGTGCTCTACTACCGGGCGCACGAGCTGGCGGGCAACACGAGCTTCGTCGACGCCCTCGCCGCGGCGATCGAGGCCTGCGGCGCACGCCCGATGCCGGTCTGGTGCGCCAGCCTCAGGACCGCGCCGCCCGAACTCCTCGAGGAGCTGGGCCGCGCCGATGTCCTGATCGTGACCGTGCTCGCGGCCGGCGGCACGGTTCCCGCCATGTCGCAGGCGGGCGGGGACGACGAGGCATGGGACGTGGGCGCGATCGCCGCCCTGGACATCCCGGTTGTGCAGGCGCTATGCCTCACCTCCCCGCGGGCGCAGTGGACCGATGCGAACGCCGGGCTCAGCCCGCTCGACGCGGCCACCCAGGTGGCGATCCCGGAGTTCGACGGCCGGATCATCAGCGTGCCGTTCTCGTTCAAGGAAACCGGCGACGACGGCCTGTCACGGTACGTCCCCGATCCGGAGCGCGCCGCGCGGGTGGCCGGGACCGCGGTCGCGCTGGCCCGGCTGCGGCACATCCGGCCGGCTGAGCGGCGGATCGCGGTCGTGCTGTCCGCGTACCCGACGAAGCACTCCAGGATCGGCAACGCGGTTGGCCTGGACACCCCGGCGAGCACGGTCCGGCTGCTGAAAGCGATGCGTGAGCGCGGCTATGACGTCGGGCCCGCCGACGGCCCCGATGCCCTGCCTGGCATCGAACCACTGGACGGGGACGCGCTGATCCACGCGGTAATCGCGGCCGGCGGCCACGACCCGGAGTGGCTCACCGACCGGCAGCTGGCCAGCGCGGCGGTGCGGATCCCGGCCGCGCAGTACCGCGCCTGGTTCGGCCGGCTGCCCGCCGAGCTCCGCACGAGCATGGAAAAGGCCTGGGGGCCGCCGCCCGGCGAGCTGTTCGTCGACCGGGCCTCCGGCGCCGGCGCTGATCCCGACGGCGACATCGTGCTCGCCGCGCTGCGGGCAGGCAACGTGGTGCTGCTGGTGCAGCCACCCCGCGGCTTCGGCGAGAACCCGGTCGCGATCTACCACGACCCGGACCTGCCGCCCAGCCACCATTACCTGGCCGCGTACCGGTGGCTGGAGGAGAGCTTCGGCGCTCAGGCAGTTGTGCACATCGGCAAGCACGGGAACCTGGAATGGCTGCCGGGCAAGAACCTCGGCATGTCCGCGGCGTGCGGGCCCGACGCCGCGCTCGGCAACCTGCCGCTGATCTACCCGTTCCTGGTC